>ERZ791794.1639-NODE-1639-length-10334-cov-3.058858_pt1 | contig 10334 bp, 10 predicted proteins | sample MGYA00510312_ERZ791794 | MGnify/ENA primary metagenome ERZ791794 (study PRJEB30046, sample SAMN00791977) | human gut metagenome | study: EMG produced TPA metagenomics assembly of the A metagenome-wide association study of gut microbiota in type 2... | reverse complement strand
TTTCTCCCAGCCGGAGAGCTGCAGCACAAATTCCCGGCCCATGCCGGAGCTTGCTCCGGTGATCCAGATGGTCTTTTGCATGGTGGTTCTCCTTTTTTTCGCCCCCAAACGGGGCTTTCTGTACTTGTTGCCCTTATTTTAGCATAGTTTGCCCGTGCTTTCTATGCAATTTTCGTAAACGATGCAAAAGAGAACCCGAAACGCCTGCGGCGTTTCGGGCTCTCTCATAGATCTTATTTCAGCAGGTTATCGTTCTCGAAGTAGTCGATGCGCATGGCCTTGCGCACCTCGTCCAGCGTGGCGGCAGCGGTCTTTTCGGCGTAGGCGCTGCCCTCCTTCAGGATCTCCACCACCTCGGGCAGGCGCTGCTCCCACTCCTTGCGGCGGGGGCGGATAGGCTCCAGCTCAGCCTGCATGACGCTGTTCAGGAACTTTTTCACCTTCATATCGCCAAGACCGCCGCGCTGATAGTGCGCCTTGACCTCGTCCAGATTCTGGTACTCCGGCCAGAACTCGGCAAAGTGCTCGGGGCGGCAGAAAGCGTCCAGATAGATGAACACCGGGTTGCCCTCCACCTTGCCGGGGTCCTGCACGCGCAGGTGGTTGGGGTCGGTAAACATAGACTTGACCTTCTTCTCGATGTCCTCCGGCTCCTCGGACAGGTAGATGCAGTTGCCAAGGCTCTTGCTCATCTTGGCCTTGCCGTCAATGCCGGGCAGACGCAGGCAGGCGGCGTTCTGGGGCAGAACGATCTCGGGCTCTACCAACGTTTCGCCGTAGACGGAGTTGAACTTGTGCACGATCTCGCAGCACTGCTCGATCATGGGTTTCTGATCCTCACCGGCGGGCACAGTGGTAGCCTTGAAGGCGGTGATATCGGCAGCCTGACTGATGGGGTAGCAGAAGAAGCCCACCGGGATGCTGGCTTCGAAGTTGCGCATCTGGATCTCGCTCTTCACGGTGGGGTTGCGCTGCAGACGGCTGACGGTGACCAGATTCTGGTAGTAGAAGCTCAGCTCGGTCAGCTGGGGTACCATGGACTGGATGAAGATGTGCACCTTGTTGGGGTCCAGACCGCAGGCCAGATAGTCCAGCGCCACCTGCAGGATGTTCTGGCGCACCTTCTCCGGGTTGTCGGCGTTGTCGGTCAGCGCCTGCGCGTCGGCGATCATGATAAAGATCTCGTCATATTCGCCGGTATTCTGCAGCCGCACCCGCTCCTTCAGAGAGCCGACATAGTGGCCAACGTGCAGGCGGCCGGTGGGACGGTCGCCGGTCAGAATAACTTTTTTCATGATGTTCTCCTTTGTCAAGGATTTGACCCCCTCCGACAAGCCTTGCGGCATTGCCAGCTCCCCCAAGGGGGGCGCCTTTTCACCTTACTGCACCGTAAAGCTGCGTGGCAAGAGGTTCCTTTTATACTTTATAGTGTGTTAAGTATAGCCCCCCGGGGCGGTGCTGTCAACAAGGCCGCCGGAAAAAGAAAAAAGCGATGGAAAATTTCCATCGCTTTGCTGGCGCCTCTTGCCTGACTCGAACAGGCGACACCCTGATTAACAGTCAGGTGCTCTAACCGACTGAGCTAAAGAGGCATCTATATAAAACGGCATGCAGCCGTTTTACTACTATAAAATGGTGACCCGTACCGGAATCGAACCGATGTTAAAGGCGTGAGAGGCCTCTGTCTTAACCGCTTGACCAACGGGCCATACGTCCATTTTGCATCAGGTGTTCGCACCCGACTTGGCTATTTTAGCATACCGGGTGCCCTTTGTCAACAGCAAATTTTGATTTTATTGAAAAAATAAAAATTCCCGCCGCCCCGGAACGGCGGCAGACGCCGCGCCCGCTGCCGTTCTATGCGGCCTTTTATAAAGGAACGATAAAATGGTGAAACCTGAATTCGGATAGTTGACAATGTGGTAAAATGTGGTACTCTTAGGGTGCAAAAAAGCTTTTGAGGAGGGCTTATAATATGGCTATGAAAATAGATCGTCGTGCGTTTTTAAAGACTTCTGCCGCAATGGCAGTGGCAGTATCCATGACCGGACTGCTGGGCGGCTGCAGTGATGGTGCTATTGGCACGGATTTCGGCCTGTTCCAGGCAACGGCAGTCAAAGCTTTGGGTAAAACCAACGGCGTCGACTTTGGCGGCACAGCGGAAGCCGGATGGGAAGGCTACATCAACGTCTGGGTGCGTATCAAGGATACCTCCGGCGACAAAAAGCCCCGGCCGATTCCTGCAAAGGGCTATTTCTCCCTGAAGATCAATGGACAGTCGGTCAACAATTATACTGATGGCGATCTGCTGGAAAACGGTGGGAAGATCAATCTGTCGAAGGGTCAGTTCAAAGAGGGCTGGATGCATTTTACGCTGAAAGAAGACCAGAAAGATCTGTACGAAGCTGTCGTGGCCAAGAAGGCCGATGTTACTTTTACGATCTCGAGCGGGTTCGTAACGGAGATTTATACACTGGATTATACGACCAGCACTTTTGTAAAGCAGACCGTCTGATACCGCAGAACAAAGTTTTCTGAGTGATACCCGATACAGGAGGTGCATTGCTATGATCGACCGCAGAACATTTCTCAAGCTCAGCGCCGGGGCTCTGGTGCTGACCGCCGCAGGGGCTTTGACCGGCTGCGGGGATACCGCGATCGACAAGACCAGCGGTGTGGCGAAGATCGGTGATGTCACCTTTATCTGCGCAAAGCCGTTTCCGGGCGGCGGCGATACCTTTACATTGACCTATCAGACACAGTTCACCATCCAGAACAAAAGTGCCGAAAAGGTAGTCATCAAGCCGGAGGACATCACCTGCATCTTCCGGGAGGCGGACACCAAGGAAACGCTGTATTTCAAGCGGAACGAACTGGTTGCAGAGCCGGGGCGGACGGCTGTCTACAACGGCGCGACAGAGTTCTATCTGGAAACCAAGGAGCGTGTGCAGGAAAAGAACAGTCCCGGCACCTACGAACTGCGTGTGCGCTACAATGGTCAAACCGCTGTGTTCCTCTATGGAAACAACGGCAAAAACGTAACGGGCAGCGTAGAGTAAAACCCAATACACCCCGCCGCCGGGCACTTCTGGAAACAGGAGTGCCCGGCGGCTTTTTGTTTTGTGCCGCATTACCGGTTCTTTACATTGGGGCTGGCATTGTGCACAAAGTTTTACGCACTTTTTGCACGTCCATGGTCGCGGCAGGGGCGGCAAAGCGGTAGAATAAGGCCGTTCCCAAGGAAAACACAAAAAGACAGTGCCGGGCGGGCGCCCGGGTTTTTAATGGAGGAAATTCTATCATGAAAAAGATCTCTCGTCGTTCGTTTCTGACCGTTTGCGGTGCAGCTGCTGCGGCTGCTGCCCTGACCGCCTGCGGCGGCTCTGCTTCTTCCGCATCCACCGCTGCTTCTGCTTCTGCCACCGCTTCTTCTGCTGCGGAGAGCGCAGCCGGCACCCTGAGCGGCAACGTTGCGACCGGCGGTTCTACTTCCATGAAGAACGTCATCGCTGCCCTGACCGAGGGCTTTGCCGAGGTCGAGCCGGGCGTCACCGTCAGCTACGACCCCACCGGCTCCGGCGCAGGCATCACCGGCGCTACCGACAAGACGCTGGACATCGGCCTGTCCTCCCGCGCCCTGAAGGATGACGAGAAGAACGATGTGGACGGTACCATTGTAGCGCTGGACGGCATCGCCATCGTTGTGAACAAGGACAGCAAGGTCGCTGACCTGACCGTGGAGCAGCTCAAGAAGATGTTCACCGGCGAGATCACCAACTGGAAGGATGTCGGCGGCGACGATGGCGAGATCGTTCTGGTGGGTCGTGAGGCCGGTTCCGGCACCCGCGATGGCTTTGAGAGCATCGTGGACGTGAAGGACAGCTGCAAGTACGCACAGGAACTGACCGCTACCGGCGCTGTCATCAGCGCTGTGGAGGCAAACCCGCTGGCCATCGGCTACGCTTCCCTGTCCGCTGTGGGCGACACCGTTGCCATGGTCACTGTGGAGGGTGTGGAGTGCAGCGAGGACACCGTGAAGGACGGCAGCTACAAGATCCAGCGTCCCTTCGTGTTCGTCACCAACAAGAGCGCTGCCCTGTCTGAGCAGGCACAGGCCTTTGTGGACTTTGCCACCAGCAAGGACGCTGCCGACCTCATCCGCACCGCAGGCGCTGTGCCCGTGAACGAGTAATTGCCGGGCGGTTTGCCGGGGAGTTTCCCCAGCGAATGATCCGAGGGTGGGACCCTGTTGCCGCAGGCAATAGGGCGGGAGCTGGAAGCCCCGAATTTCGCGGGGAAAGCTCCCCGGTGAACCGCCTACCCTGCATCTGAACAAGAGAACTGCCGCGTCGGCCTGCCCTAAAAGGCTGGGCTGGTGCGGCTTTTTATAGGATCGCGTTATGAAAAATACAACCTCTTCTCTGCGCCGGGTACGCCTGCCCCGCACCCCCGCCGACTGGCTGGAAGCGGTGATGAATTTCATCTTCTTCCTGTGCGGAATGCTGGCGGTGTGCTGTGTGGTGCTCATCTCGGTGTACATGGTGGTCTCCGGCGTGCCGGCTATCCATAAGATCGGCATTTTCAAATTTCTGTTCGGCACAAAATGGGCGTCCACCGCGGCAGAGCCGCTGTTCGGCATTCTGCCCTTCATCCTGTCCAGTGTCTACGGCACGCTGGGTGCCACCATCCTCGGCGTGCCCATCGGCCTGCTGACGGCAGTGTTCCTCTCCAAGGCCGCAAATCCCAAGCTGCGCACCGTGGTGGTCACCGCCATCGAGCTGCTGTCCGGCATCCCCAGCGTGGTGTTCGGCCTTTTGGGGATGCAGGTGCTGGTGCCCGCCGTGGCCAAGACCTTCGGCAAGGCCTCCGGTGCCTGCCTGCTCAGCGCCATCGTGGTGCTTTCCATCATGATCTTACCCAGCATCGTGTCCGTGTCGGTGACGGCGCTCAACGCCGTGCCGCCGGAGTATGAGCAGGGCAGTCTGGCGCTGGGTGCTACCGACACCGAAACATGGTTCAAGATCAGCCTCCCGGCAGCCCAAAGCGGCATTGCCGCAGGCGTTGTGCTGGGCATCGGCCGCGCTATCGGCGAGGCTATGGCCGTGATGATGGTGGCGGGCAACAGCCCCAATATGCCGGACAGCCTGTTCCGCAGCGTTACTTTGCTGACCACCGCCATCGCCAAGGAAATGAGTTACGCCGGTGGTTTGCAGCGGCAGGCACTGTTCAGCATCGCGCTGGTGCTGTTCGTGTTCATCATGCTCATCAATGTTGTGCTGAACGTGGTACTGAAGGGAGGAAACCGCGATGAATAACGGCTTTTCGCCCTCCCGCCGGGCATGGAACCGGGTAATGACCGTGCTGGTCTGGGCAAGCGCAGTGCTGGTGATGATTCTGGTGGCCGGGATCATCGGCATGGTGCTGGTGCGGGGCATCCCCCACATCAGCTGGAACTTCCTTTCTACCACCGCCAGTGTGCTGAAAAAGACGGACGGCATCCTGCCCGCCATCCTCAACACCCTGTATGTCATTGTGTTGACATTACTCATCGTATTGCCGCTGGGCGTGGGTGCGGCGGTCTACCTGACCGAATACGCCTCCAACCGGCGGCTCATCGAGGTCATCGAGTTCACCAACGAAACGCTGGCCGGTATCCCCAGCATCATCTACGGTCTGGTGGGTATGCTGGTGTTCAGTCAGGCACTGGGCTTCCAGACCTGTCTTTTGTCCGGCAGTCTGACGCTGGTGGTGATGAACCTGCCCACCATCATCCGCACCACGCAGGAATCCCTCAAAACCGTGCCGCAGGGCTACCGCGAGGGTGCCATGGGTCTGGGTGCGGGCAAGTGGCACATCATCCGCACCATCGTGCTGCCTTGCAGCATTGACGGCATCGTCACCGGCTGCATTCTGGCGGTGGGACGCATCGTGGGCGAAAGCGCTGCGCTGCTGTTCACCGCCGGTGCGGCAGAGGTGATCGCCAAGAGCGTGTTCAAAGCCTACACCTCCAACGGCGCTACCCTGTCAGTGCTGCTGTACCTGCGCGCCTTTGAGGACGGCGATTTCACCTCCGCATGGGGCATCGGCGCAGTGCTGCTGGTGCTGGTGCTGCTCATCAATCTGGCAGCACGTCTGGCGAAAACCAAACTGAAACAGAAGCAGTAAAAATAAAGAGGTACTCTATGGAAAACACGAATGTGCCGGTGATATCGGCAAAGGATCTGAACCTCTGGTACGGCGACTTCAAGGCGCTGAAGAGCATTTCGCTGGACGTGGGCGAGCGGGAGATCACCGCACTGATCGGCCCCTCCGGCTGCGGCAAGTCCACCTTTTTAAAGACCCTGAACCGCATGAACGACCTTGTGCCGGGCGTGCGCATCGAGGGGGATGTGCGGCTGAAGGGCGAGGATATTTTTGCCCGCGAGATGGAGCTGACCGACCTGCGCCGCCGCGTGGGTATGGTGTTCCAGAAGGCAAACCCCTTCCCCATGAGCATCTACGACAACATCACCTACGGCCCCAAGCTGCACGGCGTGCGCAATAAGGCCGAGCTGGACGAGCTGGTGGAAAGTTCGCTGCGGGGCGCAGCCCTGTGGGACGAGGTGAAGGATCGCCTGAAAAAGAGCGCCCTTGGCCTGTCCGGCGGGCAGCAGCAGCGTCTTTGCATCGCCCGGGCATTGGCGGTCAAGCCCGAGGTGCTGCTGATGGACGAGCCCACCAGCGCACTGGACCCCGGCTCTACCATGAAGGTGGAGGAGCTGATGAACGAGCTGAAAAAGAACTACACCGTGGTCATCGTCACCCACAATATGCAGCAGGCGGCCCGTATCAGCGACCGCACCGCCTTCTTCCTGCTGGGGGAGCTGGTGGAGGTTGGCCCCACGAACCAGATCTTCAGCACACCCCGGGACAAGCGCACCGAGGACTACATCTCCGGCCGGTTCGGTTAATGCAGGGAGGAACAAAGCAATGAGCATTCGCAAACAATACGACAGCGATCTGGAAGCCCTCAGAGTAGCGCTGGTGGAGATGGGGCAGAACGCCGCCGAGGCCGTGGAGAACGCGCTGGAAGCGCTGTGCACCGCCGACACCGTAGCCGCCCAGAAGATCGTGCAGGGGGATGACCGCATCAACAACATGGAGCGGGACATCGAGCACCGCTGCATGACCTTGCTGCTGCGCCAGCAGCCGGTAGCGGGCGATCTGCGCCACATTTCCACCGCCATGAAGGTGGTCACCGATATCGAGCGCATGGGCGACCACGCCTCGGATATCGCCGAGATCATCCCGCATCTCGTCACCGTGCGCAAGGAGGGCGACCCCGCCGTCAGTCAGGCCATCGCCATGGGACGCAAGGCCTACCAGATGATCCTTGACGCCATGGCTGCCCTGACCGCCGAGGACGAGATCGCCGCCCGCCGCGTCATCGCCGCAGACGACGCCGTGGACTACGACTTCAACGCCATCAAGCACACACTGGCACAGGAGATCGCCGCCGACCCCGCCAAGGTGGACGCCGCGCTGGATCTGCTCATGGTCATCAAGTATCTGGAGAGCATCGGCGACCACGCCGTGAACGTAGCCGAGTGGGTGCAGTTCGTGCGCACCGGGCGCTACAAGGACGAAAGTATGTTCTGATACTCACTCTGCCCTTTTGGGCGCGTGTTTTCCTTATTTTCTTCTGGAAAAGGCTGTCTGCCGTTTGGCGGGCAGCCTTTTTCTGCGTGAGGGTGTTCGTTCCAACCCCTCCCGTGAAAATGCGTTTGGAGCGCTCCGCAGAGCGCGACAAACGCGAAATTTAAAATAATTCTTCCGCTGAAGATGCGCAAAGCGAACGCGGAGCGCATTCCAAATCGTCCTCTTCCCCCCTACAACCAAAATTGACTAAAAAATTTTTATCTTTTCTGCAATGTTTGCGGCGGGTGATTCGTATTCAGGGTATAAGAGCCCGGAAGGGGCTCCGCAGTTATCGTGCGGCGGGTGGTCCGGCTTCCCCCAGTCCCCCGCCTGCCGCACCGTTACGGAGGACAGATACAATGATGGCAAAGCTTGAACGCTCCCCGCAGCAAGCCCGCATGGAGGCCGTGAGCCGCGATGCACTGGTGCAGGCGGCGCTGCAGGAGATCACCCAAAATTATCGTGAGGCCAGCCTTTCCAATGTGGCAAGGGCTTATGGTGTTTCGCTGGCGTATGTCAGCGAGTGCGTGCGCGCCCAGACTGGGCGCACCTACAAGGAGCTGCTGCAAAAGCACCGCATGGAGACCGCCGCGCGGCTGCTGCGCCGCAGCGATCTGAACATTCAGCAGATCATTGCACAGGTGGGCTACGAGAACACCAGCTACTTCTACCGCCTGTTCCACGAGCGCTACGGCCTGAGCCCCCGGGAGTACCGGCTGGTGCGCACCGGCACTGCTCCCCGCCGCCCCACCGCATGAAGCCCTCTTTTGCTTTGCTGCCCCCGACCGTCGTGCTGCTGCCCCGCGCACGGCGGTCTGTTTTTGCCGCGAGATGGAGAAAATTCTGGTACTTTATGGAATATTGTGTTATACTGAAGCAAATGCACCCCGCGCAGCAGGGCGCGGGCAAGAGAGGATGAGTGGATATGTTTCGCGGAGCGGTAAGAGCAGATATGGCACGGATTTTGGATATCTATGCCCGTGCGCGGGAATTCATGGCGAAAAACGGCAACTCTACCCAGTGGGGGGACAATTACCCAAGCCCGGAGCTGCTGGAAGAGGATATCGACACCAACCGGCTGTTCGTGTACATGGTGAACGGCCGGATGCAGGCGGTGTTTGCCTTTGTCCTTGGCGAGGACCCCACTTACAAGGTCATTGAGGACGGACAGTGGCTCAACGACACTTTGCCCTACGGTACGCTGCACCGGCTGGCTTCGGCGGGCGAGAGCAAGGGCATCGGCAAGGCGGTGGTGGAGTGGTGTCTGGAGCACTGCGAGAGCCTGCGTGCCGACACCCACGCCGACAACAAGGTGATGCAGCACCTGCTGGAAAGCGAGGGCTTTACCCGCTGCGGCATCATCCATGTGGAGGACGGCACCCCGCGCATCGCCTACCAGCGGTTGTCCCTGACCCAGAGCCAGCTGGGGTGAGCGGAAAAACAGTTCGATTTGGGAGATCGGAAACGCCTGCGGGCGTTTCCGATCTCCTTTTTCATAGATGGAGCTGCCCTGCCGCGCCCTCTCCCGTGAAAATGCAATGCCGGAGCGTCCGCAGACGCTCCGGCATTGCGCTATTAAAAAAGAATTTTTCCGCTGAATATGCGCAAAGCGCACGCGGCGCGCATTTCTGATCCTCTTCCCCCCCTCTGTGCCTTGCCACCGGCGGCGAAGCAGTGTATAATAGCCTCAGAACGCTACAATGCCGGAAACCCCGGCAGATACAGGAGGAATTGCAGATGAATAAACCGGTACTGGTCGTCATGGCTGCCGGCATGGGCAGCCGTTACGGCGGCATGAAGCAGATCGACCCGGTAGGCCCCAACGGGCAGGTCATCGTGGATTATTCCCTCTACGATGCCCGCCGCGCCGGCTTTGAGACCGTGATCTTTGTCATCAAGCACGAGATCGAGGACGCCTTCAAGGCAGCCATCGGCGACCGCGTGGCCAAGGCGATGAAGGTGAAGTATGCCTTCCAGCAGCTGGAAAAGCTGCCCGCAGGCTTTGCCGTGCCGGAGGGACGTGTAAAGCCCTGGGGCACCTGCCATGCCGTGCTGGCTGCAAAGCCCCTGATTGACGGCCCCTTTGCGGTCATCAATGCGGACGACTACTACGGTCCGGAGGCGTTTCAGGTGATGTACGATTACCTGTCCACCCACGCCGATGATGATTTCTACCGCTACTGCATGGTCAGCTATCTGCTGAAGAATACCCTGTCCGAGAACGGCAGCGTGGCACGCGGCGTGTGCATCAAGAACGAGGACGGCACCCTGCAAAGCGTGACCGAGCGCACCCGCATCGAGCCCTGCGACGGTGGCGCACATTACACCGAGGACGGCGGCGAGAGCTGGGTGGACCTGCCCGGCGACACCCCTGTGAGCATGAACCTGTGGGGCTTCGGCAAGAGCTTTCTGGACGAGGCCGAGCAGCGCTTTGCAGGCTGGCTGACCGAGCATCTGGCCAAGGACCCGCTCAAGTGTGAGTATTTCCTGCCGCTGGTGGTCACCGAACTGATCGAGGAAGGCAAGGCAAAGATCCAGGTGCTGCGCAGCACCGACAAGTGGTACGGCGTGACCTACCGCGAGGATAAGCCGCTGGTGGTGGAGGCCATTGCCCGCAAGACTGCCGAGGGCCAGTACCCGGAAAACCTCTGGGCATA
>ERZ791794.1634-NODE-1634-length-10373-cov-129.983621_pt1 | contig 10373 bp, 3 predicted proteins | sample MGYA00510312_ERZ791794 | MGnify/ENA primary metagenome ERZ791794 (study PRJEB30046, sample SAMN00791977) | human gut metagenome | study: EMG produced TPA metagenomics assembly of the A metagenome-wide association study of gut microbiota in type 2... | reverse complement strand
TGCAGGCTGAAAAGGGATATGTTCCGTTCAAGGACGATTCCGAGAAATGGAACACGCACGATGACGGACTTGACGCTGGTTTCGTCAATCCTTTAAAGACTGTCAGCAAGCGCTTCAGCGACAAGCCAACTGCACTTGGCGGAACGACAAGTTCTTCTGTAAGCGGTTCGTTCTATGCAGGTGTGGGACCTTGGGACGGAAGCAAATGGAAAGGCAATACAATAGGAGGTTCTTACAGCTACTCCAGCGATACCAGCAAGGGACTTTCCGCATTCGTTGACTTGAACGGTGACGGACTTCCAGACAAGATTTATAAGTCTGGTGGTTCCGTATATTATCGTCCACAGGTCAAGACTGACAACGGAGAAGTAGTATATGGTGAGCCTGTCAAGGTAAAGGGCATCAGTAACTTCTCGACAACCAAAAGTTCTACGAACTCTTTCGGTGCGAATGCCGTCGTCGGTTGGAATGTCCTGACTGCCGTTGTCGGAACGGACAAGTCAACCACTAAGACCAAGACCACTCAGTATTTCAGCGACATCAACGGTGACGGACTTGTTGACCTCGTTTCCAATGGCAAGGTATATTTTAACCATTTGGAGTTTGATCAGTCTGGCAATGCCGTGCCTACGTTTACATTGAGCAGTGCCGACACGCCAAGCCCAATCATCTATGGTGGCAAGGTTGACACTTCTGTCATGGAGGTCAGTAAGGATGAGCAGGCGGAAGCCATCAAGAACTCACCGATGGAGGATATTGTGCGTGTATGGCAGGCTCCTAAGGACGGAACTGTCAGCGTAACTGGTCAAGTAAGCCTCATTGCACCAACAGATGACTATGACGCTGACGAATACCAAAAAGCAGACGGCGTAAGAGTTGCTATCCAAAAGGGTGGCAATGAGCTTTGGAACAAGACGATAGCCAAGGGTGACAACAGTCCATACAGCGCAGCCGTATCATCTGTTGCCGTCAAGCGTGGTGACAGAATCTATTTCCGTGTCCAGTCTGGCTCTGAGGAAACAAGCAACGGTTCTTTTGACAAGGTGAGCTGGTCACCTACCATTACTTACGCAGGCGAGTCAAATATCTTGCCTAACGGGCTTTCTTCAACAGAGTATAAGCCTGAGGATGGTGCCATCTATGATGTGAACACCTCTGCCAATGTGGAGAATGGATCAAGCGTTGAAGTTCACAGTGCCTTCCACAAGCCTGTAACAACCGACGATGTTGTTCTCAGCATCATCGGCAGCAACGACAAGAAAGACAGTGACGGAAACGACAACCCGAACTATATCGAGAAGACGGTCTTTGCTCGTACACTGAAGGCTAATGAGACTTTCAATGGCGATTCTCTCAACATCAGTCTGGAGAATACAGAAAAGCTGACCAACTTCAGCTTTGAGATTTCATCTACCTCAAATGTTGATTGGAAGAATATCGGTTGGCAAGCGTCTGTGACTTATAAGGACTCTGCCAACATAGAACAGACGGTAGCCGTTCCTGCACACTACAATACATTTGCAAATGCCTTGGAAGAAGGCAAGCCATACTTGACCACTGCGACTGATACCCTTTTGGTTGTGTCACCAGTGCTTACCCTTTCAGACAATTCTATCAACGGTCAGATTACTTTGACCGCCAAGACAGAGGATGCACTCATCGGCAAGAAGTCTTTCAATATCGAGAATGGCATCTTGAAAGCCGATACTCTGCGATTTGCAACTACTGCAGGAAAGAACATCTGGTTTGAATACAGCTATCCGGCAGCAATCTCTAATGAAACTGTTACTTCAGCCTCTGTTTCCATTCTGAAAGATGCGGCAGGTCTCGTAACTGAGAATCTGCTTGCTGGATTCTATGCAGAGAATGACAATCTTGGCTTCGGTATGCTTTACCGTGGCTGGGGAGGTTTTGTCTATAACTCGGCAGAGGGCAGATATGCAAAGCCTATTGACGAGTCATTGCTGAAATTGCCTGAAAACGAGAACGACAAGGTTGATCCTCTCACGATGGCATTCACTCCATTGGGTACAGACCAGACTTCTATGGACAAGTGGGTCGGTCAGCGACAGGACATCTATCTTACTGCAACCGAAGCAAGCACAGCCCGATTGACAGAACAGGACGTACTCCTTACAAATCCTTTGGATAACAATGCGGAGGTGGCAGGACTTGCAGGTGAATATTTGCAGGGTACTGGTGCGGCAGCTGTAAGCCAAGTGGTATCAAGCAAGAGTACCGTTGTGCAAGGCGGTGCACTTGGCATTACCCACAACAATGCAAATGGCAGTTCCAAGACGGAAGTTGCCATGATGGATATGAACGGTGACGGATTCCCTGACATCATTGCAGGTGGTACTATCCAATACACCAACTCACAAGGTGGATTGAGTGGAGAAATATACAAGGGTATCGGAGCTAATAACTCTGACAATGCTTCTGAGGCATGGGGATATGGTGGCAATCCAGTAGCTTCTGTGTCTGACATTACAAAACTTATCTCCGGAAGCAAGTCTTCCGCACAGAACCAACAGAGTTCATGGTTGGCTCAATTCTCCATTTCCGGCAGTGCGCCAAAGAATACGGATGAAGCTGTAGAGTCATTCATAGATATTAATGGTGATGGGCTTCCTGACAAGATCCTTTCCGACAAGAAGGTGAGATTAAATCTGGGCTATGCCTTTACTGAACCTATTGATTGGGGACTTGACCGCATACAGAGTGGTAAGAGTCTTTCTTATAATATTGGCGCAGGTGGCGATGTAAGTCATGGCTGGGGAAAATTTGAAGATAAGAAATACCAAGGTATAAACAAGGCTTCCGGTAGCTTCTCCGCAGGCTTTGGTCTCGTAACCTCTGAAAGCGAAGAGGAATACAATCTTATCGACATCAACTCTGACGGTCTTCCTGATAAGGTATGGAAGAGCGACAATGGTATCACAGTTGCACTCAACACAGGTAACGGCTTTGACAAGCCTATCAGTTGGAAGGGTGCAAGTGCGCTTAGTGAATCAGCCTCTACATCAGAGTCTGCAAACGCAGCGTTCACTTTGACCATCAACATTCCTGTCATAAGCATCAAGATTTCAACCAACCCTGGTGCTTCCACCTCACATAGCATCAACCGCCCTACCTATTCATTGCAGGATGTTGATGGTGACGGTTATCTTGACATCGTTGAGTCTGAGAAGGAAAACGAGTTGAAGGTTACACGCTCTGCCATTGGCAGAACCAATATGTTGAAGTCTGTCACCAACTCCTTGGGCGGCACTTTCACACTCGACTATGCGCATACCACTCCTACCTACGGACTTCCTGGTGGCAAGTGGGTAATGTCTGCCCTTACCGTTGATGATGGTATCCATGACGATGGTCCTGTCATGACAACCGCCTTTGAGTACAAGGACGGCAAGCGTGACCGCCATGAGCGTGAGTTCCTCGGTTTCGGTGAGGTTATCACCAAGAACCTCGACACGGAGAATGGCAATTCTGTTTACAGACAGGCTGTTGAGAACTACGATGTAGCCAACTACTACACGCAGGGCAATGTTACCGCCACATCCGTAGAGGATGCCAACGGCAACAAGTACACCGAGACAAAGAACCGTTACGACAGTTATTATATGACTGCCGACGGTGACAAGTACACATTCGCAAAGCGTGACGTGAACCTTTGGAGCGACCGTGCTTCAGCATTCGTTCCTCTCCGCTATACAGCAAACTTGCAGTATGAGGGAGCGGCAAACGGTGTGGTTACATCCGAGGCATGGAATGAGTACTACCTCACTGGCTATCATGGTGAGTTGAAGTCCTACAAGTACAGCGACAAGGGCAGTCTTGGCGAGGATGGTAACGGCAAGTTCGATTATGCGACCGCCATCAAGTACACGGACAATGCAAGCAAGCACATCTTTGGTCTTCCTGTTGACGTGACCGTGACAGGCGGTGACGGCTCACTCTATCACCATGTGACAGCGAAGTATAACACCAACTACGCCAACCATATCACGCAGATTACACAGCAGTTGAATGATGGCGAGGCGGTGACGGATTACAAGTACGACTCTTACGGCAACATCACACAGAAAACTCTTCCTGCCAACAGCAAGGGACAGCGTATGTGGTACAAGTACCGCTATGAGTCTGAGATGAATATGTATGTTGAGCGCATTGATGATGCGTGGGGCTACCGCAGCGAGCAAGGCAACTTCGATTATCGTTACGGCATTGCCAAGGAGCATCGTGACCTCAACAACTTCTATTATGAGACTGATGTTGACGACCTCGGTCGCATCACTGGCGTGCGTGGTCCTAACGAGTTGGCTACCGGAGTGCCTTATGCCATCGCCTTTGAGTACCAGCCTTTGGCTACTTTCAACGAAAGTGGCATTACCGCTCCTGCATACGCAGTGACCAAGCACTACGACATCCAGCACCCTAACGATGACTTGGAGACCGTTACATTCGTTGACGGTTTCGGAAGAGCCGTGCAGGTGAAGAAGGACGGTGTTGTGACAAGTGCATCCAAGGGAAGCTCTGCCAAGGACGAGAACGTGATGATAGTCAGCGGAAGAAACGTGTATGACGCTTTCGGACGTGTGGCAAAGGCTTTCTATCCTACAACGGAAGGAACTGGATCGAAATCAACGTTCAGCAAGTCATTTGACAATGTATCTCCAACGGTTACTGTTTATGACGTGCTCGACCGTGCAACCTCTGTAACCTTGCCGGACAATTCGACGACAACCACGGAATATACAGTTGACAATGGCAGTCATGCGCTTGTTACAACCGTAACGGATGCACTCCATAACGTGCAGGCTACCCATACCAATGGTAGCGGCAAGACATTGAAGACCATTCAGAAGAGCGGTCCTGACGGTGATATTACCACCTCGTTTGAGTATGACGGCATACAGCGTCTTGTCCGTGTCACCGACACGGAGGGCAATGTAACCACCTCTACTTATGACATGGGCGACCGTCGCACAGAGGTGAACCATCCTGCAAGCGGCATCACAAGCTTCACTTATGACGCTCTCGGCAACGTGCTGACCAAGCAGACTGCCAACCTTGCGAAGGAAGGCAAGTTCATCACCTACGATTACGACTATCAGCGTCTGACGGGTATCAACTATCCTGACCACCCGGAGAACAACGTGAAGTATTACTATGGTGGTCGCAATGCCTCTCAGAACCGTATCGGCAGATTGATGCTCCGCGAGGATGGAACAGGTGCCATTGAATACTTCTATGGCAAGATGGGCGAGGTGACAAAGACCCGCCGCACGATGATTGTGCCTAATCAGGCGATAGCAACCTACGTGACGCAATGGACTTACGACAGCCACAACCGTCTGTTGGAGATGATTTATCCTGATGAGGAGAAAATCACTTACTCTTACAATCTCGGTGGTCAGCTTGAAAAGGTTCATGGCTACAAGTCATACGGCTACGATTATGTAAGCAAGATTGGCTATGACAAGTTCGAGCAGCGCACATACTTGAAGTATTGCAACGGTGCAGAGACATTCTACACCTACGACCCACAGCGTCGTAGATTGCAGAACCTCACGGTGAATAGTGGTGGAAACACCATCATGGATAACGCCTACACTTACGATGCGGTGAGCAATGTGCTCAGCGTAGTAAACGGTGCGTCAGTGCCTCAGGGTGGCAAGGCTGGCGGACAGATGGCGCATACCTATACATACGATGCTCTTTACCGTCTTGTCAGTGCAACAGGTACTTATACTGGTGCGGACAACAAGACCGCAAGCTACACTCTTGCGATGGGTTACGACAATATGCACCGTATCACATCGAAGCGTCAGATTCTCACGCAGAACAATGTGCAGTTCAACGGCACATTGAATGCTGGCTATGATTTGTCGTACACCTATGGAACTGATACAGGAAAGAAGTTCCAACTCGCCAATGTGAAGGATGTGAACTACCGCACAGAGGAGACGCCTTCGGAGAGCGAGAATGTGAACAACAGCCATGCCTATGAGTATGATGCCAATGGTAATCTTGTCTATGTCAATACAAGCCGCACAAAGAAGGACGGTATTGCTGACGAGAAAGCCGCAGAGCGTAAGCTCAAGTGGGACGAGGAGAATCGTCTTCTTGCTTCTGATGACAATGGCTTTGTAACCAATTATTGGTACGATGCTGATGGTGAGCGCACGGTGAAGACTTCTGGCGAAAGTGACCAGGTGTATGTAAACTCCGAGTTTGCTGGAGGTCGCACGAACACCGCCAAGTTCTCACTCTATGTATCACCTTATCTCGTTGCCAACCAAGGCGGACGCTACACCAAGCACATCTATATCGGTAGCCAGCGTGTCGTTTCCAAGATTGGAGACTTTGACTCTTACGGTTCTGACCCACGCCGCATCCAGTATGCAGGTGGTGAGACTGATGGCTTGTCTGTTGATTATAAGGTTAAATATACTCAGCAGTTGCAGGTTATCAAGGATAATTATGCAACCTTTGCAGTGCCGTACAATGGCGAGGACAACAACGACTATGTCGATGGCAAGGGTTTCTGCTGCAATGACGGCAGCTTGGAGGCTGCTCAGACACGAGCTTTAGCGAGAGCTGCAAAGAATAACTTCCAAGAAGGCGATACATACGAGAAGATGCAGTTCTACTACCACCCAGACCACTTGGGTAGCAGCAGTTACATCACCAACCTTGATGGCGAGGTGGTACAGCATATCGAGTATGTTCCTTTCGGTGAAGTGTTCATTGAGGAGCGCAACAACATCTGGAATACGCCTTATCTTTTCAATGCGAAGGAATTCGATGAGGAGACAGGATTGTATTACTATGGAGCGAGGTACTATGACCCAAGGGTGAGTTTGTGGATATCAACAGACCCAAAACAAGAATCATATTTTGCATTTTCATCCTATGCTTATTGTGGAAATAATCCTCTTATATATATTGACCCAAATGGTAAGGAATGGGAAGATCCAGCTCAAGCGGAAAAACTAAAAGCAAAAATAGATAATAAAATAACATCTATTCAAAAGAGTATTTTAGCGCAGAAGGCACGTTTGGAAAGTAACCAAGCAAAAGGCAAGGATATTTCTAAGCAAGAGAGAAAAATTGCTGATTTCGAAAGTAGAATATCAAACTTGAATCAAAGTAAATCAGATATTGATTTATTGGGGCATGATTCTCAAAAATACAAGCTAACTCAGGTTAGTGGAGAAGGTGCTCATATGGTTAGGCTTGAAAATAATGGTACAATTTCGATTGAAACATCTGAAGATGCTTTATCAATTCATGAAATTACTCATGTAAGACAGGCATTAGATGCTGGTGGTCTTGAGTTTTCAGATTCTGGATGTTTGAAAAATCCTGGAACAAGAGCAAAAGGTTTACAACGGTATATTGCAATTTCAGAAGCTGAAATAGAGGCTTACAAAATGCAGTATTCCTATAGACCAGAAAGTTTACCGATATCCGTTGACAACATCTCTATAATAAATGTTCATTATGTAGGCTCCATAAAAGATCCGAATGGTGGATATGGCTATCCAATGATTAAAGATTATTCTGATTTTTTGAAGAGTCAACAAAAATTTAAAAATAAATGAGATTTATATTTTGTATTTTTTTGTCAGTTATAGGATTGGTTAGTTTTGGTGAAACATCTAAAAAACTTGAAAATGGTATCTATCATAATGAAACCAGTTCAAAATTGATAGAAATTAAAAATGACACACTAAAGTTCTATTCCTCCTCTTCTATAGAGGGGGAACAGAGCTTTCCTTTGGCTATTTGTCAAATAACTAAAGTCAGCGATACTTTTTTTGAGATAAATTCAATAGAAGGACCGATGCAAAGTGCTTTTAAAAACATTTTAATTATCGAAGAAGTTTCTGGTAATAAAACTCTTGCTGAAATACTTTTCAAAGTTCCGAATACAACTATGCCTATAAAGTTTAATGTTTATTGTGGAACTATTTCGTATTCTGGGATTACAGAAAAAGGGACATGTACTATAGTATTGAATCGTAATAGAATTAATTCTCCAAAAAGTTTCAGATTTACATTCCAACCAATGTATTATACCGAAAGTAATCCCGCAGGCCAATACTTTGGTGTCTTATACTACGAGTATCCGTATAAAGTGGATTTGAATACTGAGAAAAGTATTATTATAAATCTACCTGATGTAACAGATAAACTTTTCAATCAATATTATTTATTAGGAGAGTATATACAAGTTACACCAAATGGTATAAAATGGAGAGGTGAATACTACAAAAAGCAACAATAATCTTAGTGTGTTTACTATTCTATATGTCTTTGTAAACAATAATTTGTAAAAGTCCATCTTTGGTTCGAGTGTAAAATAAGCTGTGTTCTACTACAATGGGTAAACACAGTTTATTTACATTTCATTTCTTTATTAGGGCATAGTTATCCCGATTTTCTTTTTTAGGTTCGTTACCAAACGAATCTATCAGAATAATATGGTTGGCATCCCTCACCTTATAGAATATATTGTCGCCACTCGAAGGATGTGCAAGCATCAATATGTTACCGTCAAGCATATGGAAAGAACCTCTTAACTTTTCCTGCTCGTGCTGCTTTCCTTTGAATGTCTGTATCAATAAGTAGGTACCATCAGCATTTAATATGAGTGTTGTTTCCACATTCGGCGGTAATACACCGCAATAAGTTCCCGCAATAGAATCCAAATCAATCTTGTTGCTTAAAGCAGCCGTATATTCTTCGATTTTAATTGAGTCAATCCATGTATCATTTTTGTCAGTACCGCAGAATATATAAGATGTAACCAAAGCGATAACCAAAACAGTTATTATTATCAATTTCTTTTTCATAACCGTCATAAAAGAAAATGTGACCGCAATGTCAAACGAGTGGCATCACGGACACGGATGAATAGTTGAGAGTTTAATGAAAGATAGTATGCAGAAACATTGTTGATGCACGGACAAGCCCTTGCGCTATCGAATACGATGCGAATGCCGTTGGTCTTAATCTTGTCGAAGCGAAGGATGCGTTTGTACCCGTTGGTCGTTGTCTATTATTTCTGATTAATTTTCTTTTTAATTTCATTCGCCTCTTTAAATAGGCTATTAGCAATGCTATCTTTAATTGCTGCCATCTGTATCATTTCGTTATGGTAGCGAATTGAGTCCTCATAAATATTTACACGAGTTCTCACATTCTCAATAACTTCTTTATTAGGGCATACAGAGAAGTTCTTTTCGATGTATCGAAGATTGGGGTCGTCAGATGGAAGAACCATCTTCAATGCCCGATACTTCAAGTCTGCCTCCTCCCAATCTTGGTGCTCTCGCCATTGGGTAAGATTGCCCCAAATGGATATGACAAGTGACAGAGCCATGCCAACAATGAAAAGAAGAACATACTTTGAAGTTGGCTCGAAGCGATGGGTGACAATCTTCTTTTGAGGTGTATTACCCATTGCGTGAAGTTTGTCCTGCACAACTTTTGATGTGGCGTTTTGCTCTTGCTTCAACTGAATAATGGTATCAAACAAGAGTTTGCTTCGCTGTTCATCTTTACTTATTTCTTTCTTGGTAAGGTCGGTAAAGATGCAGATAGCCTCTCTTAATTTTGCCATTTTTCCAATAGTTTCCTCTTCTTTTGCAGATACAGAAAGAATGGCTTTTTCAAGTTTGTTTGTGCCAATACTTGCAGGGCTGAAAATTGTTTCCGCTCCTGCGTTCTTTGGTGAAGCAGAAAGTTCATCAACTTTCTGCTCCAATCTCTCAACTGTGCCGTAGATGGCTTCCAATAGTTCTTCTTTCATCTTTCTTTTGTTGTTTGAATGGTTTGTAACTTGCATCAAAGGCTAAAGCCTCTTCTGCGTTTCTTCTTTTTCTTCTTGACTGATTCATCCTCTGGGAATGGCTCAAAGGTCTGAGCATTGGCTGGAGCAAAAAGTCCAATGGAAGAAATACCGTCCCAAGGGTCCTGGCTGCTCTCCGATATGGATGGCTCCTGCTCATTCTTGCAACAGCCCTGCTCATATTGCTGAGCAGAGTTGGCACTTGCTGATAAAAGGTTCTCCGTTCCCTCTAATCTCGCATTCAGTTTGCCAAAGCTATAGTCTCGGCTAATCTGCGTACCCTTGAAGCTATATCCATCCTTGCAGAAACGGATGCCTTGAACCTTGGTTCGCTCCTTATCCTTATAGACAAACTCTAAGTGAACACCTCGTTTTGCAAGTTCACTTTTGAACTCGTCCCAGCTATCTGCCATTCTCAATGCGCTCTTTACGGCATTGTGAATTTCATATTTGGCTCGCTCAGCATTGCGTAACTTGCGAGTATTAGTATTGCTCTTGTCCGTTCCGTAGG
>ERZ791794.1631-NODE-1631-length-10382-cov-4.475550_pt1 | contig 10382 bp, 10 predicted proteins | sample MGYA00510312_ERZ791794 | MGnify/ENA primary metagenome ERZ791794 (study PRJEB30046, sample SAMN00791977) | human gut metagenome | study: EMG produced TPA metagenomics assembly of the A metagenome-wide association study of gut microbiota in type 2... | reverse complement strand
TCAGCTGTTACTGTTTTTTTTGAATTATGCAAGGTATAAACGCGGAGCCGCTTACAGGAGATTACGTTATGAACATAGAAGAAAAAAAAGCAGATTTCATGCGTCGTTTCAAGGCTTCTAGGGAGCGAAAGGCAGAATACATAGCACAAATGGAAAAGCGAATGCGTGATGACTATCGCCGCAGAACCGGTAAGGAAGCAGAATCATTTTGTGTGTTGTAATGTTTAGCCATAAGCCAAGTCTAGGTTGACAAATACAATATTTCTCATTCGAGCGACGACAAGTGCAGAGCGATACTGCAATGGGGAACAAAAATAACTTTTTTCAAAAAACTGATAGGTGTAACTACTTGTAATATAGTGGGGACGCTGTATTGGTGATATATCGTCTAAGGAAAATGTTGTCAACGAAGTATTTTCTAGAACCGCTCAGAGGTAAGCTTACTTGATAGTTACAGAGGATTACGTGTTATATTTTGTGTTAAAATGTAATTGTATAGATTCATATGGGTAATACATTATTGATTTTAGGCAATGGCTTTGATTTAGATTTAGGTTTTAGAACCTCTTATGGTGCCTTTATGGAAAGTCAAGAATTTCGAAATTTCCAAGAGGCAACATATCTAGGTAAATATCTTTCCGATGAACAAAACAAAAGTAAAACTTGGATTGATATAGAAAAAGAATTATCTAAGTATTGTTTAGAGATAAATCAATCTGGGCTTATGACATCAATGAAAACCTATGGCCGGAAGCTTCTTCATCAAGAGTATGAATCTTTAAAGGATGCTTTAAAAAAGTATTTAAGAAAAGAAACCAGTAGGGATTGTCGACTAGATTCTTCATCGAATGCTTTGAGATTATTATACCAAATAGAAGAGTATAGCAGTAATAGAATAGTTACCTTCAACTATACAGAACTTGTAGAAAATATCTCTTCAAATGCATTCGCTCCCTATAACCATAATCTTCTTCATGTACATGGTAGTTTACATGTTGAAGATGACATTGTGTTTGGGGTGGAAGATGATGTCGTACTTCCCAAAGAACATGCATTCTTATATAAAGCATATAGTAAATATAAGCAAACACAAACATTTGCCAAATGGTTATCCGAAGCGCATAATATCATATTTTATGGCTATTCGCTTGGTGATACTGATAAGCAGTATTTTGCAAGTTTCTTTAAAGATTTGTGTCGCTATAATAATTCAAATAGAAAAATAGTTTTCTACCATTATGGTGATGCTGCATATCATGATTTAAAGTGGCAACTCCTTTCTTTTACAGATAGACAATTGTCTGCACTGGAAATGTATAATGATGTCCAATTCTTGGATTGTTCAAAAAAAGGTAGTTTGCCAAGCATAAGATAATAAAACTTTTAAAAGATTAGTCTGACAGCCGAATTTCCTTTGGTATGAAACAAAGAAAGTTGAGTTTTAAAAAGAACAAAAGCTAAGGTGGAGGAGAGACTTTGTTGGTCCTTCCCCCTTAAAGATAAGAGATAATCCTAACCAATCCTTTAGTTCAGGTAGTTCCTTTATAAATATAGTAAGGAATGTGGTTCGATACCACCTAGAGGTACATATGAAATTGATTTGTTCTTGTGACAATTCTGTTATCTCTTAAATAATTACCAGAAGATGATTTACCAAAATACAGATTTGGACAAGCTGCCTGATGCATTGGAACTCAGAAGAATTTTGAATATATTTCAAGATCGCTTCCCGGTTAAGCATTTAATGCCTTCCGAAAGTATAGTTGATGGAGCAGAAGATAAATACTTGTTGACTCAACTTTCTGATGGAATGACCGTGTTAAAGCCCAATATCACTCATCAAGGTCTTTTGTTCTATGGAAATTCTGAATTTAATTCGAAACAGTTTATTCTTCCATATTTCAAAGATCCTAATCATGACAATATGCTTGAAAGAAATGTAAAGCTAGAGCAGTTTAAATTGCTTATAGAGTCTTTTCCGCTTTATGCTATGCTTAAGAATGGTATAGACTTACCCAAAAGTAATACAAAGATAAGAATGGAAAATCCATACGGAATTGCATCCGCTTATCATTTGGATTCTCCTTTCTTAAATCTGACATCCTCTATAGATATTGCATTGTTTTATGCTACTCATAAATATGAAGATGATAAATATGTACCTGTTAAGGAAGGTGTTGGAATTGTCTATTTTTATGTAATGGACAAGCTTTTTGGACAAATACCGGGATTGTTCACTCTAGGTCTTCAAGTCTTTCCTCGAACCTTTTATAATAAACAGTTCTTGTTGAGATTGAAGCCTAAAGAAAATTTCAATAAAAAAGACGGAGTATTTGGATTCTCGTTTAAACAGTCAGAAAAGGCTTCTGAAGAAATTGCAGAAAAAATTAGTGCATATAAGAAAATAGGTGATACTAATGATTTTCTGGCAAAGAAGTTAACAAAGCTATCAGATAAGGTATATCAGAAAGCTGTTGAACTTAATTACTCATACAATCCTTCTGATGATTTAGGTGATAATATTAAATATTTGACTAATAATGGTGAAAAACCACTTCTGCCAGGAGCACCACAGTTTACTAAGGACGATCTCAATGATGTGAACCTTTATGACTTGTGGAGTCGCTTTTGTGATAGTATTTATTGTGAATCAGAAAAAGAATATTTGATAATGGAAGAATTGCGTAAGGTTCCATTTATGGTGAAATATGAAAATTATTTTAAATAAATTGTATCATGAAGAAGGATAATTATTCCATTACATATATAGCAATAATAGTATTCGTTCTTATTTTTGGATGCTATTACATTTATATTGCTGAGTTGCCAGAAATTATTAAATATTCTGGTGATTTTAAAGGTGACTTAGAAAAAACCGGTCAGTTAGGTGATAGTGCAGGTCTTATCAATGCTTTGTTCTCTGGTCTCGCTTTTGGAGGTGTGATTCTTACTATCATTTGGCAGATCAACAATGATAGAAGAAATCGCATAGCAGATCAAAAAACACAATTTGAGAATACCTTCTTTAATATGAGTCAAACATTTGAGGATATAATTGAGGGTTTGACTTTGGAGAAAGAAGATAATGATGCTGATCATGTTGATAGTTTATTGGTTAATTTATATGTAACAGAATCAGGGGATGGCAAGTTATCTCAAAATTCTGAAAATATAAAGGGTCGTATAATATTTCGTCATCTCTTCATGGAACGTAAGGTAGAAGGTAAAACGCTTAGAGATAGTATCAAAGATAATGGTATAAGTGCCTTTGAGAAGATTATGGATGGTCTTCTAGACCATTATTTTAGGTATTTTTATCGAATACTGAAGTTTATAGATGGTTCAGATTTGATTACTACAGAGGAAAAATATCACTATACTTCCATATTGAGGGCTCAACTTTCAGAGTATGAACTTGTGATGATCTATTATAATTCCTTATCGGAGTTTGGAAATGAGAAGCTGAAACCTTTAGTGGAGAAGTATAGTATGATGAAAAATTTGCGCAAAGATGATTTGGCTATATCATTAGAGGAAGAAGTGGAAAAGCTTCCTCGGCATTTCTCTGATTCTGCTTTTAAACATAAGGTAAGCTTTGAGGGTAATTGGATATCCATATTGATTCGATCCATATTTGCTTCAATCGTAATTGTATTATTCTTGGAATTAACGAAGACATATTTGAATGACTTTATTTTTAGGGATATACTTTCTCTGGAACTTTTCAGAAATAGTTCTGGTACTTTTGTCGCACTCTTAGTAGCTAGCTTACTGCTGTATGGTATCCAGCTGTTTTTTGAAAACAAGCGGGTTCAGATTATCAAACGCAGCTACACAAGAAAGTGGGATGAGGCGAGATATATCTTGAGTCGTTATTATGATGCAGGAAATCTCACAGTGCTTATACCTATAATAGTTTCACTGGTATATCTATGTGGTAGCCACCAATGGTACGGTTATGGATTTTTGCTATATGTGCATATAATAATTCTATGGTTAATGATAAAGCCTTTGATGGCTGTCGTATTTACAGGAGTTAAGATGTATGAAGTGAAGTGATTTTGACTTCTAGATTATTCGTGATATTTTATAGTGATGCTATATCTGGGCAAAACTAGATGTAGTACTTTTTATGTGTTTGAGTGTAGAAGTATGGAAGCGAAAAAGTATAAAATTGAGATAGATCCAAGAATATTAGAGTTATTGGGTCCAAATTTGTACACCAATATTTATTATGTTTTAGCAGAGTTAATTGCCAATGCTTATGATGCAGATGCACACAATGTCTATATAATCTCTGAGCCTGATGCTATTCGGGTTGAAGATGATGGTCATGGTATGTCATATAGTAAAGGTGGTATTGCAAAATATTTGGGAGTTGCAAAACTTTCCAGAACAAATGAACTGGATTCCTTAACAGATTTAGGAAGACAGAAAATGGGGCGCAAGGGTATAGGTAAGCTTGCTGCACTTTCTGTTTCTGAGAATGTTGACGTATTAACGGTTTCAGCCGGAGAAAAATCAGGTTTTGTATTATCTCGACATCCATTAAAAGACGGAATGCTTCTGCCTATTGAAGAGAAGAATATATCTTTTAAGAAGATAGATAATCATGGAACAGCTATCATCATGAAGAACCCAGAGTATCATCTTCATAAAACCAATGATGCTATTAAACGAAACATCGTTAATATATTTCCGTTGATAGACCAGGATTTTAAAATCCATGTTATTAATTTAGATGGAAAGGATGACGTTATAGAGCGTTTGGATGAGGTCTTTGCCAAAAGTTTGTGTTCAATTATTACTTTAGGTGATGATTTTAAGGATTTAGCTAAAAAGGTTAAGATACCTTATCCTGATAAGAAAGAGATTCTTGTTGATGTAAGAGGATGCCACAGTATTCCACTACAAATGAAAAATACTCAGGGTGAGTTGAAGTCCTATAATCTCATTGTCAAAGGATGGATTGGTGCGTATGAATCAACGAAAGGACGAAAAAGAGATATTTCGGATTTTCCAGATAATTTTATATCCCTATATGCTCACAAGAAAATGGGTGAGTTTAATATACTGCCTAAAGTTGGAAAAAACTCGTTGATAGAATCATTCATAGTAGGTCAGTTATATGTGGATTTATTTGAGCTATCGGAATTGCCAGATATGGCTTTGAGTAATAGACAGGGGTATAAAAGTGATGATTTAAGATATGAGGCGGTAATCAATTACGTTCGAAAGATTCTTCTGCCTGCTATTATTAATAAAAGGTCAACTTATGCAGCATTAAAAAATGCTGCTGCTCAAAAAAAACAATTGAATGAGCAGAAGAAGAAAGAGGAAACTCTTAAAAGAGCGGTTGATAATTTTAGACGTAAGACAGGTAATACCATATATGATACTATAAAGGAGAATAAAAATTATACGTCAGAGCAAGTTCATGAAGTTGTTGAAAAAGCAATTAATGATAACATTCCAGATTTTGGCTTAAAAAAGATAGTTGACTCTGCAAAGAAAAAACTATTGATTAGCCAAACTGGTGACGATAAAGATTTGTCAGATTTGGTATATAACTTCCTTCTCTTTAATGGGGTTCCCGCAAAAGAAATTATCTATTCTAATTGTGATGAGTCTGTATCAAGAATTCCGAGTGATGTTTCAATATATGACTATCTGAGAGATTTCTTTGTAAATAGTTACTCTGATCAAAAAATAAATGTTGTCTTTATAACAAGTAAGCATATCATAAAATCTTTCGGAACTATGTCTGAAATCGGTGCTGCTTGGATAACAAAAGCCGACCATAAGATAATCAACATTGAGGGATTTAAACCGCAAAAGCCTTTGAATGACAGTGTGACATGGCAAACAACGATAGTCGATAAGGATGGAAATATTTCTATGACAAAGCTTAATGCTGATTTGTTTTGTGAAAAAATAGAGAGCCTATGTACAAAGTTAGGATATACGCCGAAGGATAGGAAGACCAATATGACTAGGTTAGGTAGTACTATAAAAATTGTCAAGTAATGCGTAGGGGGCGAAAAAGAAAACCATATACAGAAATAGATGTGGTTGATTTATTCTGTGGTATTGGTGGATTAAGCTATGGTATGAAATCGAAAGGATTTCATATTCAGGGTGGTTTCGACTTGGATAAGACCTGTCGCTTCGCTTATGAGTATAACAATGATGCACCCTTCTTTTATCGTGACATCAAGAATGTTACAAAAAGGGATATTAAGCCTTTGTATGAAGAAGGTGCAGTACGGATACTTGCTGGTTGTGCTCCATGCCAACCATTTTCTTCTTATGCGTTTAAAAATAAAGAGAAAGATGCAGATAAATATGATTTGCTTTATGAGTTTGGACGGTTGGTTACGGAAGTAAAACCTGATATTATAACAATGGAGAATGTCCCTGCTATACAATCTTTTAAATTAAAGAATGTTTTAGGGGATTTTATCCAATTGTTGAAAGATAGCAAATACCATGTATCTGTTAGTATTGTATATTGTCCGAAATATGGTATCCCACAAACTCGAAAAAGACTTGTTCTATTGGCCTCTAGATTTGGGGATATAAATCTGATACCTCCGACTTTTGAAGCTCCGAAAGACTATAAAACGGTGTGGGATACTATTGGAGATTTACCACCTATAGCTGCTGGTGAAACAAATAAGACAGATCCTTTGCATAGGGCTTCTGCTTTGAGTCCTTTAAATCTTCAGCGCATCAAAGCAACACCCGAAGGAGGTGGATGGAGAGATTGGCCGGAGTTTCTTAGATTACAATGCCATAAGTCAAAAAGTGGTAAGAGTTTTGGTAGTGTTTATGGACGAATGAAATGGAATGAACCGAGTCCAACTATGACAACTCAATGCATAGGATACGGCAATGGAAGATTTGGACATCCGGAACAAGATAGGGCTATTTCTGCTCGTGAGGCAGCATTGTTTCAAACTTTTCCTATGTCATATAAGTTTTTTGAGGATGAAGAGCATGTTTCTTTAGTGAAAGCTTCACGATATATAGGGAATGCTGTTCCACCAGTATTGGGTGAAGTTGTGGCACAAAGTATATTAGAACATCTTAATAAACATTATTAAGCCTATGGATACTTATTCTTTTAATATTTCTTTAAGTGTATTAAACCACTTAGGTCGAAATCTGTACCGCAGTTTTATTACTGTTGTTGGAGAAGCAATTTCAAATGCTTGGGATGCTGATGCACATAACGTTTACATCAATATTGATCGCAGTCAAAATTGTTTTATAATCAAAGATGACGGTTTAGGTATGGATAGTAATGATTTTCAAAATAAATTTTTGAAAATTGGATATTCAAAAAGAAAAGAAGGAGCGAATAAAACGTCATTGGGAAGACCATTTATTGGGAGAAAAGGTATTGGAAAACTTGCTCTTTTGTCATGTGCTCAACGCATCACTGTTATCTCCAAAAAACAAGGTCAGAATATTGTTGGAGGTATTATAGATAACCAAGGACTAGATAAAGCTATAAAAGAAGATGTCTCTGCTAATGACTATCAATTGATTCAGCCAACTTCAGAATTATTAAAGAATCATACCATTGATACAACGTCTGGTACGATTATTATATTCGATGGTCTGAATGAAGGTATTAAAAATAGAGTAGAGTATATTCGTAAATTGATAGCTCTATACTTTAGATTTTCGTTACTTGACGAGTCTTTTAATATAATTCTTAATGGAGAACGAATAACATTAAATGAACTTCAGGATTTATTGGGGCATACTCAATTGTTGTGGACGATTAACAATACAAAAGATCCTTTTGTTAAAGATTACCTTAAAGAACAGGAAAGTCTACGAAATAGTAAAAATATAAATATAGATTATGATGGTATTCATGGTTTTATAGCTTCTGTAGATAAACCTTCGATGTTAAAGGTAAGGGGAACTGATGAAAAAGCTACAATAGATTTGTATGTAAACGGAAGGCTTCGCGAAAAAGATATATTAAAGCATATTCCAACAGCAAGAATTGTTGAAAGTTATTTGTATGGTCAAATACATTATGATAATTTAGATGATTCTTCTGATCGTTTCACTAGTAGTAGAGAAGGAATTGTTCCTGACGATCCAAAATTTAAAGGATTGTTGGATGAATTAAGTAAACTTCTTAAAACCATTCTTAAAGATTGGGATAATTGGCGTTTGGAGTTGAAACAGGATGGAGATTCCGAGAATACAGAAACATTACCATTGAAAACAAGAAAATCAATGGAGTTGTTTAATGTGGTTTCAGCAGATTTTTTAAAGAATAAAAAAAGTAAAAAAGGTGAAAAAACGAAAGTTGAAAAATGGATTGATGAGTTAAGTAATGATGCGGCATTCAACTTTGAGTCTTATGGTGAATGCTTTATCTCAGAAAATCTTTTAAGAAATTACGTCATTGAGAAGAAAATAGCGATTCCTAAAAAGCTGGAAAAAGACATCGTAAAATGGAAGAAAAAGGCAGAAGATGCCAAAGATAAAGCAAATATTTCATTTGAAATTCGAGAAAAACAGTGTGATTTGTCATTTTGTGACATGGATAGCTTGGCTGGCTTAGCTGATACAGAGCATGATAAAATAGCAAAAGCAAATTTACTTCGTGATTCTGCTGAATATAAACCGATTCGTGATGCTATGTCTCATACTTCTCGTTTGACATTAATGGCAAAAAAGCGTTTAAGTTGTACGTATGAGAATATAAAAGCTAGAATAGTGAAATTATTAGATGGAGTCAGTTAAGCTATGGATTCAAATAAGCGTGCATGCCTTGCCTTTATAATAGGTAGGGCGGTAAATTATGACTATCGATCTGTTTATGATTTTGGAGCTGGTAGGCTTTGTATGTTTACAAGTTCAGGTAGCGTTGATAATATCCATGTGTTTGATGCCCAACGTAACAGTGTAGTTACAGGCTCTTTGTCAAGCTTGTACGATATGGGCACAAATTCATTTACTACTGTTAGTATGAGTGGAAGTTCATTCAGTGGTTTTGATTATGGTACAACCTCTTTCTTTACAGGTAGTATAAATGGCAATATCGTAATGATATATGATGGTCAAAATTCATCTTATAATACATATTCATTAATGTAGGTTATGAAGAAAATTATATTGTGGTTTATCTTGCCATCGCTACTTTTGGGTACAGTTATTGGACTTTTTATTCCATATTGCTTAGTTTCATGCAGCTGCCCAACTCCATTACTGCAAGTTTGTCAACATTGCTTTTGGGACTGGTTCTTACGAATTGTGCAAGTGGTAGGTTCAATAGCTGTTGTCATCGTAGCATTGTTTAAAGAAGACTGGATGGCTTATTGGTACACGCCATCTTTGAAACTTGAAACATCATATGATGATTTGGTTGAAAATCTGGTGCACGATGGCAATTCGGATATTGTTGATACCTATCGAGTCAAGTTAAGACTGGCTAATGACGGAAAATCACCAGCTAATAATTTACGGGTTTATGTAGATAAAATTGTTTTCAGAGAGTCTTCTAAGAGTTTAACTTCTGAAGATATACTAAAGGAGCCTTTCGCTATAATGTTAGACAAGGGTAATGATACGGTTTGTTTACCTAAATATGGTGAGTTGTCAACAGAATGGTTATCAATAATGAAGACTAAGCCCAAATCTCCAGTTGATGAAACAGAACTTCCCCCATCGTTAGTAATGTTTATTGGTAGAAGTTTTTGGGTGAATGAAGAATATCAATCTGGCTTATTGGATATAACTTTTAAAATGGTATGTGATGGAATTAAGCCACAAACAAAAACATTGCGTGTTGAATGGAATGGAAAGTGGCGTTCTAGAAAAAGTGATTTGGTAAGTGTTTTAGGGTATGAATGGATTGATTTCATTAATAAAAAATAGAAAATGTTATGACAGCAAAAGAATATTGTATAGCCTTTTGTGAAGGCTATTTCTACGCCCAATTAGGCGAGAAACTTACCAATGGCAAAGTGGCAGAACATACACTGGACTTAGCTAAGGAAACTGCTCAGACATGTATGGAGCAACAGATAGCCTATTCTGCTTTTGATGAAAAGCAAAAGCAGGAGATGAAAGAAAACCTTCATGAATGGGCAGATACTGTGATGCAGGGTTTCAAGAAACGTTTGCGTGAGAGTGGCAGATTGATAGAATCTTTATGATGCGCTAGCCGACAAACAATCGCAACTCTGTTGCGTAGACACTTATCGGCAGCCCTTTAGGGCACAGGCTCCGCTGACGATACCAAAACTCAGGCGGAGGCTATAGCGCAGCCAGCTACATCCTCTCGTCCCTGAGGGAAGAGAGGCTTGGTGAGAAAGGTGGAGCCTTCCTTAACGGTAAGGAAGGACGGG
>ERZ791794.1630-NODE-1630-length-10397-cov-12.591955_pt1 | contig 10397 bp, 11 predicted proteins | sample MGYA00510312_ERZ791794 | MGnify/ENA primary metagenome ERZ791794 (study PRJEB30046, sample SAMN00791977) | human gut metagenome | study: EMG produced TPA metagenomics assembly of the A metagenome-wide association study of gut microbiota in type 2... | reverse complement strand
GCCGTCATGATCGGCGTCGGCGGCCTGCTCGACGTATTCGCCGGGGACATTCCCCGCGCGCCGGAGAGCTGGCAGCGGCTGGGACTGGAATGGCTCTACCGGCTGCTGCGCGAGCCGAAGCGCCTCAAGCGCATGATCCGTCTGCCCAAAATACTGCTTCTCGCGGCGCGCGAACGGAAATAAAAAAAGAGACCCCCGAAGGGGTCTCGCAGAATAAGTCAGCAGCCGCACCCGCAGCCGCCGTTGTTGCCGCCGCAGCCGCAGTTGCTGCCGCAGCCGTTGCCGCAGAACAGGAACAGCAGGATGATCGCAATGATGATCCAGCAGCAGCTGCTGCCGCCAAAGCAGGAATTCTGATTACACATATCGTAACCTCCTATGAAAATTTGACCGCCGTCCGGTCTCATTCTCATAGTATGCCGCCGCAGGAAAAGTGTTCCTCAGGGCTGGGAGATACGATAGCTGAGTGTCAGCAGGGTGTCCACAAAGTGGATGTCCTCGAAGAAAACACCGTCCTCCTTGGTGGACAGCTCCACGTTGGTGAAGTTCCAGAAGCCCCGGACGCCCAGACCGATCAGCCGGTCGGCCAGCGGCTGCGCCACGCTCTGCGGCACGGTCAGCACCGCCACGTTGGGATGGTAGCTGGCCACATAGTCCTCCAGCTCGTCCATGGAGTGGACGGTCACACCGCGGATCTCCGTCCCGATCAGCGCGGGGGAGACGTCGAACGCCGAGTCGATGCGGAAGCCCACCTTTTCAAAGTCGAAGTTTTGCAGCAGCGCATGACCAAGATGCCCCACGCCGACGACGATGATGCGGTGCCCGCTGTCGATGCCGAGAATGTGGCCGATCTCCGCCCGCAGCTCCGCCACGTTGTAGCCGTAGCCCTGCTGCCCGAATTCGCCGAAGCAGCTGAGATCCTGCCGGATCTGGGAGGCGGTGATGTCCATTTTAGCGCCCAGAGAATTGGAGCTGATGCGCACCACGCCCTTGTTGTACAGGTCGTCTAAATACCGGTAATAGCGGGGGAGGCGATGGATAACAGCATCAGAGATTTTTTGTTTTTTCATAGGTCAGCCTTCTTCTGAATGGAGTATGGCGCGCGGCGCCTTCATGTTGTTGTCATTTTACAACAAGTTTACCAACTTGTCAACTTTTTTAACAATCTGAAAGCAAAAAATTTTCTTTACATTGCCGCCCGAAGGTGGTATAGTAGTAGAGCTGTAAGCGACAACCGAATATGCGCCCGTAGCTCAGCTGGATAGAGTGACAGACTCCGACTCTGTAGGCCGCTGGTTCGAATCCAGTCGGGCGTACCAAAAAAACCTGCCTTGCGGCAGGTTTTTTTGCTGTGCGCCCCTGGAGTCGAAGTTTATCCCCGGAGGGGAAATCCAGTCAGGCGTACCAAAAACCGTCTCAAGCAATATGCTTGAGACGGTTTTTATATGCAGAAAGTTAGGGGAATTGAAACCTGATTTGACCACTATTGCGCATTTTGCGATCCAACTGAGCTATTACGCTATGTCATATCTCCAACATCCCTTGCAATCCCGCGCTGGCGGAGACGCACAGCTTCTTCCGCTTTAGACAGGCGCTTGACCAGACGTTGGAAGACATCTCCAGCTTCTGGTGGGAGGGACCACATACGCATTTGACGCGTGCGCGAGAAACATAGAGCCTTGCTTATTGAGAAAAATCAGTGGACGCTGTTCTGCTCGCCCTCGGGCAGCAGATTCGTCATGCTCTTGAGGCTGATGGCGAGCGTGGACATGTTGTGCAGCAGCGCCGAGGTCGTCGGCGGCAGAATGCCGAGCACGCCGAGCACGATGAGCGAGAAATTGAAGCTCACGATGAAGCGGTAGTTGCGGTGGATGCGCGCCATGAGCTGCTGACTGAGGGAGCGCAGCGTGACGAGCGCGAACAGATCCTTGGACGAGATCGTGATATCCGCGATCTCGCGCGCGATGGCGGCGCCGCTCGAAATGGCGATGCCCGCGTCGGCTTCGGACAGAGCGGGGGAATCGTTCACGCCGTCACCGATCATGATGACCTTGCGGCCTGCGGCCTTTTCACTGCGGACGAATGCGGCCTTATCCTCGGGGAGCACTTCGGCGTAGACGGCGTCGACGCCGACCTCGGCGGCGACGGCCTCGGCGGTCTTGCGGCTGTCGCCGGTCATCATCACGACCTTGTCAATGCCAAGCGCATGCAGCGCACGCACGGCGGCATTTGCTTCTTTGCGCAGCGGGTCATGGATGCAGATGACCGCGGCGAGCTCACCCGCGATGCAGAGGTATAGGTGCGAAAATTCGGGCGGGAGCGATTCAAACTTATCCTCTTCGCCCTCCGGCACGCGGCAGCCCTCGTCCTCAAAGACGAAGTGCGCGCTGCCGATGAGAACCTTCTTGTCGTCCACAATGCTCGAAATGCCATGCGCCACGACGTACTGCACCTGAGAGTGATACTCCTCGTGCGTCAGACCGCGGTTCTTGGCCTCGGCCACGACGGCGTTGGCGATGGAGTGGGGATAGTGCTCTTCAAGGCACGCGGCAAGGCGGAGCATTTCACTCTCCTCGTTGCCGCCGAAGGTGACGATTTGCGCGACCTTGGGCGTGGCGTAGGTGAGCGTGCCGGTTTTGTCGAAGACGATGGTGTTCGCCTGGGCAACGGCTTCGAGGAAGCGCCCGCCCTTGACGGAGATGTGATAGCTGCTGCTCTCGCGCATGGCAGAGAGCACTGCGATGGGCATGGAGAGTTTGAGCGCGCAGGAGAAGTCGACCATCAGCACAGCCAGCATCTTTGTGATATTGCGCGTAATGAGATAGGTCAAGATCGTGCCGCCGAGCGTGTAAGGCACAAGTTTATCGGCAAGGCGCGAGGCCTTGTCCTCGGCCGTGGATTTGAGCTTTTCCGACTCTTCGATCATGTGCACGATGCGGTCGTACCGACCGCCGCCGAGAGCCTTTTCTACGCGCACGACGCACTCGCCCTCTTCGGCAACGGTGCCTGCGTAGACATAGCTGCCCTCGCGCTTGGGCACGGGCATGGATTCGCCCGTCATGGATGCCTGATTGACCATCGCCTCGCCGGAGACGATTTTGCCGTCGAGCGGAATGAGGTTGCCGGTGCGCACGACGACGCAGTCGCCTGCCTGAATATCGCCGATGGGCACAAGCGTTTCCGTTTCGCCCGTCTTGAGCCAGACGTGATCGACGTTGAGCGACATTGCGCCGGCGAGATCCGCGACGGACTTTTTGTGCGTCCAGTCCTCGAGAATTTCGCCGAGGCGGAGCATGAACATCACGGAGCCCGCCGTTGAAAAGTCGCCGCGCACCATTGACACGGTGACGGCGGTGGCGTCGAGCACGGCGACGGAGAGCTTGCCGTGCAGCAGCGCGGAGATGCCTTCGCGGATGTACTTGATCGAATGGCAGATGGCGAGTGCCGTGGTGACGGGGAGCGGGAAGAAGAGCTTCGAGATCACGCGGCGGATCACCGTCCACGAGAGCTTGTCTTCAAATTCGCGGTTGAGCGCACGCGTCGTGTGGTCGGGGACGAGACCCATCGTCTCGGCCGTGTCAAACGAAAACGCCGCGAGTGCGCGCACGAGCGCGGCACGGTCTGCGCGGTAGACGATCACGGCGTCCTGCGTGCGGTCAAAAACCGAAACCTCGCTCACGCCGTCCACATTGCGCAGGTAATATTCCAGGACGTCCGCCTGATGCAGCGACATGCGGCGGCAAGCAAGATGTACGCGCATGCGCCCGGCAGATTCATGCATGATTTTGCATTTCATAGTGTATCAGTTCCTCCGAATGTGAAAGAGAGCCGCGAGCGCGGCTCTCCTTCGATTTATTCCTCGTCCGCTTTTTCCTTGGACGCGTCCTCGATGACTTCGGCGTCCTCTTCCGCTGCGCGGCGCTCGTTGATGTCCTTGGCTTCGGCGTAGACGTCCTCAGCGTTCTCACGGACATTGGTCACAGCCTGCATCACACAGTCCTTGGCGCGCAGCACTGCGGCGGTGGTATGGGAATAGACCTTCTTGGCGTCCTTGCTGGAAAGGATCTTGAGACCGGCGGTGCCAAACAGCACGCCTGCTGCGAATAAACCGAGACGTTTCATTGTGAAAACCTCCTGTCAGTACAAATTAAAGTTCTTTAGTATGATGGAATATAACATAACGCCTTTTGAAATGCAAGTAGCAAAATGTTAAAATTTGACGAACAAAGGAAAACGCGGATTTGGTATGTTTTTCTCAAGCCCTTGTGCCATTACCACTGCGCAAATATTCTGAAAACAGGTTTCCTTCATCGTCCTGCCTCCGTCCCGGCTTTCACGAAGCCCCTCTTTTTATACCCGCAGTCGCAGTAGGGGCCACCGGAGGCGAGGGTGTACTGCCGCACAAAGTCAGTCGCGCCGCCGGCTTCGCTCATGGTGTAGTCCAGACGGCACAGCGCCGGCATGGAGAGGATGAACGTACCGAGCATTGCGCAGTTGACGATGTTCATCTTGAAGCGATCCGCTTTTTCAAACTCCGGCAGGCCTGCAATGATTGCTTTGTATTTCGGCTTTGCATTTTTCGTGATCGCTTGTGCCGTATTCGTACCGTAGCCGAACACCGCTGTCAGCTGTTTTTGGAATGAGCCTGACTCCAAATCCGATCTTCACGATCTGCATTTTCATCATGCCGTCGCCGATCTTTGCAAGAAAACGGAAAAAACCGCTGACAGATGGGTCGCGGAGATCGTTATAGCCCAGCATATAGCCCCGACTCGTGACCAGCAAACGGCTGTCCCACAAGGAAAGCTCACTTTTGGCGTCTGAAACCGCAAAATACGCGCCCACATCCTTGATTTTCGCGCTCTTGAGCCATGTCTTGGCAATCATTTTCACTGCCGTCCGGTTCGCCGCATCAAATACCAGCACGCCGCTGGGGAAAGCGTCCGCCATTTTTTGCACCAATGCTTTGACCTGTTCCGCCAGAAAGTAGTAGAACACGCCGGAGGCAAAGAACACCGCGCCGCCGGAGGCATCGATTTGGGAGAACCATTCGGTATCGTTCAAATTGCAGGGGATGTTTTCCTCACGCTCCCCGGCGGGCAAAAGCTCGTCACGCACGGCTATGACATCGGGAAAGTCCAGATTGTAAATGTTACAGCTGCCGTTGTCGCAGCTTCTTCCAGTGCTGTCCAGCCCGCAGCCCAGATTGATCACCGCCGCATTGGGGTGGGTCTTCAGGTAGTCCCGCACCTCCCATGCCAGATCGTTCTGCCGCATGGCAACCTCCAGCGAGCCGAAGCGCTGCATCAGACTGCGGGCGTTCTTATCAGCATCCGAAAAGTCATAGTCGATTTCGTTAATCAGTCGGACCGCCGTTTCATCTTGGTAGAGATTCGGATACAGCTCTGAGCAGACCTTCCGCGCATACAACGGAATGATCAGCGTCTCCTGCACGGTGTTTTTCTCGATTTTATATTTCATAAGCACCTCCGCGCCTATCCCAGCGCCACATCCAGCGTCATCATGACGCTGAAGCCCACGGCGAAGAAAATCGTGCCGATGTTGGAGTGCTTTCCCTGCGACATTTCCGGGATCAGCTCCTCCACTACCACATAGAGCATGGCGCCCGCCGCAAAGCTCAGGAAATACGGCAGCGCCGGGATCACAAGCTGCGCCGCAAGGAGCGTCAGCACCGCGCCGATAGGCTCCACCACGCCGGAAAGCACGCCGCCGAGAAATGCCTTGCCCTTGCTCTCGCCCTCCGCCCGCAGCGGCATGGATATGATCGCGCCCTCGGGGAAATTCTGAATGGCGATGCCGAGGGACAGGACAAGCGCGCTCGCCGCCGTGATCTGTGTATTCCCCGCGAGGAATCCTGCGTACATCACGCCAACCGCCATTCCCTCCGGAATATTATGTAGTGTCACAGCCAGCACCATCATCGTGGTGCGGCCGAGCCTGCTTTTCGGTCCCTCCGCCTGATTGCTGCCCACGTGAAGGTGGGGAATCAGATGGTCGAGCAGGAGCAAAAACAGCACACCGACCCAGAAGCCGATAAAGGCGGGAAGGAAAGATAGCTTTCCCATGCCCTCCGACTGCTCTATGGCGGGAATCAGCAGACTCCATATCGACGCCGCCACCATCACCCCGGCTGCAAAGCCCGCAAGGGCGCGCTGCACCAGATCGCCAAGGGATCTTTTCATAAAGAACACGCAGGCCGCGCCCAGTGTTGTGCCCAAGAAGGGAATCATGATTCCAAGAAAGGTTTCCATTTGTTTCACCGCCTTTGCGTTGCAGTATTATTTGTTCTTTCTGAATCCCGCCTCGTCCCGGTATTCGGGATGTTCTTTTAAGTATGGGTCTTTGTCGCCGCAGATGGTATAGTCGCATTTGCAGCCGTCCACACAGGTAGTCGTCCTTACCAGCCTTGCGTGGAGCAGCTCCATAGACGCAAAGTCCACATTGCACAGGGCGGGCATAATGTCCGTAAGACCGTGCCGGATGGCAAATTCCGCTGCCGGGCACGCCGTAAATTCATAATAAATAGGCTTGTCGGTTTCATAAGGCGCAACCGACATCTCGTAATCGTGCCATTTGTCGCAGCCGCTTTTCGCACGAACAAACGCCTTGTACATCAGCTTCCTCCAGAACGGCTTGTTGCAGTCCACAAATTTCAGCTTGCGGAAAGTCGGAAGAATCAGATTTTCCTCCATCTCTTCGATTTCACGGAACGAAGTAACTGCTTTGCAGACCACATAATAGCTCATGATGGCGATGCAGTCGTAGGTGCCGCCCGCGCCGTTGTGGAAGTTCCGCTTGCCGCCCAAATCGGTGCGCCAGTCGGAGAGGAAGTCCGCATACTGCCGCTGTACCTGTTCCCAAACCGCCTCCCGCTCTGCCGCAGGATAGTGCAGAGCGATTTTCGCCAGAATTTCCTTCTTGCAGGGCTTGGAATACAGCACATGGCATTTGCGGTCAAATAGGAGTTTCTTGTCCTTCATTTGTCCGCTTCTCCCTCATTTCCGTGCCATGATGCACAGCCAGCTTTTCTTTTTGTGTATCTGCACATCGTGAAAGCCCGCCTGCTCCAGATACGCCTTTAACTCAACGTCCTTATAGATGGTCATGCCGCCGATGATAGCCGTCCACTTTTCGTCCTTGTCCGTGTCGCCGCTGCTCTCGTTGCAGATGAGAAATGTTCCGCTGGGCTTTAGCACCCGGTAAACCTCCCGGAAGCACCGGGGCAGATCAGGCCAGAAATAGACGGTCTCAAAGGCGGTCACCGCGTCGAACCAGTTGTCCGCAAACACCATATCCGCCACACTGCCCTGCAGAACGGCGCAGCGACCCTCCGCGATGGCGGCCTCGTTGACCTTTTTCGATTTCTCCACACTGACGGGGGAATAGTCAATGCCCTTGACAATACCCTCCGGGCATTTTTTCAGAAGTCTCTTGATGTTCGCCCCTCCGCCGCAGCCGCAGTCCAGCAACTTGGCGTCCGGCGCAGCATTCAGAAATTGAAGCCCCCACCGGGCCACGGCGCTGTGCCCGACATTCATCATGGAGACCATGAGCTTCCCGCCAAAGCCTACGGGCTTGCGGGTGTTTTCAAAGAATGACATATCACACCTCCATTTTTACACACTCGGCATAGGTCAGCGGGAACGAGGCTTTCAGCACGGCGCTTTTCCGCACCGTCCAGCTGTTCTGCCGCAGAAAATTCAGATACTCCTCACTCGTCCACCTGCTGTGGAGAGGGAAGCCCGCCAGCCTCATGAAAAATGCCTTGACCTTGCCGGAAAACGAGTTCCCCGCGTGGGTGAAGGTCGGCGCGATGAGCGTGCCGTCGTTTTTCAGTACCCGTTTTATCTCTTGCAGGGCTTTTTCCGGCTGCGGCACGATGTGCAGTGCGTTGGACACGATCACCACATCAAAGGACTTATCCGCATAGGGCAAGCGGAACATATCCTGCACGGAAAAATGAAGCTTCGCCGAGTGATTGTCCCGTTTCGCCTCGGCGATCATTTCCACGGAGGCGTCCGTCGCCTCAACAAGAGCCGCCGCGTTTACGATGTGTTTTGCGATCAATCCCGTGCCGGTAGCAAGCTCCAGCACCGTCTTGTGCCGCACGACTGGCTGGATCATCTCATACATCATTTCGTATGCCGCTCCGTCTTTTCGCATAAACCGGTCATATAGGCCGGCGTTTCTGTCCCAAAAATCCTTGCGTTCGCGCATTGTCATCACTCCTTTGAGCGTTAGATTTATCTAACGCATATATGCAGATCGCGTAGTTAGATGCGGCTAACCGGCGCTTGCGCATAGGCTGCCTTCCAATGCGCGGCACAGCGTTCGATTATAGTCCTTTCCGGGCAATCTGTCCCATGGTGAAATCGGTATTGATGAGCAGATGCTCCGCCTGGCTTATTCTTCACCCATGGATGTACAGGTTGACACTGCACCGAAAACGGAGTAAAACTACCTTCTGTTTAGAGCGTATTGTATTTTTAAGTATCTCGCTGTTCATGGTTGCTCCTTGAAGCGATTAGCCTTTTTATGCAGCAATCAGCCAAATCAAAGAGCAATCCGTTGCATTTGCTCGGGGCTTTTTATATTATAAATCGCGGTTAGCGCCATCTAACCGGATTGTATCAAAAAGCAGGTGGAAAGTCAATCTGTCTGCCTATCGCAAAGAAAAAATCACTGTGAATAAATCATCTACTCACAGGAGTATTGCTTCTATATCACGGGCAGACAAAGTGAGTTGAAAACCGCTGCTTGAAGAAACCACAAAAGAAACAGGCTCGATTTGCGCACGCGAATCGAGCCTGCTTCTTTTGCTGGTGTGACCTATATCTCCCGCAGCTCCGGGATCGCGCCGCCGGCCACCGCCCACAGATACAGGCTCGCCACGCTGCAATAGGGGCTGAAGCGGCGGCGATACCGGTCAAACAGCTTGCGGTCGATGCGGCGGTGGTGATAGACCATGCGCAGCCCACGCTGGATGGCCAGATCGTCGTAGCTGAAAACATCCGGTCGCTGCAGGCAGAACAGCAGGATCATCTCCGCTGTCCAGACGCCGATCCCCTTCAGACTGCTTAGCGCCCGGATCGCGTCCTCATCGCTCATGTGCGCCACGGCGTCCAGATCAAATGCGCCGGTGCGGACTTTTTCAGCAAGATCCGTGATGTACTCTGCCTTGCGGAAGCTTATGCCCAGAGCCTGCAGCCGGGGGACGCCCGCCGCCAGAATGGTTTCGGCGTTCACCTGACCCAATGCGTCCTGCATCCGCTGCCAGATGGTGGCCTGCGCCTTGGTGGAGATCTGCTGGCCGATGATGTGGTGGACAACGGACGAAAACAAGTCCGTATCCACCGCGCGGTCGATGTGACCGATGCGGTCGATGACCTCACACAGCCGCTTGTCCTTCCGCCGCAGATAGGCCAGCTCTTTTTCTCCGTACGCAAAATACATATCTGTCACCTGCCTGTGTGCTCTCTCTGCTGCGCCGTGTGCCGGCGCTTTCTTCTGCAAGCATACCACAAAAGAGGGGCAATAGTAAAGGCAGCGCCGCACAATAAAAACTGCTTACAATTGCTTTTGTTCCATTATGCGGTGCTGCCTGAAATAAAACGCTGCTTTTATTCGCCCTCTTTTCTTTTGGGGCGTGATGGTGTATACTATACGGTGAATTAATATTTGTATGCACCAGGAGGTAGGACTATGTTTGAAAACCGCCGGGAGATCATGCAGGACGTGTTCCTGACGTATCTGCCCGCACAACATTTCAAGACGAGCCGTCTGACGCTGAATCTCATCGCGCCGCTGCGCCGGGAGACGGCATCGGCCAACGCGCTGCTGCCCGCTGTTATGCGGCGGGGCACCGTCCGGTACCCGGATATGGAGAGCCTGTCTGCGGCGCTGGACACGCTGTATGGCGCCAATATCGACTATACCGTGCGCAAGAAGGGCGAGCGCCAGTGCGTGGGCTTTGCGGCCGGATTCATCGACGACGCCTTCACGCCCCATGGCGAGAAGCTGCTGGAGCCGGTGGCAGAGCTGCTGGGCGAGCTGCTGCTGGAGCCTGTGACCCAGCGGGGACGGTTCCTCAGCGAGTATGTGGACAGCGAGAAGGCCAACCTGATCGATGCCATCCGCGGACTGAAGAACGACAAGCGGGACTGGGCGGACATCCGGCTCATGCAGGAGATGTGCGCCGGTGAACCGTACAGCGTGCTGCGGCTGGGCGACGAGGAGACGGCATCGCGGCTGAACAACCAAACGCTGTATACCCACGGGCAGGCGCTGCTGTCCGGCAGCCGTGTGGAGCTGATCTACTGCGGCAGCGCGGAGGAGAAGCGGGTGGAGGACGCGGTGCTGGCGGCACTGGCGGCGCT
>ERZ791794.1626-NODE-1626-length-10421-cov-3.379413_pt1 | contig 10421 bp, 8 predicted proteins | sample MGYA00510312_ERZ791794 | MGnify/ENA primary metagenome ERZ791794 (study PRJEB30046, sample SAMN00791977) | human gut metagenome | study: EMG produced TPA metagenomics assembly of the A metagenome-wide association study of gut microbiota in type 2... | reverse complement strand
TACCAGACTTACGTTCGTAAGAGCCAGGAGGACTGGAGCGAGCAGATCTAATCTGAATACTTTTAGATTATAAAATAAATTGGGCCTTGGTTGCATCTCCGGATGTGGCCAAGGCTTTTTTTCTCCCTTTTTTCTTTATTTTCTACTAAAACACTATTTTATCCGCATTTTTTTTAGTATCTTTGCAACAAAATTCGTACTATCGAGTTATATATATTAAAAGGAATAAAAATAAGAACATAACATATCAGATGAAAAAGCAATTCATTCTCGTATTATTATTGGCATTGACAGCCGGTCCGGTCATGGCTCAGTCGTCAAGCATGAGCGATGAGCAGGTGATGAGTTTCGTGGTCAAGGAGCACGAACGCGGCACTGGCAATGCACAGATTGTGACCAAGCTGATGCAGAAAGGCGTCGACATCTCACAGATTCGTCGAGTTCGAGACAAGTACGAACGACAGATGAAACAGGGTGGCGTTACCGGAGCTTCTACCGAAGTAGCCGGCAAGGATGCTTCTCGCCTGCGCACCAACAATGGCAAGACTCGTGAAGATTACGGCAATGGAATCAGTCAGGAATCTCAGAACTATAGCAACTATCGTGTATCGGCAGAGAAAGACGCCAATTATCGTCATACCTACGATAACAACGATGAGGAATACATGGATTTCCAGAATGAGCTGAATGGTATTGTCCCAGACTCTACCCTTTTGCTCAAGCAGCTGCTTGCCGAGCGCAATCAGGCTCGCAAGAAAGTGTTCGGTAGAGACATCTTCAACAACAAGGAGCTGAGCTTCGAGCCAAACATGAACATCGCTACTCCTCAGAACTATCGTCTGGGACCTGGCGATGCAGTCATCATCGATATCTATGGTGCGTCACAAAAGACTATCCAGAGCACCGTTTCTCCTGATGGCGAGGTAACCATCGAAGGTTATGGACCGGTAAACGTAAGCGGACTTACCGTAGCCCAGGCTAATGCCCGACTCCGCAACACCTTAGGAAGCCGTTACCGCTCCAGCAGAGTGAAGCTCACCGTTGGCCAGACCAAGACCATCATGGTCAATGTGATGGGTGAGGTGAAGGCACCGGGCACCTATACCCTATCAGCCTTCGCCACCGTATTCCATGCTCTCTACATGGCAGGTGGAACCAACGATCTCGGAACCCTGCGTAACATCAAGGTATATCGCAACAACCGACTCGTTACCGTGGTTGATATCTACGACTACATTCTCAATGGTAAGTTGACAGGCAACGTTCGTCTGAGTGACAACGATGTTATCGTAGTTGGACCATACGACTGCCTCGTCACCGTAACGGGTAAGGTAAAGCGCCCTATGATTTACGAGATGAAGAAGAACGAGAGTGTCAACTCCATCCTCAAATACTCAGGTGGTTTTACGGGTGATGCCTATAAGAAGTCGGTTCGAGTAAACCGCAAGACAGGCAGAGAATATGCAGTATATAATGTAGAAGAGTTCGACTTCTCCAGTTTCCGTGTGGATGACGGGGACTCCATCAGCGTAGATTCTATCCTTCCACGCTATGCCAACACCGTAGAGGTGAAGGGAGCCGTATTCCGTCCGGGCATGTACAACCTTGGCGAGCAGGTCAACTCTGTCCGCACCCTTGTAGAGCATGCCGAGGGAATGACAGAAGATGCATTCACCAACCGTGCCGTGATGCACCGCATGAAGAAGGACCGCACCCTGGAAGTGATAGCAGTTGATATCGCCGGCATCATGGATGGCAAGGTAGCAGATATTCCATTGAAGGAAAACGATGTACTCTTCATCCCAACCCGTCAGGACAAGATTCAGGAGCGCACCATCACCATCCGTGGCGAGGTACAGTATCCTGGTACATATCAGTATGCTGACAATGAGACCATTGAAGACTTCGTACTTCAAGCAGGTGGCTTAACCGACAAGGCATCTACCGTAAATGTAAGCGTAAGCCGACGAGTAGCGGATAACAAGGCAATGCAGCCAGACAGCGTCATTGCCAAGACCTTCACCCTTTCGTTGAAAGACGGATTCGTGGTAGATGGAACACCAGGTTTCGTACTGATGCCATTCGATGAGGTAATGATTCGCAAGAGCCCTGGCTATGCCGAGCAGAAGAACGTAAAGATAGAAGGTGAAGTGATGTTTAGTGGTTCATATACCCTGACTCGCCGCAACGCCCGCCTCAGCGACCTCTTTGCCAAATCAGGTGGTGCTACAGAACAGGCATACATCAAGGGTGCCCGACTAGTAAGAAGAGCCAACACGGTAGAAAAAGAACGCATGAGAGCCGTCCTGAAGATGCAGCGTGAACAGCAGCAGAAGAGCCTCCTCCAGTTGGCAGCCAGTAGCAACAGCAGCAATTTGCAGGATGTAGCAAAGGGAGCACAGAGCGCGGAGCTTGAAAAGTTCAACGTTCCAGATGAGTATCCAATTGGTATCGACTTGGCAGAAGCCTTGAAGAACCCAGGTAGTGATGCCGACATGATACTTCGTGAAGGCGACCGTCTGATAGTACCTCAGTACAATGGAACCGTGAAGATCAATGGTGCCGTGATGTATGCTAACACCGTGGCTTACGAAAAAGGCAGAAGTGTGAAGAAATACATCGATGAGGCCGGTGGCTTTGCCAGCGATGCCCAGAAGAGCAAGGCTTACATCATCTATATGAACGGTAAGGTGGCAAAGGTAGGTCACGGGGCCAAGGTACAGCCTGGCTGTGAGATAGTTATCCCATCTAAGTTGAAGCGTAAGATGAGCGTAGCAGAGACCATGAGTCTGGGTACCAGCATGAGTAGCATCGCTGCCATGATTGCAACGATAGCCAACTTAAGCAAATAACAAAAATATCATTTAGTCATGGCAGAGCCTAGTTTTCAAGGCTTCTGCCATGGCTATATCATCATCACCCTCATTCTTGTTTGGTTCAAAATTCACAATAACAAACAACTATCGTTATGACATCAAATAGAAAATTACCCCTTGGGGTTCAAGACTTTGAAGAACTACGTAAAGGCAACTACCTTTATGTAGATAAGACAGATATGGTCTGGGCAATCGCTAACCAAAGGAAGTATAATTACTTGAGCCGTCCACGACGTTTCGGTAAATCATTGTTGGCATCTACCCTAAAATGTTATTTTGAAGGAAAGAAAGAACTCTTTGAGGGACTCAAGATCATGTCATTAGAGAACGACTGGATCAAACGTCCGGTGATTTACCTTAGCATGAGTCTAGGAGGATCAGACGCTCAGTCGTTAAAAGAATATCTCAACGAACGATTGAGCTATTACGAAAAAATCTATGGCAAAAATCCTGCAGAACAATCGCTGGGAAATCGTTTCAACGGTATCATTGAAAGAGCATACGAACAGGCAGGTACACAAATTGCAGTCATTGTTGATGAGTACGATGTTCCTCTGCAACATACATACGAAACAGAGCACCATGATGAATGCCGCACGATATATCGTGATTTCTTCACGGGTCTTAAAGACTATGGCTATTGCATCAAATGCGTATTCATAACAGGAATCACAAAGTTTACGCAAATCAGTTTGTTCAGTACTCTGAACACGCTGGTCAACATCAGTTTTGAAGATTCATTAGCTGCAGTTTGCGGTATCACCAACCAAGAACTTCTCTTCTATTTTCAAAAAGAGATCGCAATGTTGTCTGAGAAATGCAAGCTGAGTGAAGCTGATACCATCTATGAGATGAAATCACTTTATGACGGTTATCATTTTGCCTCCAACATGCTAAATGTATATAATCCATATAGTGTATTGTCAGCTTTCTCTAGAGGAAGGCTCAATTCCTATTGGATAGCATCAGGCTCAAATGAGATGCTCTTTAAAATACTGAATAAGTTTGCTAAAGACATACCCAAATTAGACAATTGTCTTATCGACGCAGACTATCTGGAAGAAAGTGATGTCAACATGATAGACCCGAAACTGTTTCTATACCAAGCCGGGTATCTAACGATTAAGGCTGTTGATGGAGACACATATACCTTAGGCTATCCCAATAGAGAGGCAAAGGACATGATAGAGATGCGTTTGCAGCCAGCAAGAAACAAGTAACATGCATAGTTCTATCGTTCTCCAGAGAAAGTCGTGGGCTTGAAGCATGGGATATTGTAGAATAATCCCTCCACAAAGGTAGAAACATCCAATAATATTTGGTAGATTAAGAAAAAAGAAGTACTTTTGCAAGACATTTAAGAACAAAAAAGAATAAAATGGAAAATAAAGACGAAAATATCAAACAAATAGATGTTGTGGCAATTGTGAAAGCAATGTGGCAACATAAAAAGCTATACTTCATTACATTGCCAATAGTCTGTGTAATTTCTTGTCTTTTAATTATTTGCGTGCCAAGATATTACAACAGTACAGCAAAGCTTGCACCTGAGTTGTCTAGTTTTAATTCTAGCTCTTTGGGCGATCTTGCCTCATCTTTTGGCTTCGACATCGGAGGTTCATCTTCTAATGGAGATGCCATCTTCCCTGAACTGTATCCAGAATTGATACAGTCTAACGATTTCCTTACAAGTTTGTTTGACGTTAAGGTCAAGTCACTTGACGGAACAATCAATACCACATATTATGACTACCTTGCCACTAAGCAGCAATCACCATGGTGGTCAAAAACTATATATGGAATCAAATCATGGTTTGCAGATAAGGATTCTACAGCCCATGCCAATAATCGGGTGAATCCATTCAGATTAACCAAGAAACAAGATGAAATTGCACGTAATATAGCAAGCAAAGTATCCTGTTCTGTTGACAAAAAGAACTATGTGATTTCAATTTCAGTAGAAGATCAAGACCCACTGATTTGTGCAACAATAACAGATACGGTACAATCACGCTTGCAGCAGTTTATCACAGAATACAGAACCAGCAAAGCCCGCAAGGACTTAGAGTATTATCAGAAACTCTGCGCTGATGCAAAAAGCAAATACGAGAAAGTGAGACAGACCTATGGAAGCTATGCAGATGCCAACAATGATGTCATTCTGGAATCCTATAAACTGAAGGAAAACGATTTGGAAAACGAGATGCAGTTGCTCTACAACAACTATACAGCAATGCAGGGTCAAGTACAGCAAGCCCGTGCCAAGCTTACTCTCCAAACTCCTGCGTTTACCACACTCCAGAGTGCTTCTGTACCTCTGAAGCCAGCAGGTCCTAAGAGAATGCTATTTGTCTTGGGAATGTGCATCATGGCATTCATGGTTATAACCATTTATTCTATCAGAAAGATTATCTTTGGTGAAAAGAAATAAATCATGTCAGATAAAAACAAAGACATACAAAACCGTTCTAAGCGAATAGCGTCCAATACATTGGTGCTATTCGCTAGAATGCTTATTATCACCTTCGTCAATCTCTATACGGTACGTTGGGTATTGGCAGGACTTGGCACAGAAGACTATGGCATCTTCAATGCAGTGGCAGGCGTAGTGACAGCAAGCACATGCATTAGCAGTGTACTTGCCCTATCCACCCAACGCTTTTATTCATTCGCAATGGGTAAAGGAGAATCAGACAGATTAAAGGAGATTTTCTCCGTGAGCCTCAACATAGTCGCGATGATAGCTCTCGTTCTGTTAGTCCTATTTGAGATTGTTGGTCCCTGGTTGATATCGACACAACTCACCATTCCTGTGGAACGTATGGAAGCGGCACAATGGATTCTTCAGTTTTCCCTGTTTTCTTTCATATTCACCCTCCTGCAGATACCATTCATCGGTGCAGTCTTTGCCAATGAGAATATGGGCTATTATGCTCTGATTTCTACCATCGACTGTATCGTCAAACTTCTCATTGCCTATTGCATCGGCATGACAGGTGGAGACGATTTGGTATATTATGGAGCAGCATTAATGCTCGAAGCATTCATGGTTATGTTGCTTTACGTTATCATTGCCAGAAGAAAATATCCGGAATGTAAATATACCATTGTAAAGAAGAAAATCCTCTACAAGGAGCTTTTCTCTTTCTCAGGCTGGTCATTCTATGGAGCTTTGGCAGGAGTAGGCATGACGCAAGGAAGCACCATTATTCTGAATGTGTTCTTCGGACCCATCATCAATGCAGCCTTTGGAATCGCCAATCAGATATACAATGCCATCAACACGCTCACCAATAGTGTGGTCATTGCTTTCCGACCTGCGATGATCAAAGCATATTCGTCGAACGAGAATGGATATCTAGAGCAGCTTTTTTTTGCTAACAGCAAGGCTATACTCTATTTGCTGTCTATGGTTCTCATCCCATTCATCTTTGAAGCAGAGACGTTGCTCACACTTTGGTTAGGAGAATGTACACCTACCATGGTCTTGTTTGCCCGTCTCTATGCAATATATACAATATGCATGGCGTTACACAATCCGATTACCACCATCATACAGGCTACAGGCAACATCCGCAAATATAGCATGTATGTTGAAAGCATGACGATACTTTGCCTGCCTGTCAGTTGGGGCTTATTCAAGTTAGGCATGCCATCTTACTATGTGTTCATTACAATGATTGGACTTTGCGTTTTGGCACATATCATCAGATTACTGATGCTACAGAAAAGTATCTCTGATTTAACCATCAGCAAATATCTGATGAGACTGGTAATACCGGGCATTCTGATTATTTTGACAACTACGCTGATAGTGTATTGCGTTGACGGATTGCATACCAACAGGTTTCTTCTGCTCCTCTTGTCGTTTGCCGTTTCTGCAGTAAGCATATCCATCCTATTATATGCAGTGGGCATTTCGAAAAAAGAGCGAAGTCTCATCAAAGAGTTAGTAAATAGAAAATTAAAAAAATAAAGCAATATGGGTTACATCTTATCGGCAATGTTTCTAATCGTTGCTATACTTTGTTACTTGGAAGACTACATCAGGAAGTATCAGAAGCCATTATTCTTCCTGATAGGTCTTGTGCTGATTTTTGTGGCAGGATTTCGAGAAATTGGTTTGGACCCTGACTCGGAAAATTACGAATATACATTCCAGCATTATTTCAAGAACGGAACAGATGAGATGGTAGAGCCATCCTTTCTGCTCATATCTTACTTTTTGGGATTCTTTACAGACAATGTACACGTTCTGTTCTTGCTCTATGCTTTGTTCGGAGTGTCACTAAAGATGTTTGCCTTCAGAAAATTGAGCGAATTCTATTTTGTTCCATTGCTGTGCTACATCAGTTTCTATTATGTATTGCACGATCTTACCCAGATAAGAGCGGGAGTGGTATCAGGAATCTTCCTTATCGCACTCCATCTCATCACAGAGAACAAAAAGAAAATAGCCTTCCTGCTTTTGCTCGGAGGATCTTTAATACATTATTCATCTTTGACGCTCCTTCCTGTCTTGTTTCTCAACAACAAGCCATTCAATAAGAAGACAACCATTCTGTTTCTTTGCGCCATTCCGCTGGGATATGTCGTATATTATGCAGGAGGTAGCATTCTGATGAATCCGTCACTTCCACTCATCGGTAACAAACTGGCTATCTACCAGGCTGCTGTGGAAAAGGGTAAAATAACGGTAGGCATCAATATATTTGATCCGCTGCATCTCATGTCGGTCATGCTGTTTTATTACCTCTTCCTCTTTAAGGATACGCTGACGAAACTATGCAGTGATTTCCCGATATTGCTCAAGACGTCTGCAATAGGATTATCCCTATATTCGGCACTTGCGTTTTTGCCTGTTTTGGCATTGCGAACCAGCCAGCTGTATTGCATCGTGAATATACTGCTCTATACTTATATCATGTACACTTTCAAACAGAAGTGGATAGGTATCAGCATGATAGTCATCATCTCCCTCCTCATGCTCTATGTGAGCATACCGCATTATGGATTGGGAATGATGATCATGCCTAATTAAACAATAAAAATAAAATAGAATAATAATAAAAAGCATATTAAATGGAAGCAAGAGTTATAGCATATTATTTACCACAGTTTCACCCAATCCCTGAAAACGACAATGTCTGGGGACCAGGATTTACAGAATGGACCAACGTAGCCAAAGCCCGTCCTGTATTTCATGGACACTACCAGCCAAGAATACCAGCCGATTTAGGCTTCTATGACCTTCGTCTGCCTGAGACTCGCGAGCAGCAGGCTCAGTTGGCACGTGAAGCAGGTGTAGAAGGATTCTGCTACTGGCATTACTGGATGGGTAACGGCAAGCGCCTGTTGCAGCGTCCATTCGATGAGGTTCTCAATTCCGGCAAACCGGATTTTCCATTCTGCCTGGCATGGGCAAACCATGACTGGAAAACAAATACATGGAAGAATAAAGGTGGCAACCAGATGATCTGTGAGCAATTGTATCCTGGCGATGAAGACTACATTGCCCATTTCAACTATGTGCTCAAAGCATTCAAAGATCATCGTTACATCACGGTAGATGGTAAGCCACTGTTCCTGATTTTCGACCCATATCACTTCAAGGATGTGCGCCACTTCATGGAACTCTGGAGAAAGATGGCAAAGGAGAATGGATTGAAAGGCATCTTCTTCGTTGCTATGTGTGCTTCAACAACAACGGTCAAGAGAAACGAGGACGGCACCATCAGACGTGTGATGCCAAACCTTGAAAGCAGTGCCGACATCTACAACTCATTCCTGGAATTAGGTTTCGATGGCATCAACCCGATGGGAAAAGGTAGAGCCGAGATGATGTATCAGGGAAAGTATTGGCGTATAGCAAGAAAAGCCATGCAGAAGGCATTCCCTTTCATGCCGGCACTGAAGTATGATTATCCTAAGGTGATGAAGCATTTCTTTTCACCAGAAGACAATTGGGACAACGTGTTCCCTACTCTTTTCCCACAGTGGGACCGTACCCCTAGAGCCGGCAAGCACGAAGGTATCTACGTAAATGCTACCCCAGAGAACTTCGAGCATCATATAGAAGATGCATTGCAGCTCATCAAGAACAAGCCTGAACAGAGAAAGATTCTCTTCCTCCGCTCATGGAACGAATGGGGTGAAGGCAACTATGTGGAACCGGATACCAAATATGGTCATGGTTTCCTCGATGCCATCAGAAATACAATTAAGAAATAAAAGAATAACTACATCGATAACGAAACATGGAAGTTAAAATCATACCAACAGGAGGACTTTGTAACCGATTACGTGCCATAGCCACAGGAGTGGCGGTGGCAAAGAAATATCATTGTTCTTCTGTCATTTACTGGAACAACAGCCTAGGTTTAAAAGCTGATTATTGCGAACTTTTCAAACCTATTCCACAAGATGATGTGAAACTGGTTGAGAACAAGCAATGGCTATACAACATCAATGGTAACAAGGACTACCTGATGAGATGGCCCCTGCTGAAAACGATGTTCGAGCAAACCGTGTTCAATTTCAGCATCTATCGCGATGGCGAGATATACAGCAAATTAAAAATGAGCTATTCACGCTCGCTCCTCCTCATCTCGTGTTATCCTATGTGTACGAAATATACCATCCAGGGAATGTTCATTCCACAAGATGATATCCAGCGCAGAATAGACGAAGTAGTATCAGGCTTTTCTGAGAGAACTATCGGTGTGCATATCCGCAGAACCGACAATGTTGTATCCATCCAATCTTCTCCATTAGAGAACTTTACTAATATGATGGATACAGAAATCAATAAGAATGCCAATACAAAGTTCTATGTAGCCAGCGATGATGATGAAGTAAAGGAAAGTCTGAAATCAAAGTATCCGAACCGCATCATTACCCTGATGGATGATACAGACCGCAATTCCTTGGAAGGAATGAAATTTGCAGTGTTAGATTTGTTTTGTCTTAGCAAGACCAATAAGATTATAGGAAGCGTAGGTTCTTCTTATTCACAGATTGCTGCAGAGATAGGAGGTATTGAAGTTGAATATGCAAAATAAGTAACAGTTATGGCAACTAAAATAAGTGTTATTATACCAACATACGCTCCCAAGGACTATCTTTGGGAGTGTTTAGGAAGTCTTGAGAATCAAACTTTATCAAAGGATGAGTTTGAGGTAATCCTCGTGCTCAATGGTGAAAGAGAACCTTATGAAAGCTTGATTCGCAAGAAACTGCCAGAATACTCCTTTACCAGCACACTGCTTTATTCAACCCCTAATGGTGTATCAAGAGCAAGAAATCTTGGAATGGAAAAAGCACAAGGTTGCTATATCTGTTTCATTGATGATGACGACTGGGTATCAGACAACTATCTGGAGGAGTTGCTTTCTAAAGCATGTAACAACGGAATTGTTGAAGCCAATGTGAAAGCAGTGAATAAGGAAACAGGAGAAGAAAGTGAACAGCATTTTCTGAGTCGTGCATACAGAAACTATCAACCGGCAAAGGAATCAAGTCGCTATTCCAATCGCAGTTTTTTCT
>ERZ791794.1625-NODE-1625-length-10421-cov-8.101775_pt1 | contig 10421 bp, 7 predicted proteins | sample MGYA00510312_ERZ791794 | MGnify/ENA primary metagenome ERZ791794 (study PRJEB30046, sample SAMN00791977) | human gut metagenome | study: EMG produced TPA metagenomics assembly of the A metagenome-wide association study of gut microbiota in type 2... | reverse complement strand
CGAAAAGAACATCCGAAATTTTTCCATCATCGCGCATATCGACCACGGCAAGTCGTTTTCCCACAAGGGCTGAAGCCCTTGCGGGAACCCTTTTGATTGAACATCCTCGGGCGAAATGAATTCGCCCTGCGGCAAGGTTTTGCCCGAGGGCAAAACGCTTGGACGCGCCATTTGGCGCGCGGCGTCGCCTTGCCGACAACAAACAGGAGCAACAGCTATGAACGAAAAGAACATCCGAAATTTTTCCATCATCGCGCATATCGACCACGGCAAGTCGACGCTGGCGGATCGGCTTCTTGAAAAGTGCAACGCCGTTTCTGCGCGCGAGATGGAGGACCAGATCCTCGACAACATGGACTTGGAGCGCGAGCGCGGCATCACGATCAAGGCCCGCGCCGTCACGTTCGATTACACCGCCGCCGACGGGCAGGTCTACACGCTCAATTTGATCGACACGCCGGGCCACGTCGACTTCAACTACGAGGTCTCACGTTCGCTCGCGGCGTGTGAGGGCGCGCTGCTCGTCGTCGACGCCTCGCAGGGCATCGAGGCACAGACGCTCGCAAACACGTATCTCGCGATGGAGCACGACCTTGAAATTCGCCCCGTGCTCAACAAGATCGACCTGCCCGCCGCCGACCCCAAGCGCGTCAAGCAGGAGATCGAGGACATTTTAGCCATCCCCGCCGAGGATGCGCCCGAAATCTCCGCCAAGCAGGGCATCAACATCGACGCCGTGCTCGAGGACATCGTGCAGAACCTTCCCTGCCCGCAGGGCGACCCGAACGCGCCGCTTCAGGCGCTGATCTTCGACAGCTATTACGACGCCTACCGCGGCGTTATCGTCTACATGCGCTTGAAGCAGGGCACGATCAAGCCCGGCATGGAGGTCAAGATGATGGCGACGGGCGCAACATTCAAGGTGCTCGAATGCGGCTTGATGCGCCCGCTGGGTCTGGAGCCTGCGAAGCAGTTAGAGGCCGGTCAGGTCGGCTACTTCACCGCGAGCATCAAGGACGTGCATGAGACGCAGATCGGCGACACGGTCACAGGCGTCGAGCATCCCGCGAGCGAACCGCTGCCGGGCTACCGCAAGGTGCGCTCGATGGTCTACTGCGGCATTTACACCGAGGACGGCAGCAAATACCCGGATCTTCGCGACGCGCTGGAAAAATTGCAGCTCAACGACGCTTCGCTGACGTTTGAGCCGGAATCATCCGTCGCGCTGGGCTTCGGCTTCCGCTGCGGCTTCCTCGGAATGCTGCACATGGAGGTCATTCAGGAGCGGTTGGAGCGCGAATTTGACTTAGACCTCGTCACCACGCTCCCGAGCGTCATCTACGAGGTATACAAGACCGACGGCACGATGGTGCGCGTCGACAACCCGCACAACTACCCCGACCCCGCGCACATCGAGCACGCCGAGGAGCCCTACGTCAAGGTGACGATCGTCACGCCGCCCGATTACGTCGGCAATATCATGCCGATGTGTCAGGACCGCCGCGGCGAGTTCAAGGATATGCAGTACCTCGACACCTACCTTGTCGAGATGCATTACGAAATGCCGCTCAACGAGATCATCTACGACTTTTTCGACACGCTCAAGGCCAACACCAAGGGTTACGCCTCGCTCGACTACGAACTCTCCGGCTACCGCCCGAGCGAACTCGTCAAGGTCGATATCCTGCTCAACGGCGATCAGGTGGACGCGCTGTCGTTCATCGCGCACCGCGACAAGGCCTACGCCCGCGCGAGAAAGCTGTGCGAAAAGCTCAAGGACAACATTCCCCGCCAGCTCTTTGAAATTCCTATTCAGGCGGCCATCGGCGGGCGCATCATCGCGCGCGAGACCGTCAAGGCCATGCGCAAGGACGTTTTGGCCAAGTGCTACGGCGGCGATATCAGCCGAAAGAAGAAACTGCTCGAAAAGCAGAAGGAGGGCAAAAAGAAAATGCGCTCGCTCGGCACCGTGCAGGTGCCGACAGAGGCGTTCCTCGCTGTCCTCAAGCTGGATGAATAAGAAACTCACGATCAGAAAGACAGTAAAGGAGTGCGATCAGATATGCTTTTGGATCATTATGTCAGTGCCATGGACAGCTGGAAAGGGCGCATCGACAGCGAGACCGATTACGACGCGTTTCGCTGGCACCAGTGGGTACAGCCCATCGACCTGAACGACGGCAGCGCGCCGTTCACCGGCAAGCTTGGCTTTGCTTTCATCGGCTTTTGCAGCGACAAGGGCGTCGCGCGCAACAAGGGCCGCACGGGCACGGCGCTCGCGCCGGACTTTGTGCGCGGCCAGATGTCGGGCCTTCCGTGCACGTTCTCGCAGGAGGTCAAGCTCTACGACGCGGGCGATATCATCTGCGATGAAATTTCGCTCGAAGAGGGCCAGCGCGAGCTGGGCTGCGCCGTGGAGGAAATTCTGTGCCGGAACCTGTTCCCCATCGTGCTCGGCGGCGGCCACGAGACGACGTTCGGCCACTTCCAGGGCCAGCATAACTTCTTAAAGGACAAGGGCAAGACGCCGGAGCTCGGCATCGTCAACTTTGACGCGCACTTCGATCTGCGCCCTTACGACATGGGCAACTCGTCCGGCACGATGTTCCGCCAGATGGCGGATGTCTGCAAGGCCGAGGGCACACCGTATCACTATTTCCCCATCGGCATCCAGCAGCACAGCAACACCGTGAGCCTCTTCAAAAAGGCCGAGGAGCTCGGCGTCGACTATGTGCTCGCGAAAGATTTACAGGCCTCGAACTTAGAGTCCATCCTTGAGCGCATGGACCAGTTTCTCTATCAGTGCGACGATACGTACATCACCGTCTGCTCGGACGTTTTCTCGTCCGCGTTCGCCCCGGGCGTCAGCGCGCCGCAGTCGCTCGGCCTCGACCCCGAGATCGTGCTGCCGCTCATCAAGCATGTGCTGCGCACGCGCAAGGTCCGCGGGTTCGATATCTGCGAGATCTCCCCGCGGTTCGACCAGGATAATACGACCGCCAACCTCGGCGCGGTCATAATTTTTGCGGTGGTCAATACATTGTGCAGGCTCAATGGTTTGAGTATCTGAAATTTCAGCGCGCCAGCGCTGCTCCTTATTCCCCTGCGCCGCGCAGGGGAGCGGACAAAGGGGGCCATTCTCTCACGTGAGAGAATGGCCCCCTTTTAATCCCCCGAGAGAAAGGTTTTAATTGGCAGTCTCAATCTCGAATGACCTTTATGCCTCCGAAATGGGAATGCTTGCGCGCGGCGAAGCCGCGTTTAGCGCTGCGATACGATTTGCCTCTGCTTCTATCATCTGCTGTTGCGCAGCCGTTGGCGGCTCTGCTGCCTTACGGATGCGGCACACCCCTTGCGGGTGCCGCTCTGCCCATCTTGTAGCAGTGCGCAGTAATCATCGTCTACCGCCAGTCCCAACAATGCGGCGAGCGCCAGCAATGCCGCATTCGGCAGGCAGTCTGCTGCCAGATGAACGTCACTCGCGCCTCACGATAGTAAGGCGCGGTTGAGAGTGGTGACGAAAAGTAGGGGTTCATGGCGAAGCCATGTACACTGCACCCGATTCCGCAGGCTGAGCAGTTTTTCAAGATCGAGACTGCCAATGTCGGGGGTCGAGGGGGACTCCCCTCGCGTTCTCTTGGGGGTTCAAGGGGGCCATTCTCTCACGTGAGAGAATGGCCCCCTTGCCTTGTGCAGCGCCTTTGGCGCTGCAATCCCCGCGGCCGAAGTGCCGCATAGCGCTTCGCACCCGCGCGAAAAGGAATCACAACTTCTTTACAATCTCTTAACACTCTGCCCATTCCATTTTCAAATGACCTGCGGTATATTGAAAATAGCAAACTGCATAGGAGTGAGCTTCTTGAAGCACATTTTTATCATCAACCCCGCGGCGGGGAAAAAGGACAGCCGCCAGCGCGTCTATACGATGGCCGAGGCGCTGAAAAGAAATCACAATTTGGACGTTGAGTGTATGCTGACCAAATCGCGCGGGCATGCGACGGCTTTGACGCGCGCGATCGCGGAGACGGGCGACTATGTCCGCTTTTACGCCTGCGGCGGCGACGGCACGGTCAACGAGATCGCCAACGGCATCGCGGGCTTTCCCAACGCCGCGATGACCTGCATCCCCATCGGCACGGGCAACGATTTCCTTAAAAACTTCGGTAAGGATGCCGAGCCGCTGTTTCTTGACGCGGAAAACCTGTGGAACGGTGACGTGACACCGCTCGACCTCATCGACTGCAACGGCAAATACTGCCTGACGATCGCCTGCACGGGCATCGACGCGCGCATCGCCGAGAGCGTACACGAGTTTGGTGCATCGCCGATGCTCTCGGGCCGCGGAAGCTATTTAGCCAGCGTCGCGGTCAACTTCCTCTTCCACAAGATCGGGCGCAGATGGCGCGTCACGCTCGACGACGAGGTGATCGAGGACACGTTCGCGCTCGTCTCGATGTGCAATGGCCGCTACTACGGCGGCGGCTCTACCCCCGTGCCGGAGGCCCGCATGACCGACGGCGTCTTACATACGGTGCTCGTCAGGAACGTCAGCAAGGCACGCTTTGCGACGCTTTTCGGCGGCTACAGCGCGGGCGACTACAAAAAGCTGCCGCAGGACATCATCCGCGTCTCGACAGCGAAGGTCGTGTGCATCGAGGCGCTTGAGGGCGACCTCACGACCTGTCTTGACGGCGAGAGCATGCACTCCCAGTGCGTGACGCTCAAACTCGCGGACAAGAAGGTCAATTTCTTCGCGCCCAAGGGCTGCGATCCGGACGCGACGGCGCGGTAACGCGGCAGCTCAATAACGAAATAAATGACAAAAGAGGTCGAATGCTGCGGCATTCGACCTCTTTCGCCTCTCCGGTGGAAAAGCGGACGCAAGCGGGCGGAGGAGATTTTGAATAAGCTGTGAATTTTTGAAAAAATCCCCAAATACCCCTTGCAAATGCCTTGACGGTGCGCTATGATAGCACCGTTGGTTAGCACTCATCAAGTTTGAGTGCTAACCCGCCTGAAACCGTTAAAATTTTTAAAATATACAAGGAGGCACCAAGCCATGAAACTCACACCGCTTGCTGACCGCGTCATCCTCAAGATGGTCGAGGTCGAAGAGACCACCAAGGGCGGCATCATCCTGACCGCCAGCGCCAAGGAGAAGCCCTCCGTTGCCGAAGTCATTTCCGTCGGCCCCGGCGGCATGGTGGACGGTCACGATGTCGTGATGACCGTCAAGCCCGGCGACAAGGTCATCACCAGCAAGTATGCCGGCACCGAGGTCAAGCTCGATGACGAGGAGTACGTCGTCGTCCGCCAGAGCGATATTCTGGCCATCGTCGAGTAAGACTCGCAAAGAGGGAGCAGGCTCCCCCTTTGGATTCCCCACCGCCAGTCTGCGGACTGGCGACGCCGCCCAAGGCGGCTGGGTCAAAGTATTTTTGCCATGCGCATGTCGCGGCAAAAATGATTTAAATTATTTTCGCGTTCCGCGAAATTTCTAATGGAGGTACACTCTTATGTCTAAGCTGATTAAGTCCGGCGAAGAGGCGCGCAAGGCGCTTGAGGCCGGTGTTAACGTTCTTGCTGATACCGTCAAGGTCACCCTCGGCCCCAAGGGCCGCAACGTCGTTCTCGACAAGAAGTTCGGCGCTCCGCTGATCACCAACGACGGCGTGACCATCGCCAAGGAGATCGAGCTCGACGATCCGTTCGAGAACATGGGCGCGCAGCTCGTGCGCGAAGTTTCCACCAAGACGAACGACGTCGCGGGCGACGGCACCACGACCGCAACGCTGCTGGCGCAGGCCATGGTGCGTGAGGGCTTGAAGAACCTCGCCGCCGGTGCAAACCCCGTCGTGATGAAGAAGGGCATGGCCAAAGCCGTTGAGACTGCTGTCTCCGCCATCAAGGCCAACTCCCAGAAGGTCAACGGCACGGACGACATTGCCCGCGTCGGTACCGTCTCCAGCGGTGACGAATTCATCGGCAAGCTGATCGCCGAGGCCATGGAGAAGGTCAGCGCCGACGGCGTCATCACCATCGAGGAGTCCAAGACCGCCGAGACCTACAGCGAGGTCGTCGAGGGCATGATGTTCGACCGCGGCTACATCACCCCGTACATGGTCACCGATACCGAAAAGATGGAAGCCGTCATCGACGACGCTTACCTGCTGATCACCGATAAGAAGATCTCCGTCATCTCCGACATTCTCCCGATCCTCGAGCAGCTCGTTCAGAGCGGCAAGAAGCTCGTCATCATCGCCGAGGACGTCGAGGGTGAGGCTCTCTCCACCCTGATCGTCAACCGCCTGCGCGGCACGCTGAACGTTGTGTGCGTCAAGGCGCCCGGCTTCGGCGATCGCCGTAAGGAAATGCTGCAGGATATCGCCATCCTGACCGGCGGCCAGGTCATCTCCGAAGAGCTCGGCTACGAGCTCAAGAACACCACGATCGACATGCTCGGCCGTGCCCGCCAGATCAAGGTCACCAAGGAGAACACCACCATCGTCGACGGTGCCGGCGACAAGCAGGCCATCGCTGACCGCGTGGCGCAGATCCGCGCCCAGATCGGCGTGACCACCAGCGAATACGACAAGGAGAAGCTGCAGGAGCGCCTTGCCAAGCTCGCCGGCGGCGTGGCCGTCATCAAGGTCGGTGCTGCCACCGAGACCGAGATGAAGGAAAAGAAGCTGCGCATCGAGGACGCGCTGAACGCGACCCGCGCGGCTGTGGAAGAGGGCATCGTCGCCGGCGGCGGCACTGCCTATGTCAATGCCGTTCCCGCTGTGGAAAAGCTCATCAGCGAGGTCGAGGGCGATGAGAAGACCGGTGTCCAGATCATCGTCAAGGCCCTGCAGGAGCCCATCCGTCAGATCGCGGCCAACGCCGGTATCGACGGCAGCGTCGTTCTTGAGAAGATCAAGACCAGCGGCAAGGTCGGCTACGGTTTCGACGCTTACAAGGAAGTCTACTGCGACATGATCTCCGCCGGTATCGTCGACCCCGCAAAGGTCACGCGCTCCGCGCTGGAGAACGCTGCGTCCGTCAGTTCCATGGTGCTGACCACCGAGGCGCTCGTCGCTGACAAGCCCGAGCCCCCCGCACCGGCTGCTCCCGGTGCCGGCATGGGCGACATGGGCGGCATGTACTAAGAGACGCCGCTTTTTCCAAAAGGTGATAAGAAAGGCCCGCCTGCGTTTGCAGGCGGGCCTTTTGTTCCCTGCACCGTGCAGGGAGCGCGGGAAAGGGAGGGATATCTCTTTTTCGAAAAGAGATATCCCTCCCTTACACTCTCCCAGAGAAAATTTGCATTGCAGGCGAGCAGCTCGAAAAGCTGCAATGCTTACCGATTGCACTGCCCATAGCGCGGCGGAGCCGCGTTTGAAGCTGCTATACGATTTGCCTCTGCTCCTACTACCCGCTGTTGCGCAGCCGTTGGCGGCTCTGCTGCCTTACGGATGCGGCACACCCCTTGCGGGTACCGCTCTGCCCATCTTGCAGAAGTGCGCAGTAATCAACCAGAGCACTACTCAATGCGGCGAGCGCCAGCAATGCCGCTATTTCGCAAGCAGTCTGCCGCCGGGCAAACGTCACTCGCGCCTCACGACAGTAAGGCGCGGTTGATATCTGTAACGACTTGCAGAAGATTCATGGCGAAGCCATGTACACCGCACCCACATTGCGCAGCGCGTGCAGCCCTTCAAGCTGCAAACCCGCAATGGCGGGGTCAAGGGGCAGGGCCCCTTGCGTTCTCTTGGGGGTCCAAGGGGGATATTCTCTCACGTGAGAGAATATCCCCCTTATCCGCAGCTCCACACGGTGTGGGGAAAAGCCGCAGCCTCTTCGGACTGCTCCCCCTCCGCGCCATGCGCGGAAAAAGAGAGGACTTCTCTTTCGAGAAGCCCTCTCTTTTTACTTATTTTCTGCTGTGCAGAAGCAATTATTCCGCTTCCTGCATCGCCTTCGCGGCAGCGACAGCCTTCGCCTGTGCGTCGGCGGAACACTGCTCGTAGCGCACGAAGTGCATCACGAACGAGCCGCGGGACTGGGTCATGGAGCGCAGGTCAATGGCGTAGCTCATCAGCTCTGCCTCGGGGCACTCGGCCTCGATGACCTGCTCGCCGTTGCCGGTCGGGGTCATGCCCATGACGCGGCCGCGGCGCTTGTTGAGATCGCCGAGGATATCGCCCATGTACTGGTCGGGCACCGTGACCTTGAGCTCGCACACCGGCTCGAGCAGGACCGGGGACGCCTCGGGCATGGCTGCCTTGTAGGCGAGGTTCGCCGCGGTCTTGAACGCGATCTCGGACGAGTCGACCGGGTGATAGGAGCCATCGTAAAGGACGGCCTTGAGGTTCACGACGGGATAACCCGCGAGCGGGCCGTGGACGCAGGCCTCGCGCAGACCTTTTTCGACCGCGGGGAAGAAGTTCTTGGGGACGCTGCCGCCGAAGACTTCCTCGGCGAAGACCATCTCTTCGCTCTCCTCGTTGGGCTCGAAGCGGATCCAAACGTCGCCGAACTGGCCGCTGCCGCCGGTCTGCTTCTTATGACGGCCCTGCTTGGAGACCGTCTTGCGGATCTTTTCACGGTAGGGCACGCGCGGCGTGTCGAGCACGACCTCGACGCCGAAGCGGCTCTTGAGCTTGTTGACGAGCACGTCGATCTGGATGTCGCCCGCGCCGGAGACGACCATCTGGTGCGTTTCAGCGTTGTTGACGACGCGGAAGGACGGATCTTCCTCGTTCAAGCGGTTGAGGCCCTGGGCCATCTTATCCTCCTGGCCGCGGGTCTTGGGCGCGATGGCGACGCTGTAGCAGGGCTCATCGAACGGGATGGGCTCGATCTTGACGACCTTGCGCGGCTCGCAGAGCGTGTCGCCGGTCTTGACCTTGTCCATCTTGGCGATGGCGCCGATGTCGCCGCAGGTGAGCTCCTTGACCTCGGTATACTTCTTGCCCTTGGGGATGTACAGGCGGCCGAGCTTCTCGGTCTCGCCGGTGCGGGCGTTGACCATGGGCATATCGGGCTTGATGGAGCCGGAGAGCACCTTGACGTAGGAATACTTGCCGTACTGGTCGGAAATGGTCTTGAAGACGAATGCGGTCGGCAGTGCGCCGGGCGCGACGACGAATTCGGAGGACTCGCCGTCCTCATTCTCGGCCATCAGGGCGCGGGCGTCCTGCGGCTGGGGAAGAAGCTCGACGATGGTATCCATCAGGATGCGCGTGCCCATGCCCTGAATGGCGGAGCCGCACACGACAGGGAAGAGGGACAGGTCCTTAACGCCCTGGCGCAGGCCATGGATCATCTCGGCATAGGTGAAGTCTTCACCGGCGAAGAACTTTTCCATAAATTCCTCGCTCGTCTCGGCGACGGACTCCTTGAGTGCGTCGTAGAGCTCATCGAGCACGGGCTTTTTGTTCTCAGGCACTTCGATCTCGACGCGGCCGCCGCCGGGGCCGAACTCGAATGCGCGCTTATGCAGCACGTCGATGATGCCGATGACCTTCTTGCTCTCGTCCCAGATGGGGGCGACGACGGGGGCGATGTTCTTGCCGAAGCGCTCGCGCAGCGTGTTGAACGCGGCGTTGTAGTCGGAGTTCTCCTCGTCGGTCTTGGAGATGTAGAGCAGACGGGGGAGAGAGTTCTTCTCGCAATATTTCCACGCCTTTTCCGCGCCGACGCTCATGCCGGCCTTGGCCGAGCAGACGATGACGGCAGCGTCGGCAGCCTGAACGGCCTCCGCGACCTCACCGGCGAAGTCGAAGCCGCCGGGCACGTCGAGCACGTTGATCTTGCAGCTGTCGTATTCCACGGGAGCCACGGCCAGAGAAATGGAGATCTGGCGGCGGATCTCTTCGGGATCGTAGTCACAAACGGTGTTGCCGTCGGCAATTCTGCCCAGACGGTCCGTGCCGCCGGTGAGATACAGCATGCTCTCAGCGAGGGTGGTCTTGCCGCTGCCGCTGTGGCCAAGCAGCACGATATTGCGGATGTCTTTTGCACTCATAATGGGTCAGTCTCCTTCCGAAAATCGTAAATCCCAGATCGGCTCGCGCCATAAGATGGGATAATACTCAATGCAGAAATGATATCATGTTTTTCTCTCCATTACAACCATATTTTTCCGCAAATTTTCGTTTTCTTCGTTCGAAGTGTCAATAACGATCGCTGAGCAGGGCGTCGACCAGCGCGCTGAGCGACCACAAAAGTACGTAAATGAGCAGAGAAAACGGCGTGAGCACGCTGTATGCGCCGACAAAAGTTAAATAAAATGCAAGGAGCGTTGACGCTGTGGCGGCTAAAAATGCAAGCACCGTGCACCGCTTGGCGGACGCGCAGAGCCGCTTGCTGCCGAGCACGACCTCGGCATACGGCATGAGGCCCTCGCGCATGAGCAGCGCATACGGCCGCCCGCC
>ERZ791794.1623-NODE-1623-length-10426-cov-6.216662_pt1 | contig 10426 bp, 4 predicted proteins | sample MGYA00510312_ERZ791794 | MGnify/ENA primary metagenome ERZ791794 (study PRJEB30046, sample SAMN00791977) | human gut metagenome | study: EMG produced TPA metagenomics assembly of the A metagenome-wide association study of gut microbiota in type 2... | reverse complement strand
TCCCTATCACCGATACACGTAACAATTTCGTTCTTGAGTTCTTGGATTACTATATCGACCCGCCACGCTACTCTATTGATGAGTGTCTTGAGCGCGGTCTTACATATAGCGTACCTTTAAAGGCTAAGATGAAACTCTACTGTACGGATCCCGATCACGAAGACTTCGGCACATTCATACAGGACGTATTCCTTGGCACTATCCCATACATGACCGATAACGGCACATTCGTTATCAACGGTGCAGAGCGCGTTGTTGTTTCGCAGTTGCATCGTTCGCCAGGTGTGTTCTTTGGTCAGGGTGTGCACGCCAATGGTACAGTGCTCTACTCGGCACGTATCATCCCGTTCAAGGGTTCATGGATTGAGTTCGCTACCGACATCAACAACGTGATGTATGCCTACATCGACCGTAAGAAGAAGTTGCCCGTAACAACTCTTCTGCGTGCTATGGGCTTCGAGCAGGATAAGGATATCCTTCAGATATTCGACCTTGCTGAGGAAGTGAAGGTGAACAAGAAGAACATGAAGGCTGCCATCGGTCGCAAGCTCGCTGCACGTGTATTGAAGACCTGGAACGAGGACTTCGTAGACGAGGATACAGGCGAGGTTGTGTCTATCGAGCGTAACGAGATGATTATGGAGCGCGATACAGTGCTCACCGAGGAGAACATCGATGACATCCTCGAGTCGGGCAGTGCTTCTATCCTTCTCCACAAGGATGCAGAGGCAGCTACACGCTACTCAATCATCTTCAACACACTCGCTAAGGACCCGTCTAACTCTGAGAAGGAGGCTGTGCTCTACATCTACCGTCAGCTCCGCAATGCTGACCCTGCTGATGACGCATCAGCACGCGAGGTGTTCCAGAATATATTCTTCTCTGACAAGCGTTACGACCTCGGCGAGGTAGGACGCTACCGTATCAATAAGAAGCTTGGTCTCGACATCGACTCTGAGACACGTGTTCTTACAAAGGAGGATATCATTGCCATCATCCGCTATCTCATCCAGTTGGTTAACTCTAACGCAACTGTTGACGATATTGACCACCTCTCTAACCGTCGCGTACGCACCGTAGGCGAGCAGCTCAGCAACCAGTTCTCGATCGGTCTGGCACGTATGAGCCGCACTATCCGCGAGCGTATGAACGTGCGTGATAATGAGGTGTTCCAGCCGACCGACCTTATCAACGCCAAGACTATCTCAAGCGTTGTTAGCTCGTTCTTCGGAACCAACCCATTGTCGCAGTTCATGGACCAGACCAACCCGCTTGCCGAGGTTACTCACAAGCGTCGTCTTTCAGCTCTTGGTCCTGGCGGTCTTTCACGTGAGCGTGCAGGTTTCGAGGTGCGCGACGTTCACTACACACACTACGGACGTCTTTGCCCGATTGAGAGTCCTGAGGGTCCGAACATCGGTCTTATCTCGTCTCTCTGCGTTTATGCAACTATCAACGAGCTCGGCTTCATCGCCACTCCTTACCGCCGTGTAAAGGATTCGCTCGTCGACCTCAATAACGACCACGTTGTTTACCTCACCGCTGAGGAGGAGGAAGACCACGTAATCGGTCAGGGTAATGCTCCTCTGCGTGAGGACGGCTCGTTCATCCGCGACAACGTTAAGTGTCGTCAGAACGCCGAGTTCCCCGTAGTACCGCCATCAGACGTAGACCTCATGGACGTTGCTCCGCAGCAGATTGCATCTGTATCAGCAGGTCTTATCCCGTTCTTGGAGCACGACGACGGTCACCGCGCACTCATGGGATGTAACATGATGCGCCAGGCAGTGCCATTGCTTCACAACGATGCACCTATCGTAGGTACGGGTCTTGAGAAGCAGGTGTGCGAGGACTCTCGTACAATGATTACTGCAGAGGGCGAAGGCGTTATCGAATACGTTGACGCTACAACAATCCGCATCCTCTACGACCGCACCGACGATGAAGAATTCGTAAGCTTCGAGCCGGCTCTCAAGGAGTACCGCATACCGAAGTTCCGCCGCACCAACCAGAACATGACCATCGACTTGCGTCCTATCTGCAACAAGGGTCAGCGCGTTAAGAAGGGCGACATCCTCACCGAGGGTTATGCTACAGAGAATGGCGAGCTCGCACTCGGTCGTAACCTCCTCGTGGCTTACATGCCGTGGAAGGGTTACAACTATGAGGACGCTATCGTGCTTTCAGAGCGCATGATTCGCGACGACGTGCTTACATCTGTACACGTTGACGAGTATTCACTCGACGTTCGCGAGACAAAGCGTGGCATGGAGGAGTTCACAAGCGATATTCCTAACGTTTCAGAGGAAGCTACAAAGGACCTCGACGACAATGGTATCGTTCGCATCGGTGCACGCATCGAGCCAGGCGACATCCTTATCGGTAAGATTTCGCCGAAGGGCGAGAGCGATCCGTCGCCGGAGGAGAAACTGCTCCGCGCCATCTTCGGCGATAAGGCAGGCGACGTGAAGGACTCTTCACTCAAGGCAAACCCATCGCTCAGCGGTGTTGTTATCGACAAGAAACTCTTCTCTCGTGCCGTTAAGACACGCGAGTCGAAGAAGCAGGACAAGGTGATACTCGCTAAGATTGACGAGGAGTACGAGGCAAAGAACGACGACTTGAAGGACATCCTTGTTGACAAGCTCCTCACACTCACCGAGGACAAGGTTTCGCAGGGTGTTAAGGACTACTCAGGTGCTGAGATTATCACAAAGGGCACCAAGTTCACAGCTACAATGCTGAAGAACCTCGAGTACGACGGCATTCAGTCGAACGACTGGACCGGCGACGAGCACACCGATAAACTCATTTCTAAGCTCATCATGAACTACATACGCAAGTACAAGCTGCTCGACGCAGAACTCAAGCGTAAGAAGTTCGCTATCACTATCGGCGACGAGCTGCCGTCAGGCATCCTCCAGATGGCTAAGGTGTACGTTGCCAAGAAGCGTAAGATCGGTGTAGGTGATAAGCTTGCAGGTCGTCACGGTAACAAGGGTATCGTATCTAAGATTACACGTATGGAGGATATGCCATTCCTCGAGGATGGTCGTCCAGTCGACTTGGTACTGAACCCGCTTGGTGTGCCTTCACGTATGAACCTCGGTCAGATCTTCGAGGCTATCCTCGGTGCTGCAGGTCGTAAGCTCGGTGTTAAGTTCGCTACACCTATCTTCGACGGCGCTCACCTTGAGGACCTCTCTGAATGGACAGACAAGGCAGGTCTGCCGCATCTCTGCTCTACCCACCTCTACGATGGTGAGACAGGCGAGCGCTTCGACCAGCCAGCTACAGTAGGTGTGACATACTTCTTGAAACTCGGTCACATGGTTGAGGACAAGATGCACGCCCGTTCTATCGGTCCGTACTCGCTCATCACGCAGCAGCCACTCGGTGGTAAGGCACAGTTCGGTGGTCAGCGTTTCGGTGAGATGGAGGTTTGGGCTATCGAGGCATTCGGTGCCAGCCACGTGCTTCAGGAAATTCTGACAATCAAGTCCGACGATACAGTGGGCCGTTCTAAGGCTTACGAGGCTATCGTTAAGGGCGACCCAATGCCTACACCAGGCATCCCAGAGTCGCTCAACGTGCTCTTGCATGAGCTCCGCGGTCTTGGTCTGAGCATCAAACTTGATTAATCCGAACATCCCAAAACTATAGAAATATATGGCTTTCAAGAAAGATATAAAAGTTAAGAATAATTTCACGAAGATTACCATCGGACTCGCCTCTCCGGAGGAAATCCTGGAAAATTCGTATGGTGAGGTTACCAAGCCAGAGACCATCAACTATCGCACCTATAAGCCCGAGCGCGACGGCTTGTTCTGCGAGCGCATCTTCGGTCCGACACGCGACTATGAGTGTGCCTGCGGCAAGTACAAGCGCATCCGTTACAAGGGTATCGTTTGCGACCGATGCGGTGTTGAGGTGACGGAGAAGAAGGTACGCCGTGAGCGTAGCGGACACATCGAGCTCGTTGTGCCAGTGGCTCACATCTGGTACTTCCGCTCGCTGCCTAACAAGATTGGTTACTTGCTCGGTATGCCGACAAAGAAGCTCGACGCTGTTATCTACTACGAGAAGTACGTAGTTATCCAGCCAGGTGCGTTCGAAGGACGCACCGACGAGCAGGGCGAGGAGTACAACGGTTCGCACAAGATGGACCTCCTCTCAGAGAAAGAGTATCTCGACATCATCGAGAACAAGCTCGGCTCTGAGAACGACCTTCTTGAGGACACCGACCCGAATAAGTTCATCGCAAAGATGGGTGCAGAGGCTGTTTACGACCTGCTCGCAGGTCTCGACCTCGACTCTCTTTCATACGAGTTGCGTGACCGTGCCAACAACGACTCTTCGCAGCAGCGTAAGACAGAGGCTTTGAAGCGTCTGCAGGTTGTAGAGGCATTCCGTGGAAGCAAGGGCGTAAACCGTCCGGAGTGGATGATTATGAAGATTATCCCTGTTACTCCGCCGGAGCTCCGTCCGCTCGTTCCGTTGGACGGTGGTCGTTTCGCAACATCCGACCTCAACGACCTCTATCGTCGTGTTATTATCCGTAACAACCGTCTGAAGCGTCTCGTAGAGATTAAGGCTCCTGAGGTAATCCTCCGCAACGAGAAGCGTATGCTCCAGGAGGCAGTGGATAGCCTCTTCGACAACTCACGCAAGTCGAGCGCCGTTAAGAGCGATGCCAACCGTCCGCTGAAGTCACTCTCCGACTCGCTGAAGGGTAAGCAGGGACGTTTCCGTCAGAACCTCCTCGGTAAGCGTGTCGACTACTCAGCACGTTCGGTTATCGTTGTAGGTCCGGAGCTGAAGATGGGCGAGTGCGGTCTGCCGAAGCTTATGGCAGCCGAGCTCTACAAGCCGTTCATCATCCGCAAACTCATCGAGCGCGGCATCGTGAAGACCGTGAAGAGCGCTAAGAAGATTGTTGACCGTCGCGAGCCGGTTATCTGGGACATCCTCGAGAACGTTATGAAGGGTCACCCAGTAATGCTCAACCGTGCACCGACACTTCACCGTCTCGGTATTCAGGCGTTCCAGCCGAAGCTCATCGAGGGTAAGGCAATCCAGCTCCACCCGTTGGCATGTACAGCGTTCAACGCCGACTTCGACGGCGACCAGATGGCTGTTCACCTCCCGTTGAGCAACGAGGCTATCCTCGAGGCTCAGGTACTGATGCTTCAGAGCCACAACATCCTCAACCCTGCCAACGGTGCTCCTATCACAGTGCCGTCACAGGATATGGTGCTCGGTCTCTACTATATCACAAAACTCCGCCCAGGTGCTAAGGGCGCAGGTCTTTCGTTCTACGGCGACGAGGAAGCTATCATCGCTTACAACGAGGGCAAGTGCGACCTCCACGCTCCGGTTAAGGTAATTGTGAAGGACCTCGTAGACGGTCAGCTCCAGAAGCGCATGGTGGAGACATCTGTCGGACGTGTCATCGTCAACCAGATCATCCCAGAGGAAGTAGGCTTCTTCAATGATATCATCTCTAAGAAGACACTGCGCGGACTCATCTCCGACGTTATTAAGGCTGTAGGTATGGCTCGCGCCTGCGAGTTCCTCGACGGCATCAAGAACCTCGGTTACCGCATGGCTTACGTTGCAGGTCTTTCGTTCAACCTCGACGATATCATCATCCCGCCAGAAAAGAAGGAAATCGTGGAGCGCGGTCACGAAGAGATTCGCGCCATCCAGGACAACTATAACATGGGCTTCATCACTGAGAACGAGCGTTACAACCAGGTAATCGATACTTGGACTCACGTGAACAACGACCTCGCAAGCATCCTTATGAAGGAGATGACCGAGGCAGACCAGGGCTTCAACGCCGTATTCATGATGCTCGACTCTGGTGCCCGTGGTTCTAAGGACCAGATCAAGCAGCTTTCTGGTATGCGTGGTCTTATGGCTAAGCCTATGAAGGCAGGTGCTGAGGGACATCAGATTATCGAGAACCCGATTATCTCTAACTTCAAGGAGGGTATGTCGGTGCTCGAGTACTTCATCGCTTCGCACGGTGCCCGTAAGGGTCTTGCCGATACCGCTATGAAGACAGCCGACGCCGGTTACCTTACACGTCGTCTTGTAGACGTTTCGCACGACGTAATCATCTCTGAGGAGGATTGCGGCACACTGCGCGGTCTTGTCTGCACAGCGTTGAAGAACGGTGACGAGGTGGTTTCCTCACTCAGCGAGCGCATCCTCGGTCGTGTGTCAGTACACGACGTTGTCGACCCACGCACAGGAGAGATTATCGTCAACGCAGGCGAGGAGATTACAGAGGCTAAGGCACAGCTCATCGAGAACTCTCCAATCGAGAGTGTAGAGATTCGTTCGGTGCTCACTTGCGAGAGCAAGAAGGGCGTCTGCATGAAGTGCTACGGTCGCAACCTCGCTACACAGCGCATGGTACAGCTCGGCGAAGCTGTCGGTGTCATCGCAGCTCAGGCTATCGGTGAGCCGGGTACACAGCTTACTCTCCGTACCTTCCACGCCGGTGGTGTGGCTGGTAACGCAGCAGCCAACGCTTCTATCACAGCAAAGAACGACTGCAAGCTTAAGTTCGAGGACCTCCGTGTCGTTCCGTTCGTAGAGAACAACGGCGAGAAGGATGTCAACTGCCAGATGGTAGTGAGCCGTCTTACAGAGTTGCAGTTCGTCGACCCGAATACCGACATCGCACTCGCTTCTGTCAACGTGCCTTACGGTTCTTCGCTCTACTTCAAGGAGGGCGACGTTGTCAAGAAGGGCGACCTCATCGCCAAGTGGGACCCGTTCAACGCCGTTATCGTTACCGAGTACGCAGGTACTCTCCGCTTCAACGACGTTATCGAGGGCATCACATACCGCGCTGAGACCGACGAGGCAACAGGTCTTACCGAGAAGATCATCACCGACTCTAAGGACAAGTCGAAGGTTCCGACCTGCGACGTGCTCGACGCAAACGGTGAGGTAATCGGTACATACAACTTCCCGGTAGGCGGACACGTAGTATGCGACGACGGTCAGACCGTCAAGACCGGTACCACTCTCGTTAAGATTCCACGTGCAGCAGGTTCTGCAGGCGATATCACCGGTGGTCTCCCACGTGTAACCGAGCTCTTCGAGGCTCGCAACCCGTCTAACCCAGCTGTCGTATCAGAAATCGACGGTGAGGTGACAATGGGTAAGGTGAAGCGTGGCAACCGCGAGATCATCGTTACATCGAAGACTGGCGACCAGCGCAAGTACCTCGTATCGCTCTCTAAGCAGATTCTTGTACAGGAGCACGATGCCGTACGCGCAGGCACACCGCTTTCTGACGGTATCATAACTCCGGGCGACATCCTCGCCATCAAGGGTCCTACCGCCGTTCAGGAGTACATCGTTAACGAGGTGCAGGACGTTTACCGTCTGCAGGGTGTGAAGATCAACGACAAGCACTTCGAGATTATCGTTCGCCAGATGATGCGCAAGGTGCAGATCGACGAGCCGGGCGATACAACATTCCTCGAGCAGGAGATGGTAGACAAGCTCGACTTCGCTGAGGAGAACGACCGCATCTGGGGCAAGAAGTACGTCACCGACGCAGGTGACTCTGACGTGCTCAAGGTTGGTCAGATTGTTTCGGCACGCAAGCTGCGCGATGAGAACTCAAGCCTCAAACGCCGCGACCTCCGTCTCGTTCAGGTTCGCGACACCGTGCCTGCTACATCTACACAGATCCTGCAGGGTATCACACGCGCTGCACTCCAGACCAAGAGCTTCATCTCGGCTGCTTCGTTCCAGGAGACAACCAAGGTGCTCAACGAGGCTGCTATCCGCGGTAAGGTCGACTTCCTTGAGGGTATGAAGGAGAACGTTATCTCCGGTCACCTCATCCCGGCTGGTACCGGTCTGCGTCAGTGGGACAAGCTCATCGTGGGTTCACGCGAGGAGTACGACCGTATGCAGGCTAACCGCCGCAACGTGACCGATTACTCTAACGAGGAGTCAGCTGAATAAAGTATAAATCCCGATATCACTGTCCGGTTCTTTAGCCGGACAGCGGTATGAAAGAATAAAAACAGAAAACGCTGCAAGCAAGTCTTAACCGACTGCTTGCAGCGTTTTTGTATATATGTGTATATGTAATTATACCCTTTCGGGTGTAATCTTAAACAATTTACTTGATATTACACCCGAAAGGGTATAAACTTGATGCTTCGAACCATCATCTTAGCATCAGCATCCTTTTCAGAATAAGTCGTTTGTACTGCCGTTTGAAGTCGTCTGGCAGGAACGATGCCTCTATAAGTTCAATCCATTTCATCAGTGCCTTGCGGAATTTCTTCGCAATGTTGTCGAGCACTTTCTCGTTCACGCCCGAAGCGATAATCGACTTCTCGAAGTCGCTGCGCCTTATGCGCGCCTTCTTGCCGTTGAGCGTCAGCGCCAGTTCTTCCTTGTCCTCTGGCATCACGATAGCCGTCGAAAGCAGGTCGTATGCCGGTGTCAGACTGTAACCCATCGGCGACTTGTAGAGCGAGAAGTTCTTCAGGTGCATGTCCGAGTTGCCCGTAATCCATGAGAACACCACCACCTCCCAGTAGTTCACGAGGTCGAGCTGCGGCACCGCCGAATACTTCTTAATATGCTTCGCAATCTGCTCGTACGAGCCCTTGTACTTGTATTCGGTCAGTCGTTCCGTCAGCTGGCACATGTCTTCCATCGCAATCTTCGATCCGTCGCGTTCGCGGTCGATGCGCCGTGTTATGTAGCACAGCTCTCCGTCGGCAAAGCGAATGAGCGAGTGGGGCACGACGGCTATCTTCGCAGCCTCCGCCATGTGCATCGTCAGATCCTCTATTTCGGGCAGCGCACGATAGGCGTCGGTCTGCGGCTTCAGAATGTAGCGTCCCCACAGCCCCACGATAGTGAATCGGTCGGGCTCGTTCTTCCCGCCCGGGTTCACGTCAAGCGACAGCTTCGCCTGCACGCCGGTCAGCGTTGTCTGTGCCCGCACCACCTGCTTTGCGAGCTCAGCAATCTCGCTGCGTCTGTAGGGCAGCGTCGGCACCTCCTTCACGCCGAACATCTTGCGTGCGCAGGCAGGGTGAAAGTCCTTCTGGCCATCCTTCAGCGGCTTGTAGCAGTAAAGGCATTTTTCCATCATAATCAAGAGTTTTTTAGTTAGCAATACCTCAGTTTGGGTTGTGCGCCGTGCCGTCGGCTTCCTCCTCCGGCACCACGCTCACCGCTCCGATGCAGTCCTTGCAGCAGGCGAGCAGCAGCGACATACGGTCGCGCTGGTTTATCTTCCAGCTGCGTTCCGCAATGTTCAGCAGCCAACCCTCCGGCACCAGTCCGTCGAAGAACGGGAAAAGCACCTTGTCCTCATACGGTTCTTCGCGCAGCGGCATCGTGAGGCTGATAGGCTCAGCACCATCCGCTGCGAGATACTCGCTGTCGTACACAAAGTGGAAGCCGTTCTCGTCCTCCGTCAGCCGACCGGCGTAGCGGTCGTACATATAAATCTTTGCACTCTTCATAGTTGGTGATTTTATGGTGTGGTGAGGTGTTGAGATGGTGATGTGTTGAGATATGTATTATTGGTGTTGTTTGTGGGTGCGTGGGTATGGCAGGATGCCATACCCTCCTACAGATTGTACGGCAAATCTCACCACCTCACCATCTCACCACCTCAACCTTTATTAATCTGTACTGCGCCCCCTTCGTGTCCGAACAGCGCGAGCACCTGGTTTATTTTGTCTATGCGCAGCGTCTGCTTACCCTGTTCCAGTTCGCGCACGAAGCGCAGTCCCACGCCCGACTTTTCCGCTAAGTCCACCTGCGTGAGGTTGAACATACGTCGGTGTTCCTTTACGAATGCAGCTATTGATGTTTCCATATATATACAATTATACCCTTTCGGGTGCAAATATATATAATTTATTTAATATTGCACCCGAAAGGGTATAGTTTTTTGTCGTATCATGGTAAAGTTTCAGAACGTGAAAAAATCTACCATATCTTCCAGTGTCGTCGTAACTTGCAGATTACGAGCACGATAAAGGCTTGCAGATATGCTCTCGAGAGCGATATCTGCCAGTCTATCTACCAGCCTATCTGTCGCCCTGTCTGCCACACCGGTCTCATTACTCTGCTACGACAACATTATTGCCCTGCTACGACAACATTATTGCCCTGCTACGGCAACATCATTGCCCTGCTACGGCAACATCATTGTCCTGCTACGGCAACATCATTATCCTGCTACGGCAACATCATGTTGTTGTTTAACGCGTTGAGTTGACTATTTTCGGTCTTAGTTGTAAAGCTAATTGAGCCAATTAAGGTGAAAAAACGGGCTTCAATAGTGCGATTATGTGAAATTTTTGGGTGTTTATGTGGTGGATTATGTGAAATTTTGGGTGCTTATAGTGTGGATTAT
>ERZ791794.1604-NODE-1604-length-10568-cov-3.673357_pt1 | contig 10568 bp, 7 predicted proteins | sample MGYA00510312_ERZ791794 | MGnify/ENA primary metagenome ERZ791794 (study PRJEB30046, sample SAMN00791977) | human gut metagenome | study: EMG produced TPA metagenomics assembly of the A metagenome-wide association study of gut microbiota in type 2... | reverse complement strand
GCTGATGTTCAGTTATCTAAGCCAGAGATTGGATTGTTAGTTAATGAGATTGATAAACTTCTCAGATAATATTATTTATGTTATTATGGTGTTATCTATATAATGATAGCACCATAATTTATTGTTAAGGCTGTGAGGATAGATATGGAATATACATTACAAGATTACTGTAATAGAATTAGAGAAGATGTTAAAGATTATGATTATATATTAATAGGTCTTGGTGATGAAGCACTTAATAATAATGATGGTAATCTTATAGATATGCTTAATAAGTTTGGTGAACTTCTTGATAAGAATAATTATTTTATTATATCGTCTACCAAGCATAATTATCTAGGTGAATCAACAATAAATCCCAAAAGAATGGTTTGTCCATATATTAATGAAGATGAGAAACAGTGGGATTTCTACAACAAATGGTTATCAGCGACATTGGCTAAGAAGCTGCTTGTTATTGAGATAGGGGAAGGATTTAACAATCCTAATCTTATAAGGTGGCCATTTGAGAGAATTGTTATGATTAATGATAAAGCACATTTTTACAGGGCACATAGTACGTTTTATCAGATACCTAAAGAAATAGCAGACAAAGCTTGTACAATGAAGATTAACTCATATGAAGTATTGAAAGAGTTAGTTAATGTTGTTAATTAATATTCTTTATGGTAGAATTTTATTTATAATTTTACGAAGGTGGTGGAATTGTGGCAGAGAATGAAGAGGATTACCTTGATGGCTTATTGAAATCATTATCTGAAGATGAGAATGCACAATCAGAGAATAAGGATGAAGAGGAAGAACAGATCAAAGAGCAGGTAAGGGAAGCCTTTGAAAAGTCTAATGAGAAGAGTACTAAATTTGAAAATATATATGATGATGAGGATGGAAATCTTAATGACGATAATATAGAAGATTTATTAAGAGATGTTATGACAGTTCCTCGTCATATGGCGGCTTCTGATACGGAGGAAACATTTATAACTGATGATACAGTATCAGAATTAACTCCTGAGGAAGTTGCTAAGAAGGCACAGGAAGCAGATAAGCAGACAGAAGCAGATGATACATCTAAGGATAAGCAGGCAGATGAAGCTATTGATAAGATGTTAGATGACACTCCAGTTGATGAAGCTGCTGGTACTAATCTTGATAAGAACGATGAGCTTATGGATGATATGGGCTTATCAGATACAGAAAAAGACCGTCTTGCAAGTATGAATTTGGATGATCTTATAGGTGAGATGAATGATAATGCAGATGAATCATCTATGAATGAGCTTCTTAAAGAGAATGGTATGCAGTCAGAAGATGAGGTAGCTGCTGAGGATACATCAGCCGATAATTCAGCTTCATCAGCAGATAATGCTTCTTTAGGCAATGTTGATAATGAGGCAAATGCATCTTCAGATAGCACATCTGATGACAATGGCACAGAAGCAGCTAATAAAGCCAGTGTGCAGAATAAAGCTTCAGATGCCGATGAAGCACAGGCTGATAAAGCTTCTATGAAAAAGAAGCACAATAAAAAACAAAAGAAAAAAGATAAAAAAGGTATTTTTTCTGTTATAAAAGACATTTTCTTTGAAAGTATTGAAGATGATCTTAATGAAGCAAATGTGGCAACAGGCGATGGAGAATTGCTTGAAAAGGCTGTTGATGATGCAATAACTGCTAAGACTAACACAGTGGATGATGGAAAAGAGCAGGATGAGAATGAGAAGCTCATTGATGAGGTATTTCATGGTAAAGCTAATCTTGACCAGCCAGAAGCACCTAAGAAGGGCTTAATTGCTAAGATTAAGTATAGGTATCAGCAGTTTAAGATTAGGCAGGAAAAAGAAGGTAAGCTTGAAGAAGAACAGGAACAAATAGAAAATCAGCAGAAGGCTGAGGCTAAGGAAGCCAAAAAGGCTCAGGCTGAGGAGAAGAAGAAACAGGCTGCAGCTAAGAAAGAAGAAAAGAAAAAGCAGGCTAAACAGGCAAAAGATAAGAAGCCTAAGAAAGAAAAGAAACCTAAAAAAGTTAAAGTTAAAGAACCACCTAAACCAGGTGATATTCTTAAGATTAAACCAAAATCAATCATTTTATTTATATTACTTATAGCAGGAATTATTATGCTTATACAGGTATTTGGCTATAGTATCAATTACAACAGTAAAGTAAATGCAGCTAAAGATTACTTTATCAATGGCGAATACGAGAAAGCTTATAATAGTTTAAGTGGTATGAACCTTTCAGGTAATGAAGAGACAATATATAACCAGTCAAAGGTTGTTATGTATGTTCAAAGACAGTATGAGTCATATCTTAATTACAGAAAGATGAATATGAATACAGAGGCAATTAATGCTCTTATAAAGGGTGTTGACAGATATCAGACATACAGGGCTGAAGGTAAAGAGTTAGGCGTAGATGATAAGATGAAGGAAAGCTATGATAAGATTATAAATGCACTTAAGGATACATATAAGATATCAGAGACAGAAGCTATATCATTAGCAGATATGTCTAATAGCGATTTTGTTACTTATTATTACAAGATAGAAGCATATGGAAAGGCAGTAAAATGATAGCAATTATTGACTATGATGCAGGCAATCTTAAGAGTGTTGAGAAAGCGTTAATAGCACTCGGTGAAGAAGTTATAGTATCCAGAGACTCAAGTGAGATACTTCAGGCAGATAAAGTTATTCTTCCTGGAGTAGGTTCATTTGGTGATGCGATGAACAATCTGGATCGTTTTGGACTTGTAGATACAATTAAAAATGTTGTAGCTAAGGATACACCATTTCTTGGAATATGCCTTGGACTTCAGCTTTTATTCAAGGAAAGCGAAGAGACACCAGGAGCGGAAGGACTTAACCTTCTTCCAGGAAAGATATTTAAAATTCCAGCTAAGGAAGGCTTTAAGATACCACATATGGGCTGGAATTCCTTAAATGTTAAGGATGATGCGAGGTTGTTTGCAGGAATCAATGCTAATCCATATGTATATTTTGTACATTCATATTATCTAAAAGCTGATAATGATGATATTGTAGCAGCGTCTGCTGAATATTCAACACATATTCATGCTTCAGTAGAAAAAGGTAATCTTTTTGCGTGTCAGTTCCACCCAGAAAAGAGTAGTGAAACAGGCTTAAGAATACTTAAAAATTTTGCTGAATTATAGAATGGAGAATGTTATATGTTTACTAAAAGAATTATACCATGCCTTGACTGCAAAGATGGACGAGTTGTAAAAGGTACTAATTTTGTTGATTTAAAGGATGCTGGAGACCCAGTTGAAGTTGCTGCAATGTATGACAAATCAGGAGCTGATGAGCTTGTATTTCTTGATATAACAGCTTCAAGTGACGGAAGAAATACAACTGTTGATTTAGTAAGAAAAGTTGCTGAAAAAGTATTTATTCCATTCACTGTAGGCGGAGGAATACGAACAGTAGATGATTTTAAGGTGCTTTTAAGAGAAGGTGCTGATAAGATATCTATTAATTCAGCGGCAATTATGGATCCAACACTTATATCAAGGGCGGCTGATAAGTTCGGCAGTCAATGTGTGGTTGTTGCAATAGATGCCAAAAGACAGGAAGATGGTCATTGGAGCATTTATAAGAATGGTGGAAGAGTTGATATGAATATTGATGCTGTTGAGTGGGCTGTTAAGGCAGAACAGCTTGGAGCAGGAGAGATACTTCTTACAAGTATGGACTGTGATGGTACTAAAGCAGGATACGATATTGAACTTACAAGAGAGGTTGCCTCTAATGTATCAATTCCAGTTATAGCCTCAGGCGGGGCTGGCAATATGGAGCATTTTTATGATGCCTTTACAGAAGGTATGGCAGATGCTGCATTAGCTGCTTCCTTATTCCATTATAAAGAGATGGAGATAAATGATTTAAAGCAGTATTTATCTGATAAGGGAATACCTATAAGGTTAGTTAAGTAGATATTGGAGGGTGTTATTATGTCAATGATAACTAATGATTGGAAAGAAGCTTTAAGTGATGAATTTAAGAAAGATTATTACAAAAAGTTGTATACATTTGTAAAAGACGAATATAGCAGATGTGTTGTCTATCCTCCAGCAGACGATATTTTTAATGCATTTCATTTTACACCTTTAAAAGATGTTAAAGTGCTCATATTAGGACAAGACCCATATCACGAGGTAAATCAGGCACATGGACTTAGTTTTTCGGTTCTTCCGGGTAATCCTATTCCTAAGTCACTACAGAATATATATAAAGAATTACACGATGACTGTGGCTGTTATTATCCTAATAATGGCTACCTTAAAAAATGGGCTGATCAAGGCGTACTATTGTTAAATACAGTATTAACAGTAAGGGCTCATAATGCTAATTCACATCAGGGAATGGGCTGGGAACAGTTCACTGATTCAGTTATCAATGCGGTTAATATGCAGGACAGACCGATAGTATATATGCTCTGGGGTTCACCAGCACAGAGAAAGATACCTATGCTTACCAATCCTAAGCATCTTATATTAAAGTGTCCACACCCTAGTCCTTTATCAGCATATAGAGGATTTTTTGGATGCAGGCATTTCAGCCAATGTAACGAATTCCTTGAAAGCCATGGAGTTGAGCCTATTGACTGGCAGATAGAGAATATCTGATATTATGAATATTTTAAAATAAATAAAAAGCAGCGTTGATTGACAACCTTTAATAGTAGATTGTCAATCAACGCTGCTTTTTGCTTAAGAAATAAAACTACGGAAGAAATGTCTATTCATCAAAATCTTCTTCTGAACCTGCAACAGCTCCTATTACAGCAATAATTACTACAACTGCAAATATAGCAACTGCAACACCGATAATTGGTCCTAAAAATAATAAAAAGTTCATATTACCGACCTCCATTTATTAGTATTATACACTTGAAATTATTTAATTTCAATATATTGAAATTAAATATTTCAGCATATTTATTATATACAGATGTTTCTATAACACATATGTATACAATAAATATGCAACACTCAGCCTTTTATATAAGTTCACGGTAATAAATCTGATTTAGTAAACATCAGACATTAAAGGTTCTTGTTAGCAGTAGCAAGCATAAGCTTAATTCTGTTAAGCTGGTTAACTTCTGATGCACCTGGGTCATAATCCACGGCGATTATGTTAGCTTCAGGGAATGCTGCACGTAATTCTTTGATTACGCCCTTACCAACAATGTGGTTAGGAAGGCAGGCAAATGGCTGACAGCATACAATATTTCCAGCACCGTTATGAATAAGCTCAATCATTTCACCAGTAAGAAGCCAGCCTTCACCAGTCTGGTTACCAAGTGACACAAGGTCTTTGGCAAGAGCAGCAGTTTCTTTAATTGAAGATGGAGCATCAAACCTCTTGCTCTGTGCTAATGCTTCGTTACCAGCTTTTCTGAACCACTCAAGCAATTTAATTACCACGTTATTGATAAATGCTGACTTAGATGAAGCACCAAGGTACTTGTGTTTGAAGTTAGCATTTTCTGCACAATAAAGAAGAAATCCCATAAGATCTGGAACAACAGCTTCAGCACCTTCAGCTTCCAATAAATCTACAAGATAATTGTTAGCGGCTGGAAGAAATTTAACAAGAATTTCTCCAACAACACCAACTCTAGGTTTTTTAATATCAAGAAGTTCAATATTATCAAAATCGTGAACTATATCACGCAGATTTTTATTGAAGTCTTTCATTCTTACTTTGTCAGAAGTAAGCTGCTTTATACATATCTCTTTCCAATGTTCGTGAAGTGCGTTAACAGAGCCTTTTTCCTTCTCATAAGGTCTTGTTCTGTATACAACATTCATAAATACATCACCGTATTCAATAGCCATCATAGCTTTCTTTAACATAGGCAGATCATACTTAAAGCCTGAGTTAGACTCTAGTCCCTGTGCACTTAAAGAAATAACTGGTATGTATGCAAGATTAGCTTTCTCAAGAGCACGTCTTATAAATCCAATATAGTTAGAAGCACGACAGCCACCACCAGTCTGCGTAATTATAATGGCAGTCTTGCTTAAATCATATTTACCGGAAAGAACCGCGTTCATAATCTGTCCGACAACCATTAAAGAAGGGTAGCAGGCATCATTATTAACATATTTAAGTCCCATATCTACAGACGATTTATTATCATTGGCAAGAACTTCGAAGTTATATCCACACGAATTAAGAGCAGGTTCAAGCAGGTCAAAATGTATTGGTGACATCTGAGGGCAGAGAATAGTGTAATTCTTTCTCATCTCAGGTGTGAATTCAACACGCTTGTATGCACTTGAAACTAACTGTCGCTGGTAATTTTTCTTGTCCCTTACTTTAAGTGCGGCAATAAGTGATCTGACACGTATTCTTGCAGCACCAAGGTTATTAACCTCATCAATTTTAAGAACTGTATATATTTTGCCAGACTTAGTAAGAATATCATTAACGGCATCTGTAGTAACTGCATCAAGTCCACAGCCGAATGAATTAAGCTGTATAAGATCAAGATTATCCTGAGTCTTGACATAGCTTGCTGCGGCATACAGACGTGAGTGGTACATCCACTGGTCCATAACAATAAGTGGTCTTTCAACATTTCCAAGGTGGGCAACGCTGTCTTCAGTAAGAACGGCTATTCCATATGAGTTGATAAGTTCTGGAATACCATGGTTAATCTCGGGGTCAATATGGTAAGGTCTTCCAGCGAGTACAATACCACGTTTGTTATTTTCTTTAAGGTATTTAATAACTTCTTCACCCTTATTATGCATATCAGTTCTTGACTGCATCAGTTCTTCCCACGCATCGTGAACAGCAGCCTTGATTTCTGGTGCGGGAATTAAAGGAAATTCTGCTTTAAGTCGTTTGGCAAGAATTTCTTCACTTTCAAATGAGAGGAAAGGATTTCTGAAATCTATATTTTCTGTCTTTAATTCTTCAACGTTGTTCTTAATATTTTCTGCATAAGAAGTTACAATAGGGCAGTTATAGTGGTTATTAGTGTTCTCAATCTCTTTATGTTCATAAGGAACACAAGGGTAGAATATGAATTTAATACCTTTCTTGATAAGCCAGCTTATATGTCCGTGTGCAAGCTTGGCTGGGTAACACTCAGACTCAGAAGGTATTGATTCAATACCTAATTCATAAATCTTTCTTGTGGATTGAGGCGAAAGAACTACACGATATCCAAGCTTAGTAAAGAATGTGAACCAGAAAGGATAGTTCTCATACATATTAAGTACTCTAGGAATACCAACAGTTCCACGCACTGCAAGGTCAGCAGATAATGGTTCATAATCAAAAAGTCTATGGAATTTATAATCAAAAAGGTTAGGAAGATGTTCTTTATTTCGTTCTTTTCCAAGACCTCTTTCACATCTGTTACCAGTTATAAACTGCCTGCCACCAGAGAACTTATTAATAGTAAGGTGGCAACTGTTAGTACAACCCTTGCATCTTGTAAGGGTTGTTTCATATGTAAGACTGTTGATCTTATCTATTGAAAGCATTGATGATTCAGATATGCCGTCATATCTTTCCCTTGCGATAAGAGCAGCTCCGAATGCTCCCATAATACCAGCAATATCAGGTCTTATGGCATCAACACCTGTAATCTTTTCAAAACTTCTTAATACTGCATCATTATAGAAAGTACCGCCCTGTACAACAATGTGCTTTCCAAGGTCGTTAGGGTCAGCAATCTTAATAACTTTATATAAAGCATTTTTGATAACTGAATAAGCAAGACCGGCAGAAATATCAGCGACTTCCGCACCTTCTTTCTGAGCCTGCTTGACTTTAGAGTTCATAAATACGGTACATCTTGTACCTAAATCAATAGGGTGCTCGGCAAAAAGTGCAGCTTTGGCAAAGTCCTGAACAGAGTAGTTAAGCGACTTTGCAAATGTTTCGATAAATGAACCACATCCTGAAGAACAGGCTTCATTAAGCTGGACAGAATCAACTGTCTGGTTCTTTATCTTAATACACTTCATATCCTGTCCGCCGATATCTATAATACAGTCAACCTCAGGGTCAAAGAATGCAGCAGCATAGAAGTGGGACACAGTTTCAACTTCACCTTCATCAAGCATAAGTGCTGACTTGATAAGAGCCTCACCATAACCTGTTGAACAGGCCTGCACAATCTTAGCCTTAGGTGAAAGCTTTGTATAAATGTCTTTAACAGCCTTGATTGTAGTATCAAGAGGAGAGCCGTTGTTGCTTGAGTAAAATGAGTATAATAAATTACCATCTTCATCTACTAAAGCTGCTTTAGTTGTTGTAGAGCCTGCATCAATACCAAGGTAGCAGTTACCTTCATAAGTGCTTATATCAGCAGTCTTTACATGATGTGCATTATGTCTTTTAGTGAAATCATCATAAGCTAACTGATTGGCAAAAAGTGGTTCCATACGTTCAACTTCAAATTCAAGCTTGATTTTGCCTGAAAGTTTTTTGATAATATCTGCAACATTTACACATACATTTTCATCATAATTCATAGCAGAACCAACTGCCGCAAACAAATGAGAGTGGTCAGGTGCTATAACCTGTTCAGGTGTTAAGCTTAATGTGCGGATAAATGCCTGCTTAAGTTCTGATAAGAAATGAAGGGGACCACCAAGAAATGCCACATTGCCACGGATAGGCTTGCCACACGCAAGACCAGAGATTGTCTGGTTGACAACAGCCTGAAAAATAGAAGCTGATAAATCTTCCTTAGTAGCACCCTCGTTAATAAGAGGCTGTATGTCTGATTTGGCAAATACACCACATCTTGCGGCAATAGGGTATATTGACTTGTAATTCTTGGCGTACTCATTAAGACCAGAAGCATCTGTCTGTAAAAGTGAAGCCATCTGGTCGATGAAAGAACCTGTACCACCTGCACATATACCATTCATACGCTGGTCGATACCATTAGTAAAATATATAATCTTGGCATCTTCACCACCAAGTTCTATTGCAACATCACACTGAGGTGCATAATCCTGAAGTGCTGTAGATACAGCGACAACTTCCTGTGTAAATGGTACTTCAAGATGCTTGGCAAGTGTAAGTCCGCCAGAACCTGTGATAACAGGGTATATTTCAAATTCACCTAACTGAGCGACAGCTTTTTCAAGAAGAGATTGTAAAGTCTCCTGAATATTAGCAAAATGTCTTTCGTAGTCAGAAAATAAAATATTATTATTATCATCAAGAATAGCGATCTTTACTGTTGTAGAGCCAATATCAATACCTAATCTGTATTTGTTCATAGTCATTACGGCAGAGCCGACCTCCTTGTTAATTATATTGTGTCGAAAAATATATAATAAAATCGAAAAGTTACAATCCGACATATTATATAAGAAATGACACAGAAATTCAACACTTGTTAGAACATTGTTTATATAAAATTAATAATACTATTGTTGTTATATAATTGACAAACATAGGTTTTGTTTTTATACTTTTATTATTAAATCACTTTAAATATACATAATTTAATAATGTGGGAATTATTCCTGCGGAAATGAGGAGTTTAATGGATTGGTTTCAGAAACTAGAAAGAAAGTATTCTAAATATGCAATACAGAATTTAATGATGTATATTATTGTATTATATGCTGTAGGCTTTGTATTCGAGGTGTTTGCACCTGGGGTTTACAGCACATATCTTTCATTGGATTTTGCATATATATTTAAGGGACAGATATGGCGGCTTGTAACATTTATTATACAGCCACCATCAACAAGTATAATATTTGTATTCTTTTCACTTTATTTCTATTATCTTATAGGAACAGTGTTAGAGAATATATGGGGGTCATTTAAGTTTAATGTGTATTTCTTCTCTGGAGTAATACTTAATATAATTGCGGCTCTTATAATATATCTTATATTTGGCATAAGTTTTAATATGAGCACACATTATATTAACCTTGCTTTATTTATGGCTTTTGCTATGGAACAGCCAGATATGGAAGTATTGTTGTTCTTTGTAATACCTATCAAGATTAAATGGATGGCACTTCTTGACGGAATAGTATTTGCAATAATTATTCTTGGAGGCTTTATTGTTCCAACAATTGCGGTAAGCGGAGTGAACTTTGGCTGGACTATGTGGAAAGGTTTATACAATGCAGGACTTCTGTCAGGAAGCGGAATGGGATGTTATGCCAATGCGATTGCAGCTTTAGTGTCTATGCTTAACTTTATAATATTCATTACAGTGTCTAAGAGAAGACCTTTTAAGACTTCTACACAGAAGAATTATAATAAGGCTATGCATACAGCGGGAAAAGCACAGAAGAATAATGGCAGCAGACAGAGCTTTAATGAAACATTTTATAATGCCAATAGTGAAAAGACAACATGGCAGGGGGCTAATAAGCCATACAGACCTGCTAATGGAACACCTAAGCACAAATGTGCTGTGTGTGGAAGAACGGAATTAGACGATGAAAATCTTGTGTTCAGATTCTGCTCAAAATGTGCTGGCAATTATGAATATTGTAATGACCATTTATATACACATATTCATATTGGCAAAACACAATA
>ERZ791794.1583-NODE-1583-length-10768-cov-2.825072_pt1 | contig 10768 bp, 10 predicted proteins | sample MGYA00510312_ERZ791794 | MGnify/ENA primary metagenome ERZ791794 (study PRJEB30046, sample SAMN00791977) | human gut metagenome | study: EMG produced TPA metagenomics assembly of the A metagenome-wide association study of gut microbiota in type 2... | reverse complement strand
TATATAAGTCAAATGATGAGGCTGTGTATATTAAGAAGACAGAACTGGCAGCCGGCACTGGAATAATCAGGATGGATTCAAGTGACAGGTTCGTTGTAGGACCGGTTGAAAAGCTTAGAGGTGTGTATTGTGTTAATACAGGATATACAGTATTTAAGCTTGTAGAAGTAATAGATGGCAATAATGAATACTACATATTAAAACAGTCGCTTAGTCATGGTGTGTCAATATATGACAGAATAATTCTGGATGCAGACAAGTATTCAGAGAATGAGATGATATATTAAATGTTTATGCATATCAGATTAATGACATTCAGGAGGCATTATGTTAAAGGATAATCTTATTGAAGTAGAAGAGCATATTAAGAAAGCATGTGAGAAATCAGGAAGAAATCCAGAAGATGTGTGTCTTGTTGCAGTAAGCAAGACCAAGCCCAAGGATATGCTTATGGAAGTATATGACTGTGGAATAAGACAGTTTGGAGAGAATTATGTTCAGGAGATGGTGGACAAGGCAGATACACTTCCTAAGGATATAACATGGCATATGATAGGACATCTGCAGAGAAACAAGGTAAAATATGTTGTAGGACGAGCTGCATTGATTCATTCAGTTGATTCAGAAAGACTTGCCGTTGCAATAAGTGATGAAGCAGTAAAGAAAGGCCTTATACAGGATATTCTTATTGAAGTTAATGTTGCAGGAGAAGAGAACAAGTTCGGTGTAACATGTGAAGAAGCGGAAGAATTTGTGAAGAAAGGAGTGCTTCCGGGAATTAAGATAAGAGGATTTATGACAAGTGCACCATTTGTTGAAAATCCTGAAGATAACAGGAAGTATTTTAGAGAATTAAAGCAATTACTGGTTGACATCAATAACAAAAACATAGATAATGTATACATGAATGTTTTGTCCATGGGGATGACTAACGATTATACTGTTGCTGTAGAAGAAGGGGCAACTCATGTAAGGGTTGGAACAGCGATATTTGGAGCCAGGGACTATTCACATTAATATGTTTTGGGGATACTAAAGAAAGTCAGATTATTAGATATAGGAGAGTGTTTATAATGGGAATGTTAGACGGTTTAACTAATATGTTTAAGATGCATGACGATGATGATTTTGATGACGATTACGAAGATTACGATGATGATTTTGGTGATGACTACGATGATGAGAAACCATCAGAAAGAAAGAATCTTTTTGGAAGGAATACCAAGAAAGATACAGTAGCAGACGAAGATGTTTCATATACAGCAGAGAAGCCAAGATTTGCTTCCAAGTCTAAGGTTGTTCCTATGAAGACACAGTCTCCAAGAGGACTTGAAGTTGTTGTAATAAGACCAGAATCTATGGAAGATGCTAAGGAGATAACTGATACACTTCTTACAGGTAAGGCAGTTGTGCTTAACCTTGAAGGAATCCATGTTGAGATAGCACAGAGAATAATAGATTATTCTGCTGGTTCTACATATGCAATAAGGGGTAACCTTCAGAAGATAACTAATTATATTTTCCTGGTGACTCCACCTAATGTAGATATTTCGGGTGATATTCCTGAGATAGTAACAGGAGGAATTGATCTTTCATCATTTAACAAGAATGAAAACAGATTTTAATTGATCTTCACAGCCACCCACATATAATGGGTGGCTGTTTAAGTATAAGGATAAGGGAGAATGTTATGAAGTGTATTAATGTAAAGTGCGAAGGTAAACCAGCATACGATATTGTGATTGAAAGTGGATTCGGTGGACTTTCAGAAGCCTTTAATAAGCTTGAAATAACAGGGAGAAAGTTATGTATTGTGACAGACAGCAATGTAGGTCCTTTATATGCGGAACAGGTAAAGAATGAGCTTGAAAAAACAGGCAATGCGGTATTTGTGTATACATTTGCAGCAGGAGAAGAGAATAAGACTCTTGACACAGTACAGGATGTATATGAATATCTTATAGAGAATCATTTTGACAGGAATGACTGCCTTGTAGCACTTGGCGGAGGAGTTGTTGGCGACCTTACCGGATTTTCTGCGGCAACATATCTTAGAGGAATTAAATTCATACAGGTTCCTACATCACTTCTTGCACAGGTTGACTCAAGTATTGGCGGCAAGACAGGCGTTGATTTCAGGGCATATAAGAATATGGTTGGAGCATTCCATCAGCCAAAGCTTGTATATATGAATATGTCAGTGCTTAAGTCACTCAGTAAGAGACTTTTTAATTCTGGATTTGGTGAGATTATTAAGCATGGTCTTATTAAAGACAAGGAATATTACAACTGGCTTAAGGACAATGCAGAAAGCATAAAGGCGCTGGATACAGATGCACTTGAGCATATGATATATGTGAGTTGTAACATCAAGAGAGAGGTTGTTGAGAATGATCCTAAGGAAAAGGGAGAAAGAGCACTGCTTAATTTCGGACATACATTAGGACATGCTATAGAGAAAGAGATGAATTTCTCGCTTTATCATGGGGAATGTGTTGTCCTTGGAATGATAGCTGCACTCAATATATGTGTCGAGCTTGGAACTATAACTGCAAAGGAAAGAGATGATGCTCTTAAAACATTTGCATTATATGAATTCCCTGACCATGTCACAGGAATTAAGATTGATGATGTTGTTGCGGTATCCAAGAATGACAAGAAGATGGATGCCGGCAAGGTTAAGTTCATTCTTCTTAAGTCAGTCGGAGATGCTTATATTGACAGAGATATAACTGATGACCAGATGAGAAGAGCACTTGAAGGTGTTATAAGATAAATGTTTAATAACGGAGGCTGAAAGTGAATAATAAAAAGAAAATATTCAATTTGTTATTTTATATTATAGGAATTGTTGTTCTGACTGAATTAGACCAGATTACCAAAGCACTTGCAGAAGCGAGGCTTTTGGGAAAACCGGATTTTAAGATAATAGGCGATGCTTTTGTTTTTTCTTATCTTAGAAATTCAGGTGCAGCATGGGGCATGTTAAGCGGTAATCTGTTTCTTGTGTTTACAGTTATAGTTATGCTTATAGTAACTTATGTAATTATTAATCTTCCTGCAACAAGAAAGTATACGCCACTTCTTATAACATGTACATTACTTGTATCTGGTGCAGTAGGAAACTTTATTGACAGGGTAAGATTCGGATATGTAAGGGATTTTATATATTTCAAGCTTATTAATTTTCCGGTATTCAATGTGGCAGACTGCTATGTTACTGTTTCAGTTGTGCTGCTTATAATTCTTATTCTTTTTGTCTATAAAGAAGACGATTTCGGATTCTTAAAGTTATCGAAGAAGGGTGATAATAATGAGTGATTCAGTGCAGAATTTAATTGCTGAACCAGAGGATAAGGGAACAAGAATAGATAAATATCTGTCGCAGGAGTTAGAAGATGTGTCAAGGTCACGCATACAGAAGCTGTTAGATGATGGAGATATTACGGTTGATGACAAATGTGTCAAGTCTAACTATAAGCTTAATGGAACGGAACATATCACAATAACAATTCCTGAACTTATTGTGCCACAGATACTTCCGGAAAACATACCTCTGAATATAATATATGAAGATGATGATGTGATACTGATAGATAAACCGAAGGGAATGGTTGTACATCCGGCTGCAGGACATTATACAGGAACAGTTGTCAATGCACTTATGTATCATTGCAGGGATAATCTGTCAGGAATTAATGGCGTTATGCGTCCTGGAATAGTACACAGAATAGATATGAATACCACGGGTGTTATTGTTGCATGTAAGAATGACAAGGCACATAATGATATTGCTGCACAGCTTGCTGTCCATTCAATAACAAGAAAGTATTATTGCATTGTCCATAACCGCTTTAAAGAGGAAGAAGGCACAGTGGATGCACCTATAGGGCGTAATCCAAAGGACCGCAAGATGATGGCGATTGACAGAAAGAATGGGAAACGTGCTGTCACACATTACCGTGTACTTGAGAATTTTGACAAATACAGTTTTATAGAGTGTCAGTTAGAGACAGGCAGAACTCATCAGATAAGAGTACATATGGCAAGTATAGGGCATCCGATACTTGGAGATGATGTGTATAGTCATGCCAGGAGTGGATATAAACTGCAGGGACAGACACTACATGCAGGTGTTCTTGGATTTATACACCCGTCAACAGGTGAATATATGGAGTTCAAAGCACCATTGCCCGAATATTTTGAGAAGCTGCTTAAGGATTTAAGAAATGGAGGTAGCAATTGAGACGCAGGGAATTTATAGATATGATATTGAACAGTATTTCAGATACATTTGATATATACCATAATTACTGGTTTGAAGGTAGAAAGTTTGTTATATATGCTTACAGCTATAATAAGAAAGACAGGTTTTCTACAACAGATGATGCCAAGTTATGGGACTCAAAATGCTATGAGCATCTGTTTTTCATTAATTGTGATACGCTTGGCATGAAAGAGCTTGATGATTTATATGATTTTGCTGTCAATAAGATTGAACCGCATTTTGTACGAGGTGACGGAAAGCTGCCTGCTAAGAATCATATGTATACACACATATCATTTATAATAATTACAAGAAATCAGGTGCTTCCTGATGTCGAGAAAGCACTTCAATCTAAGAATTTTAGCAAGAATTATATGTTTGGTGCAAGAGGCTTTTCTAATATCAGACTGGCTTGCGTTACACCGAGCAGATACAGTGTGATATCTAATAAGGCTGGAACTAAGATAGCAGAATTTCTTACAGAGATACTCTTGCATATAGACCATTATGAAGAGTAATTAATAATTATTAAAGATTAATTTAATTATGCTTAATATGTAGATTTTACCACAGAAATAATGTATAATATATCTAAAGTATTTCGTATACAATTGAAACCAGGAGGTAGGAACTATGGATGAGAGAACAGTTATTACTATCGGACGAGAATTTGGAAGCGGTGGACATGAGATAGGCATGAAACTGGCAGAGAAGCTGGGGATAAAGTGCTACGACAAGGAACTGCTTGAACTTGCAGCTAAGGAGAGTGGACTTTGTGAAGAACTTTTCGCATCTCAGGACGAGAAGCCTACTAACAGTTTCCTTTATTCTCTTGTAATGGATACATATTCACTGGGATATACTAATTCATATGTGGATATGCCTATTAATCACAAGGTTTTCCTTGCACAGTTTGATGCTATCAAGAAACTTGCAGAGAGAGAATCATGTGTTATTGTAGGAAGATGTGCTGATTATGCATTGGAAGATAATCCATATGCAGTAAGTGTATTTATCAAGGCAAGTCTTGATGAGAGAGTACAGAGAATTAAGAGAATCTATGAACTTAATGATTCTAAGGCAGCAGATCTTATCCAGAAGACGGATAAGAGAAGAGCAAGCTATTACAATTACTACTCAAGCAAGAAATGGGGAGAAGCTAAGAGCTACAATCTCTGTATAGACAGCGGACTTGTAGGAGTAGATGGCGCAATTGATATGATACTTAAGTTTATTGAATTAAAAGAGAAGAACATGGGCAAAGATATTTAATTCACTTTTAATATATACACGGTTGGTAAGTTATGGATTTTAATGGCTATAAGAGAACGAAGAAGTTTGATATTAAGAGATGGTTTAAGGGAACTAATTCAATCGTATACCTTGTTATACTTGTTGTAATGGTTCTGGGACTGCTATTTGTGTTAAGAACTGTTATCAGTATGCATAACAGCAATAAGAATTCTGATAATGTATCACAGGAAGAGACTACTGGTGAAACTGATTCATCAGAGAAGGATACACAGACACAGACAATTGCAAAGAACCAGTCGTATTATATCAGAATAAGCATAGTGAAGCATACGTTGGTTGTTTATCAGCTTGATGATAATAAAGAATTCTCTATTCCTGTTAAGGCTTTTAAAGTGGCTCTAGGACCTAAAGTTGCTCCTGCCAAGACGGCTATATCAGAGAAATCTCTATGGCGTAAGATTACAGATATATATTATGTCAGATACTCTTCAAGACTTGATAATGCTGAGTATCTTAGTACGGCAACTTATTACAGTCAGAGTGATAATAATCTTAATCCAAAGTCATACAATGCTATTGGACAGAATGTATCAGACGGTTCTATTCTTATGACATGTGCCAATGCCAAGTGGATATATGAGAATTGTGGTGCGAAGACAACTGTTGAGATAGTTGAGGATTTTGATATAAGTTCTGATATTAAGGTTGAAGATATAAACAGAATAGCTGATAATGCATATAGAGACCCGACAGATAATGTGAATGGCAGCAGTAATATACAGAATAATAATGTTTCACAATACAATCAGACACAGGCTGAAACAGAAGCTGTCACGAATGATGACAGACCTCAGGAGACTGAGGCACAGACACAGAAGAATGATCCTCGAGAGACACAGACGACAACTGTCAGTCAGCAGGAGACTACTGCCCAGTCATCAGAGGCACAGAAGCCGTATGACAAGACCGTGTCAGAGTAATTTAACAACACATTTATAATAACAATTAATCCCTTTTCGCTTTTTATAAAGCCGAATGTATGCTATAATAGGTACATTCGTGTATTTATGAAAGGAAAAGGGATTATTTTATGTCAAACATTATTATTTTAGCAGCAATTATACTTTACCTGGGAATGGTAGTGTGGATAGGTGTAATCTGTTCTAAGAAGAACAGTGATGTAGGAGACTTCTATCTTGGTGGAAGAAAGTTAGGACCTGTTGTTACTGCAATGAGTGCAGAAGCGTCAGACATGAGCAGTTACCTGCTTATGGGTGTTCCGGGACTGGCATACCTTACAGGTCTTGCTGACGCAACATGGACAGCAATTGGTCTTGCACTTGGTACTTACCTTAACTGGCTTATTGTTGCCAAGAAGATAAGATTATATTCACATGGTTATCAGGCAATAACACTTCCTGATTATTTCTCTAAGAGATTCGGGGATGACAAGCATGTAATTACATTAATATCTGCAGCACTTATTGTAATATTCTTTATACCATATACAGCATCAGGCTTTGCTGCCTGCGGAAAGCTGTTTAACAGCCTTTTAGGCTTTAATTATCATACAGCAATGATTGTCAGTGCTGTTGTTATCGTACTTTACTGTACTATGGGAGGATTCCTTGCAGCAAGCACATCTGACCTTGTGCAGAGTATTATCATGACATTTGCACTTGCTGTAGTAGTTATATTTGGAATTGTACAGGCAGGAGGAATGGGGGTTGTACTTGATAATGCCAAGGCGCTTCCAGGATATCTTGATATGTTCCATACACATATTGCAGAGACTAATACATCAGGTGATTATGGATTCTTTAAGATTGTTTCAACACTTGCATGGGGACTCGGATACTTCGGTATGCCACATATCCTTTTAAGATTCATGGCTATTGAAGATGAGAATAAGTTAAAGATTTCAAGAAGAATTGCTACTGTATGGGTATTTATATCACTTATTGTTGCAACAGGTATCGGTGTAATCGGTCTTACACTTTCTAAATCTGGTATTATTGATACTTTAACAGGAAGCGAATCAGAGACAATTATTGTTAAGATATCACATTATCTTTCAACATTTAACCCTGTAGCAGCATTTATAGCAGGAATTATCCTTGCAGGTATTCTTGCAGCTACCATGTCAACAGCAGATTCACAGCTTCTTGCAGCTTCATCTGCTATATCACAGAACCTTGCGGTTGAGGTGTTACATATTAATATGTCTAAGAAGACATCAATGCTTGTTGCAAGACTTACAGTTGTTGTTATATCAGTTATATCAATATTCTTTGCACTTGATCCTACAAGCTCAGTATTTAAGATTGTTTCATTTGCATGGGCAGGTTTCGGCGCAGCATTCGGTCCTGTAGTTCTATGCTCACTTTTCTGGAAGAGAGCCAATAAGTATGGAATTATATCGGGCATGATTGCTGGCGGTGCAATGATATTTATATGGAAATTCGGTATTGCAAAGCTTGGAGGAATATTTGCTGTATATGAACTGTTGCCAGCATTTATCTTCGCAACATTAGTTATTATTGTTGTAAGTCTTGCAACAGGAAAGCCATCTAAGGAAGTTATGGACAAGTTTGAAGAAGTTAAGAATATGAGCAAATAACTATAGAGAAGGTGCTTTATATATGGGATATACAATCGCGATATGTGATGATGATAAGACTATGGCAGACAAACTGACGGCTTCATTGAAGAATGAGTTCATGAAAGCAGGCAGGAATGATGTAATCATAGATTACTATGACACAGGCGTGCAGTTACTGGAAGCTCTAAAGAATAAAATGTATAAAGCAGTACTCCTGGACATTAACATGGAGCCGATGGATGGATTTGCTGTGGCTGAGGCTATTGGAAAATCAGGATACAGGACTAAGATTATATTCGTTACTTCGCATGAAGATGTTGTATATGATACATTTGATTATACTCCGTTCTATTTTATCAGAAAGTCAAGATATGAGACTTATGTACAGAGAGTCGTTAAGAAGCTAATCGCCATTGATGGTTATGAAAAGACGATTGTTCTTGATGATAAAGATGGAATTATCAATATTAATTCAGGTGATATAACCTATGTTCACAGTGAGGACCATTATCTTACAGTACATACGGCTGATGGGAATTCCTATGTAATCAGGAAGAATATGATGGAATTCGGACAGGATATAGCAGGTACGGATATAATAAGGGCTCATAAAAAATATATGATTAATTACAGGTATATTTCAAGAATCAACCAGAGTACTAATGAGGTTATTATGAAAGCTGGAGAAACTCTTAAACTTGGAAGAAGTTATAAAGATACATTTATGAAGGGATATATGCAGTACAGGCACAACAGACAGACATATGAATGATATATTGTTAAATATTGTTAATATCAGAATGGCAATAATGATATGTATAGGAGTAATACTTGTAAGAGAGATATATCTGGTACTGAACGGCTATATCGCTAAAGCAGCGTATGTAGTATCGACACTGGTTGTCATTGTTATAGCGGCTATTACTTATGGCGTGATATATATTGCAGATGCACAATCTTTAATACACAGGACAGGAATATATGAGTTTACTGTCATTATTATATATCTGGCATTGATTGCATTTATGAATACATTTAAGACAATCAGACATGGCAGTTTTACGAAGATAGATATAATTAATATAGCAGCATATGTTTTGGTATTATGTTTTAATATATATCTGTTAATCAGATTAGGAATTTCTGATGGCGGCCATGATGTCATGCTGATTATGAACATTATAGTGTTAAGTCTGGTGCTTGCAATTATATTCTACAGAACGCTTGTAAGGCTCTATCAGGAGAATTACAAGGGACAAGAGGCTGAACATTTAAGAAATGTAATAGAGTCAGGTGAGGATTATCTTAAAAATGTTCAGGCAATGGATAAGCAGGTAAGAACCGTAAGGCATGATATGAATAATCAGCTTCAGGTTATATATGGTCTGCTTTCACAGGAAAGATATGAGGAAGCTAAGGATTTTCTTAAGCAGTACAGTATAAGTCTTGAGAAAACCAAGGGATATATTCATACAGATAATCCGATATTCAATACTGTTATTAATAATAAAATTGAATATGCCAAGAGTGAAGATATCATAATAACGACAGGTCTTCATAAGACATTAAAGCCTATGCATGGCAATGACCTGTACACGATTATGGGAAATGTGCTGGACAATGCAATAGAGGCTGAACTTAAAGAAGATATATGTAACAGGGAAATAGAAATCCGTTCCGTGTGGAATGGTAATGATATGATTATAACTGTAGAGAATTATATATCAAAGTCAGTATTAAATGATAATAAAGAGCTTCATACAAGTAAGCAGGACAAGAAATCACATGGTCTTGGAACTCAGATTATTAAGAAGCTTGTAAAGAAGAATAATGGAACATGTGATTATCATGAAGAAGGTAATATGTTCTGTTGTGAAATAAGATGGTGATAGAGCCGGAACAGTTGGATTAATCTTTCTGTTCCGGCTTTTTGCAACTATACTTATAGTCACCATGGTCGTTCACGACAAAGTTGCTGTCGTTCACGACATTGGTGTTGAAATGATAGATTACAGGGATTATGCTTAATGTATAAAGAGCAGAGACATAAGCAATATACTAATGATTAGGAGGTTTTTATGGTTATTAAGAAATTATTAAAAACAGGAGCATGCTTCGCCGCAATGGCGCTGATTGTTGGAATGTATATTTCACCATCAATAGCAAGGGCATCATATGACAAAGGATATGGATATGGATTTGATTATGATGGTCAAACAAAGTATACAAATGAAGAGAAAAAGGAAACATATTCATCAGTAGGAATGGAGTGTACAGATTCAGAGGATGAATATGCCTATTATGTAGCAAGGGTTTTTGGTGTTGATGGTGATGATGACTTTGATTATTCTCACGGGTATGAGTATACCTTTTATGAAGGTACTTCATACGAGATGTTAAACTGGGTTAAAGAGAATAATTGTCCGAAAGTTAAAGTCAGAGGAATTGGTTACAGGATAGACAGTGAATATGGAACAGTATTTACTGGTTACTGGAGTCCGGATTTATATTAATTAATTATATTGCTTATGTCAGAACAGGAGTAATTATGAAGAGTAATAAGATCACAATTATTTCCAGCTTATTCTTAATGACTGCGTTGTGCGGATGCACAACGCAGTCTGTTGATAAAGCGAAGGAAATAG
>ERZ791794.1571-NODE-1571-length-10841-cov-3.003987_pt1 | contig 10841 bp, 8 predicted proteins | sample MGYA00510312_ERZ791794 | MGnify/ENA primary metagenome ERZ791794 (study PRJEB30046, sample SAMN00791977) | human gut metagenome | study: EMG produced TPA metagenomics assembly of the A metagenome-wide association study of gut microbiota in type 2... | reverse complement strand
TGACAGTACTACGACGTGAGTCGTGGTACTGTTTTTTTATTATGAACTTTATTTGATTTATCTTCTTCCGCTTTGTCAGATTATTGTCTGAGAACAAAATGTGATTACACTTTTAAATCACTTTACCAATACTACTACCGGATTCGATTCTTCATTCAATTCTTTTAAGACACTTAGTTCTTTCTCTATTTTTATTTCAGGATGTTCCTCCAGCCAGCTAAGAATGTCGTCTGCCTGGACTAAAGAGGCATATTCTCCTTTTTCATTAAAGAAAGTAGGGTTGAAAGGCATAAGCTGAGTTAAGTCATCGATGAATTTATTATCAGCTAAAGCTATATGGGTTACCTTCGTCTTTTTATCATAAATTCCATTGTATAAAACAGCCTTTTCTGTGTATAGTCCTCTGATAAATTGGAAATAGAGTAATTTGTTATTCTCTATTGCATAGCTGACCAGGATACGGTCACTATTGTTTTCCGAAAGTGTTCGTTCTTCTGCCGGCCAATGATATTTGCCGGTATTGAATATCATGTGTTTTTCCAATTGATAATCTTTCAATGTATAAATGGTGTCAGTAAACAATTCCTTGAAACGGATTTCATTATTATTTTTCCAAAGTGCCGTATGATTAGGCACACAAATGCTCTGCTTTCCATTACTGTATTGTATGTGGATGATACCACCTAACAGTCCGAATCCTTTGCGTACGGAAATACTGCTAATATCGTCTACCTGCCCGGTACCTAATTCAGGTATAATATTAGGGATTGTATCTATAAAATTGCCTTTTTCAGAAAAGTATAATACCGAACTGGGACATTTCTGACCCAAACCACCTACATAATGTCCTACAATAATAGAATCACAAAATATAAATCCGTTGAGTCCGGGACGATTTATTTGAATACTGCCGGTTGAGGTTTCCGGAGTGGGAATGGTGATGATTCCCGCAAATTTACCTTTTTGGTCATATTTTACCAGTTGATTAGGTTCACGGTTAAAATATAACAACTGGTTTTGTGGATTCAGATATCCATTAGTACTATTATAAGCCTCCGGATCATCTCCTCTATGTCCTACGGAGCAAATAAACTTTCCGGTTTGCTTATCAAACAACAAACATTGTTTCCCATTATGGATCATAATCTTATCATCCAAAAGTTTAACTTCCGGAAAATCTCCGATTAAACAAGAGTCTGTTGTTTCTAAAGGGATGTATTGGATTGTTTTTCCAAGATCAGATACTTTGAGCTCTGCCAGTTTTTCTATTCCTTCGGCAATATCTATCTGATTGATTTCCGAGGTTTGCTGTGTTCTATTGCAAGAAGGCAATAATAATAATAGGGCGAAAATGCCACATGGTACAATTTGTCTCTTCATGTTTTTATCATTTATTTTAGGTTATAAAATACCTGTTGTTCGTTATGAAGGACAAATAAACTAAATATTTTAGTGATTAAACTATTTGTTGTAGTTAAATAACCAAAATATTTAGTTTTTTGATTCTTGAAAAATCTATTTCATAAGGATGACTACCGGATTAGATTCCTCGTTGATCTCTTTTGCAAAAGCAAACTTGCCATTTGGTTTAATTTCCGGATGCTCTTCCATCCATTCTAAAACACTACTTGCCTGAATAAGATCTACATATTCATTATCAGCATTGCATCTACGGGGATTCAGAGGCATGAAGTTATCAATATCGTTCATAAAACTCTGTCCTTTGCTTACTTGAGTCGTTTGAGTGTTTTTATTGTATATGCCGGTGTATACCTCATCTCTCTGCCTGAACTGGAATATGATGATTGAAGCACTTTCCATCACATGATCGATTTTAATTCTTTCATCATTTTTCTTTTTCTGGTATCTTTCTTCTACCGGATAATGATATTTTCCTGTATTGAAAACCAGATAAGGATGTGACTTATTTCCGGATAAGGTGTAGATTGTGTCCAGATAAGCTTCTTTAAAACGTACTTTTCCATCATGTTTCCATAATGTAGAAAGCATCCGTGGAGATTCAATGACCTCATCACTGTTAAAGTATGCTATTATCATGCCATAGATCCCCATGTTGCCGTAGAACTCTCGTGCTTTTTCATTCTTTAATATGTTTATTCGTATTGTATTTATGGCTACGGGTATAACTGGCAGTAGAGATGGGATACTGTCTAATATTTCCCCCTTTTTGTCAAGGAGGAGAAAAGGGGGCTTCTTTTCCGTTCCTTTTATCGGGAAAAGGTCAGATTGGTAACTGATGATTAATGAATCTGTGAAAACAAAGCAAGCAGGATTTCTTGGGCCTAAGCTTTTGGAAACCTTAACTTCGCCTAAATAATTACCTTTCAGATCGTAGCGCATTAAACTACCGTTCCACCCGACAAAATATAGTTCTTCTGCCACATCATCGATCCAGAAAGTCGCTTCACTATATCCTCCCGGATCGTTACCTACATGTCCGATAGAACGTATGAATTTGCCGTTGGTTTTATCGAAGACTAAGCATTGCTTGTTTGTGCTAACGATAATGTTGTTTTTATAAACTTGTATATCCGGATTGTTATTGATCAGACAACTGTCTGTGGTTTCTAATGCTATATAATTGATTTCCTTTAGAAAATCGGAGGCTTTAAGTTCCGTTGGATTTTTAATTTTTCCAACAATATCTATCTGTCCGGGCGCTTTCGTTTCTCTTGATGGAGAGGTACAAGAGGCTAATAAAAGCATAGCACATCCGTATGCCAATAAGTAGTTTTTCATTGTATTATAATTTATGATGGGGCTATTTCAATTTCGTTTGAAAACAGAATGCCTGGCCGAAATCTAAATCTGCTATTTCTTCTTCAGGGTTGAATAAACCGAAGACAGATGAACCGGAACCAGACAGCATATACGGCTCCTTTGCGGTAAAGTTCTTTTTTGATATCTTCGATTACAGGGTACTGTGGGAAGACACTTTCTTCAAAATCATTCAGCATGTTGTCTTTCCATTCGTTTACCGGACGTTTGATGATTTCTTTTAATGAATGTTCGGGATGGCGGGGCCTAATGAATGAAAAAGCTTCCCGCGTCGAGACAAAGATATTGGGTTTTACAAGTACTAACTGATACCCTTTCAGTGATAAATCGACAGGGGAAAAGACATTCCCGATACCTTCTGCGAAAGTTGGTTTGTTTTTTATAAAAAAAGCGCAGTCTGCTCCTAACATGGCAGCATATTCTTCCAGTTTCTCATCTGTCAGATGCAGGTGAAATTTTTCATTTAGCAGCTTCAGCATGAAAGCAGCATCTGCAGAGCCACCTCCTAATCCGGCACCCGAAGGAATGTGTTTGTACAAGTATATATCTATCGGGGGTAATTGAAATTCCCGATCAAGTAAAAGATAAGCTTTTACTACCAGATTGTTTTCGGGTTCTCCACTGATTTCAAGACCGGATTGATGCAAAGCAAATTTCTGTTTAGAGTCATTCAATATTGTAATTTCCAGAGCATCTTCCAGAGGTACAGAATAGAACACTGTTTCCAGGTTATGGTATCCGTCCGGACGTTTTTCAGTAATGTTCAGCCCCAGGTTTATTTTGGCATTCGGAAATGTAATCATGTCTTTGGACTATTAATGATTCGTGGTTAATGATTAATGCTATCTAATGGACGCAAAGTTAAATAAATAATTCAGATTTGATAATGGAAAATTGATAATAGAGAATTATCTTTGCCTACATTTTGTGGATGTATACAACTTAATCCACTATTCATTTTCTATATTTCAATAAAAATACAGATGGCCGAACAAAGAAGAAATACCCGTAGTACCACTAAGTCCAAGGTTCAACCCGTAAATGATTATGGGCGTATCCAGCCGCAAGCGCCGGAACTGGAAGAAGCTGTGCTCGGGGCCTTGATGATTGAAAAAGATGCCTATTCGCTGGTGAGTGAGATTCTCCGTCCGGAATCGTTTTACGAACATAGGCATCAATTGATTTATGCAGCTATTACCGATCTTGCCGTTAATCAAAAACCGGTAGATATTCTTACTGTGAAGGAGCAGCTCAGTAAGCGTGGTGAGCTGGAAGAAGTCGGAGGACCGTTTTATATTACTCAATTGAGCAGTAAAGTGGCATCTTCCGCCCATATTGAATATCATGCCCGTATTATTGCACAAAAATATTTGGCAAGAGAACTCATTACTTTTACAAGTAACATACAGAGTAAGGCTTTTGACGAAACTCTCGATGTAGACGATCTTATGCAAGAGGCCGAAGGGAAACTCTTTGAGATTTCACAGCGGAACATGAAGAAGGACTATACGCAGATCAATCCGATTATTGCCGAGGCTTATGAACAGATTCAGAAAGCCGCCGCACGTACCGATGGTCTGAGCGGATTGGAGAGTGGATATACCAAACTGGATAAGATGACTTCCGGATGGCAGAAATCCGACTTGATAATTATTGCTGCCCGTCCGGCCATGGGTAAAACGGCTTTTGTACTTTCAATGGCTAAGAATATTGCCGTGAATTTCAGGAATCCGGTAGCCTTGTTTTCTCTTGAAATGAGTAACGTTCAGTTGGTCAATCGTCTGATCTCGAACGTTTGTGAAATTCCGAGTGAAAAAATCAAGAGCGGACAATTGGCAGCTTATGAATGGCAACAGCTCGATTATAAATTGAAGGATTTGCTGGATGCACCGCTTTATGTTGATGATACTCCCTCTCTGTCCGTATTTGAACTTCGAACTAAGGCACGTCGATTGGTTCGTGAGCATGGAGTAAGAATTATCATCATTGACTACTTGCAGTTGATGAACGCCAGCGGTATGGCATTTGGCAGCCGTCAGGAAGAGGTTAGTACTATTTCACGTTCGTTGAAGGGGCTTGCCAAAGAGTTGAATATTCCGATTATTGCTCTGTCTCAGTTGAATCGTGGTGTCGAGAGTCGTGAAGGACTTGAAGGAAAACGTCCTCAGTTGAGTGACCTTCGTGAATCCGGTGCAATCGAGCAGGATGCCGATATGGTGTGTTTCATTCACCGCCCCGAATATTACAAGATATTTCAGGATGATAAAGGAAACGATCTCCGTGGAATGGCCGAAATTATTATCGCTAAGCATCGTAATGGTGCGGTTGGCGATGTTCTGCTACGATTTAAAGGTGAGTATACCCGTTTCCAGAATCCGGATGACGATATGGTAATTCCGTTGCCTGATGCCGGGGCCATGCTCGGATCACGAATGAATAATACCGGAACAGTACCTCCGCCTCCTGCTGAATTTGCCCCTCAGAGTAGTAATCCGTTCGGAGGTGGAAATGACGGACCTCTGCCTTTTTAAAAGAGATATTTATTTAATTTTATAATACCATGAAAAGATATTGCCAAACACTCGAATTGTATAATGATTCGGAATTGATTCGTGCTTATGTCGCAGCACATCAGCATGTGTGGCCGGAAATTAAAGCCGGTATCCGTGAAGTCGGGATACTCGATATGCAGATTTATATCCACGAACATACACTCTTTATGATTGTCGATACGGTAGATGAATTCGATTGGATAAAAGATAATGAGCGCTTGGCTAAACTTCCCCGGCAGGCAGAATGGGAGGCTTATATGTCTCGCTTTCAGCGTTCATTGCCCGGACAAGCGTCACATGAGAAGTGGAAAATGATGGAACGTATATTTAAACTCTGACAATATGCAAAAACTACTATCTTTACCGCCCAATCTGGTTCAGTCTTTTCATGAACTGGAGAGGGTGAACCGTACCGATTGGTTTTGTACTTCCGACCCGGTAGGTAAGAAACTTGGTTCCGGTGGTGGAACATCCTGGCTGCTTGAAGAATGTTATAATGAATATTCAGATGGCGCTACTTTTGGAGAGTGGCTTGAAAAAGAAAAAAGAATTCTTCTTCATGCGGGTGGGCAAAGCCGCCGTTTACCCGGCTATGCACCTTCTGGAAAGATTCTCACTCCGGTTCCTGTGTTCCGGTGGGAGAGAGGGCAACATCTGGGACAAAATCTGCTTTCTCTGCAACTTCCCTTATATGAAAAAATCATGTCTTTGGCTCCGGATAAACTCCATACACTGATTGCGAGTGGTGATGTCTATATTCGTTCGGAGAAACCTTTGCAGACTATTCCCGAAGCGGATGTAGTTTGTTATGGACTGTGGGTAGATCCGTCTCTGGCTACCCATCATGGTGTGTTTGCTTCCGATCGCAAACATCCCGAACAACTCGACTTTATGCTTCAGAAGCCTTCGTTGGCAGAATTGGAATCTTTATCGAAGACCCATTTGTTCCTGATGGACATAGGTATATGGCTTTTGAGTGACCGTGCCGTAGAAATCTTGATGAAACGTTCTCATAAAGAAAGCTCTGAAGAACTAAAGTATTATGATCTTTATTCTGATTTTGGATTAGCTTTGGGAACTCATCCCCGTATTGAAGACGAAGAGGTCAATACGCTATCCGTTGCTATTCTGCCTTTGCCGGGAGGAGAGTTCTATCATTACGGGACCAGTAAAGAACTGATTTCTTCAACTCTTTCCGTACAGAATAAGGTTTACGATCAGCGTCGTATCATGCACCGTAAAGTAAAACCCAATCCGGCTATGTTTGTCCAAAATGCTGTAGTGCGGATACCTCTTTGTGCCGAGAATGCTGATTTATGGATCGAGAACAGTCATATCGGACCAAAGTGGAAGATTGCTTCACGACATATTATTACCGGGGTTCCGGAAAATGACTGGACATTGACTGTTCCTGCCGGAGTGTGTGTAGATGTGGTTCCGATGGGAGATAAGGGCTTTGTTGCCCGTCCATACGGTCTGGACGATGTCTTCAAAGGAGATTTGAGAGATTCTAAAACAATCCTGACGGGTATTCCTTTTGGTGAATGGATGGCGAAACGTGGTCTTTCATATACAGATTTGAAAGGACGTACGGACGACTTGCAGGCTGCTTCTGTATTTCCTTTGGTTAACTCTGCTGAAGAATTGGGATTGGTGTTGAGGTGGATGTTGGCCGAGCCTGAGTTGGAAGAGGGAAAGAGCATTTGGTTACGTTCCGAACGTTTCTCTGCAGACGAGATTTCGGCAGGTGCCAATCTGAAACGTTTGTATGCACAGCGTGAAGAGTTTCGGAAAGGAAACTGGAAAGCATTGGCCGTTAATCATGAAAAAAGTGTTTTTTATCAGCTCGATCTGGCCGATGCGGCCGAAGATTTTGTACGTCTTGGTTTGGATATGCCTGAGTTATTGCCTGAGGATGCTCTGCAGATGTCACGAATCCATAACCGGATGTTGCGTGCGCGTATTTTGAAATTAGACGGGAAAGACTATCGTCCGGAAGAACAGGCTGCTTTTGATCTGCTGCGCGATGGATTGTTGGGCGAGATCAGCAACCGCAAGAGTGAACCAAAACTGGATGTATATTCCGATCAGATTGTTTGGGGACGCAGTCCTGTACGTATCGATATGGCAGGAGGGGGGACCGACACTCCTCCTTATTCACTTTATTCGGGAGGAAACGTTGTGAATCTGGCCATTGAGTTGAACGGACAACCTCCCTTACAGGTTTATGTGAAGCCGTGCAAAGACTTCCATATCGTCCTGCGTTCTATCGATATGGGTGCCATGGAAATAGTATCTACGTTTGATGAATTGCAGGATTATAAGAAGATCGGTTCACCATTCTCTATACCGAAAGCCGCTCTATCGTTGGCAGGCTTTGCACCTGCGTTTTCTGCTGTATCTTATGCTTCATTGGAGGAACAGCTTAAAGATTTCGGTGCAGGTATTGAAGTGACTTTATTGGCGGCTATTCCGGCAGGTTCCGGCTTGGGTACAAGTTCTATTTTAGCTTCTACCGTACTTGGTGCCATTAACGATTTCTGTGGTTTAGTCTGGGATAAGAATGAGATTTGTCAACGCACCCTTGTTCTTGAACAATTGTTGACTACCGGTGGTGGATGGCAGGATCAGTATGGAGGTGTGTTGCAGGGTGTGAAGCTTCTTCAGACCGAGGCGGGCTTTGCTCAAAGCCCATTGGTGCGTTGGCTGCCCGATCATTTATTTACGCATCCTGAATATAAAGACTGTCACTTGCTTTATTATACCGGCATAACTCGTACGGCAAAAGGAATCTTGGCAGAAATAGTCAGTTCCATGTTCCTCAATTCATCGTTGCATCTCAATTTGCTCTCGGAAATGAAGGCACATGCATTGGATATGAATGAAGCTATACAGCGTGGAAGTTTTGTTGAGTTTGGCCGTTTGGTAGGAAAAACCTGGGAACAAAACAAAGCATTGGATAGCGGAACGAATCCTCCGGCTGTGGAGGCAATTATCGATCTGATAAAAGATTATACTTTGGGATATAAATTGCCAGGAGCCGGTGGTGGCGGGTACCTATATATGGTAGCGAAAGATCCGCAAGCTGCTGTTCGTATTCGTAAGATACTGACAGAAAACGCTCCGAATCCTCGTGCACGCTTCGTTGAAATGACGCTGTCGGATAAGGGATTCCAAGTATCACGATCATAAAATCATTATTAGTCGACGGGAGGTAAATACTTTATCTCTTGTCGACTTCCTTTTCTATTCCTCATTAAGTTTGCCTCTTCTGTTATTCTGATAGTAAAATAGAGATTCTGGTATCTTTAAGTCTGCTTTTTTCTTGTTTTAAAAACTCTGTTGTCTTGAGAAAGTGATGAAATAGCAAGTGATGGAGCATAAACTTGCCTTTAATTCGTTTCTTCATACGTGTACTCTTCATACGATGTTAACTTCGTCTTTGCAAAACATTAACTTCTTGTGAAGAAGAAGTTAGTTATAAGAAAATACGAAGTTAACTTCGTATAGTTACGAAATTCATTTTTATTGAAAATTCTCCTACTTTTTGCCTAACGGTTTCATTTATTGAACAAAAACTATAGAATTCTCTTCTGTAGCATAGGTCAATATGAATCATTCCTGAATGTTATTTTGGAGGTATAGGATGCCGTTGCCGTTGCTTACTGATTGAAATTAGCACATGTTTATTGAACTTGTGACTGGTGATCTGATTTATTTGGTGGAGATATGATATTGGTGAAAATGGAATCCCGGTGTTTTTTATAACAACTTAGTCAGTGGTCCGTAAATAAGGGATTCCTGAGGCTACTCAAAATACAATGTGACAGAATGCTTTTGGGAGTATATAATTTCTAAACCTCTATAGATGGAATAATGAAGATTTTATTTTGTTAGGTAATTTATTTATTATCAGTATGTTATGTGGTAAGCGTAAAAAGAACAAAAAGAATAAATTCTTTTGTAATTAACTGATATTCAGCAGTGAATGTGTTTCAAAAGACGTTCGTTTAATAGCACAAAGGTATGAACTAAATTTTGATGTGCAAAATATTTTTAGATGAAAAAGTAAATATACTTCTTTATATGCTGATTATCAGATAATAATCTGATAATAAAAACAGCTTTTTACTTATTTTGCATGTGGTCTTTTATCTCCATAATTGATGTTTCAAAAGACGAACGTTTTTTGAAACATCAATTGATTGAATCCGTTCGTTTCCACCTAAAATAAGTCATAAAAAATCTTGCAGTTTGGCTGAGAAAAAGAGTCTCACCCAACTGCGAAGCATACCCGGACTTAAGTAAATCACTCAGGAATATATCCTTCTAAATGTCTCAACAACAAGAATATTGGTTCGCTGCCCGTACCCGTAAGGATCAGGAGCTTACTACTCGTGACGCATTAGAGAAAATAGGTGTCGAGTACTTTTTGCCGACCCAATTTGTCATTCGTCAATTGAAATATCGCCGGCGTCGTGTAGAAGTTCCTGTCATTCGTAATCTTATTTTTGTACATGCTACCAAAGAGTTTGCTTGTGCTATTGCCAACGAATACGGGGTTCGTCTTTTCTATATGCGTGATTTTGACACTAAGAGTATGCTTATTGTTCCCGATAAGCAGATGAAAGATTTTATGTTTGTCATGAATCTCGACCCTGCTGCTGTTATCCTCAACGATGATTGTTTCGCAGTTGGCACCAAAGTACAAGTTATCAAGGGAGATTTTTGTGGAGTTGAAGGTGAACTGGCCAGTCTTTCTAATCGTACTTATGTCACTATCCGTATTCGTGGCGTTTTATCTGCCAGTGTCAAGGTTCCTAAAAGCTACCTTCGCATTCTCGCACCGTAATCAGTAATATTTTATCATATAAAATGAATACTCTTATGACCCAGATTCATGAGCTGCAACATGTGGCTCACGAATTATTGTATTTGGGCGCTGACGGTTCTCCTATCTATACCGACAGTTTCCGTCAATTAAACACTGAAGTGCTTCAAAAATCTGATGCTTTGTTTGCTTTGAAAGGAGAAAATCCGGAAGAAGAAGCACGACTTTGCCTGGTTCTCTTGATGGGCTACAATGCAACAATCTATGATTATGGCGACAAGGAATCTAAGAAACAGGTTATTCTGGATCGTTCCTTGCTTGTGTTAGAGTCTCTCCCGTCTTCTTTGCTCAAGTGTCAGCTTTTGACATATTGTTATGGAGAAGTTTTTGAGGAAGAGTTGGCAAAGGAAGCTCATGCAATTATAGATTATTGGGATAATAAAACTTTATCGATAGATGAACAGGAGGCTGTAGATATGCTGAAGATGATAGAGGAAAATCAGTATCCAAATAGTTCTATTGATTAATATTTGATCTGTAATCTATTATCATGAAAGGTATTGTTTTGGCTGGTGGTTCGGGCACTCGCTTATATCCGATAACGAAAGGAGTCAGTAAGCAGTTGCTTCCGATATTTGATAAGCCGATGATCTATTATC
>ERZ791794.1570-NODE-1570-length-10858-cov-23.339628_pt1 | contig 10858 bp, 5 predicted proteins | sample MGYA00510312_ERZ791794 | MGnify/ENA primary metagenome ERZ791794 (study PRJEB30046, sample SAMN00791977) | human gut metagenome | study: EMG produced TPA metagenomics assembly of the A metagenome-wide association study of gut microbiota in type 2... | reverse complement strand
CAGCCTTCAAAATTTGCGAATTTCCGCCCAACCGGCCATCCGTTTTAGAATTCGCAAATTTTGGAGGCCTTTTTCTGCCTCCTTTTCCTCTCCCTTTTTGAGCACTCCTTTTCCTCCCATCCCCTTTCTCGCGTTATTTTTTAATAAAAAACCCATTTTCATTTTGTAGTCTCCTCCTTTTATACTATCTTTGCAGAGGATAATCAAAAAAGTTGTATCAGTCTAATAATCAGCATAGTTGTTTCGACTGTTTTATTTATGGTAACGATTTAGCGAAAGTCAGACTACTTCTGCCTGCTTTACTTTGCATAATGGTTCAAACAACTCTTGCGCTTGCAAAGATATGGTATTTATTTGATAACGCCAAATATTTTAGTAGCCATGTTCGCTACAACCATAAAATATCTTGTATATCAGAAGAAATAGAGAATGTTCAAAAGTGGACATTCTCTATTGCTATTTCTATTTCACCAAAGTCAATCATTGCATTAAAAAGACTTACCTTGTTGGCATTTCGCAAATCTTCCAATGTAATATCTGCTTCTTGTATCATTCCCTTGTCCAATAGTGCGGCTCTTTTTGTGCCTGGCAATAAGGGATGTCTGGGAGTCACCCAATGTTTGCCGTCAAATATGGCAAGGTTCGTGAATGAGGTATCCGTTAAAAGTCCATGTTTGACGATGATGATGTCGTCACGGTTCCCTTTCTGTGCGACCAAGGCATTGAGGCGACTGCGGTCGGTACTTTTGTAGCCATACGTTATCGTGTCGTCTGCGACCACTTGAAGGGAGTTTATGTTTCGAATAAAATACGGAGCATATTCTACTGCTTCAACACCTTGTTCGCCATACACCACTCTCGCCTTGTAAAAATCCATACTTTCCGTTGGATTTATCAGTTTTTCCAATGAAGGCATAGACGCATTGCATAATGAAGGAAAGAACTTACAGATCGTTCTTTCCATTCTTTCCTGATGGTATGCAAGAGCTTGTGTCTTTCCATTCACAATCTTTATTGTCTCTACGAATTGCTGTGCCATATTAAAATCAGTTCTATTCAAAAGGAAGATACACTTTTTGTAACACTTCCTCGTATTCTTTTCTGCAATCACTCTTCGAAGTAATGCCTCCTCCTGCCTTGAAATACGTTCCTATACCGTCATTTTCAAGAAAGCGTATCATTACAGCCGAGTTGAGTTCACCATTATTATATATACCCATGACTCCTGTATAGAATCCACGGTCATAGCCTTCCGCCTCATGGATTATTTCCATAGTCTTGTCCTTTGGCGCACCTGTTATGGAACCTGCGGGCAACATTGCATCCAATATGTTTCCGATGTGCTTTTGATAACCAGTTGGCAACTTGCCGCTTATTTCGGAACTGGTCTGGAGAATATTCCCCTTATTGGTATGGAGCACATCAATATAGCGGTATTTATCCACCCTTACATGCTCTGCCACACGGCTAAGGTCATTTCGAATCAGATCCACAATGGTAGCATGTTCGGCAGCTTCTTTTTTGTCGCTCATCAACACTTGCTCTGCTTCGGGTAAGGACGCGTCAATGGTTCCTTTCATCGGATAAGAAAATATCATTCCGTTCTTTATCCTCACGAATGTTTCCGGCGAGAAACACACGAACTGCCTATTGCTATTATTGTCTTTTAGTAGAATCTTATACTTGCCTTTAGCACGTAGGAAGATGTCCTCAAACGTAAGGTTGCAGTCCACAGCCACCTTACAAGTAAGGTTGGCAAGATAACAGTTTCCACGCAGGATGTTGCTTTTGACGGTTTCAAAACTTTTCGTGTAATCTTCAAAATTTGGCTCAAACACTTTCCACGTCGGATGTTTGGTAACCGAAGAGAGTGACTGCCGTTTTACATTGGTTATACCCTCAAAGTCATAAAGGCATTCACCGATAGCTATTTCAGACAGCTTCCGTATGTATGCTTCCGAACCTGCATAGTTGACGACAAAAAGGAAAGGCTCCTTTTCGTTAGCCAAATGATTGATACGGTCTATAATATTTTGTTTCATTGTCTTACATTTTAAAGTTACTGAACCATCTGTCCATTATCTTATATCTTAGTTGAGCATTCTTGTTTGTTGGCATACTTATGCGATTTTATTATAAAATTGCAAAGATAGCTATTCCTTCGCAATATCATTCTTTTTTTGCAATAAAAAAAGTAAAAAATGGAGAGATGTTGTTGAAAATCCAACTTCATCACTCCTTTGTTATTTATTGGTGTTCACTTTATATATAACACTAATGTTGTTGTAGTAACCTTTAGGACTAACCTCCATGTATATAATCTTATGCGCCACAAAAAAAGCATGGCGCAAATCACTGCGCCATGCCCCAATAAAAGAAAACCTTATAGTCAAAATAGAAATTAGCGATTCTAATTCTTGTTCCGGTACTAATCTTTTTCTAGTACTTCGCATTCTGAGGATCAAAGTTGGTCCAACCTTTCATCCAGTTGTTGCTGCCATCGAAGGCCCCGATGTAGGTTACAGTGTCGAAACCTGTCCAGCCAGCGAAACTTGCGGCACCAAGCAATGGGCTTCCTGCGATAGGAGTATAGCCATCTGCACCAACCAATGAAGTCCATGAATCAAAATACTTGTTGCTCTGCTCTGAGAAGAAGAAGGTGTTGCTGTATGACTTCTGATTCTTGTCGATATCCTGCTTCTTTGCAGCATCGTAGAGATAATCCTCATACTTCTTGTTGGCATCAGTACCAACGGCATCCATACCTGCGAAATATACATTCTGAAGCTTGAACTTGCCATCCTTGGCATCCTTCACGGTTTCACCCTTCTCACCATCAACAATCAAACCGATAGGCCAGCCTAAGGCTACAGAGTTGATGCAGTTGAGGTTAGAAGAACGACGAATCTGCATGGCTGACTGGAACTTGCCGAGAGCTGACCCGTTGTTTGGATTGTATGCTCCGGCAGTGATATAATCTGTGGTGTTCTGGAACTTGTCATCCAATACCTTAGGACCTACGAAGGTGATGTTAGAGAAGGTAGCCTTGGTACGAGGGTCCACGGTAGCACCATCAGCGCAGTTGTCGCTCTCGAAACCGTTGCTCTGAGAGGTATCGGCAATCTTGCTGTCGCGCAGAGAAAGACCATACTGCACCTTTCCTGAGAAACCGTTATCGGTATCGAAATCATCATCCCAGCCCTTGTAGGCTACGAGATACTTGCAGTTTACTGTACCGCCAAACCACTCGAAGGAATCATCATTGGAATAAGATACCTGAACGTGGTCAATCTCTGTGCCTGAACCTACAGAACCTAAGGTTAAACCATTAATCTCCTTATCCTTCTGGAATGGATAACCGGCAAACTCAATGCGTACATAACTCAAGGCTCCTGAGTTGTCAGCATCATCTGCGCCACCATGCTTGGTACGAGGACCACCCTCTATCTGCTGCTCAGTCTGGTTGTTCTTAGCCTTGCCGCAGAGAATGATGCCACCCCAGTCGCCAGGCTTTCTGCTACCGGCAGCCTCTTCAGATGTAAAGACGATAGGCTCGGTGGCTGTACCCTTGGCGATGAGCTTGCCGCCACGCTCTGCGATGAGTGCCGCCTTGGTCTGCTTGTCGCCCTTGATGATAGTTCCCGGTTCGATGGTAAGCTCAGCACCATCTGCAATATATACCCATCCCTTGAGGAGATAAGTTCCTTTCTTCAAAGTCTGCTTGCCTGTGAAGACGAATTCCTGGTCGCCGTTGCCAATCTGTGTTCCGTTGGCGTTTTCCTTGTCATCTGTTCCGAAGAGGATGTGGTCGCAAGCCTTCAAGCCACCATTGGTTGTCCACTTGTAAACTACTCCTGATCCAGGATTTGGAGAAGGAGTTGGATCGTCATTGTCACTGCTGCAGCTGCTCAACATGGCAGATGCTGCAAGGATGCCCATGCATCCTAAAAAATACATCTTGTTCATCATTGTTTTCTGTTTTATTAAACAAATATCTAATATTATCTTTCTTGAAATTCTACGGATAGTCTCTAAAATTTATAGATTGCCTGCAAACCGATGTTTCTGCCCGGCTTGTAGCATCTTGCTATTTCTTCTACTTCCTTCTTGCTTCCGTCGCTATACGTTACATCGGCAAACTGCTTGTAATATATCTTTTCTGCTAGAAGATCCCTTACGTTGAGCTTCAGCTCCAGATGGTCTCCGAATTTCTTAGCCAGCGAGAAGTCGATGGTGTTGCGGGGCATCTCGTAGCTGTGAGGCACTCGGGCGTTGGAGTCATCGCCTGTGCTTCCCTCGCTTCTGCCCACACCGATGATTCGCTTGCCTATGCGGTTGTAAAGCAGGGCGATATCCATCTTTAATGGCTCGTTCTTATAGAAGATGCCGGTGTTGATAAGGTATGGCGACTGACCCTGCATCGGTCTGTCTTCTTCCTTCGCTCCCTTCTCAAACTGAACCTTGCTTTTGATGAGAGCACCGTTAAACGACCAACTGAAATCCTTCAATCCTATGAATCCGAGATTCTTTCTGATATCCAGCTCCACACCATAGTTGTTAGCACTCTTCGCATTCTTGTAAGAGTAAATCAAGTCAGTGCCACCAGCCACCGTATAGGTCCACTCGATAGGAGAATCGAAGTGCTTGTAGAAGACTGCCAGCGAAATGAGCTCTCCACGGGATGGATACCACTCATATCGCAGGTCGAGGTTATCGACATAACAGTTCTTCAACTCAGTGTTTCCCTGCACATTGCTGGCAAGGTCGAAGTCGTAATACACCGACGACGATACTTCACGGAATTCTGGGCGGTTAATACTGCGGCCATACGACAGTCGCACCTGGTGCTGGTCGTTGATCTTATATGTTGTATTGAGAGATGGAAAAACATCATCGGTCTTGTAATGACGGCTCGATTCACTCTTCTCGTAGTCACGGGAATTGGAGATGAGTTCCATATCATTATGCTCGAAGCGGACACCGGCGTGGATGCCGAGTTTGCCAAAGGGGAGAGACAACGCCAGGTATCCTGCGCCTAAGGTGTTGTGTCCGCGGTAGTTGTTGCGCATCTGCTTTTCCTCCAGAAGATACAGCTTGTCGTAACCCATGTTTGCCTCGCTGGAGAGCAGGGTTGGGATGTCGCTGTGACGGAAGTCGGATGGCAGGTTGTTATCTGAAACATTCCAGTTGTAGATGAAGTTGCGGGTCTGGTATTCTCGGCTGCGATACTCCCCGTAGGCACCCACTTGCAAGTCTGGCTCAAAGTTGCCAAACTTGAAGTGGTGCTTGTCATTTACACCAAGAGAGAGAATGTGTTCGTCGAGTTGAGTCCACTCGCGGGATATGTCGTTGCCGGTGCTCAGGGCATAAACGCCCGATTCCAGAGCATCGTCGATGAGGTATCTACGACGGTCAGGCAAATGGCGGTTGGCATACGCATACCCGATACTCCAGTCAAGGGCATCGCTAGTGAAGGTGTGCTTACCGGTAAGCTGACCGTTATATGTAGTTCTACTGCGGTAGTAATACTCTGCGCTTCTCTCCAGGTTCGACTGGGCGCTCACGCCATCACGCCAGGTATATCGGCTGGTAGCCAACTGGTTGAAGATGTTCTTGAGCTGATACTTGTGATTGCCGTCCTTGGAAAGGAAGGTGAAGTTGAGCATTGCTCCGAGTCTCACGTTATTATTATACTGATCGTCAATAGAGTGACGAAGATAGTTCGGCTTGTCGTTTGCCGCATCATAGATGCCATAGAGATTGTTCTCCATGTTCTCGTAGGTGCGGTATTCGTTGGTATAGTTCAGGGCGGCGAGCATGCCGAGTGTTCTTCCGCCGAGCATCCAGCGCTGGTTCAGGCTGGCTGCCAGTTTCAAGTCGCCCAAAGGTTTCTTGTTCTTGATGAGCCAATCATTATTGAATCCGTTGCCCAGGAGCGAAGTAGCATAATCGCCCACCGGTTTTCCGTTGGCATCGAGCTGTGGATTCAAGTCAGCATGGATGCCCCCATTCAGGTTTCTCAAGCCATTATCGAACCCAAGGAAATCGGTTCCGGAACCTTTTGAGTAAGAAAAGTCCTTGAAGGCAGAAGATGTATTCCAGTTTCCACCCACGGCGATGTTGAAACTGTTTTCTGCCGGAATCTCCTTGGTGTTGACGATGATGAAACCGCCTGAGTAATCAGCGGGATATTCAGCCGTTGGCGACTTCACGATGGTAAGGTTGTCAATCTGCGAACTTGGGATGATGTCGAAGGAGAATGCTCTGGAATCAGCCTCAGAACTAGGCACTGCTCCTCCGTTCACCCACACATTGTTGTAGCGCTGTGACAATCCGCGAACCATCACGAATTTATCGTCTATGAGGCTCACGCCTGGCACTCGGCGTATCACCTCACCCGCATTCGTATCCTGAGTTCTGGATATTTCCTGTGCCGAAACATTACTCACGATGACGGGACTGCTTTTGGCCACCTGTATCATTGCCGCATCCGTATTACGCCTTTCCACTGCGGTAACGGTCACCTCTTTCAGCTGCTGTTCATCAGGTTGCAGCGCGATCACCTGGTCTGCGTCCTTCGCCTGAACCCCGTCAATTTTTTGAGTCTTATATCCTACATAGTTAATATATAGTGTATATTTCTTTTCTTTATCCAATCCATCGATCTGGAAGTTTCCGTCGATGTTGGTGATAGCCTTCACGTTGGTTCCATCCACAGTGACGACTGCACCGATGAGTGTCTCTTTCGATTTTTGGTCGATAACCACACCCTTAATCTGTTGCGCCCACGTTGGCATGCTAGCCGCCGAGAGCAATCCTAATACAATAATTCCCCTTTTAGCATTCATAACCTATATCGTTTGATTACGGTTGCAAAGGTACGGCAGTATTATTACATTGCGATTGCGATGAGATTGAAAGGCATTGACGAAGCTGCGACAATGGTGTTACGGTTGCAATAACTAAAGATATTTAAATATTTAACCCGATATTTGGAGATAAATAAAGGAGTCCACTTTAAAAAGTAGTTTTTGGTTCTTTTTCCTACAAAATACCATTTGATTATCAGATGGTTACGTACATATAAAGATATACTATTTATGAGAGAACGCCAAAAAATCCGTAGCCACATTGACTACATTTGAAGAGTTTCATGACTTTTACCATTATTCTTTAATACGATAACATTAAGATACAAATACATAATAATGGTTGCTGACCTGTGATGTAATAATGGAAAAACACAAATATTTTACATCCTCAAAAACTCCGTGAATCGTTATATTCTCGGGCAGGTGCAGCTGTGATAGAGATTTACTCGACGTGTTTCGATTTTTATCGTTAAAAATACCCGAGTCATAACAAAATCTTTTATTAATTGAATATCAGAGGGTTAAGCACTTTAAAAAGTGTAACTGCTAACGATTTAGAAACGAGCTATATTCTTTTTCTTTCACAACCTTGCAATATACAAAGAACGCTTTGATTACAGGTACAAAGATAAATTGAAATTCTGAAATACAATTATTTTTGCTCATTTTTTCACTTTCTTTAATGGATTCCCTTGGCAAGCCCTTTGCACTTTACCTACTTCAAGGTATTGCAAATATATACCGATTTTCGTACCTTTGCAGCCGATTTTGAATATTCAAACCAAGATGAGGCTACGATATGCTTATGTGTCTGTGCTTTTGCTCATGTCCTTCTCAACAATAGCAAATGTATGGGCATCGTCTTCCCTTTCTCCTGACGGAAGGGCTTTCTCTTATGCTGTGTCGAGTGATACAGTAAGGGAGAGTCGTGCCTTGTTAGAGGGCGATGGCGACTCTGTGGAAACGCAAAAAGAAGATTCCATCTTTAAGACGCTCAACCTCGGCGAAGTGGTGGTTACTGCTGCCATGAAGGAGGTGGAGATGAAGGGCGATACCACAGTTATCAATGCCAATGCTTTCCAGACTCCCGAAGGAGCATACCTCGAAGAACTCTTGAAGCGAGTGCCTGGATTGGAATACGAAAAGCAGAACAAGACGATGACCTACAACGGTCTTCCCATCCATGAAATCAATGTCAATGGCGAGAGTTTCTTTGGCGGCAACAGCACCCTCGCCCTCGAAAACCTGCCAGCCAAGTTGGTGAGCAAAATCAAGGTGTATGACAAGCGGAGCGAACTGGAGAAAATCACCAAGGTGCGCAAGGGCGGCGAAAACTATGTGCTCGACTTGCAGACCAAGCGAGAGTTCAACGGCACGCTGATTACTTCGGCTGGCATAGGCAGGGGCAACAACGAAAAGAAGGAAGCCGAGTTAATATCCAACCTCTTCCGCCAGACTGGCGATAACATCTCCGTGATAGCTCGAAGTGGCAACCGATACATGACTTCTCGCTATCCCGACAACCGACAGGACAACGTGGCGATGAACTTTGCCAAGAAGTTCTCCAAGCGATTCACCCTCTATGGCAACATGATGTACAACCATTATGCCAGTGGCAACGAGAGCACCCTATATAGCGAGCAATATCTCACCACAGGCAACCGTTACCAGAACTCGGCATCCACCAGCACCAATCGCAACACGATGGGCAATGGTTCGTTGGGCATGAGGTGGAGCTTGGATGACAAGACCTATCTTAATATAGGTGGAAACTTCAGTAAGTCGAAGAGCGACAACACCAGCGACAGCCAGCAATCCACCTCTTCAGAAGGCGATGAGCGTATCAACAGCATCACGAGAAACTCGGATTCGAAGAGCGACAGCCATTCGTTCTCCGTCAATGCCGACATCACCCGAGTGTTCAACGACAAGGGTACGAGCATCAGCCTCACGGGTAGTTACTCTGACAGCAAGAGTACCAACGAGTCACATTCCCTTTCCGAGACCACTTACTATCAGTTGGAGAGCAGTCTGGGTGGCGATTCCGTGCTTTATCGCAACCAATACCAGCACTCCCCCTCCACCAATCATGCCTATTCCGTAGGCATCAACTTGACGCAACCCTTGGCTGAGAACTTGCGCCTGCAACTCGGTTATCGCTATTCTGCCAACCGACAGGTGAGCGACAGGATTACTTACGAGAGCGAGGTGTATATGGATAGCCTAAGCAACCACACCCTGAGCAAGACCATTACCCACGACCTCAGCCTCTACCTCAATTATGATGGCAAGCGATGGGAGGCAAATGCAGGAGTGTTGATGCAACCCGAGCGCAGGAGTCTTGACCAAAAGACCGGCTTGCTCCACGCCGACACGGTAAGGACGAGTGTGAACTGGAACCCACAGTTGAATGTGTCATGGCATCGGGGCAAGACTCGCTTCGAGCTGAATTATGACGGTAGTAGCCGACAGCCCGACCTCGGTAGCTTGATGTCGCTCACCGATAATAGCGACCCGCTGCACATCACCCATGGCAATCCTTCGCTCAAAGCATCCTATAATCAGAATTTCCGATTGACAGGTAGGAACACGCGCCTCGGGCTTTCGGGCGATGTACACTTTAGCAACACCTATAACAGTCAGACGCAAGCCGTCTTTTACAACCTTGCCACTGGTGGCACGGAGACTTATCCTGTGAATGTGAATGGCAACTGGAATATGCGTGCCAGTCTTCGCTATCAGAAGCGATGGAAGAAGCGGTTCAATCTCTCTGCTCGCACAGGAGCCAGCTTTGCCCAAAGTGTAGCTCTTGTGAATGAGGGAAAGAGCGAGGAGCCAGACCGCAGCGTCACCCACAATACTTCGTATAATGCCAACCTTCGTTTGGGTTATCAGCCGAAATGGGGAGGCTTCGACTTGCAGGGCGATTGGCGTTACCGCCATGCCACCAACCAGCTTCATAGTACGTCCAACTATACCCGAAGTTACAACTTTTCGCTGAATACCTATGCAGAGCTTCCTCTTGGTTTCCTGGTCAAGAGCGATGCTGCATACTCTTTCCGTAACGGCACCAACATCAAAAAAGGCGAAGACGATCAAGTGGTTTGGAACTTAGGGGCATCTTGGCGATTCCTCAAAAAGAAGCAAGCCGAGCTTTCGCTCTATTGGTCAGATATTCTCAGCGACAAGAAAAACTATTATCGCAATGTTACCGCCACAGGATTGACGGAAAGCCGTACCTCACAAATTGGTAGTTACTTTATCATTAGTTTTAAGTATCGGCTGAATAAGCAACTGTGAAAAACATATTGAAAATCTTAGATATGTTATGATTTCTCAACAAGACAGATGAGAAACCCTATAAATCACAACAAATTACTATTGCAAATTTCATTATTTTTAGGTATTGCACATTATTCAATAAATATGTACCTTTGCAGCCACAAATTAAAGGTAATATTTTGATTAATTATAAACGTTTAAAAGAATAATAAAACAATGAAAATTTTAAAGAATTTCATCAGCCTCGCTGCAATAGCTCTCTGCCTCGGCTTCGCTTCTTGCAGCAGCGATGATGATGCGCCTTCTTATAGTGAGGTGGCAGTTGACAATTCTCAGCTCAAAACCCTTCTCGAAAGCAAAGGATATACATTCGACGAGAACGGCAAGTTGCTCCTTGACGACAAAGCAAACAGCACCACTTCACTCGACCTTTCAGGTACAAAGGTTGATACCGCAGCCCTGAAAGAACTTTCCGTATTTCCTAATTTGAAGGAGTTGAACCTTAGCAACAATGGCTATGGTCCAGTTTTCCATATCGCTTCACTTCCTTCACAGATTACAGGTCTTGACTTGCAAGGCAATGACATCTACGACTTCGACGGCTTGGTAACAGCCAAGGTTGAGAATGATGAGGTGAAAGCTACTATCCTTCATGAGTTTACAAAACTTTATCTCCCTGCTTCCTGCAAGTATAATGTAGAGGA
>ERZ791794.1569-NODE-1569-length-10862-cov-11.843712_pt1 | contig 10862 bp, 8 predicted proteins | sample MGYA00510312_ERZ791794 | MGnify/ENA primary metagenome ERZ791794 (study PRJEB30046, sample SAMN00791977) | human gut metagenome | study: EMG produced TPA metagenomics assembly of the A metagenome-wide association study of gut microbiota in type 2... | reverse complement strand
TGCCGGACGGCTTTTTGCGTAATGTGATAGATCAAATATTATTTTTTCTGGTTTGCAGGCTCCGAAAAGCCTTGTATTTACAGTGTTCCTAATAGGAAGTAATCATATGAAGAGCAACCTGAAATCCCTCTTGTTGAAATACTGTCGGCAATGATGCCTAATTACAAGAAGCCAATACAGATAAAAACTGAGAAAGGATCATTCATAGAGTATATTGAGGCAATGTCTGCATCCTTGCCTTATATTGATGTTTTTTTGGCCCTTATAGGCGTTATAGTACCGATTGTATCTGAGGTTCGTGCAACAAAACGATCAAAAAAGGAAGATCCCCACCCCCCAAGCACCGAGAGAACAAATGTAATAATTCCTGCAATATATCTATCGCCCGGCATTACGGTGAATGCACAGAGTGAGGTGGTATCCGCAGTAAAAGTTATTGTTGAATACAACATAGTAATAGATAAGCGAAAAAAAGGTTATAATCAAAGCAATGTAAAGCGAATAAAGGTTATATCCAAAAGTTAGAGTGTATCAAGGTAAGATAATAGTCTTTGCACTGATTGCCGAAATAGAAGACTATCTTGAGCAAGATTGACTCGAAAACAGGTCCCATATTCCTGATCGAATCCATTGAGCCATCCTGGATAGAACGATGTACAAGTTTTTTTGTGTAGCTGTTGAAAGAAAACGTCCCCGGTCGTCTGCTTAAAATCAATATTATCGCAGTATACCGAGATTAAACTTCCAATTGCATTGGCGTCCGTTGTATGATGTGAACTTCTGAGGAAAGGAGAAATGGCTTCTATAGCTTTTTCTATCTCCACTTGAAAGCTGTTAACGCATTCTTCGTAATTAGGCGTTAAGTAATGGTAGATGGATGCGTAGCAAGATTGGGGCAAATTTCCACTTAAGACATCCACCCATTGTTCCAAGAAGTCCTCATGTATATCAGATGTCACAATTCCAGAGAACTTGTAGCCATTACACGAAATGGCCTTATGTGGACAATAAATGGAAATAAAATGCGTAGATATGCCGATGTCCCTAATCAGTTCATGTTCAGGCAATGCAAAACTCTCATCGGCAACAACAAAAACCTTCCGCCCAATTAAATAGCGAAGTTTCTCAATTTCATTTGGGTCAAGGTACACCCCTGTCGAGTAGATTGGTGATGTGATCCAAACCGCATCATAGTTGCCTTGCAGGATTGCTTCAATGGGAAATACATATTTCTCATTGAAGCGGTTCATGCTTATATATGTATAAGAAATACCTGCAGAAGTCAAAGCGTGTGCCACAGAAAAATATGACGGATTTACAATGCACACATGATTTATCCCATGATGTTTAAGTAAGTTTATAACATTTATTATGGATATAGTGTTGTTGGGGGAAATGAGGATTGTGCTCGCTTCGGAGACAGATCCAAGTTTCTTGAGGATAGCTTGCCGAATATGAACCGGGATGCTATATGTATACACATAATCAAATGCATTACCAATTTGTGGAGGGCAAAAGTGCTTTAGCTGTACATCAAGAAATGATTCTGAAATGTGCCAACTCGACACATTTAGCACTTTTAATCCAGTTGTGTGTTCGTAAGTCTTTTCCAATTCGCTGATATGATCTATACTTGATAGCCTATGTATAAACATATTGAGTCTCCTGAGCAATTTCTTTCGCAGGATAATCGGGTATTATCCTGCATAAAGAACCACGAAAGCCGCAGCGATGTTACTCGCTGCGGCCATTGGACTCGCTTATATGTTCATCTGGTTTCTTGGATGATAGTTGATTAGAATTTCACGTTGCTTAGCTGTAGATACATCCGTATATATCTGCGTTGTAAGTATTGAACTATGTCCCAACAGTTTCTGTATACAACGGATATCAACATTCGCCTCTACCAACGCTGTCGCAAATGAATGCCGGAACATATGGGGCGTAATATGCATCTGCGTGTCTGCACGCAGCGCATACTTCTTCACTATAGCCCGCACCGATTGCTCCGATAGCGGTCTCCCTTTTCGATTGACAAGCAGCGCACCTCTGGGACATTCACTTTGACTGCAATGTTCTCTTAGTAATTCTATTACGGACATACTCCCTATTTGGAGAACGCGCTCTTTTGCCCCTTTACCCATTATTAGTAGCGAACCACTCTCTATGTTTATATCTGCTTTTAAAAGCTTACATAGTTCTCCCACTCTCATCCCCGTCGAAAATAAGAGTTCCAAAACAAGTGCATTTTGAATCGCGCTTTTCTTTTTTTGCCCCGATGAATCGGCGATATCTTGATAGGCCACATTGAGCATCCTTTCAATTAGCGGCATCGGAATTGTTCGTGGAAGCACTTTTGGTGTACGTATTCGAAGCTTAAGTTTTCTAAATGGATTCTCCTTGATTTGCTGATCTTCCTCCAAGTACTGCAAAAACGCTCGAAGTGATGCAATCTTTCTTCGTACACTTCTCGGTTTATACCGCATGTTTAGTGTGCCCACATACTCAAAAATGGATTCCTTAGAAATGTCATCCAACCTATTTTTAAACGAGATAAATTGTTGCAGATCCGTCCGATACGCCTTAATCGTCTTCTGGTTTAGACCTCGTTGGGTTTCACATACCGTTAAATACTGTTCCATGACACTTTTCATCATAATGCAGGACAACTCCCTTCAATAGAATAATCCTAATTATGATAAAAAGAGCTCGCGGTGTCGACTTCTTTTAGAAAATCCCATTTGATTATTATAAATAAAATTTTAATTTAGGGAGAGAAATACATGAAAATCGCCATCATACATTTGAGTGACTTCCATATTCAGGAAAATTGTCGTATCTGCAGCGCAAAACTTAATGCTTTGGTATCTGCATTAAGTGTTCTGGGCAATGTGGATCATTATGTCATTGCTTTTTCGGGTGACTTAGCTGCATCTGGAAAAATCAATGAATACAGGACAGCTAGAACTATTTTCCCGCGCATTTTTTCTGGCATACGAAAAAGGGGAAAAAATGTAGGCTTTATTCCGCTGCTCATGGTTCCTGGAAATCATGACTTAACGCTTCCGAACCCGGCAAGAGATTGGCAGTTTATACAGGAGCATTATGACAATGGCACCATCGAGGACATATTGCCAACTGAATTGAAATATTTAGACAATTTCTATACATACTCAGATTGTAAGGGGCAAGGAATTGTTGATCGAGTATTTGCACACAAAGCATACGCCTTCGGAACATACAAAATTCAGTTCAATCTCGTTAATTCTGCGCCATTTTCCACGCTTGTTCCTGATGATAAAGAGCTTCACTTTTTCCCATCGGACAAACTCCCTCGGCTGCAGAAAGGAAATGATGCTGATCTTTGTATAACGATAATGCATCACAATCACGAATGGTTCAATTGGCGATACCGTACAGATTTGGCCAAAGCCATTGTTGACAGTTCCGAGATTCTTTGCATCGGGCATGATCATCATCCTGGAAGTCAACGCATTGCGGTCGATAACAGCATGGATACTTGGGTCTCTACAGCAGGCGAAATGCATTTCGACTCAATTGACAAAATTGACTCTTTTAATACTATTCTCATAGACACAGAAGTGAATACCCTCACTGGTATTGTGTTCACTTGGAATCGCACCGAGAAAATTTATACCCATGCAGAAAGTGCTACAAATCGTCCCTTGCAAAAGCATTCACCCATGCCGCAGCCCCTTGACGGCTTTATGGAAACAATATATGCCGACACCTATAATGTGTCCCCTGACTTTCGAGATTACTTTGTTTTCCCCAAACTCTCAGCAGATTATCAAGAAGATGCCGACTCATATCAAGAGATAAAAACGGCGGATGATCTCTTCCCATTGCTAACTGAAAAAGCTCAAATTCTCATTTCCGGGGCAACAAGCTCTGGGAAAACGACCCTTTTAAAATATCTGTATGCTCAACTGACACCAAGCAAATGCCCGCTATTTCTCCCCATTGACACGCATACCAAGCTGAAAGCAAGCAACTTTGTTAAGCGACTTTTTTTGGATCAATATGGCGATGATCCAATCTTATACGAGAGATTTCAGCAGCTCGACAAATCCGATAAGATTTTACTTGTCGACGGGTGGGATTTGCTCGATACGCGCCAAAATATTCCTGCCCTCATAGAAGAAATGGAGCGAAATTTTGGCTGTGTTGTTTTTTCCGTTGGGGTAAAAGAACGCAGTCTAGTTGACCGAATCAAGGAAAATCTTGAGGGAAACGGGCATATATATGAACTCAGAATTAAACCGTTTTTCTTGGAAAAGCGCAACGAACTTGTCCGGCAAGTCTGTGCTCAGAAAAACATATACAAAGCTGAGGACGTGGATAAGGTAAACCATCTGATTGATCGCCTTGTTCAAAACAACAGCGATTTATTCGCGCTAAATCCTGCCTTTATCGTACGTTATACTAATTACTTCATAACGACTCCATATCACGACTATGCGCAAGGTGAGGCCGTATTTAGCAAAGTATTTGAATCCGAACTTCAGCAGTCAATTATCAGACTTGCAAGCCGCTCTGATGTTGATGAAGTGTTCGCGGCATTCGAGGAAGTCGCTGGCAATATGTACTTGCGTAAGACTGACGATCTTCCCATCGAGACATTTCGTGAAATAATCGATAATTACAATACTGCATATGGACTTTCTGTCTCTCCCAAGGTAATCATTGATATCGGAATGCAAGCAAAGATATTCAAGCAGACAGATGATATGCATATCTACTTCGCAAACAAAAACTATTTTGCCTACTTTATTGCAAAGCATCTAATCCTTTCTGCACAAAATGATCCGCCTTCAACGGATGGCATCCAGTATGCTCTGAAAAATATTTGCTTCGGAATCAACTCGGACATTATACTGTTTGTATCCTATTTGCTAAACAACACCCAAGTGATTATGTCGATATTAAACGAAGCCGACTCGCTGCTCAGCCCTTGGCCAGAAGTAAGCCTTGATAACAAAAACATTTCTCTCTTGGCTGTTGCCTCAGCATCTAAAGAAATTACACCGCCGACAGCTGACGAACAACAGGAATATTCAGAGCAAAAAGAAACCCTGGAGGAGCGACATTACTCTGGGGATGAGGTTGAAGCCCGTGGGTTGTTTGACTACGATGATAGTGAGATTGACAAGTATCCATACAGATTAATTCGCGCTATACGATATACGGAAATGATATGCCGCGCACTTCCCGCATTTCACAGTCGCCTAAAAGTGTCTCAAAAGTCTGAAATTATCGACTTCATTTACTCGTATCCTCGGAAAATCATCTATGCACTGTTGCGCCCTATTGACACCCATATTGACGAGTTGTGCGATATGTTGCTGGCATATGCGGCGGAAACAGGCAAAAAGAAGAGCGACGGCTCTGATTACACCCATGATGATTTTCAAAATATGTTCTTTGACTACGCGCGCGCTGCCTCTTTAAGCCTATATAATCATTTTGCCGAAATCTGCACTAGCCCAAAGACCACACAAAAATTGGTTGAGCGTGACTCTACAGATGCAATAGAAAAAATCGCCCGCCTTTTAATAATTGAGAATAGCGGCAACACCGATGAATTGCTAAAAGAAGCGGAGGCCGTAATAAAACACTCAAAAGACATGAATACTCGCATCATGGCTCAGATTGTCGTGAGGAAGCACCTGCTATACAACAAAAAGCTTTCATTCAGCAAAAAGCAACAGCTTGTTGACCGTATATTTGGTAAGAGCGCGCGCAAAACACTATTATCACCATCTCGTACATTATGAGGTGCCGCCGTGTTGGTCCTGCCCCAACTTGGTCGTTTTCGTTTCGGAGATTTCGACCCAACTACCGAAACGATATATAGGCATGTCATCTCGCCACGCTGACGGCGGCTGCTTTATTGTATGACAACTGTTTCCGTTTTAAACCTAATGGGATAAATAGTCGTTGCTACCGTCTATTCTTTGCCTTTATCACGTTCGCAATACGTCACATATCTTTGCCGTCCACCGCTGGCATAGGGATGGCAGGTCAGCAGCGTCAGCAGGTCGCGGCCTTGCTGTATCTTGATCTTATCCACCTCGTGGGGCAGGATAATCTGGATGTCCGATACCGTATACGTCAGAGTTTCCCACAGGTTAGTGAGCTGCACAGTGTCGCCCACCTGCATGCGATCTATGTGCCGGAAGTAATCCGCGCCTTTCCAACCTCGGTGTCCGGCAATGACGCAGTTGGTGCTATTGCCACCGATGGGCGCGGAGGTATTGCCCAGCACTGCCGCGCCTGCGGCAAGGCGAGCGTCGGATGCACCCAGATAGACCGGCATGGTCAACTCCATAGCAGGTATCTCCAGCACACCGATGATCTCATCGTCAATGCCATAGGCGGTCAGATCGACGGCGGGTTCCTCGCAAGCTTTGAGGTCAACAAGGCCGGATTGTTTTTCAGTGTAGATACGCTGATTGTAGGCTTGTAGCTCTGCCAGCAGTTCAGGGTACTGCTGCTCCGGCTCGTCACGGTCAGCCAGGAACTCCTGCACAGCAGTTGCGGCACTGCTTTGGAGTCTGTTCCCCGTGAACACCGGCCACAGCATGACGCAGATACCCGCCACGGCCAACAGTACTGCCAGCACAAGGGATGTCTTACGCATGGCGCACCCTCCTCACTAAAAAGTAACCGCCGCCGACCACCGCCACTGCGCCAAGGCCGATGGTCAGGTCGGTAAGGTAATGTCGCGTCCACGAGGAAGTGACCTTCTGTGTTTCGGCAACCTCCGTTTCCTGTTCTGGTGTATAAGGCACACGATGCCCTCGCACCAGCAATCGGTGGGTGTTGACGCCAAACGGCGTGCAGGTCACCAGCGTTACATAGTCCTTACCGTCCTCGATTTGCAGCAGACTCGTGTCTGTGGGCAGTACCGTGTGGACGGCGTCTACCTTGTATGCCAGCACCTCACCCAGCACATGGATATAGAACATATCGTCCTCTGCAAGCTGGTCGATGTCCGAAAACAGCTTGGAACTCGCCAGCCCACTGTGCGCCGACAGCACCGCATGGGTGCTGCTGCCGCCTACCGGCAGGGATGTGCCTACCACATGGCCCACGGATTTTTCCAGCGTGTCCGCGTCCGTGCCGTGCTGCACCGGCAGATATACGTTGATTTTCGGGATGTCCACATAGGCCATGACGCCGCCCACCGTGAGCTGTTGGGCATACGCCAAGGGAGGGGCGGATGCCCCTCCCTCAGTGATAGCTGTGCCGGACAGCATGGCGTTGTACTGCTCTGCGGCTTCCCGCTGTGCAGTCAGTTCGGTTTTGTCGGTGCCTTCTATGGCTGCGGTGTAGACGGTTTCTATGTCCGAATGATACCTTTCGCTCAGAAGTTCTCCCACCAGCGGGTAAAGCAAAAGCCCCAGCGCCACAACACCGCAAACCGCCGCCAGTATCCAGCGTTTCACTGCTCGCTCTTATGCTTGCGGGACTTGGCGACGATAAACGCTGCCATGCTCAGCAGCAGGACGCTGCCCACCGTATACATCCAAACGCCATAGCCGCCCGTCTTAGGCAGGTCAAAGCCGGGGTTGTTGACCACAGTCAGCGGCACAATGGCGTTGCCGTCGGTCATGGTAACGTCCTTGCCGTTGACGGTGGCGGAGGCGGTCAGCAGTTTGGCACCGCACTTCTCGCACTGGCCGCTCTCAGCGGTCTTGATAACGATCTTGACCGCGTCCTTCAGCAGCACATAGCCCTTGTCGGTAGCAATTTCGGTCAGGCTGTAAGCATCGTCCTCCAGCCCTTTGACCACGATGTGACCGCTGCTGTTGGGGATAAAGGTCGTGGCATCAGACTTTTTGCTGGTGATACCCTTGGCGTAGTAGATGCCATCCTTCAGGTCTGCGATGATATAGCAGTCGTCTGTATCGTTATGCAGCCGGAACTTGACATTCTTCATATTTCCGCCGTTATCAGAAAACCGCTTGAGTACGTCAACACCGTAGGTATAGACATGGCAGCAGTCCTTGAGGGTATCAAAGTAGGTGTTATTCGTTCTGCGCCACGTCAGCACGACCTCATTGGGGTTGTCGGTATCTCCCATCTTGGCATCGGCGGTCAGGGTGGCGGCGTAGGTGATCCGCATGGTGCAATCGCTGTAACCGCGCTTCACGCTGTCGGTATACACGGTGGCCGCCTCATTGATCTCGCTCAGGCCGGTATCGGTCATGCGGATGGTCATGGTGTTGGCGGTATCGTCGTAGGTCACGGAGAACTTGCCGGAGCTTTCATCCCATGTGGTGATCTTGTCGGTGCAGCCAGCGTCCTTGAAGAACTCGATGACCACGTCGTTCTTGTTGTAGCGGATGCCCTTGCTCAGCGTATCCACATAGGTGTACTCGCTCAAAGCCGACGCCTTGGACGTGATGGTGGGCAGGGTGCTGATGATCTGGTAGTCCACGGTATCGCCCACGGAGGCGGTGGCAATGTGAGCGTACCCATCGGTGATGTCGGTCAGGCTACCGGTGTTCTTGCCGGTGGAGTTCTTGGCCTCACGCACGGTCTTTTCGAGGTCAGGATTGCCAGTCTGATTCTTGGGGTAAACGGTCACATCGTAGTTCCATGCTGTGCCGTCGATGGTGGTCATGGGCAGGGACACGAAGAAGGGATTGCAGGTGGAGGTGACATTTTCAGGGACGCGAGTCTCCACAACGAGATACAAGCCCTGCTCCAACTGATCAGCGGAGGTGTGTCCGGTGGCATCGGTCTCCGCCATAGCAACACCACTGTTCTTCACAGCGGCCTCCAGAGCATTCTTGACAGTGGTGGCATTGGCAGTCAGCGCAGCGGACAGCTTATTGTTGAGCATATCGCTGGTGAAGTAGTTGATACCGCCCTCGCTCTTGTGGGCATCCGCGGCGGTCAGACCGATGGCGGACAGCACGTCGGTGCTGCGGTCGGAGCTATCGAAGCCATACAGTACGCCCACCTGACGCTGACCATCCACGACCTCACTGTTCATGGTGATGTCAGCAACGCGAAGGTAGGTGAACTCCACGCCCTGGATGGCGTACTTTGCCAGCTTGTCAATAACGGTATCATCATGCAGACCGGTGGAAACATAGGACTCCACATTCCACGCACCGTCATTGCTGGCCTTGGTGATGTCGTACTTATAGATGCTCAGGGATGCTTTTTTGCCGGGGTCGATGGCCGGCTCGGCAAATGCCGTGGTGATGAGGCTCAGAGCCATGATAACGGCCATGAGCATGGCCAATACGCGATGGATCTTTTTCATTTGGTTGTCTCCTTCGTAAAATCAGATTTTTTACAAAAATAAACACCCATGCAAAGCATGAGTGCTGCAAGCACAATATAGGTTGTAAATCCCGTACTGCCTGTGAAGGGCAGGACGAAGCCTGCATTGTTGCAGGCAGTGATGGTAATGTCTCGGTTATTGCTGTCCAACGTTCCTGTGAACAGCGGCTCGGTCAGTAGCGTGTACCCTGCTGGGGCTTTGGTCTCCGTCACACGGTACTGCACACCGGTTTTGAGATCGTCCCACTTGGCAATACCAGTCTTGTCTGTGGTGATTTTGCTCACCTCCGACCAAGTCTTGCCATCTGCGGAAGTCTCCAGCAGCAGCTCCGCACCAGCAAGCGGACTGCCGGTAACGTCCACCTTGCGGACGGTGATACTTCCTTTTTCTTCCAGAATGTTCACCTTGAAGTGGATGTACGCCCACACGGGATCGGGCAGTGAGGTCAACGCGGCGCAAGCCTGATAATTGCTGCCGTTGCTGGGTTCCAGCAGCACAGCCTCCGTGCCCTCCACATCCAGTGAATAGCCGTAGTCGCTGCTGATATAGCCGTTCAGTTTTTCCGCTGCGTCCTTTGTGGCCGTCACGGTCAGTACATTACGCCGCTGGCTGACGGTTACGCCGCTGATATTGGTCCGGAAGTAGTACTGCGACAGCACACCATTGGTATCGGTGGCTGTACCCACATACTGACTGCCGTCCCATGTCAGCGTAATGGCATTGGCGTCCGAAAGCTGATTGCGGTACTTCACAGCAAAGCTGGGGATCACGCCATGACCCATGATGCGGTCAATAAGGATGTCATACGCCTCCTGCACGCCGTCGCCGGCGTAGTGGAACAGGTTGGCGCAGGTGGTGTCGTACAGCGTGTAGGGGTACACCGGGCTGCGGTAGCCGCACACGAACTCCCACACCACCGCCTGCGTCGCCAGCTGCGCGCAGTCCGGGTGCATATTGAAGCCGTAATTGCCGCCATAGCCGTAGGCCATAGCCAGCGTCACGGCATACCGCTGATTCCACGTCAAATCGCTCCACGATGTGGAGGAATACTGCAAATCACCGCTGGCCGAACGCACCTCCGGCTCCATGCAGTAGGCCGGGACAGTCTCCCCTGTGTCGTTCCGAGTAAAATACTTCAGCTTGTTGCTGGTGTACGGCCCCCACTGGGACACCGGCGATTTGTCCTCATGGTAGCGGTACTCATTGCCGCTGCTGACGATACCCGTGACCGTGGCGGCGTGGGCGGTCACAACGGACAGCCCCATGATTGCTACTAAAAGACATACCAGCGTCAACAGCTTAGGAATTGTTTTCTTCATGCTCGTCCTTTCTCCCAACGCAAAAGACCGGCAGCTCACGCTGTCGGTCTTTCGGTCGGGTATTCAGTTGGTTTATCCGTACAGCACCACCACGATGTATTCGTCCGATGCCGCATCGTAGCGGGCGGTGCAGTTGAACCGCGCATACGCGCTGACCGTCTCTGCGCCGTCCATGGCGGCGAGGCAGGCGAAGGTGGCGTCCACGTTGCCCTTTACGG
>ERZ791794.1568-NODE-1568-length-10863-cov-12.327535_pt1 | contig 10863 bp, 3 predicted proteins | sample MGYA00510312_ERZ791794 | MGnify/ENA primary metagenome ERZ791794 (study PRJEB30046, sample SAMN00791977) | human gut metagenome | study: EMG produced TPA metagenomics assembly of the A metagenome-wide association study of gut microbiota in type 2... | reverse complement strand
ACCCCGAGTACCGCGCCATCCTGAAGAAGGCCGGCTTCCTGACCCGCGATCCTCGCATGAAGGAGCGCAAGAAGTACGGTCTGAAGGCCGCCCGTCGTGCGCCTCAGTTCAGCAAGCGATAATCTACAACTTAAAAATGCTAAAAAAGCCCGGAAATACGCCATTTTCCGGGCTTTTTCTATACCCAAAATTCTGCCTGGACTGTTCGGCTTTGATGGAATTTGAACGGAAATTTATGGGTTTATAGTGGTCAAATTACTGGTGGACAAGCCCATTTTGACCACTTATGGGTTAAATTACTGGTGGACAATAGGAACAAATGAAGTCCAATTTTGCCATCGACGGACGAACACATACTTGACTGATTTACATAGAGCCTTGGCTCATTCTTTGAAAACGAGAATGGGTCGAGGCTCTATTTTTTTCGCCCGAAATCCGGCGAGACAAATTTGAGTAGGAGGTAACAGGTATGACGGATTTCAATCAGAAGACCCATGACACCGATGTGGGCAGTTATGGCGGACAGTCGAGGCAGATGATGGAGGTGTTTGAGAACCAGGAGTTTGGTTCGATCCGGTTGTTACAGGAGGCAGGCAAGACCTTCTTCTGTGCAAGCGATGTGGCGAAGGCGTTGGGGTATGTGAATCCCTACGCCGCAGTGAAACGCCATTGCAGAGGCCCCCTAACGAAACGCGAGGGGGTCGTTCAGAAGGTGAATCAGTATGGAGATGCTGGAGAGCAGGTCGTTGAAATCTCCTTTATGACGGAAGGCGATGTTTACCGACTGATCGTTCACAGCAAACTGCCATCGGCAGAACGGTTTGAACACTGGGTGTTTGATGAAGTTCTCCCGTCCATCCGAAAGCATGGTGTGTATATGAGCGATTCCATTTTGGATCAGGTGATTCAGCACCCGGAGGTCATCTACACCCTGGCGCAGGAGCTTGTAGCCGAGAGGGAGCAGCTTGAGGGTATGTCGTTCCTGAAGGGACTCCCACCGAGGTAATGGAGCACCGCCTGCCGGAGGATGAACGGATCTGCCGCGCTTGCGGCAGCGAGATGGTGGAGATTGGCAAGGAAGTCCGCCGCAGCTTAATGATGAAGCCGGCTGCGTTCTGGGTACGCGAGGACGTGTACTACACCTATGCCTGCAAGAATTGCGAGCAGGAGACCGGTGAAGCCAACATTGCAAAGACGGCGAAAGAGCCTGCGCTGCTGCCCGGCAGCTTTGCCTCTGCGGAGGCGGTGACGTATCTGGCAGCACAGAAATTCGTCATGTACTCGCCGCTGTACCGTCTGGAGCAGGAGTTTAACCGCCAGGGCTTGAGGCTATCCCGGCAGACGATGGCCAACTGGCTGCTGAACATCTCAGAGAAATGGCTGCGGCCGGTCTACGATGTGCTGCGAGAGCAGCTTTGCAGGGAGCTGGTGCTGCACGCCGACGAGACAACGCTGCAGGTGCTGAAAGAGCCGGGACGTTCCTCCACCAGCAAGTCCTACATGTGGCTGTACCGCACCAGCGGCTGCGCGAAACAGGCGGTTGTGCTGTATGAGTACCAGCCCACCCGAAAAGCGGAGCACGCGGAGGCCTTCCTGAAAGGCTTCTCGAGCTGGCTGCACGCGGACGGATACCAGGGATACCACAAGCTGCCGGGGAACATCCGTGTGGTGGGCTGCTGGGCCCACGCGCGGCGAAAATTTGACGAGGCGCTGCAAACACTGCCCAAAGAGGCGCAGAAGAATTCTCCTGCGGCCATGGGCGAGCGGTATTGCTCCCGGCCTTTCAAGCTGGGGCAGGCGTTGGCGGAGCTGACACCGGAGGAGCGGCATAAAAAGCGGCTGGAACAGGAGAAACCTGTTTTAGACGCGCTGTTGTCATGGGCAAATGAGATGCAGGCGAAAACAGCGCCGAAGTCGTAGGTGACGGACAGCGGCTCCCGACGGGTGAACACGGCGGTGCCGGAGTAGCCGGCCTTATCCGCGCTGTTCCAGAACATGCGGTAGCCCGGCAGGTCGAACTGCGCCTGCTCCGGGCGCATTTTTGTCTCCTGCAGGCAGATGATGTCCGCGTCCGCGAAGGCGCAGAAATCCAGAAAGCCCTTGCCCAGACACGACCGCAGGCCGTTGACGTTCCATGAGATCAGACGCATATCAAGCGCTCCTTTGTCTGTTGTTTTCCCCAGCATACCATATTTTCGGACGGGACACAATGGCGGCGGGAAGAAAAACATTCCGGGAGAAAATCGGGAAATTTACGGTAGAGCACTTGCTTTCTTGAGAAAAATATGGTACAGTACAGGCATCGGGACTACAAATAAATGGTTATTTGACACGGAACAGAGGGGTTTGGGGGATCCGCGTGTGGGATGAGGCCGCACAAACGGGGTCAACCGAATACCGGATGCGGCATCGCGCTGCGGACGTGATCAGGCACTGTGTCGTTGGACGGCTGTGTGTGGACGGATATCTGCCGTCCCGCCGGGCGGACACCGGTGCCTTTTGACGTGGTAGTGGTATGTGTGGAGACACCACACTTGCGTGTCGCATAGACATAAATCAAATATGGGCTGGACTCGCCGTATATACGGCGACGCGCGTTGTCACACCGTGACAACGCGCGCAGAGATTCGCACGGACTGTTGGAGAAGAATGGTAAAAATATAAACAGATGAAGGAGAGGGCAAGATGAGGAGAAGAGTACTGACAGCTTTGCTTGCGCTGTGCATGGCGGTATCACTGCTGCCGGTGCATGCGCTGGCGGTGGATGTCGCGGCCGGAAGTGGTCTTGACACACTGGGCATACGGCAGATCTCGGAGAAGAAATATGCCGTTACACCGGATGTCACCGAGTACGAGTGGATCCTGAACAATGCGTCACTGACCCAACAGATGATGGGGCATGTGATGGAGGTCAAGGTGGGTACCGGCTCTACGGCATCTCTGGCCTTGGGCTACAGTGACTATAACATTAAAACCATCCAGAGCGGCAGGAACTGGGCCATGCTGGAGACCACCAAGCAGGCGCAGAGCATGCAGACCCGCCGTGGTGAGAATGTTGTGGGCGCCATCAATGCCGGTGGCTACGACATGAGCAACGGCCGGCCCAGCGGCGCCTTCGTTATGAACGGAGTTGCCATCAACCGGGCTACCGCCACCACCTTCTGGGTGGATATGGATGGCAAGGCGCACATCACCGACGCTCAGACGTGCAACGCCGCCCTTGATGCCGGCAATGTCCGGGAGGCTGTTGCCGGCTTTGGCGATATTTTTGAAAACGGACACGCCCGCAGCGGACTGGACAACACCACCCGCGCGTCCCGCACGGCTATCGGTATCAAGGCGGACGGTACCGTGGTAATGCTGATGGTGGATGGCCGTCAGGCCCCCTATTCCGTGGGCATGACCATGGCGGAGGTAGCTGCCTCCATGGAGGCCTTGAGTTGTGTGGAGGCGGTCAACCTGGATGGCGGCGGCTCCTCTACCTTTGCCACCCAGCGCGAGGGTGAGCCGGAGAACGAGACCACCGCCGGTCTGACGCTGCGCTGCCGCCCCTCCGACGGCTATGAGCGCAAGGTGTCCAACACCATTATGGTGCTCTCCAATGCGCAGCCCACGGGTACATTCGACCACGCGGTGCTGACGCCCAATAACGAGGTATATACGCCCGGCAGCACGGTACAGTTTAAGGCGGCGGGCGTGGATGCGGCCGGCGGCCGTGCGGATATTCCCGCGGGCGCTGTGTGGGCGGTGCTCTCCGGCGGCGGCCGCATTGACGCGGACGGTGCTTATACGGCGACCGACGACTGCGGCGAAGTCATTGTCGGCTTGCAGGTCAACGGCAAGACTGTGGGACAGACCGCCATTCAGATCCAGTGGCCGGACAAGCTGGACTTTACCAACAGCAGCGTTTCCATCGATTTCGGCGAGACCAGCGACCTGACCTTCAAACCCACATGGCAAGGCCGCGAGGTCAGGTATAAGGATGGGGATTTTGCGTGGAGCATTGATGAAAATGACTTGAGCTATAAGCACACTGTTAAACTGGAACAGTATTACACACCGTTCTGGCAGGCTGCTGCGGCTCGTTGGGCACAGTTGAGTTTTCCGTTGACAGGTGCGGAGAAAACCGGTGATGAACTTCATCTTCTTTACAGGTACGACAGTGATGTGCTTTATGATTCTGTATACATTGAGTCAGGTCGCACAACTAAAACACTTGCTGACGGGACTGTGCAGGTGGAGGAGTCGTTGAAGCATAAGACCGGCACACTGTATTCTGCGGCGAATCCGACACAAATTGTCAAAGAAAATGTTATTGAAAACTTTGAACCGACAGCGCTTTCTGACGGCAAGAGCTACGGTATTCGTAATTTGAAAGAAGAAGTCTCCTTTTCGTTTTCACTGGGGAAGTTTAGTGACAGTAAATTTACCGCTGATGAAGATACCTCTCTGCGCGGCACGATTCAGGTAGCGCTCAAGAATGATTCGTCCATTACGGGTACGATCGATGTTGTGGTCGGCATGGAACCCTTTGTTCTGATGGATTTTGAGGATCACGGCGATGTGGCGGCGACAGAATACTGGTCCTGCCATGTGGGGCCGTCTTCCGCAGGCGGCAGCGGTCAGCTCCTCCCCGAAGAGGTGAAGAAAGACCGACTCTGGATCCGCGACACGACGGGTAAGGGAGTGATTTTCCCTAGTGGCTATAATAAGGTCGTCAGCGCCGATGAGGATGAGAACGTCCGCTTTGGACAGTATGCTTTCAAGCTTGGCTACGACTTCACAAAAGTTGACCCAACAGTTGTTGCGGCGGCAGATTTCGGCTTTTCGGGAGACCTCCTTGTCAATACGGTACAGCCCACAAAAATCGGCATGTGGATCAGTGTGCCTTCGGCCTGCGCAGGTGATAACTCTGTGTTAAAGGCTGTTCTAAAGGGCGGCGCTTTTGAAGCTGACCTCGCGACCTCCTATATGAAGCTCAACGAGGACGGCAGTATAAGCTATGTGGATGGTAAGCAACTCAATGGTACGGCAGCCTATGTGCAGTACTATAGCTACAATGCCGACGGCACAGTGAGCGGAAGCATGCTCAGTGACTGGGCTGGTAAGGGCTGGACTTGGGTTGAGGCGGATATTTCCGCTTTCCAGATGCCTGTGGACGTATCCCGAGCCTATACGGTGCGTGTGACTTCTCCCCAGAATTGCACCAAAGGCAGCGGATATCTCTACATTGATAATCTTCAATTCATCTACGGTACCAACACCAACGATATTACCCGACCAGTGCTGGAATCCGTTACGGAGACGGGCAGCGGCACGGTGCTGGCCGGGGACAGCTCCACTGTTCTCAGCAGCGGCACTCTCACGTTCTCTGCTGTGTATTCCGACAGCGAGTTGACCGACAAGTATGCCAGCGGCATTGACACCAGCGGCATCCGCGTGCTGCTGGACGGTGCGGATTACACCAATCAGCTGGAGATCAACGAGGGTTCGCTTTACCTCAAGGGCGTGGAGCTTCGCAACGGCACCCATACGCTTACCATCCGGCTTAAGGACTTCTACGGCAACGTGACCGAAGAGACGCGTACCTTCCGGGTAGAGGATGCCAAGGGTCAGAGATCGGCCATCGATGTGCTGCCCCAGCCGGAAGCGCCGGAGATCGGCAAGGAGTACGCGCTGTCCATCGTGAACAACACGGGAGAGCCTGTGACCAAGGCCGAGATCACAGTGGATTTCAGCACCATGGGCAACGCCGCGAAATATCTGGAAAAGGCGACTGTGGAGGGCTCCGACGAGTATGAACTGACACTTACCAAGACAGAGAAGCAGGCGAAGATCACAATCAAGCGGAAGCCGCCGCAGCGGTCACTGCTGGCACGGCTCTTCGGAGCGGAAACCGCAGCTGCATATGACTATGTGTCTGAGCTGGGATACCTCGTCATCAGCATTCCCGCGGATGCTGCGGAAAGTGACACACTGAGATATACCGTCACGAAGGGCAACTATACCATTGACAACGGTACGGAGAACGGCAAGACCTACACCTTCTCCGGTACGGAGCAGGAGGTCGCGCTGACGGCCGGTTATCAGCTCAGCTGCGAACGGGCCATTGTCGGTATGTCCACGGAGCTGACTGTGACAGACGCAGACGGCAATGCCGTCTCCCGCGCGACCATTTATCAGGTGAACGGTGCGGACGCCCCTGAAAAAATGGGTAAGACGAATATGAAGGGGAAGCTGACCCATACCTTTGATACGCCGGGAGAGTATACCTTCTATGCGGAAAAGGCGGGCGCAGGCCGTTCCTGGAACCAGAGGGTGATCGTCTGCGAAAAAACAGTGGAAAATGGCGGCAAGCCCTTTGGTATTCTGACCAACGGAGTGACCGAACCCGGTACAAAGAGTATCACCTGGCTCACCCAGATCGATGGCTCCGCTGCTGTGGCGAAGGTGAAGTATTCCACCAACCAAGACCTCAGCGAAGCCGAGACAGTGGAGGGAAGCTCTGAGATCAGAACCTTCGTAAAGAGCAGCCGCGGCGATGCCCTGCGCAGCAATAGGGTGCGGCTCACCGACCTGCAGCCCGGAAGCACCTACTACTATCAGGTGGGTGACGGCACTAACTGGTCTGAAACTGAGAGCTTTACCATATCAAATGGCAAGGAGACAAACTTCTTCATTCTGGGCGATATTCAGTCCAGCGATACTTCTAATCTGGCCAGTTCTTTGGAGGCTCTGAAGAAGAGCGAAACCAGCTACGACTTTGCTGTTCAGACCGGCGACGCCATCGACAATGTGACCAACTACGACGGAAACTGGCGCCCCTTCCTGACCACGGTCAACAGCAAAACGCTGGGCGGTGTGGACATGATCCATGTCATGGGCAACCATGAGTATTACGGCGACGCGAGCGGTGAGATCAGCGGTGCGCTCTACGACCTGCCCGAAAGTGCCCAGAATAGCTGGTACAAGATGGAGTATGGCAAGGTTTGCGTTGTGGTTGTCAACAACGGAACGAAGCTGGCCACGGCTCTTGCGGACATCGCCGAGACGCTGACGACTGACTGCATCTGGAGGGTGCTTGTGGCTCACGAGCCTATCTACGGTACCGAGTCCGTTTCTGCAACGCCGGAGATTATCTCTTCTATTGAAAAGGCGGGCTTTGACTTTGTGTTCGGTGGGGATGATCACGCTTATGCGCGGACTTATCCTATGATCGGAGGCATAGCGCAGGATGAAAATAGCCGCGGCGGTGTCGTGTACTATGTCTGCGGTGACCTCAGTGGCAAGAGCAATGCCTTCCATAAGCGCGATGAGTATGTAAAAGCGATCCCGCACAACGATTATACCGGTATGTACCTGACGGTGAAGGCCACGGAGGAGACCTTCACGGTGAAGGCGGTCAAATATGACGGCACGGAGCTGGATTCTTACACTGAGACGCGCACCGACTGCGAGCTGGGCAAGCACAAGGTAGGTGCTTCCAGCAAGTACGATATGTCCACAGGGACGATTACCTGTACGGTCTGCGGCGAGGCATTGGAGCCCACGGGCGAGTATGCATTCAGCGGCCTGCTGTCTACCACGGACGGCAAGCAGGTGATCCTTGCAAAGGGCAGCGTCAAGAAGAACGAGTTCTCCTCGATGGGAGAGGACAGATATCACTCCTGCGCGGATGGCTATGCCTATGTGACGACGGCGAGCGACAGCCGTACCTGCGTGAACGGCGGTTATATCACGTATACCTGCCCGGGCTGCGACACAACGGACAGATCAGCTTTCCAGATGCCTGTTGGTCATGTCTGGGATGACGACTATGTCTGCAAGGTCTGCAAAACGAAGGGCATTGACATCGCCGGGGAAGAGGTAGTGTTCAAGTTCGGCAGCCCCGACGATCCGCGCGACCTTACACCGGTGCCCGGATACTATTATCGTGAGGGAGGAGTTCGCCCCAGCAGCTTTGCCAAGTACGGGGACTTTGTGCTGACACAGAGCAACGATAACAACCTCATCAACAACCGGATCCCGGATCTCTATGTGGAATGGCCTGACAGCAAGGACATCGGTGAGGCGAAAATCGAGTGCACAGGCCGCGGTGACTATTACGGCACCAAGACCCTGATCTACAAGATCATCCCCAACGATGTAAAGAATCTCAAATGCGAGACTTCCACAGAAACAACGCTGACACTAAGTTGGTCTGCGGCCTTGGGCGCGGGGTACTACGAGGTATTTCGGTGCAACGAGAACAACAGCAGCAGACAGTCCGTGGGAACTACTGCGGAGACGACCCTTACAGTAACCGGCCTGACTGCGGATATGGGCTACTACTTTGTGGCGGCTGGCCGCACGAAAGTTCCTACGGAAAACAACAAGGTCTACAATAGTGCTAAGTGGTCGAATGTTCTCTATGCGCGGACGGATCCCGCACCGGCAGATGTCACCTCTGTGGCGGCTACCGTAGACGGTCATCAGATCACCCTTACAGAGAATGATGGCGCCAAGTATCTCTTCCTGCCTGCCTCTGCGGATCTGACGAAGCTCTCCCTGACCTTTGCTACGGAGCCCGCGAGCCATAAGGTCATGCTTTCCGGAAACAAGGGAATGACTTATTTGAGCGACGCTGTGGATGTTACCGAAGTGGCAGCCGTGGGCGCGGATGGCTATAGGGAGATCACCGCTTCCGTGGGTAAGGGCAAACAGCCCCTGACCTTCCGTGTGATGCAGGCTTCTGCCATTCCCACCATGTATCTGACCAGCAGCGACGCTGCACAGGGACGCGATTGGGTAGATGCAAGTAAGAGCAATGCTGCGACCGGCACCATGAACCTGATCGGCGCTGATGGCGCGCCTGTTTACTCCGGAGAGCTTAAGCAGATCAAGGCGCGGGGCAATTCCACGTTCACCTACGCCGAGAAGAAGTCCTATCAGATCAAGCTGGCAGAACCCAGCGATCTGTTGGGGAAGCAGGAGCAGGTCAAGACGTGGGTGCTGCTGGCCAGCTACTTCGATGCCACACAGATGCACGATAAGCTCATCAAGGATCTGGCGGCTGAGCTGGGGCTTGCGTATACCGCAAGCTGCGATTGGGTCAACCTCTACTATGATGGGGAGTATCGCGGTGTCTATCTCCTCAGCGAGAAGAACTCTGTTGGCGCAGCTTCTGTGGCCATCACGGACATGGAGCAGGCGTATGAACAGCTCAATGGAGGCTACGGTACCGATATGACCACCGCTCGGGCGGAGAATAGCTACGGTCAGCAGTACCAGTACACCAAGGATCTGACGGAGCCTAAGAACATCACGGGCGGCTATCTCATCGAGCTGAATCACGACATGTGGGATGAGGCCAGTGGCTTCAAGACTCGCCAGGGTGTTGCGTTCAATGTCAAGAGCCCTGAGTGGTGCGGCGATTCCGCCATGAAGTACATCAGCGAGTACTATCAGGCTTTTGAGGACGCCGTTTACGCCACGGATGATACCGGCGCGTACACGGGCTATAATGCCTCTACCGGGAAGTATTTCTATGACTATGTGGACATGGATTCGCTGGTCAAGGTATTCCTTCTGCAGGAACTGTCGCTAAACTGTGACGGATTCATCTCCTCGGTCTATTTCTACAAGGATGCAGACGGCAAGATGTTTGCCGGTCCCATCTGGGATCAGGATATGACCTTCGGTACCGGCTGGAACAAGACCAACGGTGCGGAGATCGTGGACTACCACTATCTGGCCAAGGCTCTGATCCGGATCCCGGACTTTGAAGCTGCGGTCAAGGAGTACTACACCAATACCTTTGCCTCGGAGGTTCGTGACCTGCTGGGCAGCAATGGAACCATCGCACGGCAGTACGCGCTCCTGAAGGACAATGCGGCTATGAACTACACCATCTGGGATTATATCCGCATCGGCAACCCGGAGATGGAAGGCCACATTTGGCAGGGCGTGAGCTATCAGGGCGTTGTGGATGAGATGACAACCTGGATCGAAAACCGCTTGGCCAACATGGACAGCCGCTTTAATCTACAGAGCATCGTGGCTGGCGATGTTAACGGCGATGGCGATGTTGATATTTTCGATGTCTACGCACTGAGTCGCTACCTTGCGGGGTATGATGTAGAAGGTATCATTCCTGTTAATGGCGATATTAATGGCGATGGCGATGTTGATATTTTCGATGCCTGGGCTCTCCAGCGGCGGTTGGCCGGCTACGGCGACTGAGATTCCTTTTTCTGTCGAAGGATGCCGGATAGGGCATCCTTCGACAGAAGTAGCAACCCTACGTGTATCATGTGATACAACACATTTTTATAAAGAAAGGAACGAAAAAACGTGAAGAATGTAAAACAATGGTTATCGGTGATTCTTTCCATAGTGGTGGTGTTCACAATGGCGCTCACCCCTGCTATGGCAGCTGGCACTGATAACGGCAGTGCGGCTACGATCACCGTTGAGACTGTACAAAAAGAAGTTAAGGCGGGCGACGAAGTTACACTGAATGTTTCCATTGCGAATAATCCGGGGTTTGTAGCGTATGACTTTCTCATCGACTATGATAAAGCTGACCTCGAACTGAAGGAAGTCGCAAACGGAAGCTTTAAAGGCAACCTTGTCGGCAATGAAAAAACGGCTAAAGTGAATTTCTTTGCTGAGCCTAACGCAGGGGAGCATACGAACGATGGTGTTCTGTTTACCTTGACATTCAATGTAAAAGCAGATTGCGCAGATGGTGCGCAGGTAACGCTTGAGACGACCACCTTTAAGAATGCGAATAATGTTAAGCTCAACCCGACCATTGTGGCTGGCGGCATCAATGTGACCACCGGCGGCAGCACCACCGGCGGCGGCACCACTGGCGGCGGC
>ERZ791794.1553-NODE-1553-length-10944-cov-24.912297_pt1 | contig 10944 bp, 9 predicted proteins | sample MGYA00510312_ERZ791794 | MGnify/ENA primary metagenome ERZ791794 (study PRJEB30046, sample SAMN00791977) | human gut metagenome | study: EMG produced TPA metagenomics assembly of the A metagenome-wide association study of gut microbiota in type 2... | reverse complement strand
CTATAACATGATGAATGTACGTTCAGAATGTTTCTTGCAAACAATAGACAAGAATCGCATCAACAATTATGCAGCTGAATTTGAACAGTACGAAAAAGACTTGGCTGCGTATAAAAAGGAGCACGGAATCAAATAAGAGACTGTAGCTTATATATAAAAGGAAAGAGGGATATGCCCAGACATGTCTCTCTTTCTTTTTGCAAGTAAAAATGAAGGGAAGAGAAACAAGCCATAGCGAGGCTGAAATCGTGTAAGAAATTGGAAAAAATAGAATAGCAATATAAATGAAGACAATTAGAAATGTAATGCTCATCGGCTTACTGCTGATACTCGCACTCCCTGTCGCTGCACAGCGAAAGGTGAAGTTCGGTATCTTCGACAAAGCCACTGAGCAGCCAATCATCGGCGCAGTCATCACCTACGCCGACAACGAGAAATTGAAGTCGCCACAGCGTGTTGTTACCAACATGGATGGTGAGGCTACCATCTCGGTGCCTCAGAGTGACAAGTGTTATTACCAGGTGGTATCCGTGGGTTACAACCCGCTGAAGGGAACCATCGGAAACGACAGCTCCCTCAAGCTCTTCATGACCGAAGACGTGATGAAGGTGAACGAGGTGGTGGTTACTGGTTCCCGTACTGCCCGACCTATCAAGCTCTCGCCAGTGAGCACGCAGGTGATCGGCGGTAAGGAACTGGTAGATGCAGGCTATGCCGACCTGACCAAGGCGCTGCAACAGGAGACACCGGGTATGAACATCCAGAAGGTGGGTTTCGGCAACGAAATCTCCATGCAGGGCTTGGATGCCCGCCACGTGCTCTTCCTGCAGGATGGTGAGCGATTGACGGGCGACATGGCGGGTAACCTCGACTACGAGCGATTCAACCTCCATGCCATCGACCGCATCGAAATCGTGAAAGGTGCCAGCAGTACCCTCTATGGAAGCCGTGCGTCGGGTGCCGTCATCAACCTTATCACCAAGAAAACCACCAAGCCTATCGACATTCAGGCTGGTGTACGCTGGGGACAGATGAACGAGACCAACTACAAGAATCCATCCCAAAAGGATTTCTTGTATATGTTTGAGAAGAACGCCGACCGCCCGAACCTGCAGAGCTGGGTATCGGCAGGATTTAATGCAGGCAAGGTAACTTCGCAGACGGATGTGTGGTATTCTTCGAGCGATGCCTTCTACATGTACCAGGCGGAGAACGACAAGAAGGTCTATACCCAAGAGGCGAACCCTTGGCTCGACCACGACGTGACCATTACCAGCGTGGCTTCCCGTCCGCCAATGAGCATCGAGGGTACAGAGCATATCTCGGTATCGCAGAAGGTTTTCTACGACCCTTTCAAGAATCTGGAGATTCTTGCCTACGGTAGTGCGTTCTATATGAACACCTACGACCTCATTCAGGACATGACCTTCAGTCAGGCGCGTGACTGGACAGCTGGAACCAAGATTAAGTACTCCTTCAAGGATTGGTTCAAGATTACCGCCTCCCTTCATGGCGACTTCTACGACCGCTTCAAGCGACACGAGCGTATCGACGAGCGTACCAAGGTGTATAAGAGCCGTATCTTCCAGCCTCGCCTCTCCATCACCTCGCAGAAGTTCGAGGGTCACGACCTCATCCTCGGTATCGAGCACCTGAGCGATGACCTGACGAGCGACCGATTCAACGGCGATGCCTCCCACATCATGCGCACCCGTTCGCTGAAGGAAACGGAGGCTTTCCTGCAGGACGAGTGGACGATGAACGACCACTGGATGGTATCGGCAGGTGTGAGAACCAACTTCAGCCGTGCCTTCGGACTGATGGCGATGCCTAAGATTGCCTTCAAGTGGAGTCCTTCGGATCACTGGGCGTGGAGAGCCAACTATTCGATGGGCTACCGTTCGCCAAGTATCAAGGAGCTGTTCTTCAACTGGGACCACCTCGGCATGTTCATGATTAAGGGTAACGAGGACCTGAAGCCTGAGAAGAACAACTACGTGAGCCTGGGCACAGAGTACTCGAACGATAACTTCTTCATCTCGGGCAATGTGTATGGCAACTTCTTCCGCAAGAAGATAGAGGGCGTATGGCGCATCTACGACATGCAGTACAATTTCGAATATACTAATCTGTCGAAGCAGAACCTCATCGGACTGGAGGCCATCATGCGCTGGCACTTCCTCAACCACTTCACGATGAATGCCACCTACAGCTACGTGAACGTGAGCAAGACGGATGGCATCCAGGTGAACACCACTTCGCCTCATGCTGCTACGGCAAGCCTCGACTATAAGTACAACAAGAAGAACTACCGACTGGGCGCCACCTTCTCGGCAAGCTACATGGGTGAGAAGAAGTTTGATGTGCAGGACCGACTCTCTGTAAACGGCGAGAGCCACGATGCCTACTTCCGCTGCCAGTTGCCACAGTATGTATTGTGCAATCTGTCGGTGATTCAGACCTTCTATAATAAGGTGAAGGTAACGGTGGGTGTGGATAACATCTTTAACTATGTGCCAAAGACCCTGGGTTCGGGCATCACCATGTTTAACGTGCCAGCCACGGCAGGAGCCAAGGCGCATGTGCAGGTGGAAGTGTTGGTTGATGAATTGGTAAAAGCATTTAGAAAGAAAAAATAATGAAGAAAGCATTACTATATATAATAGGTATGGCAGCCGCAATGACGAGCTGCGTATCTTATGAGGCTGAGGACTTCACTGGTCATACCTTGCCCCGAAAAACAGGTTATAGCACAGGTGTTACCAACGACTGGCTCTATTTCGACCTGAAGACGGGACATCGCTATAATGTGCTGAATCCTAACCAGAGTGTCATCGCCTTTATTGATGGCAAACCAATAGAGGAGTATTTCCATTATAAAGGTACAGCTAAACTCGTAAAGTATTGGAGCGAGGGCGTACAGAAGAACATCTTCGAGGATGCAGAGCGTGATGCAAACGGCGATACCATCTTTACCAAGAATCAAGCCACTGGCAAGTTAACCTATAAGACGGTGAAGCGCCAGGCAAGCAGCATTCTAGTGATGGAGAACATGGAGGATGACCCCAATACGATGGCTTATCCTGCCACGGAGTGGGACCTTGCCTTTGACGGCTACCAGCTGCGAACCAACAGTGGAACGAGCGGCATAGGCAAGGGCGGTGCTGCCGACCTGGGCTATGGCGAATATGACAAGTGGACGAGCAAGGCGCAGGTAGATGCTTATCTGGCTGAACACAACATGACTTTCGCCGTGGATGATTCAGCAAGTGTCTATGTCACCATGTCGCGGGAAGACTGGAACAAGTATTGCATCGCCAACAAACTGGATATGAACAAGAACCCTTGGTTCGACCCGAACAACGGACCAGCCAAGCAGTTGGTAAGCGGCAATCCGGTGCTCGAAAAGGCAATGACCTTCTCTGGTCCACCTCCAGTATATACTCCTTCTTTCCATACCTACGTAATCCGTTCATGGGATGGCGAGAGATATTACAAGCTCCAGATCATCTCCTGGTATGATGCCAATGTGCAGATAGGTGATGAGGGAGGAAGAATCAGTTATTACTTAGATGAATTAAAGTAAATATTAAACATTATGAAACAATTGAATTGGTGGAAATCCATCGCTTCGTTCCTCGTGGTACTCTTTACCATGCCGTTGGGACATGCGCTGATGATGATAATGGATAAGACGATGACTCCTGAAGCTGTGCATTACTCAGCCTTCTTCATGGGGTTGGCAGGTCTTGTCATGGTAGTAATCGGTGTCTTCGTAAAGGGAGACACCAAACAGACTCTTTGGGGACTTTTCGGAGGTCTGCTCTTCTGGACCGGTTGGATAGAATTCCTGTTCCAGTACTATGCTACCCGCTGGGGTACACAGCCGGAGATGGAGAATGGCGAAGTTGTGACTCGCCCTGAATACCTCATCCTCCCTGCCACCTTCGGCATGTGGATGATGGTGATGGTACTCTACATCTTCTCAACCAAAAACGGATGTAACTTCATCAACTGGTGGCAGCGTGTTCTTTTCCGTTCCCGCAAGAACGTGATTGCCGCCCGTCCGATGACGCATCATACCAGTATCGTCACCTTCATGGAACTGAACATGATTCTCTGGACCAGCTATCTCCTGTTGATGTTCTGCTACGACAAGAATTTCCTCGGCGACCATCACCCTGTAACTTCGGTTGTTGCCGCAGCTTGTCTGATAGGTAGTTTCTTCATCTTCCGAAAGCAGTTGCGTTTGAGCACATGGGGAGCCAATATCCGTATGGCTATTGCAACGGTTGTCGTGTTCTGGGTACCTGTGGAAGTGCTTGGTCGCTTGGACTTTTTCAAGGAGATTTGGATTGAGCCGGAGAAGTATATCACCCAGATGATCTGCATCCTCGTGGCATTCGTTGCATTGCTCGTCTATATCATGTTTGCAGCTCACAAGAAGAAAAGCCATGAGTAACAAGAAACTATATTGGTGGAAATCCATCGTGTCGATGGGCGTGATATTGGGAAGCATGCCCATGGTTCACTTGGTGGCACGAGTATTGAAGGACAACTACGACGGCACGCAACTGTTGGGTGCTGGCATGGCTGTGGGATTCGTGGGCTTGGTGATGGTGGTGGTCGGTGTTTTCGTCAAGGGACAGACTCGCCAAACCTTGCTCGGACTTATCGGTGGCATGTTCTACTGGACGGGTTGGGTGGATTTCCTCTTCATGTATTATGCCCATCGTTGGGGCACACATGCTGAGATTGACCCAGTGACAGGAGAAGTGTTGAGCCGCCCTGAATATCTTCTGCTCCCTGCCACCTTTGGCTTGTGGGCAATGGTGATGTTGCTCTACATCTTCTGTTCCCGAAATGCCTGCAACTTCCTCAACTGGTGGCAGACGCTCTTCTTGGGGAAGAACAAGCGACTCATCGCCGCTCGCCCGATGACACGCCACACCAGCATTGTTACCTTCATGGAAATCAACACAATGCTCTGGACTTGCTATCTCCTGCTGATGAACCTCTACGATCCTCAATTGTTTGGTCGTGAGAGTCCAGTCACCTTCGGTGTAGCCTTCGGTGCCTTGCTTTCCGCCCCATACGTATTTCGCAAGCAACTCCACTTGCAATCGTGGGGAGCAAACATCAGAATGGGTACGGCAACGGTCATCGTGTTCTGGATAGCGGTAGAGGCATTTAATCGCACAGGCATCATCGGGAAGCTCATTGCACATCCGAGAGAATATCCTTGGCATTGGGTGGTAATGGTGATAGAACTTTGCTTCTTGGCAGGAAAGATTGTCAAGGATACAAGGGCGAAGAAAGAAAAGAAATAAGATAGATAATCAGATAAGGAAATCAATGAAGAAAGGAACTTGGAGAAAACAACATAAATGGCTTGGTATCGGCTTGAGCTTCTTCATGCTGATGTTCTGCGTGTCAGGCATCCTGCTCAATCATCGTTCACTCATCAAGGAGGTGAACGTGAGCAGGAAGTACCTGCCAAGTCGTTATGAGTTTCGGAAATGGAAAGTACGTATTTTTTATAAGTGATTGAGAATGAGATAAGTTTTTATCTCATAAAAAGAAGAGGTTACGAATTAGAAATAAACAGAATGTAGCATCCTGCTGTGATTTGCATAACCATCCAAAGAACTCTTTCGGTTGCAAAGGTACGATATTTAATCGGGGATAAAGAATGTTTTAAGATTTTTTATCCTCGATTTTTTGGATAAATCTGTTTTTATTAAACCATATTCTTCTCTATTCTTTGCTATTTCCATTTCAATCCATTCAAACTTATGTGGCAAGGGTTCCTGTTTTTTGAATGTTCTGTTTGGTTTGCATATTCTCATCCTTTCGGCGCTTCTTTCACGAGAAGAATATGCACAACGCCTATGTCGAGGCATCGGCCAGAAAGACCCGCTTTACAGGAAATGGTAGCCTGCTTACCGAGAAATATCTCAGAGAGTGGAACGATCCGCGCATGGGAATCAGAGCTGCATGGTATGTAAACTGGGACAAGCAATCGCTGCTTTCGCTGAAACGCAACATCAGTCACATCAACCTGCTCATGGGCGAATGCTGTTCATCAATCTGAAAACCGGAGCGCTCAGTACTAAGGTAGTTTTTTGCACTGAAAATTTCTTTTGAGATGACAAAAATATCTTTTGTTGGTAAGAGGCGACCTTAACCGCATATTTTTCACTAATCGCAGGCATAAAAGTCACTTTTGTGTTTACTGAAACTAAAATTTAGACTTATAAAAAGCAGTTAAATACAAATAATCTGCTGTGTATCAACAAGATAATCGCTATGATTATAGATTGGCAATTTAGACCTTATTTCTAGTCGTATTTCTCGGAAAATTTGTATTTTTGCAGGCAAAAAACATAAAAGAATTAAGTCATGAAAAATTTTTATATTCACATCAGTTCATTGATTATTGTGGTTTTGGTGTTTATGTCGTCTTGCCAACACAAGCCTAATACCACGATAGCACAAGCATTGCTACTGGCAGGAGAACACCCGGATAGTGCCCTCGCACTCCTGAACAACATGCAGTTCAGTGAACTGGGCAAGTCTGAACAGGCAAAGTACGCTGTTGTGTACACAATGGCACAAGATAAGTCGGGGTTGGATGTGGACGAAGATTCGCTAATTCGCATTGGATACAACTGGTATGAAAAGCATCCCGAAGATTCCCTTTATGCAAAATGCCAATACTATATGGGCAAATACTATATGCTAAATGATAGCACGGAGTTTGCCATCCGTTGTCTAGATCGCTCATATAAAGCGTCAGAAAAGATAGACGACATCCTTACGGAATGCCTTGCATTGGAAAAACTTTCTAAAGTAGAGAAGATGACGGATGCCAAACAAGCTTTGCTTCATGCAAGAATGGCTATTGACAAATATGAAAGAGATACGACGGCATCACTTGCCAATAAGATTTACTTCAGGTTGAACTTATGTGAGGCACTTGAGTTTGCTGATAGCTCTGCTATAGCCCTGAAAGAATGTAAAATAGCTTTGAATTTGGCTAAAGAATTGGGAGACTCCCTGGTTTTAGCTGATGTCTATCAAGATATGTCGCGGTTATTTCATGATGTAGGAATGTACCGAAAGGCACTTACTTGTGCAAAGGAAGCCTATTTATATAGGAAATCGATGTTTGATACTTCGAACGCCCTTGCCCTAGCAGATGCATATTGTGATGTTGATTCAACGCTACAGGCAAAAGATATTCTTGCAAAGGTCAGTAAAGTTTCTCATGCTAGCCGACACCTTATTTATTATATCAGATGTAAGGCGGCAATAAGAGAAGGACAAATACAACCGGCTATTGTTTGCCTTGATTCGTCAAACTACTATTTAGACAAAATGTACTGTACAACCATGCAAGTCAAAAATGACTATTATGTCTCTGTTCTGCAAAAAGAAAAGGAAGAAGCAAGATTGCAAGGTGAGATTACATCGCAAAAAGCTGCAACAGTATTGACGGTTGTACTGGCACTAATTATTATCATTTTTGTACTCTACATATATAATACCAATAAGAAGCAAGCAAAACAAAAGGCTACAATGGCAGAACAGCTCCATGCGCAAGAACTCTCTCACCGAGATATTCAAATTTGCACTATGAGGAATTTTCTTCTAAAGAAAATTGATATAATGGAAAAGATAGAGTCCATGAGAAACGAGACAGAGAAACATATACTCATATCAGAAGATGATTGGAATGAAATAGAAGTGTTTTTAGATAGTGTCGAGAATCTCTTTGTGTCAAGATTAAGAGCGCAGTTCTCGGGATTGACGAAGAAAGACCTACGACTGATGATGCTGCTCCGTCTTAAAATGCCACAGAAGGCACTTGCACTAATCTATGGTATCAGCGAGAAAGCAATTAAGCAGAAACTGTTTCTCTACAAGGCAAAAGTAGGCATAGAAAAAGAACAAAAATCTCTACGAGAATTCATGGAAAACTACTAAAATCAGTAGCAAAACTTCAAATTTAGACCTCCATTTTTCTGGGGGGTATATAATACGTTGATTATCAGTATATAATAAAAATGTTACAAAATTAAAGAATTAGCCCCAACTTCTTTGCTGAGTGTTTGGAATTAACGTAACTTTGCACCGAAATTAACAACAAACGAAATCAGTATGAAGAAAATTATCATTTTTACATTATTGTTGTTACTAACAACATTGCCCTCTACAGCAAAGGGCATAAAGACCCATATGGATGGGATGCGGCAACATGGTGGTGCACGCAGTGCTATTCCTTCAGTAATGGTTGACCAAGAGTCTTCATATGTTACTGTAGAAATAAGTCGTTATTCTGGAGAGTACGCAATTTACATCTCTGATGAGTATGGAGTTCCTTCATCAAATACAAATGGTATTGTAGAAGGACGCACATATAGTATTCTTGAAACAGAAGATTTGCCCACAGGCAATTATACTATCATGATTGTTTTGGGCAATTTGGTTTATAAAGGAAAATTCCATATTACGCATTGATAAGAAGTTATATAGCTATATACTATTTTGAATATTAATTTTAAAACAACAATGACAATGAAGAAATTTTTTATCGTTGCTCTTTGTGTGGCTGGAATGATGAGTTCTTGCTCTGATATTGACGATAACATCGCCAACGATGCCAAAAGTTCCATCCTCCTCACACAACAAGAGTATGCAAGTATTGAACCAGATTCTCAACTAGAGATGACGCAAGGCGAGATTGTTGATATGGTAAGCAAATTCTCTACAACAGGCAATTCCACTAGAGCTATCGCTGCCAATCCGACAATTGTGAAGAAGTTTTCCCTCTCCTCTTATAGTAACGGAAAACAGATTCCTCTCTATGAGGTAAGTCTAAACGAAGGTGACGATGCTGGTTATGCTATCGTTTCTGGAGACGAAAGAGTCCCTGGAGTCATAGCATATGTTGAGCATGGCTCTCTCAATGACACCCTCACCAACAAAGGTGCAGCTATGATGCTCAAAGAAGCTCAGCGTTCGCTGATAAGCAAAGTGAAGGCTGTAGATATTGCTATAGATTCTTTGAGAGCAAGTGCTAAAGCTAAAATAACTGCAAAGATTGGCACCTGTAATTTTACTTTTGATGAAGTAAAAGACCGTATCGAAGTTCAAAAGGGTATTACTAGAACGGTTGCTACGTCCAATCCTCAGGGCACATTGTTAAAGCAAGTGACACCACTTATCACCACAAAGTGGAATCAGTGTGCGCCATACAACAATCTTATGGACGAGACAACAGCATCCGAAATGCAAAATTGGCCATATTATGGGAAAAACGCTGTAGGATGTACCGCTGTTGCTATTGCTCAGATAGTTGCATTTTACGAATGTTTATCTACTGTCAATGGTGTTTCGCTTAATTGGAGTGCACTGAAGGCATCCTCGGAAATTAGTAATTATGGAAGTGAATCTTTAAAAACACAGATTTCAAATTTATTTTACCATGTTGCTCACGGAATTCAAACAACATGGAATAATGGAGAGGGTGGTGCAAAAATAAGCAATGCCTCAAGCTACCTTAGCGGACTTGGCATCACTTTTGATTCCGGAAGTAAGTGGGCTGGATATTCTATGGATGCGGGACGAATTGTAGAATCGCTTGACAAATTGTATCCCGTAATTATTACAGGAGCATATGAAGCGGGCACAAGAAGTTCTAGTGTCGGAGGAAGACATTGCTGGATTCTTGACGGTTATCAAATCCGCAGAAGAACAACGACCACCCGTACCATTGTAAGGCAAAACGACACATACATCCATGCGAATTTTGGATGGAGCGGCAGAGAGGATGGGTACTATATGGTGGATAGAAACACCACCAATCTGGATTTTGAAACTTCGAACAACGGACATTACAACCAGGATTTGAAACTCTATCCTAATGTAAGAAAGAAATAAAACAACCAGCTAAGAGGGTGCGTTATACAAGACGCTCCCTCTTTATCATATATTATAAAATTATGAAAATATATAGTATATTAGGTGTTATCTTAGTTGCGTTATGCTTCTTTGCATGTAAGAGCAATAAAGAAAATGAGTATCAGCCTCTGACTATAGAAAATTATGCAGAGGTATCCTTGGGTGATACGACAAACCTCATAATAACTGGCGGAAGCGGAAACTTTGTTGTTGAAGGTAACGACAAAGTGGACATTTCTACAGCTCAGAATGCCAAACAGAAAATCACTCTTATCGGCAAGGAAATAGGTACTACTCACATCTTCGTACGAGATAAAATCACGAACGAGTCATGTAGCATTGAGGTAAATGTGATTCTCCCATTTCTTACGTTGAACTTTGAAGAGGAGGAAGGAAACCACCTCAATATAAGGTCAAATAGCTTATTCGTATTGGTTGCAAGTGAGGATAGCATATGTTACGCTTTTAGCTATAATGACATGCAGTTTAAATATAATGACATACCAATTATGAAAGGAACATACCATATATCTCAAAATGGAACCATGTTGTCTTTCGACTTAAAAGGAGAAAATAGTACCTTCGAACATACCTTTAAGTTAAAAAACGATAATGTTGCATACCTTCTGTCAAACATGTCAAGCATAAACATGCTACCGCAAACCTATTTAACGGCAAGTTTTACAGACATAGAAACGGGCATTGACTTTCCGCATGTGTTAATAGGAAATAAAGTCCACAAGACTTTACCAAAAAGAGAGTAGAAGGTCGTATGATAGAACTTCTTTCTCGATAGCATTGTTTATGTCTGAAAATAATTGCTACATAAGCAACATTATTGAATTAAATTCAGAAAATACGTATTTTTATTCGTTTGCTTTTCTCTCCTTATGAATATCCACTATAAGACTCAGCCGTCGTCGCAGAAAGACAGTCCTCGTACCTCAGACTAACTTCCTCCGACTATGGCACGGCAAG
>ERZ791794.1543-NODE-1543-length-10991-cov-14.534016_pt1 | contig 10991 bp, 11 predicted proteins | sample MGYA00510312_ERZ791794 | MGnify/ENA primary metagenome ERZ791794 (study PRJEB30046, sample SAMN00791977) | human gut metagenome | study: EMG produced TPA metagenomics assembly of the A metagenome-wide association study of gut microbiota in type 2... | reverse complement strand
GCCGCCATGGACGGCGCAGAGACGGTCAGCGCGTATGCGCGGTTCAACTGCACCGTCCGCTACGACGCGGCATCGGACGAATACATCGTGGTGGTACTGTACGGATAAACCAACTGAATACCCGACCGAAAGACCGACAGCGTATGTTGCCGGCCTTTTGCGTTGGGGGAAAGGATGAGTATGAAGAAAACCATTCCCAAGCTGCTGACACTGGTGTGTCTGCTGGTGGCGGTCATGGGACTGTCTATCGTGACTGCCCACGCCACTACGGTCACGGGCGTCGTCAGCAGCGGCAACGAATATCGCTATCACGAGGACAAAACGCCTGTGTCCCAGTGGGGACCGTACACCAGCAACAAGCTCAAGTATTTCACCCGGAACGACACCAGGGAAACTGTCCCTGCCTACTGTATGGAGCCGGAGGTGCGCTCCGCCAGCGGCGATTTGCAGTATTCCTCCACATCGTGGAGCGACCTGACGTGGAATCAGCGGTATGCCGTGACGCTGGCTATGGCCTACGGCTATGGCGGCAATTACGGCTTCAATATGCACCCGGACTGCGCGCAGCTGGCGACGCAGGCGGTGGTGTGGGAGTTCGTGTGCGGCTACCGCAGCCCGGTGTACCCCTACACGCTGTACGACACCACCTGCGCCAACCTGTTCCACTACGCCGGCGACGGCGTGCAGGAGGCGTATGACATCCTTATTGACCGCATCATGGGTCATGGCGTGATCCCCAGCTTTGCTGTGAAGTACCGCAATCAGCTTTCGGACGCCAATGCCATTACGCTGACATGGGACGGCAGTCAGTATGTGGGTACAGCCACCGATACCAATGGTGTGCTGTCGCAGTACTACTTCCGGACCAATATCAGCGGCGTAACCGTCAGCCAGCGGCGTAATGTACTGACCGTGACGGCCACAAAGGACGCAGCAGCGAAGTTGAACGGTTATATCAGCAGCGACTATGGCTACGCACTGGATGTGGAGGGCACGGAGGCTGTGCTGTTAGAACCCAGCAACGGCAGCAACTACCAGGCGTGTGCGGCGCTGACCTCACTGCCCGACCCTGTGTGGGCATACATTCATTTTAAGGTCAAAATTGTGGAGGAGAAGGGCAGCATCACCGTCCGCAAGTTGGATGCCACAGGCGCACCTCTTGCCGGTGCGGAGCTGCTGCTGGAGACTTCTGCGGACGGCAAGGCATGGACGGAGGTCGGCAGAGTGACCACCGACAAGACCGGTATTGCCAAATGGAGCGACCTCAAAATCGGTGTGCAATACCGTATTACCGAAACCAAAGCTCCCGCGGGGTATGCTCTGTTGACCGCGCCGCTGTTTACGGGAACGCTGGACAGCAATAACCGAGACATTACCATCACCGCCTGTAACAATGCAGGCTTCGTCCTGCCCTTCACAGGCGGCACGGGATTTACAACCTATATTGTGCTTGCAGCACTCATGCTTTGCATGGGTGTTTATTTTTGCAAAAAATCTAACACCAAAAAGGAGAACACCAAATGAAAAAGATCCATCGCCTATTGGCCATGCTCATGGCCGCTATCATGGCTCTGAGCCTCATCACCACGGCATTTGCCGAGCCCGACCATCGATCCCAGCAAAAAAGCGTCCCTGAGCATCTATAAGTACGATATCACCAAGACCGGCAATCCTACGTTGGATAAGACCGTGCGTGAGGCCAAGAACTCCACCGGCAAGAATACCGGTACTCTGACCGACATCCAAAAACCAAGCTGTGATCCACCTAAGACCAGCAACCACCAAGGGAGGGACTTCCGCCCCTCCCTTGGTGGTTGTCCAGCAGTTTGCCGCAATCGGGGCGGGCTTATGCCGGCAGGTTGATATGACCGATTTTATCCAGCGCAGAGAGATCAACGCTTTCCACATAGGCTTTGATCTCGTCATCGCCGAGAGAGTCACCCGGCTGAGAAACCAGGCTGATAAATGCGTTCTCGCCGTTGTAAAGGACAATGAACTGATGGCTGCCGGAATAAACAGACACTGTCTCGCCACGCGCGGTGGTATACGACCATTCATGGTATTCATGGGCATCATCCAGAGAAAGGCAGTCGATGCTCATGCTCCCCTTCACCCGACGGTTTATGGCGATGGTGCAGAAGCTTTCTTCCTCGCCGCCGGTGCTCCAGTCATCCCCGTAGGAGAAGGAGCCGTCGTTCCATACCCGATAATCGGGGACACCCTGCCGTGACGGGCTTTCCAGCGTCAAAAAGCCATCGCTGCCGATGATCTCGCAAAAGCTCGCATATCCAGAGCCTTCGTATAGCTCGTCCCACGGGGTAAGCTCATATTTTCCACTGATCTCAAGGAACTTGTTGACCAGCGTTTCCGTGTAAAGGCCGTTGTAGACCCTTCGATGGGCTTCGCCCCAGTCGCCCAGAGGCTGGTGCAGCGCATCTCCGTTATAGCCGTTTGCTTCGTAGGCACTGAGGAAGGCGTTGAACTCGCGGGAGGCCTCGTATTCGGGGGAGCCGATGCAGCCCTGCATACTGATGGTCATTCCGTCATCCAGCTTTTTGCCTGCGTACTCGCCGTCCACATAGTGGTCGGAAACGATCTGGCTGCCCATCACAGCGTCTCTGATACCAAACAGATTCACCGCGTAGGCCCCCACGCACATGGCGCACAAAAGCGCTATGATGGCCGCCGCCACCAGTACCGATCTTCTGACAGGTCTCTTTTTGTGAATCGTATAGTTTTCCATGTTCATAATCTCCTTTTCGGCATCAGATGCCTCAACCGTCTGCATCAGGTCGATGGCATCCAGTATAAACTTCGGATCAATATTGTTGAACCCGGACAGAAAGTCAAACGATGTCATAGCAATCCCTCCTTAGATAAATATAGCCGTAATTTCTGCCTGGTTCGGAAAAGTGAGGTTTTTACTTTGCTTTGTGAACACTTGAACCTCAAGGCAATGTCCGCTATGGAAGCAAAGAACCAGTAGCGACACACAAAGATATTTCGGTCGTCTGCTGAGAGTGTGCAAAGAAATTGATTGACCGCCGCGGCAAACTCCTTCCTCTCGCATTCCGCTTCCACGGAATCACCGGAAGCGATGGTGTCCTTCAGCTCGTCCAATACAAGATCAAACTCACCGCCGCCGCGTTTCCGGGCGTACTGCTCCCGCAACTTCATCAGGCTGAGATTTCTGACAATGGCTGCCGCAAAAGCCTGAAAACATGTTGGCCGCTGTGGGGGAATGCTGTTCCATAGGGCCATGTATGTATCAGACACGCATTCCTCCGCGTCCTGCGCGTTGGATAGGATATTGAGAGAAATTTTCGTGCAAAGCCTGCCGTACTTTTCATCGGTACGGGAGATGGCCTCCTGACTTCGCTGCCAGTATAGATCAATGATTCTTTCGTCTTCCATGACGGCCTCCTTTAAGAGCTCTCACCCCGTAAGTTGCAAAAAGCGGTGGACAGGTTACAGTTTTTTCAACGGTGAATGTGGCAGCGCAAAACGCCCGAGGATAAACGGTGTCATCGTCATATTTTAGTGCCTTTCCGTCCGACAGGCAAGGAGAGGTACCGCAACGCCGCAGACAAGGGTGCGATCCAGGTCATCGCCGGCCACCGAGGTTGGAAAGGCGCGGACTACTTCCGCCATATCGACCGCTTGCAGATGGGCGATACCGTTACGCTGGCGAACTTATGGGGAACACTGACCTACACGGTGGCCGACATCCAGATCATCCAGCCCCACGAGGTAGAGAAAATCAAAATTCAGCCGAACCGCGACCTGCTGACGCTGCTGACCTGCCATCCCTACGCCAGCGGCGGGCGGCAAAGGTATGTGGTGTACTGCGAAAGGGCAGGATAAAAACGCTGTCGAAATGTGTCTCAACCTGGGACGGATTAGGAGGGAGAACGACCATGCGTAAAAAGCCTGTGCCGCCCGCACTGTGGATGGCGCTGACAATACCCGTATTGTGGCTGGCGGTCATCGCGGCAAGTGTGTATGAGAACGGCATGAATGTGTTTGAACTGGTGAGCCACCTTACCGCTGCGGTAAACCATCCGTTTGCCGTCCGCTGGACAGCATATACGCCGCGATTTCTGCTGGTGTTTCTGCTGCTCTATGGCGGTGGTGTTCTCCTGTACTATTCTGGCAGGGAGAACCGCAGACCGGGGCAGGAGTACGGCTCTGCCCAGTGGGGCAGCCCGTGGCAGCTCAATAAGAAGTACGCAGACAAAGACCCTGCAAACAATACACTGCTGACACGTCATGTGGCTATGAGCCTGAACGGGCGGCAGCACATGAGAAATCTGCTCCAGATCATCGTGGGCGGCAGCGGCGCAGGTAAGACACGGTTTTTCTGCAAACCCAATATCATGCAGGCTAACGGCAGCTTCCTTGTGACAGACCCCAAGGGAGAGCAGCTGCGCGCCCTCGCGCCGCTGCTGCTGGAGGAGGGGTATGTGCTGCGGGTATTCAACCTCATCGACCCGCAGCACTCCGATGCGTTCAACCCCTTCTCCTACATACGGGACGCCAAGGACGTGATGAAGCTGGTAAACAACCTGATCCAGAACACCACACCCAAGAACGCCCAGCAGAGCGATCCGTTTTGGGAACGTTCGGAGGTGGCGTTGGACACCGCCCTGATGCTGTACCTGCTCTATGAAGCACCACCGGAGGAGCAGAATTTTGAAACGGTGCTGTATATGCTGGAGAACGGCGGCGCAAGCGAGGAGGATGAGTCATATCGCTCCCCGCTGGATTTGCTGTTTGAGGCATTGGAGGACGAGGAGCCTGACCATATCGCGGTGCGGGAATACCATATTTTTCAGCAGGCCGCGGGCAAAACGGCGCGTTCCATACTCATTACCGCCGCGGTGCGGCTGTCGGCTTTCATCATCCCGCAGATCAGGGACATCACCTCCCGCGATGAAATGGAACTTTCTATGATGGGAGAGCGCAAGCAGGCCGTCTTTGCCGTTATCCCCGACAGCGACAGCACCTTTAATTATTTGGTGGGGATGCTCTACACCTGCGCGTTCCAATCGCTGTACTATCAGGCGGACAAGGTGCATCAGGGGCCGCTGCCTGTTCCCGTGCGGCTGATGATGGACGAGTTCTGCAACGTGGCGCTGCCCAGCGACTTTGTAAAGATACAAAGCACCATGCGCTCCCGCAACATCATGTCCACCATCGTCCTGCAAAATATATCCGGTCTGAAAGCGCTGTTCAAGGACGACTGGGAGGGACTACTGGGCAACGCTGACACGCTGCTGTATCTGGGCGGCAACGAGCAGTCTACCCACAAGTATATTTCGGAGATGCTGGGCAAGGAGACGCTGGATGTGCGGCACACCAGTACCACCAAGGGACGGAACGGCTCCACCTCCGTCAGCCGCCAGCAGTTGGCCCGCGACCTGATGACACCGGACGAGGTGCGGGCCATGGACAACCGCTACGCGCTGCTGTTCATCCGTGGTGAACGGCCTGTGATGGACGAGAAATACGACATCCTGCGGCATCCAAATTTGAGCCGGACGGAGGACGGCGGAGCCGCGCCCTATGTGCATAAGCTGGCGGACTATGCTTGCGCCGACATGAGCGCAGCATTCATCTCGCTGGAGGAATTAATCTTATTGGAGGGATTTACGGAATGAAACGATCTGTGGTGCGGCGTGTAAGCCGCACATTTCTTTTGAGCCTGTGTATCTGTATGCTGACGGCCACCACCGCCTACGCAGCCGGCGGTGATCCGCTGACCATCGTTAATAACCTGTCCGACTTCATCTTTTCGGTCATCAAAGCCATTGGCATTATTATTCTCGGCTGGGGCATCGTGCAGGTGGGCATGAGCATCCAGAGCCACGACGCCAGCCAGCGGACGCAGGGCCTGCTGTGCCTGTTCGGCGGCTTACTTATTGCCTTTGCCAAGGAGATTCTGACGCTGATCGGCGTGGTGTAAGCTATGGACAACAACTGGATCATTGACAATCTCAACTATGCTTTCAGCGTATGGAATGACAAGCTGACGGAGATGTGGTCGCTGCTGTCCCAATCGCCGCAGGCGTTCAAGGGCGGCACCATCTGGCAGACGATCCAGACCGTCAATGGAGCCATGCAGGGCATTGGTTACGGTCTGCTGGTGCTGTTTCTGGCCATCGGCATCTTTCGCAGCAGCGCCAGCTTCCGGGATTTTCAGCGGCCTGAACACGTCCTTCGGCATTTTACCTACTTCGTCATGGCGAAGCTGGCTGTCACCTACGGCATCGACCTGATGGTGGACATTTTCACGGTCTGCGCCGGTATCATCTCCGCCGCTGCCGGCAGTGTGGGCGGTATCGACGGTGCAGCTGTGTTGCTGCCTACGGAGATGGTGACGGCCATCGGGGATGTGGGCTTTCTCGCCAGTATCCCCCTGTGGCTGGTGACGCTGCTGGGATGTCTGGTCATTACGGTGCTGGCATTTTTGATGATCCTCACCGTGTATGGTCGGTTTTTCAAGCTCTATTTGTACGCTGCGCTGTCGCCGGTGGCACTGGCGTCCTTTGCGGGAGAGGGCACGTCCCAAATGGGGCGTGCCTTTCTCAAAAGCTATATGGGCGTGTGTCTGGAGGGCGCGGTGATCGTGCTGGCCTGCATCGTGTTCTCGGCCTTTGCTGCCAGCGACACGGTGGTGTTGGGCGGCGGCTCGGTGGTTACGCAGGTGTGGGGCTATCTGGGCGAGGTGATCTTCAATATGCTGGTGCTGGTAGGACTGGTGAAGGGCGCCGACCGTGTGGTGCGGGAGATGTTTGGGTTGTGACGGGAGCATTGACACTATGGGGTAGATATGAGAAAATAATCACAATAATATAAAAACTAAGTTGTGGTAAATGATATGAGAGGTTAAAACTATGGATTTGAAGATTCATGTAACCGTCCATGCCTATGCGGAAGAACAACTCCATGATGAAGTGCTTGTGCCGCATAGCGGCAACTACGGAATACTCGGTAAGGAGATTGTTGCACCGCTGAGGAGAATCAATGGGAAGAGTTTTTCTATCAGAAATGTTGAAGCGGACTTTTCAATCATAAATCTGTGGGATTGGGTAGACGAGAGAATATATGAAATCGGCGTCAGATTCAAAACTGACCCAGTATTAACTCTCGCTGAGGAATTTAGCGATATCCAGAAATATCTTGTGTTTGATGGGTTACGTTATTCGGTAGATTCTACAGAAAAACCGATAACATATTTTCTCCGGCTTATGGGATGCAAAATAGAAGATACTATCGAAATACAGCTGCTGGTATGCATGGACGCAGGAACAGTGTTTGAAGATGATGGTATACGATATTACATGAATTCAAAAGAAGCCGGAAAGCACAATTTACCCCACGTACATGTCGATATACGACATGAAAGATCTGGCTCTTTTTCTATCATCACGGGAGAAAAATTGTCGGGGGATAGGATCAGAAGTTCTGATGAGCACAAGATACGGAAGATGATTGCAAAACGGCGAGCGGAGTTATTTGATTTCTGGAACAAACATACAGATGGATTGACTGTGGATTTGGATCAAGCATTAGGACTTATAGGTTACTAATACGAGATATACTTGCAGTGGCAACCCAAAAACTTATCTCCAAATTGAAGATGGAGGAAGGTTCCTTAGAGAGAACAATGAAAGGCAACCAAGAAATCCGCGATTAGTGCAAGTAAGTATAAATAATGCTATATACTTGAGAGGCTAAATTTGAAGCTATTATACTGCTATTCCGAAACCCGTCTCAATTGAGACGGGTTTCGACATTTATGGAGGCATACATGGAAATCAAAATCAACAAAGAAATACGCAGCTACAAGGAGACTGTCTACTTCGGCCTGACAGCGCGGCAGTTGATCTGTTCGCTGCTGGCCGTGGGTACGGCGGTGGGGCTGTATTTTGCCCTGCGGGGCGTGTTAGACCGCGAGACGCTGGGCTGGCTGTGCATCGTGGGCGCTGCGCCTATGGCGGCGGCAGGCTTCTTTCACTACAACGGCCTGACGCTGGAGCAATTCCTGTGGGCGTGGTGCAAGACCAACTTTCTGCTGGCCGGTCGGCGGCTGTGGCACAGCAAGAATTACCTATACGACCTTTGGGAGAAGGAGGACAAGAAGTGAGAAAACTATTCAAGGGCCGCAGCACGGAGCGGGACGCCTTTCGCATCCCACGCAGCGTGCAGCAGTCCATCCCCATCAAGCGCATCTATAAAGACGGTATCTTTCGTGTAAGCGGCAGGTTTTCCAAGACCTGGCGCTTTTTTGACATCAATTACGCCGTGGCCTCGCCGGAAAAGCAAATGGAGCTGTTTCTGGGCTACTGCGGCGTTCTCAACAGCCTGCCCATCGACGCGGGCATCAAGCTGACGCTGGTGAACCGCCAGCTCAACCGGCAGGAGTTCAGCCGAAACCTCCTGATGGCCTACCGGCAGGATGGCCGCGACTATATGCGCCGCGAGTATAACGACATTCTGCTGGACAAGGCCAGCGGCAGCAACAATCTGGTGCAGGAGAAGTACATCACCGTGTCCGTTGCCAAGCACAGTGTCGAGGAGGCTCGCACCTTCTTCGCCCGTGTGGGAACTGACCTGACCGCTGGCCTCAGCCGCATGGATTCCGGCATACGGGAAATCACCCTCAACGAGCGGCTGCGGCTGTTCCACGACTTCTTCCGCGTGGGGCAGGAATCGGCCTTCGCCTTCGACCTGCAAACCGCCCAGCGGCGCGGCCACGACTTCCGCGATGCCATCGCGCCGGAGACGCTGCAATTCGTCCACGACCACTACACCGTGGACGAGCGTGTGGGCCGCACCCTGTTCCTGCGGGAGTATGCCAGCTTCATCAAGGACACTATTATTACCGAGCTGATGGACTACCCCCGGAACATGATGCTGTCTATCGACATTGTGCCGGTGGCCACGGATGAGGCTGTATCGGAGATGCACCGGCGCATCATGGCGGTGGAGAGCGACATCACCCGCTGGCAGCAGCGGCAGAACCACCACAACAATTTCTCTGCCAACATCCCCTACGATTTGGAGCAGATGCGGAAGGAAACACGGGAGTTTCTGGACGACCTCACCGCCCGCGACCAGCGGATGATGTACGCGCTGGTGACGTTGACCCATCTTGCCGACAACGAGGAGCAGTTGGAGCAGGACACGGAGGCGCTGTCCGCCATTGGCCGTTCCCACGGCTGCCAGTTTGCTACCATGAAGCACCAGCAGGAGGACGCGCTGAACACGGTGCTGCCCTACGGCCTGCGGCGTATCGATGCTATGCGGACGCTGACCACGGAGAGCACCGCTGTGCTGCTGCCCTTTAAGACGCAGGAGATCATGGACACGGGCGGCCTGTACTACGGCGTCAATGCCGTGTCCCGCAACCTTATCATCTGCAACCGCGACGCGATGCTCAACGGTCACGGCCTTTATATGGGCGTGTCCGGCAGCGGCAAGTCCATGATGGCCAAGCAGGAGATCGGCTTTGTGGCACTGAACACCGACCACGATATTATTGTGGTAGACCCCGAGCGGGAGTATGGCCCGCTGATCCGCGCCCTAGGCGGCGAGGTCATCACCATATCCGCCTCCAACGGCAGCTATGTCAACGCGCTGGACATCTCCAAGGAGTACGGCGACGGGCGCAATCCGCTGGTGCTGAAAAGCGAGTTCATCATGTCTCTGTGTGAACAGCTCATGGGCGCGGGCGAGATCGGCGCAAAGGAGAAATCCATCATCGACCGCTGCGCTGCCAATATTTACCGCAAGTACATCCGTAAATACGAGGGCGATCCGCCCACGCTGAAAGACCTCTATGACGACCTCATGCGGCAGAAGGAGCCTGTTGCCCACGAGATCGCGTTGGCGTTGGAGCTGTTCACCACCGGCAGTCTCAACGTGTTCGCCCACAAGACCAATATCGACACCCGCAACCGCATCATCTGCTACGACATTCAGGACTTGGGTGAAAACCTCAAGCCCATTGGCCTGCTGGTGATGCTGGACAGCATCCTCAACCGTGTCATTCGCAACCGGCAGCAGGGGCGGTACACCCACGTCTATATTGATGAGATCTATCTATTCTTCGCCAGCCCCGGTGTGGGCGGTAAGAGCGCCATCAACAACTATTCCAGCGAGTTCCTGTATAAATGCTGGAAGCGGTTCCGTAAATACTACGCCACCCTCACCGGCATTACGCAGAATGTGGAGGAGTGCCTGTTGTCCGACACGGCGCGGCTGATGTTCGCCAACAGCGAGTTCTTGGTACTGCTGAACCAGGCACCTACCGACCGTGCGGAGCTGGCCAAGCTGCTGGATGCCAGCGACGCGCAGATGGATTACGTCAGCGACGCCCCGGCAGGCCATGGACTTATCAAGGTCGGCTCCTGCCTCGTGCCGTTCATCAATGAGCTGCCCCGTGATACGGAGCTGTACCGTCTGATGACCACCAAGCCGGGGGAACAAAATGCGTGACGTCAAGACCCGCGCCGCCATGGAACAGCCGAAAACACGGCAGCAAAACGCCATGCCCCGCACGGCGGTGCGTATCTTGCAGCGGCACTACGTCCAGCAGAAGCAGGAACGGCAGACCCAGCACCAGCGTCAGCCGGTGGAATACGCCACGGAGCAGGTGCAGCGGGGGACGGCGGACGCCGCCCATCTGACTTTCCGCGCTACGCAGCAGCTCCAGCGGAAATATGCCCTGCACAAATACCGTGCGCAGAAGGTACGGCAGCGGCAGGAGACAACGGCGGCGCAGGTGCGACAGCGGGATATGTGGCGGTCAATGGAGCAGACCGCCGCAGCGCAGCACACTGCCACAGTGCCGCGCCAACCGACGCAAAAACCGCCTGCACCAACCATGACCGCCGCCCAGCAGCGGGCGAAGCAGCAAACCCAGCACGCCGCCCAGCGGCAGATGCTCCAGCAGACGAAAGCCGCCGCCCGCAAAGCAGGACAGC
>ERZ791794.1537-NODE-1537-length-11082-cov-2.447719_pt1 | contig 11082 bp, 5 predicted proteins | sample MGYA00510312_ERZ791794 | MGnify/ENA primary metagenome ERZ791794 (study PRJEB30046, sample SAMN00791977) | human gut metagenome | study: EMG produced TPA metagenomics assembly of the A metagenome-wide association study of gut microbiota in type 2... | reverse complement strand
ATGCAATATATCCCGAAAGTCCATCAGCATATGTGCTCTTTAGCTTTGTGAGCTGTCTGTATTCCAGAATATCCGCAACAATCGGATACTCCGGTGCCAGCTTTTCAAGCACATCTGCCGCAGTAGAATAACCGGTCTTTGTCTTCTTTTCATTTGGAAGTCCAAGCTTTTCAAAGAGAATGACTCCAAGCTGCTTTGGCGAATTTATATTAAACTCTTCACCTGCTGCCTCGTATATTTTCTTTTCAAGCTCAGCTATCGAAACAGCAAGCTTGTCTCCATACTCCTTAAGCTTTATTCCATCAGCCCTTATACCCTCATTTTCCATATCATACAGCACGAAAACGAGTGGCAGCTCTATATCTTTATAAAGAGTGAGCATATCCATTTCCTTTAGCTTCTGCAAAAGAACCGGCTTTGATTTCCAGGCAGTATACACCTCGTAGCAGGCACAGTCCACTGCCTTTTTCTCATCCTCCTTCATCATCTGAGTAAAATCAAGCTTCCCCAGATAATCCTTTTTAGATGAGAGCATAAGCCCCAGATAGTCCTTTGCAACCGCATCATATGGATACTCCCCGACAAGCGGATTGATAAGGTATGCAGCCACCATCATGTCAAAATACCTGCCTCTGTCATCTGCCTTTATCTCTTTGCTCTTAAATCTGTGCAGATTGGTCTTTAAATCCGGTGATATCCATGACTTTACTTCCAGGGTATTTAATTTTTCATCGAGGAAGCTGCTTGAAATCTCATCACCTGTACAGATAAAATAAATGTCCTCCTCTGAAAAACAAATCGAAACAGCAAGATAATCGTTAGAAACCGGCTCCGAAAACAGACTTAGCTGTCCATCACTTTCGCTATTTTCCAAAGACTCTCCCGGTACTACCGCAAAAGCGACCTCCTTGTCCTTTGCCTTCTCAAACACTCTCTCTGCAGTCTTTAAGTCCCTTACTACCACAAAATGCTCCTCGGCATTGTTTTTAGGAGCCTCCACATTAAACCGTGACAGCATGTTTTTGAATTCGTATCTTTTGCACAGTAAAAAGGCTTCCTCTGTGTAGAGTGACTCTACTCCGCCACTAAGCTTTGCATCAGAAAATTCATAGTCAACCGGTGCATCAAGTATGATTGTAGCAAGCTCCTTGCTCATAACCGCCTGCTCCCAATACTCCACTATGTTCTTTGAAGCCTTTGGCGGCTTTACATTCTCAGCGTCCTCATGTACTGCCTCTATACAGTGATATTTTGCTATAAGTGCACCTGCTGTCTTTTCACCTATTCCCGGCACTCCCGGGATATTATCAGACGTATCTCCCTGCAGCGCCTTTACATCGATAAACTCCTTTGGAGTGACACCGTACTTTTCGATAACATCTGCTGTATTGTAGTTTTCTATCTCGGTTCCTGTTTTCTTTGTCTTTGGAATCCTTACCATGACATGGTCAGTCGCAAGCTGCAAAAGGTCTCTGTCTCCGGAAATGATGGCGACATCCATACCGGCCTTTTCTGCCCTGACAGATATAGTTCCAAGTATATCGTCGGCCTCATAGCCTTCCTTTTCCACGATTTTAATGCCCATAGCAGTAAGCATTTCCTTTATCATAGGCACCTGCTGCCTGAGCTCCTCGTCCATAGGCTTTCTCGTGCCCTTGTACGCATCAAACATCCTGTGGCGAAACGTCGGTGCATGCACATCAAATGCCACCGTCAGATAGTCAGGCTTTTCCTCGTCAAGAATCTTGAACATGATATTCAAAAAACCATAGACTGCATTTGTGTGAAGTCCCTCTGAATTGGTCAGATTAGGCAGCCCGTAATATGCCCTGTTTAAAATACTGTGTCCGTCTATAAGTACAAGCTTTTCACTCATTTTGATACTTTCCTTACTGTCAATTATAATATTGTTGTAATCGCTGCCGGTCACACTGCAGTGCAAACAGTAACGTTAAATAGCTCTTGTATATTTCTTAAGCCACTGAGCCTCCTCATCATTCAAAAATGGGGAAACAAGCTCATAAACTCTCGCATGATAAGCATTCAGGTATCCCTTTTCCCTGTCTGTCATCTGATTTGGATCAATCGCATCTAAATCTATAGGCACATATGTCAGATTCTCAAAATACATGAACTGGCCGTACTCATTTTTCTCACCCTTCCGGCAGATAAGCTCATTCTCTGTACGAATACCGAATTTGCCCTCTAAATAGATGCCCGGCTCGTCTGTAGTGACCATGCCCTCTTCTATCACACGCTCTGCAGTTCTGCCCGGGTACTGCTTCCAGTGAAAGCTGTTTGGTCCCTCATGAACATTGAGCACATAGCCCACACCGTGTCCGGTACCGTGATTGTAGTCCATGCCAATCTCCCAGAAAGGCTCTCTTGCCAGAATATCAAAGTTAAGGCCCGAGCAGCCCTCCTTAAACCTTGCATTTGCCAGGTTCATATTTGAGCGGCACACTCTCGTAAACATATCCTTCATCTCGTCAGTCACCGGTCCTAACGCAAAGGTTCTCGTGATATCTGTGGTTCCCTCAAGATAATGTCCTCCTGAATCAACCAAAAGAAGACTCTCAGGCTTAAGCTGTCTGTCGGACTCCTCTGTTGCAGAATAATGCACAATAGCACCATGATCAGCATATCCGCATATTGTGGCAAAACTCAAATCAAGAAAGCCCTCCTGCTCAGCTCTAAGCGATGCAAGATAATCTGAAGCCGAAATCTCTGTCATGGGTATCTTACCTATATTTGTCTTAAGCCAGTACATGAACCTGCACATCGCAACTGCATCCTTTAAATGCGCCTTGCGCAGATTTTCAAGCTGTACTTCATTCTTTACGGCCTTCATGACAACTGTAGGATCCTCCGCATCAATCACCTTAACACCATCCGGCAGGCTGTCGCAGATGCGGTAATTTACAATCGATGTATTTAAAAGCACTGTCTCTTTTTCATCAATATGCTTCACATATTCATAAAAATCATCGTAAGGTCTTGTCTGTATACCATTCTTATCTAGGTATGCCTTAAGAGTCTCTGTCACAACCTCTTCCTGCAAAAACCATATGCAGCTGTCCTGTGACAGTGCCAGGTATGAAAGCACTACAGGCACATAGCTTATGTCTCCTCCCCTGACATTTAAAAGCCAGGCGATATCGTAAAGTGATGACATCAGATGAAGTGTTGCACCCTTTTGTGCCATCTGCTCTCTGACTCTTTTAAGCTTTGAGCTTATATCCTCACCGGTATATTTATTGTCAAAAATCATGACAGCTTCCTTTGACATAGGTGGTCTGTCAGTCCATATAAGGTCAATCAGATCCTCATTTACATACATGCTGCCGTGCTTTTCTTTTGCGATTTCAGAAAGTCTTTTGCCCCATGCGGCATTTACCACTCTGCCGTCAAAGCCTATTACACCGCCATCCGAAAGAGTATCCTTTATATACTCATCAACTGTCGGTACGCCCTCCTCGCCAATCTTAAAGAGCTTTACAGTGGTATCCTTAAGCTGCGCAGCCGCCTGCACAAAATACCTGCCGTCTGTCCATAGTCCGGCCTCATCCATAGTGATGACTGCGGTACCTGCTGATCCCGTGAAGCCTGTAATATATTTGCGTGCCTTAAAATGCTCTCCTACATACTCTGACTCATGAAAATCAGCAGTAGGTACCACATACAGCGAGATGCCCCTCTTTGCCATCTCGCTTCTCAATGCTTTTAATCTATCCTGTATCATTTTATTATGCCTCTTTAAATTCAAAAAATTTCGTATCTAATTCCGGATACATTCTCTTTAATGAGATTGGTTTGCCGGATTTGTTCAAAAAGCAATGGCTGCTTTTTGCAGTAGTGCGAAGCTCGCCTGTCTCTTTGTCCTTCATGACATACTCAAGCTCCATCTTGATTCCGTTATACTTAAGCAGCTTTGTGTAGATGACGACCGTATCATCGAAATGTACCATACTGTGATACTCTACCGATATCGACAGCACCGGACTTATGATTTCCATATCCTCCATCTGCCTGTAGTTGAGTCCTATCTGATCCATCAAATCAAGTCTTGCTTCTTCCATCCACTTGACATAGTTTGAATGGTGGATTATACCCATCTGATCTGTTTCATAATACTTTGCGTGGTGCTCGTAAGGACGGATTCTAAGCTCGCCTTGTGAGCCGGCAATCTGTAACTCATTATTTGCCATAAAAAATTCCTCCATTCATATTTTGGTCTTATTTCTATTATGCCACATTGGACAGCTAAATTCAACGGCTTGACTGTAATCACTCAATAATCACTCAAAAATTAACACTATAGCGCATAACAATATTAAACCGGTTATTGCCCTCTACCTGCGTATCATGCTGTAGCAGTCTCTGCAAATATTGCGGGAATTGCCAATCGGAAGTATTCTTCCGCAATAGCGGCATCTGATTATATACTCATCCTTACTCTTTGCAAGAAGCTGCATAATCTTGGCCTGTGTTTTGTCACGCTCGTTTTCAAGCCACTCCTGCTCAACAATTTTTCCCATGCGGACTGAAAACTGATAGTACAAATCAAGCTTTTTGTAATAGGATTCGTATTTCATGAGTCCCTGATACTTTGAATGCTTATCCGGCTTATCGAGAGAGATATCAGACGTATATGACATGCAGTAACGCAGCCATTGTCTGACAAGCTCCCTGTCCTTTATATCTATAGGACATGTAATCATCTTATAAAGCAGATATTTGTCATCAAAATCTGCGATAAAGTATCGCTCCTTATACGCATATCCATACAAAAACAATATCTCATCGACATTGATTTTCCTAAACGGTGCTGATGGCTCTGCCTCATGCCAGAGCTTAATTATCGCATCAAGCGGCGCATCCATTGTAAGGAGCACCTGCGGGAAGCCAAGACTTACTATATCAATATCCTGCTCCGGTATATTTAGCGTATTCTTCAGATAATTCAGATTCTTTTGTCCCAAAGCTGTCACATAGCCTGTATCATACAGACCAAATCTGCCTGCACGGCCCGCTATCTGTTTTATCTCAGAGATGACAAGCGGACGTCTTGATACTCCATCAAACTTTTCCACCTCCAGAAATACAATTCTTCTGACCGGCAGATTGAGTCCCATTCCTATAGCATCTGTTGACACGACAACCTGTGTCTTTTTCTCATTAAAAAGCGTCATCTGCCTTCGCCTTATTTCCGGCGGCAGACTTCCGTATATGACACTTGGCTTTATGCCGTTTTCCTCAAGACGCCCTGCTATATTGAGTACCGACTTCTTTGAAAATACGATAAAGGCATCGCCATCCCTCACATCCTGTGGAAATGAAAACGGCTTATCCTCCAGCTTTAGAGCTGTCTTTCTCTCATACTCCCTTATCTCATACTCGTCATGGCAAAGATTAATCAGATGAATGACAACATCCTTTGCCACCGGGCTCATGCATATATGAATCTCTCCTGCAAGTGTACCAAGAATTGCCCTGGTCCACGAATGTCCCCTGTCATCATCTGCTACCATCTGTGCCTCATCAATCACTGCGATATCATACTCCTTGTCACAGTCAAGCATCTCCACTGTCGATGCTGTAATTCTGCTGTCTGATACCTCAAGACACTCCTGGCCTGTAAGCATGGTGCATGGTATGCCTGCATCATTCATCTTCTCATATACCTCAAGTGCCAGAAGGCGAAGCGGTCCCAGATACACTCCATTTTGCGCCAGCTTAAGCCTCTCAAGTGCCTGATATGTCTTACCGCTGTTAGTCGGGCCTATATGGAGTATGAAGCGCCTTTTCATGCTCTGTGCTTTTGGAAACTCCAGCTCCGGCCGAGCCGGAACCAGCGTGACAATCTCTCTTCTAAGCTCCTTGCTGCGGTACTCATTGTAAAGCGCCTTCATGCTCCTTGTACATATCGCACCTATATACTCCTTGCGCAAAAGCTTTAAAAAATCTTCTGTGAGATACTCTGCTTCCTTCTCATCAAATTGCTCCATATCCACCCTGACGAGCTGCGGAATGATTTCTCTATTTAAAATATGCTTTGCATTCTTATTGTTTGAATAGTAGGTAATCAATGCAAGCCTTTTTATTTCATGATGCAGCTTGTCGAGTGCCACAGTCTCATTTTTTGAAAATCGCGCATATTTAATTGATTTTGCCTTGCTATTGAGCCTGTGAATATAGTGTGCCAGCTTTACAGGTTTACCTGTACTTCTCTTCGCATTCTCCCTGTACTGGTCAATATAAAACTGTACCAGTACATCTTCAAACGATTTTTCCATATATGTGTATTATCCTCTTTATTTGTATACGCCGTTGAGTGTCACTTCAAAAGTAACATCCTTTCCGGCAAGCTCCGTATTTACCTTATAATCATCCGGAAATTTCAGGTTTAAATCAAAGGTTTCTCCCACCTTGTGACCTACCACTCCGTCCTCAAAGCCATCTATATAGCTGCCTGAGCCAAGCACCAGGTCCGCGCCCTGTCCATCAGTGCTTCCACCCTCGAATTTTTCTCCGTCCATATATCCGGTGTAATCAATATTTACCTTATCTCCTTTTTCTGCAACCGTGTCAGTCTCTGTATTCGGTGTTGCTGCCTTGGTCTGTGAATCACTGCTTTGTGTCTCTGATGCCTGAGATTCTGTGGTCTGTGATGCAGCTTGCGTACCGGCAGTGCCCTTTGACGATGAACCTCCCGATGTCGCAACTGCCCAGATGAGCACTATGACTACCACGACAACTGCCACTACCGGCACCCAGAATTTCAGCAGATTCACAACCTTTGCCTTCTTCTGCGCTTTTTCTCTTTCGACTCTTCTTTTTTCCTGTGCGATTTTTTTGTTTTGTTTGTTCATTTTGTTAATCTCCTGTTTTAGTTTTATTATTAAGCATTATCTGTCACTGTGAGATTTAAGCTGTAACCGTCTGCGTCTCTTAACCATTTGGCGCGCCAATAAAAGTAATAGAAAAATACCCACACTGCCTGCGCTTATAGCTGCACCTGCCTTAAGCCCCGGTGTCTCATAATAAAGCTCTATCTCATGCTCTCCCTCATCCAGATGAATGCTCACAAAGGTATCTGAAAAATCCTCATACTCTGCATCCTTCCCATCCACCTTCATAGTCCATCCCTTTTCACTCGGAATAGAAAGCACAAGCTGTCCTGCCTGCTTCACATCTATGTGTCCGCTTATGTGTGTATCTGAAAAATCATCCACCGAGAGTGTCTGCTCATTGAGTGTATTGTAAGCACTCTCAACTGCAGCAATGGAAAGCTCGTATACATTAAATCGTACAGCATCAGCATCAGTGTTTGTGACGGAAACTGTCTCCCCCGCCTTCACGTATCCCAGGTCAAACAGATACCTGTGAGTGGTCTTCGAGTATGTGGTCTCATACTCTCCGTGGCTGAAGGTCAGACTGTCTGTGCTGCACGAATCGTATGCCGCATAATAATATCCGTCATGGTCAAAGGTGAGAGTCGTAGTTCCCGGATTTTCATCCTGAGTGCACTCTGTCAGGGTCAGCGTATCATCTGCTGCACCAAGAAGCCTGCCAAGGGAATTAATCGAATAGATTTTCGATGACGATGATGGCTTCCACGCATCAATCACTCCCTCATCCATCATAAAACCAAGCGGAAGCGTGTAGTTGTTCCGATACAGATAGTGATTTCCGCATTTTCCCACAAGTGTAGTCAGCTCATTCTGTGGCTGTATGGATTTTGTAACCATATATCTGACAGAAAGCATGGCTGACGTGACAGGTGTGGCACCGTTATAACAGTAGAAATTTTTGCCTCCCTCCATATAAAGAGCCTGATAAAAATGGCTCACATTTATATTCATCAGAGAAGAAAACTGTGTTCCGGAGGCATAGCCGTATCGTGTGTCATCATTTTTAGTTAGTCGGCCTGTATCCTCAATCCTGTAAAATGGCACATCATTGTCAGCTGCATCCTCTTTTGCCAGCTTAAGAGCCTTTTGCATATCGTCCACATTGGCATTGTAGCTGCTTCTGCCGGTACATCCAAGTCCTGTCACAGCCATATTGACAGCCAGCTCCACAATCGCAATACCGCATGTTATGACCATCAAAAGCTCCCTGTTTTTCCTTGCTGCGAGCTTTAAAAGTACTGTCATAATGCCGTACAGCGCAACAAACAATATGCTTATGATAACTGCATAATACTCTGTCACAGCCTCATCGGCAAACATCGTGCTTACTGCCATAAGCGCCGATGCAAATACCACCGCCACGCCAATATGCCACAATCTTATGCCACGCCACTTTCTTACTGTAGCATAGCCTATGGTCAATACAAGAAATGCATACAGATACGACTGTCTGCCCGGCAGCGAATCCGGAAAATGCAGTCCGTGCCATATAAAGTCAAGCTGTTTATTCGCAAAGCTCACCATGAAAAAAAGCACAAACAATACAGGAGCTATTTTTTTCTTCGGTTTAATCCTTTTGTTGAGCACAAACAGTATCAAAAGCATCACACTAAATGCTCCGGCATACAGATTCGGCCAGTTCTCTGCCCCCTCATAGACGCTTGCTGTCGTACACATCCTGCCGACCTCTGATAAGAGATTAAAATACCACTCTATCTGCTTCGGAAACTCAATCCCCGATGAACCGCTGTAGCTTAAAATGATAAGCTCCGGGATGATTAGCACCATCGCAGTGCCTCCAGCCAAAAGCGAGTAAACGGCAAATCTCACAATTGCAGCCATTTTACCGCCATTTTGCGTAAAGAAAAGCCATGCAAACCAGAATACCAAAAAGATGCAAAGCATGATGCTCAGATAATAGTTTGACAATATACAAAGTGCCAGTGATACATAGTAAAGCCCCGGCTTTTTATCCCGCACAAGCTTCTCAAGTCCTACTATCGCAAGCGGTGCAACCGCCACAACATCCATCCACATGACATCCCAGCTATACGCAGCTACAAATCCGGAAAGTGCATATGCCGTAGAAAAAACAAATGCCGGCACAAATGTATTATTGTGATACCTGTTATCCTTTCCAAGAAGCACAAAGTGCTCCTTCAAAAAATAGAAAAATGTTGCTCCGCTAAGCGAAATCTTAAAAATGATAAGCAGCTCAATAAACTCAATAATATGGCTCTTTGGAAAAAGCACCACAAGCCAGTTCAACGGACTCGCCAGATAATAGGCAAATACCGATACAAAATCACTGCCAAGCCCGATATTCCATGTATACATGAGGCTAGCACCATTCCTTAGCTTCTCCCACAGCTCATTAAAGAATGGCAGATACTGGTGATACAAATCCATATGCAAAAGGCAGTAATCGCCAAATGGATACACACCGTTTCCTATACAGATGATTATACATATGAAAAATGGAATTAAAAACGCTGTCAAAAGTGGATGCTTTTTAACAAAATTCATCACTTGCCCTCCCAGTCAAACAGTCTGTAATATTGCAAAATCTTATAATTGTTTAGCATATCCGAGTCGGCCTGATTCTTTTTACTTCCGGTTGCCTTGTCTGATTTATTTGATGCTTTATCTAATGTCTTATCTGCAGTTTTATCCGTGCGTACCGCTGATATAACAGGATACTCCTCCTGCAGCTTAAGCAGAAAGCTCTGGTAGTCATTTGTCGGCACACCTGCCGCTTTAAGTACGTTTGCAGCCAGATAATTGACGCTCGTGTCTTTTCCTGCAGCCTCATCAATATCATAATTTGCCCAGATAACATACGGCACCTGATAACGCAGCTTAAGCTCTTCATTGGATAGATTGTTATAATCCATGCCGTTTGCTGCAAGAACAGAGCTTGCCACAGTATCATTTGGCTGATGATCACCGAAAAATACCACTATGGTTTTCTCATCCACATTTGAGAAATATTCAATGAGGTTCTTTAAATCCTCGTCTGTCAGCTTAATCAATGAAAGATACTGGTCAAGTGCAGAATTATTAAGCTTATCTGCTGTCACCGTATTATCAAAGCCGTAGTAAGTATTTGTGTATCCGCCATGGTTTTGCATAGTGACATTGAATATAAATGCCGGCTGGCCATCCGGTTTATTCTCATAGGTCTCAATAATCTTATCAAAGGATGTCTCATCACTTATATATTCGCGCACAAACCTCTGATTAGAATAATCCTGCATAAACGAAAGATTATCAAATCCCAAAAGAGGATAGACCGTATCCCTGTTCCATCCACTGCTATAGTACGGATGCTGTGCATACGTTGCGTAACCTATACTCTTTAGATAGCTTGCAAGAGAAGGTGTCTTACTCTTTATATACTGCTGATACGGAATGCTTCCTACCGGCAGAAAAGCCATCGTATTGCCTGTCAGAAACTCAAACTCAGTATCAGCGGTATTTCCACCGCATACAGACGTATTCAGATATCCTGTTATAGTGTTCTCATTGCCCTTTTCAAGACTGTGTACAAACGGCATATAGTCTGTATTTGTATCAAAATCACCGAGCACTGACAGGTCTGAAAATGCCTCATCCATCACAACTATAATATTCGGATAATCACTTTTATCTGTAATTGCAGTATTATTAGCTGCATCTGAATTATCATCTGTACCGGAATAGCTGTCAAGCAGCTCCTTAGCCTTCTGTCTGCTATACCCATCAGGCTTATCAACCGCCACAAACTTAAGATCCATCGCAAAGGTCACTGCCATTCCATTCACCTTTGTCATATATGCCGGTGTAAAGAGAAACGGATACAGATAATTGTCCGTCTGGAAATCCTCATCCTGCAGGGCATTCACAAACAGACACAGCGCAAGTATTCCAAGCACAGTCGGAATTAGTCTGAACCTGAATTTCCACTTAATTCTGAAATCAACAAAATGCATCAGCATAATAAGAGCTATAAATATAACTGTAACAACAACTACTCCTGCAGTCGGTGCGAAATCATAATTGGACGCAACGCTTGTCGCCGTACCAATTGAAAAAATATCCCATGGAACAAAAGGAGTCGAGCGGAAAAGCATAACATAATGATTAATCAGTCCAAAAACCATAGCCACTATAAAGACTGCACGAAGCG
>ERZ791794.1535-NODE-1535-length-11094-cov-19.662741_pt1 | contig 11094 bp, 10 predicted proteins | sample MGYA00510312_ERZ791794 | MGnify/ENA primary metagenome ERZ791794 (study PRJEB30046, sample SAMN00791977) | human gut metagenome | study: EMG produced TPA metagenomics assembly of the A metagenome-wide association study of gut microbiota in type 2... | reverse complement strand
GCAGCCGGATTTGTGGAGCGCAAGGGCAAGAGCCTGATCCCCACAAAAGCCGGTATCAACCTTGTCACGGTCCTGCCGGAGCCGCTGACCTCTCCCATGCTGACAGCGGAATGGGAACAGAAATTGACGGAGATCGCAAAGGGCGGCGCTGACCCGGATACCTTCATGGACGGTATCCGCACGATGGTTCAAGAGATCGTGTCCACCTATTCCTGTATTTCCGAGGATGGCAAAAAGCTGTTTGCCCCAGAGAAGGAAGTGATCGGCACCTGCCCCCGCTGCGGTCAGCCGGTCTATGAGGGCAAGAATAACTTTGCGTGTTCGGATCGGTCCTGCGGTTTTGTTCTCTGGAAAAATGACCGCTTCTGGACGAGCCGCAAGAAGGAGCTGACAAAGAAGATGGCAACGGACCTTCTGAAAAAGGGACGTACCAATGTCAAGGGAATGTGGTCTGAAAAGAAACAGGCTGCTTATGACGCTGCGGTGATCCTGGACGACACGGGCGGCAAATACATCAACTTCAAATTGGAATTTCCGAAAAGAAAGGAAGGTGTCAATGGTAGAAAATAAGACTTTGGAACATTTACCCGAAGTGAGGGCGGCGGTGGCTGCCCTCTCCCCGGAGGAGCGGGAGGTGCTGGCGGCGGTGCAGGCCTCGCCCTTCAAGCTGACAGCACCAGAGCAGTTTAAGGAGTTTGCGGACAACACCGACTATTTCGTATTTGAGCCAAATATCCACGATTTGAATGATCTGGGGTGGCGGTATCTGGCACAGCACATGGATATGCTGCTGCCCCCGGAACTTCTGAAAGCGATCGACCCTGTTCCGTTTGGCAAGTACGCCATGCAGGAGGAACAGGGCCATTTTACGGAACACGGATATATTTCTCTCTCCGGCGACGAGTGGAACCATGAACGCCCTGCGGAGCCGGAGAAAAAGCCTTCCATCCGGGAACGGCTGGAACAGGGCAAGAAGGAATGTGCGGAGAAAAACAAGGCGCAGCCCCATAAGGAAAAATCTGCGCCGGAGCTGTAAGGAGGTGCTGATATGCCATATTACGATCACAACAAGGATTATCCCTTTGCCGCCTTTATCACCAATCTTGGGAAATATAACGAGGGCGAGCTTGTGGGCGAGTGGGTGAAGTTTCCCACCACCGCCGAGGAATTGAAGGAAGTGTTTAAGCGGATCGGGATCGGCCAGAAGGATGGCTTCGGCCAGCCCTATGAGGAATGGTTCATCACGGACTATGACTGCTATGTGGACGGTCTTTACAGTAAGCTGGGTGAATATGAAAACCTGGACGAGCTGAATTATCTGGCATCGAAGCTGGATGAAATGAGCGAAAGCGAATACGCACAGTTTCAGGCCGGTATGGAAATGGGCGACCATTGCGGCAGCCTGCAGGAGATCATCAACCTCACCGAGGATCTGGATTGCTATGAGGTCTATCCCGATATCCATGACTATGACGATCTGGGCCGCTATTACATCGAAGAACTGGACGTTATGCAGGTGCCAGAGCATTTGCAGAATTACATCGACTATGAGGCCTACGGCCGGGACGTTGCGTTGGAGGAAAACGGCACCTTCACGGATCAGGGCTATGTGCGTGATACGGGTGACAGTTTCCATGAGTATTACGACGGTGAGCGCGGCAGTATCCCGGAGGAATACCGGGTGATGACCTTTCAGGACGATCTTCCCGAAGAAGAAAAATCTGAATGGGCTATGGATATCGCCTTTGACATGGACGAGTTTTTCCGTCAGAACGATCCGCAGTATGCGGCGGAGCACCCGGAGGCACACGCCGCAAAGGAAGAACTTTACGAAAATCTGATGGCCGGACGCATTTCCGCTTTGGATGAAAAGCTGGCGGCGCTGGGACAGACGCAGGAAGACTATCTTCCTTCGGAGATTGAAAAGTTCAAGGATGCCACAGGCTATGAGGAATTTCTGGACTTCGACCCCGCCGAGATCAAGGCAGCGTTGGAGAACCCGGACAAGTCCCGTATTGACGAAATGCTGGCCTTTGCGGAAAAGGCAGAACGGGAGTATGCAGCGGAGGCGGCCGCCTATGTGCAGACGCCCGCCGACATTGCGGAGCAGGCGCAGGCCGTTCCGAGAGATACCTTTTCCATCTACCAACTGAAAAGCGGCAATGAAACATTGGATTACCGCTTTGAGCCGTTGGATGCCATCCGCAACAATGGCCTTTCTGTAAAGCCGGAGAACTATGAACTGGTCTACACCGCCCCGCTGACAGAGCAGGACAGTTTGGAAAGCATCTATACCCGATTTAATATCAACCACCCGGCAGACTTCAAGGGGCACTCCCTGTCCGTGTCCGATATTGTGGTGCTGCATCAGGACGGGGAGAACACCGCGCATTACTGTGACCGCTTTGGCTTCTCCCAGGTGCCGGAATTTTTGCAGCCGGAACGGGCAGCGGAGGTCACGATCCCCACGCCGGATCAGATGGCGACGCAGGAGCGGATCAGCACACCCAGAGGCAGCTTTTGTGTGACCAATATGACGCGGGAACAAATGGAGGCGGCGGGATATGGGGTTCACCATCAGTCTGACGATGGGAAATATCTCATCATGGGCAACGGCACACGGGCCTTTGCTGTGGCAGCGGAGCAGCCGGAAAAGGACAATCCTCTCCGCACCGCTGAAATGACGCTGGAGGATGACTACGGCATGATCGACGGCGTTATCAACAACGGCAGACGCGGCGAAGAATTGGAAAAAGCCCAGGAGTACGCAGATCGGACAACGCCGGAGAAGCCTTCCATCCGTGAGCGGTTAGAGGATGCCAAACGGGAGTGTGCTGAGCACAAGCCCCCGGAGGGCAAGAAGCCCGGCCGTGATGTGCCGGAGCATGACTGCCTATGAGCCGAAGCAAGAAGTGGCGGCTGGAATGGGCGTTCTTCCTGGGCGAGAACGGCAGGCGGCAGTATAACCATATTTGTAAAAAATGTGTTCACGGCTGCAAGCAGAGTTTTAGGGCGTGTCTGGTCGCTTGTCCGCATTACAATTCCAAACGGTCTAAAATATGTGAAGATAGGGGTGGAAAAACCGCAAAATAATTCCCTGTATCCGTATTTTCAAAGGGAGCCTTTATGATTTCTCATGTGTCGGTCTGTTTGCTGGTACATGAAGAAAAAGGCTTGATTTCAAACACTTTCTGACACATAAAACGGGAGTACAGCTTTTCGGTTCATCCGATTGGCTGTACTCCCGCTTTTTTCTTTTTGCAAAATGAAGATATTTGTAAATTGGAAAAATAACTGCTATAATTATAAAATATAAGGATATGGTTGTTTGCGTCAGGATTAGAGAAAAATGTTTGCTATGAGAGGAATCGCTTTATGGAAAAAGCAGATAATGAGATGTATGCCTTGGTAGACGAGGAATTTCTGGCGAAATTCTCCAATCAACATTTGAACTATATGAAGAAACTTTACTACTCATTCTATGCTGGCTATTGCAAAAGAATCAAACGAAAGCCATTAACTTCTGAGGATTTTTTTAAGAATATGCACCTCAGAAGATTTCAACTATACCAACTTTGTTGCCCTTATTGTGGGACAGTTTCCTTATGCATTCACGATAAGAAAGAATCTAAGACTGCTGGATATAATTTTTGCCATTCTTGTGGCCGAACATCTACGCTAAAAAATATACAAAAGCATCTGGCTCGCTTTGTTCGTATTAAACGAATGAATCGTATTAGTATTCAGGCAGTTGCGGAACATCGACCTGAAACAGAGAAGTGGCTATTGGCGTATGACTGCTATCAAATCGAAATAATTGAACTGGCATCTATTATCGAGGTTCTATTTAGGGATTATTTTGAGGCATTACTCTTCATAAGTTGTGAATCTAAAAAAGATAGCTTCTTGGAAAAAATTGTTCGCAAGTATACTGGGAACGACTTTATGAATATTGAAAAAACAAATGATATCTACAAAAAGGCATTTGGAATTGAAATACGAAAGAATTTGAACGCTGAAACTTGGGATGATTTACTGGATATTGTGAACCTTCGGAACATGATAGTACATAATAACGGACAAGTAGACAAGCGCTTTGAGTCCACATCTACGTTCAGAAGATGGAAAGATCGAGTAGACATCCCGCTCATTAAAATAGAAGATGAAGATATTGCTAAACTGCTTTCAAGTGTTATTGATGCTGTTACAATCATTTCAAATCTATATCTAAAAGAATACTATCAAAGACGAAACCGAGTGATAGCAAACTACTACTTTAACAAAGAAAATGCATATGATTTTTTTGCGGACACGGAATGATTAAGAAACCGGAGGGTATTATCCCTCCGGTTTGTGTTTTAAGTGTAGTCATCCAACTATCAACCTCCACACCGTCAGCGGCACATACCACACCGCCACAATCAACCGCCAGACCAGGACGAAACCTCCGATGATTCCAGCCAGAATGAAGTTCAGCACGAACAGGGCGATCCCGCCGCCCAGAGAGCCGCTGCCCGGTATGATCCAGAGACGCAGCCGCCAGATGCCGAACGGCAGCCCGCAGAGTATCCATAACCATAGGTAGTCCAGCTCACCATTTTTCACGCAAGCGGACCGGAAGATGCAGTACAGCAGCGCGGCGGCCGCCATGGGCAGAATCGTCTTACAAAAGAAATCCTTTATCGTTTCGCCTCTCGTCATAGGCTCGCCTCCTTCAATATGTCTATATCGTTATTATATTTGATGTTCTGACAAAAGCCCAGGATAAAACGCGGAAAACGGATTTATTCCAACTCCACATTCTTTTTCCGCTCCTGCTCCGGCTGCGGCGGAGAAAGAAAATCCTCCACATTCCGGCGCATGGCAGCATAGTCCCGTTCTTCCCGCTGGGCTTTCTGCAATTCAGCTTTCAGCACGGCTTTCCTTGCGTTGAGCTCGTCCATTTCAGCCTGCATCCGCTCCGTGGCAGGCAGCGGAACCGCACCCAGCCGCTTGCACTCTCTGGCGGCGGCTTCAAAAAGGATGATCTCGCTTTCATGCCCTCGCAGAAACTTTTCCTTATCTCTGGATGCCTTATAGCGGTCATAGATCGGTTTGAGCTGGCGGTAGGTGGCGACGTGCTTCATCTTCAAGGCCAGCTCGTCGATCCTTGCCCCAGTATCTCGTAGGTCTGCTTTGAGACGGGCAACGGAGGCAGACGCCGCCTCGCACCGATCCACCAATTCCTCATAGCTGCCGATACCATGCTCCGTCAAAAAGTTAGAGGTATCTGCGATCCGTTTCAGATTTTCGATGGTCGCCCAGCGGCGATAGCCTGCACTCTGCTGTGCCTTGATGTTATTCTGGATATCAATGAGCAGGCTGATCTTTCCGTCCTGCCGTTTCGGTTGGCGGGAAGGTCTGGATCGTCCGGCAATCCGGGCGGCAAGGGCTTCTTCGGTGTAGTCAACCCCCAGCGTTTTCAGACGGGTGAACCGTTCCTGATCCGGTGCTCTGGCAGAGATATATTTGCCCCGCTTGATCTCATAGCCTTCTCTCTGCAGGTGGCGGAGCAGTTCTTCCAGATCGGAACAGGCTGGCAGGAGTCGGTCGATTGCCGCTTTCAGCTTTGCCTTATAGCTGGTGCCGTTCTGCGCAGCCTGATGTTCAATATAGCTCTTGCCCTTGTCCTGTCCGGGGATGATGACAGACAGACCGTGTTCCTTGCAAAGCCGATCCGAGGTGCGGCGGATATCGTGATAGCTTCGCTTGTTGGAATGATAGTGCTTATGATCCGCAAAGCTGACTGCATTGAAAATCAGGTGGTTATGAACATGATCTTTGTCTATATGGGTGGTAAGCACAAACTCATACTTGCCGCCCAGAATTTCTTTTGCAAGCTCCATACCGATCTCATGGGCCTGTTCCGGCGTGACCTCCCCAGGCTGAAAGGCTTGGATCAGATGGCGGCCCAGGTTTGTTCCTTTGTCGATGGCGTGGCGGCGGGTCCAGGAAAATTCGATATCCGCAGTTTCGGCGGCGCATCCATAGGAGGATACAAGCAGCTTTCCATCCGTCTTTTCCGGGTTGCAGATATAGTCAATGGCTGCTTTCAGCGTTGACTTGATAGGATGTGTCTTTGTAACTGCCATATCTCGTCTAGCCTTTCCCGTATCTCGTCCATGTCAGCCTGATACGCAGGGCCTCCGGTGTTGATCCGCTTGGCGATCTGATTGATGTTCCGGCCGATGGCGGAAAGCTCTTTGGTGAACGCCTTGATATCTGCGGTATCTGTATAGATGATATACCCGTCAATCGCCATCTTGCGGAGATAGGCACCGATCCGCTGGGTGGGGAGCTGAGCCATCTTCTGTTCAATCAAAGCCCGTTCCTCCGCCGTCACCGGGCAGCGAAGAACGATGGGCCGTTTTCTGTTCGCCATAGCGGATACCTCCGTTTCTCATAAGGGTTTGGGATATCCCAACAAGCAATTTTCTCTTTTCGGGCAAGGGACCTGAAAAGAAGAAAAATCCGCAAGTGTGGCTACACTTGCTGTGCTTGCTGCTGACTACTTCGTACCCCCGTATTCCTTCCGCTACCCATACTACAATCTGAATGGGGCCTTTTGGCCACATCTGCGGATTTTTGCAAAAGAAAAACGCCATGAACTACCTGTTCATAGCGTTCCTTACACCGTATTCAATTTTCTCCCTCGCTGTCTGCTCTTGCATCCAGTAGCGCTTGCGCCGTTGCCGTAAGGATTTTGATTTCCGCATCCGTCAGCTCGTCCAACAGCGTTTCAAACTGCATACGCTCCGTAGACTTGCCCTCCATAGCTTCGCCATGAAGAATCTGATCCACGGAGATATGATACCGGGACATCAGCTCTAAGAATACCTGTACGCTGGGATGCTGTCCCTTATTCTCGATGTTGGCGAGATAGCGCGGCGAAATAAACAGCGCATCGGCTGCCTTATTCCGGGATTCTTTCTGCTTTGTGCGCCCGGCTTTGATTGCTGCGCCATACGGCTTGAAGTCGATTTTCGCAACAGGCCGCTTATCTTTCTTCGTTCTTTTAGGCATATCCATTCACCCTACTACATTCTACTGTTCACCTCGTTTTCGATGATATGCCTTATTAGTTCATTGTGTTAGCTTAAATACTTCCTATTATTCGCATTCAGTCTGTTGCTATTATTCGTTTTACCGTATATAATATATCATGGTAGGTTTTGAACAGAAAGGACGGGTACGAATATGGAATATATATCTTGTGCGGAAGCAGCGGAAAAATGGGGAATTTCTGCGAGACGGGTGCAGAAACTTTGCGAGGATAACCGCATACCCGGCGCGGTGAAGTTCAGCCGCGTTTGGTTAATTCCCAAAGACGCAGAAAAACCTGTTGATGGGAGAAGAATAGACAGTAAGATAATTGATAAATAGTTGAAAAATGAGCACTACACTTAATTGTTAGGGGGTGTGTAAAGTGGGAGCAAAAATCTTAATCGCTGACGATGAAAGCGACATTGTTTCTATGCTCGGCAGCTTTTTTGAAAGCAAGGGCTTTCGTGTCCTGCCCGCTTTCAATGGTGCAGAAGCACTAAAGCAAGTGGAAAAACAACCGGATATTATTTTGCTTGACATCAATATGCCCGGAACAGACGGGTTAGAAGTTTGCAAGCGTATCCGCGATCACATATCCTGCCCGATCCTTTTTCTGACTGCTCGAATCGAAGATACAGATAAGGTAAAAGGCTTTACTGTTGGCGGCGATGATTACATTGTGAAGCCCTTTTCACTTATGGAACTTGAAGCGCGGGTGCGCGCTCATCTGCGCCGGGAAGCACGACACAATTTTGAAGCACAAGTCAAGTTTTCCGGTGATTTGACGATTGACTATTCAGAACGTTGCTTGTTCTTTGGCGATAAGCGTGTCGGTCTTGCAAAAAAGGAATTTGATATTGTGGAACTGCTTTCTCAAAATCCAGGACAGATCTTTGATAAAGAACGGATATATGAGCGTATTTGGGGTTATGACAGCGAGGGCGACAGCAGCGTTGTGGCAGAGCATATCCGCAGGATACGGACTAAAATTGCTGCATATACCGACCATATATATGTTGAAACGGTTTGGGGGTGTGGATACAAATGGGTCAAGTAAATTGCCGCAAGCACTATTTATCTCTCCGAAAAAGCCTTGTTCTCTATATAATTGCCTTTGTTGTACTCGCAGTCTTTCTATCCGTAACGACTTTTTCAATCTGTGGTAGTGCTGCCGAAGGTATCAGAGCATCTTATCCCCCGTCCGGCGAAAAATATTATTTGACAAATGAACAGGGGGAACAGTTGGGCGACGGCGCTTACATCGGGACAGTGCCCGTCCCGATGTCTAAAGAGGACGAGCGTACCATTGCGCTACTGGAGAAACTTCCCATTGTTGCAACTCCTATCTATTCTGCATTCTGTATTATCGCTGCTGCGCTGCTGTTTTACAGAAACAGGCTGAAAAAGCCGCTTGTGGAACTGCGGACTGCTTCTGAAAAAATAGCGAACAATGACTTGGACTTTTCAATCGACTATGATAACAACGATGAATTGGGGCAGCTTTGCGCGTCCTTTGAAATCATGCGGACAACCCTTGCGGACAATTTCTCTAAAATGTGGCGGCAAGTTGAAGAACGAAAAGCACTCAACGCCGCTTTTGCTCACGATTTGCGTACCCCTCTAACAGTACTAAAAGGTTATAATGAAATGCTGCAAGCCAGCGAAAATCCTCAAACACAAGAAACCGCCGCCATAATGGGCAAACATATCTCCCGTATGGAAAGCTATGTGAGCAGTATGAGCAATCTTAGGCGCATGGAAGATGCGCAGCCGGAGTACAAGTTGATAGACTTGCAGACAGTGGCATCTTCTTTGTATGACAGCGCAAAAATCGTATGTGCGAAAAGCGGAAAAGAATTGATTTTACAAAATGACGTGCCTGTTTCGCAGTTATCCCTTGATGGGGCCTTTGTTTCACAGGTCAGCAATAACCTAATCTCCAACGCGGTTCGGTATGCCCGGACTGCGGTGGCAATCTCTTTTGCCTTGCGTGACAATGGTCTGCTGCTTTCCGTATCGGATGATGGAAAGGGGTTTGACAAAAACTGTCTGCAAAAAGCCACCAGTCCATATTACACAGAGGAAAGCAACCATTCCGAGCATTTTGGACTTGGGCTGTATATTTGCAAGCTGCTTTGTGAACACCACAACGGCTATTTGAAGATCGAAAATACTGCATCCGGGGCAAAGGTATCCGCCTACTTCAAATCTCCTGCCTTGTAGATAAAAAGTAGATATTTTCCCTCTATACTCTCCATGAAAACACATGGAGAGTATTTTTTTGCTCCCTATGGAGAAAGGGGCTTTTTATGGAATTAAAAACGATCGGACTGACAAAAAAGTTCGGTTCCAAAACCGCCGTGGACAATTTGAATATTACCTTAACAAATGGCGTCTACGGCTTACTGGGTGCAAATGGCGCAGGGAAAACAACGCTTATGCGTCTGCTCTGCAATATCCAAAATCCTACTTCCGGGAAAATTCTGCTGAACGGGAAAAACATTGTGGGGCTGGGTGAACGCTATCGCAATCTTTTGGGCTACTTGCCCCAGCACTTCGGATATTACCCGGATTTTTCAGCGTTTGACTTTCTGCTCTATGTTTCTGCCCTAAAAGGATTGGACGAGAAGGCGGCGCGGAAGAAGTCAAAGGAGCTGCTGGAAGCAGTAGACTTATCGAGAGAAAGTAAGCACAAAATCAAAACCTTTTCCGGGGGCATGAAGCAGCGTTTGGGGATTGCACAGGCCATGCTCAATGACCCCCATATTTTGATTTTAGACGAGCCGACGGCGGGGCTTGACCCGAAAGAACGCGTCCGTTTCCGCAATTTGATCAGCGCCTTTTCCAAAGACCGCATTGTGATCCTGTCTACGCATATTGTTTCCGATGTGGAGTTTATTGCGGAGGAAATCATCATGATGAAATCCGGGCAAATCATTCACTTTGGAAATCCGCAGGAGATCACTTCTGAAATCGACGGCCAAGTGTGGGAATGTACGGTTCCGACTGCCTATGCGGAAAAATACGCGGCTGCCTACAACACAAGCAACTTGCGAAACACCAGCGAAAACCAGACAATTTTACGGATCATTGGAGATCGTCCGCCGATGGAAAATGCAGTAAGGGTGCAGCCTACTTTGGAAGATTTGTACCTGTTCTATTTCAAAGGGGGCTGTGAAGAATGAAAAAACTGATTCTTTTTGAACTGCGGAAAGTGTTTTCAAAGCGTTTGGCGCTCATCGCTCTAATTGGAATTATCCTGTTCTCTGCCTTGCTATCCTTTTCCACCTTTCAAAACAAATATGCGTTTGACCAAAATATCGGTAAAGGTACTGGCAAAACAGCAGTAGAAATCGACAAGGAAATTGCAGCGAAATATGAAGGAATCCTGACAGACAAAAAAGTGCAGCAAATGATGTCTGATTTTGCACCGACATCAGATTTACATGGATTGAGTGCAATCTATGTTTATCAAAACGCCATGCAATCGGCAGCCTTTTCACGGTTTTCTGATAAAGAGGGAAATTGGAACGGATTAAGTGTTTCTGATGTATTTGGCAATGAAGAAATCAAAATTGGCTATGTGGACGGTTGGCTTTCCACCAGCCGAAACATGGTGCGGGTTTTTGTCGCGCTTGCTCTTGCGGTTATCATCATGCTTGCTCCGATTTTCTCCGGCGAGTATGAAGGTGTTGATAATATCATATTGACAAGCAAGTACGGTAAAACCAAATGCGCTACTGCAAAGGTGGTTGCAGGTATTATCACCGCCATTCTCACTACCACGCTGATTGCAGCATTTAACCTGCTTCTTGCTTTTGTTTTTTATGGAACAGAAGGGTTGGATTGCAGTATTCTATTTGCCCCCAGTGACTATGTGGAAGCGTTTATCCCTTTTAATATCACCTGCGGTACGCTGCTCAAATATCAAATTCTGCTGGCATTTACCTGTACGCTTAGCGTTACGGGAATTACACTGTTCCTATCTGCAATCAGTAAAAATCAGATTGT
>ERZ791794.1528-NODE-1528-length-11165-cov-8.654095_pt1 | contig 11165 bp, 10 predicted proteins | sample MGYA00510312_ERZ791794 | MGnify/ENA primary metagenome ERZ791794 (study PRJEB30046, sample SAMN00791977) | human gut metagenome | study: EMG produced TPA metagenomics assembly of the A metagenome-wide association study of gut microbiota in type 2... | reverse complement strand
TGCTTGCGTTTGGTGCTTGCGTTTGGTGCTTGCATTTGGTGCTTGCATTTGGTGCTTGCGTCTGGTGCTTGCGTTTAGTGCTTGCGTTTATTTCACCCTCAGCTTTTTGCCCGGGTTGATGGTGTTGCCTTTTATTTTGTTCAGTTTCTTCAGTTTTTCAACGGTTGTACCGTTCTTTGCTGCAATCTCGTAGAGCGTGTCGCCCTTCTTCACCGTGGTGCTCTTCTCCCTTTCTTGAGACTTTTTGCGGCTCTTATTTGACGACTTGCTTGACGACTTTGACGACGACCTGCCGCCCCTCGACGATGACTTGCTTGACGACTTGCTCTCTGACCTTGACGATGACGCACTTTGCGACGCCTTGCTGTCGGTTGAGGCCGAGCGAGAGCGGCGGCGCGAGGCTACACTGCGGTTGTCGAGTTTTTCGTCCACCTCCACGGTGGCACGGCGTGTCATCAGTTCGTCAGCGTTGTAGTTGTACACCGAGTCCTTCAGGTCGATAAGCGTGTTGAGCGTTTCGGTGGGCAGACAAAGCGACATGAGTCCTGCCGAGCCTGGTATGAGGTCGGTGCGATACTGCGGATTGAGTGCGCGTATGGCCTCGATGTCGATGTTGCAAAGGTCGGCCACCTGCTTCATGTGTAAGTCGCGGCTCACCATGATGGTATCGGTAGTGACGGGAATTTTCGTCTTCATCGGGCAAATGTTATGCTCGCAGTAATAGTTCATGATGTAGTTGGCCGCAATAAATGCCGGCACATAACCGCGTGTCTCGCTGGGCAGATAGGGATAGATAGTCCAGTAGTCGCGCACCCCGTCGGCGCGGTGAATAGCCTTGTTCACTGTGGTCGGGCCACAGTTGTAGGCGGCAATTACCAGGCTCCAGTCCTTGTATATCTTGTACAAGTCGCGCAGGTAGCGCGCTGCGGCCCACGAACTTTTGTAGGGGTCCTGTCGCTCGTCGACAAGGCTGTTCACCTTGAGGTCGTAGCGCTTGCCCGTAGCCAGCATGAACTGCCACAAGCCCACTGCACCGGCAGAACTCTTGGCGCGGGGCTCGAGTGCCGACTCAATGACGGGCAGATACTTCAGTTCGAGCGGCAAACCATAGTAGTCGAGCGCCTCCTCAAATATGGGTATGTAAAAGTTTCCGGCGCCCAAAGCGTACGACACGGTGCGACGCAGGCGTCCGCTGTATTGGTCGATAAACTTTTGCACCACCTGGTTGTAAGGCATCTCCATCACCACCGGCAGGCGGCGCAGACGCTCCTGATACTCCTCGGCGGTGAAGGTCGGGTTGTAGTCGGGATTGACACACGTGGTGTCGGGGTAGAGATACTTTTTGGCCATCCACTCTCCCAGCAGCGAGTCGCAGTCGGCCGACATGCCCTCGGGCAGGTCTATCACCTCGTCGCGTCCGTTTTGGTCGTTGTGTACGGTAATTTCGTTTTGCGCTGTGGCAGACATAAAGCCGGCCGCCAGCGCTACAATCAATGTCTTTAAGCGTTTCATCAAAAAAAGTGTGTATCTTTTGTGTTGTTGGCGCATGGTGTGCCTTAAAATGCCAAACGTTAAAGCGTGAAGCTTAAAACGTCAAGCTGCAGCCCACGCCGTAGGCCGAGCGTCCCGACGATGAGCCGAGCAAGGCAGGCTGCCCTATGACAGCCGGTTCGACACGCATGCTCAAGTCGGGCGAGATGTCGAACACCGAGAGTTGTGCGTCAACGTATGCGTCGACTACCGAGAGCAGGTACACGCCCACAAAGCAGAAGGCGCTCAAGTCGCGGTAGCGGCGGTAAAAGTTCTTTTTGCGTTTGAATATGTTCTTAAATTGGTCCTCGCGCCCCGTAATGTCGTAACGTGGTGGCAACATGTCAAGGTACGAGTTGGTGTTAGGGTTGTCGTCCATGATGTCGAGATAAGCCTGCGAGTAGTCGCGGTACATCATCTGGTTCCACATCAGGGCATAGGCGCAACCCAAAAAGCCGCCGTATATGAAAGGCAGTTTCCAGTATTTGCGGTTGTAAATTTGTCCGGCGCCGGGACACACCAGCGACAGCCACAGCGCCTTGGTGGGATTAGGCACGAACACCTTGGGCTTGCCCCCCTTGCCGTTGGCGGGCAGTGTGGCGGGGTGTGCCTTCAGCGAATCGGCAGTGTGTTGCAGTCTGGCCGTGTCCACGGGCATGACCATTGAGTCGGGGTCCGACGCCAATTCGGCCGCCATGCGGTCAAAGTCGGCATCGGCATCGGTGCTGTGTTCGCGGGCCAGTTCGTCGGGCGATTTCACTGTGTCGGGGCGCATGGCAGGGCAACCGGTGCGTGCGGCAGCAAAAACGGCTAAAGCCGGAACCCCGTTTGAGGCTCCGACTTTGGCCGTATTTTTTGCATAAAGCGCCAGTGCTTGTGAGCATGCGAGCATCACCATCAGCACCACGCTCCGTAGTGTATGCGAACTCATTGACTATAAGTAGGTGTTCTATATTAATTTATACATCAGCAGGTGTCATTTCCGCATTGAAAGTGCGTTATCGGGACGTATCTGCCCCCTTGTTCTCGGTCACATAGCCCGAACACCCACTTAATATATGGCGTATCTCTATCAGATTTTGTCGAGCAGCGTGATAATGCGCTCAAGTTCCTCCTCCGATGCAAAAGGAATGCTGATTTTGCCTTTGCCCTGTTGCGAGCACGTCATTTGCACCTTTGTGCTGAAGCGTTCCGACAGCCGGTTGCGCAGTTCGGTGTACTCCTCGGGCAGTCGTTTGGTGGCTGTTTTGCTTTTGAGTGTGTGGCGTCCGCTTTTCAGCGTTTCGCCGTTGTTAAGCGCTTTGACCATCTCTTCCACCTGTCGCACCGAGTAGCCCTTTTCGCGTATTTCGTTAAAGAGCTTCACCTGCAGCGATGGTTTGTCCAGCCCCAGCAGTGCACGTGCGTGTCCTTGGTCCACCTCCTTGTTCTGCAGTGCCACCTGCACCTGTGCGGGCAGTTTGAGCAGTCGCAGATAGTTGGCTATGGTAGCGCGGTTCTTGCCCACCTTTTCCGACAGTTTGTCTTGAGTCAGGCTATACTGCTCAATGAGGTTTTGGTAGGCCAGAGCTATTTCGATGGCATTCAAGTCCTCGCGCTGAATGTTCTCCACCAGCGCCATCTGCATCACGTTCTCGTCGTTGGCGGTGCGTATATAGGCCGGAATGTTGGTCAGCCCTGCCAGTTGTGCTGCACGCCAGCGTCGTTCGCCGGCAATGATTTGGTAAGTGCCGTCCTCCATCTGCCGCAGCGTGATAGGCTGTATGATGCCTATTTGGCGTATGCTCTCGGCCAGCTCTTGCAGTGCTTCGGGCTGGAACTCGCGGCGCGGCTGGTTGGGGTTAGCCTTGATTTTGAACACCGGCACTTCGTTGATGCTCGACGACCCGCTGGTGTGAACCTCCTCCTCGGTCGAGATGAGTGCGTCGAGCCCGCGTCCTAATGCTGGATATTTCTTATGTGTTGCCATACTTATTTTTCGTTCTTCTTAATAACCTCCTTGGCCAGTGCCAAGTGGTTCTTTGCCCCGGTGGAGTCGGCGTCGTACAATATGGCCGGCAGTCCGTGGCTTGGGGCTTCCGACAGTTTGACGTTACGCTGGATAACCGTTTTGAACACCAACTCTTGAAAGTGTCGTTTCACCTCGTCGTATATTTGGTTGGCCAGGCGCAGGCGGCTGTCGTACATGGTGAGCAAAAAGCCCTCAATCTCAAGCTCGGGGTTAAGCTTCTTCTTTACTATCTTGATGGTGTTGAGCAGTTTTGAAATGCCCTCAAGTGCAAAGTATTCGCATTGCACAGGAATGATAACCGAGTTGGCCGCAGTCAGTGCGTTAACAGTGATGAGACCGAGCGACGGCGAGCAGTCGATGAGTATGTAGTCATACTCCTTGTCGAGCGGCCGCAGCAGGTTTTTCATCACAAACTCGCGTTTGTCAAAGTTCAACATCTCAACCTCGGCCCCCACAATGTTGATGTTTGAGGGCACAATGTCGAGCCTGTCAATGTCGGTGGTGTAAATGGCCTCATGCACATCGTTGCCGTTGATGAGGCACTCATAGATGGAGCAGTCCACCTTGCTCAGGTCAACGCCCAGGCCCGACGAAGCATTAGCCTGTGAGTCGGCGTCAATCAGCAGTACACGTTTTTCGAGTGTGGCGAGCGAGGCTGCCAGGTTCATCGAAGTAGTGGTTTTGCCCACGCCACCCTTTTGGTTGGCCAAAGCAATGATCTTACTCATGTCGGTTGTTTATGGTTTTGAGGTTAAGAATAGCAGTGCTATAATAGGTTGCAAAGGTAAGAAAAAAACAGCGAACTCCTCCAACCATTAGCTATTTTTCGTATTTTTGCATAAGATAAGCTGCGGCTCGGCATAACATTCAAGTAAACTTGATGTTCTGCACTCGCCTTGCGTTATCTTTGCAAGAGATAAGCAGCACGATGGCAACAGCCGTTGCCGCTGTGTGGCATACAAATCATTCTGAAACCTTTGTTTACAATGCGTCCATATCTGCTCATATCCAATGACGACGGCGTCGACGCGCCAGGCATCAAATTCCTTATCGAAGCCCTGCGTCCCTATGCCGACATGCTCGTCATGGCCCCCGATTCGGCCCGTTCGGGCTTCAGCTGTTCCATCACTTCGTCGCGGCCGCTCACCTACAAGGTGTTGCGACAGGAGGAGGGGCTCACCGTATGCGCTTGCTCGGGCACCCCGACCGACTGTGTGAAGATGGCGCTCAACCTGTTCAACGACCGCAAATTCGACCTCGTGATAGGTGGCATTAACCATGGCGACAACTCGTCGGTCAATGCCCACTATTCGGGCACAATGGGCGTGGCCACCGAGGGTGCGCTACAGGGCTATCCCGCTGTGGCTTTCTCGTTGTGCGACCACAGCATGGACGCCAATTTCGAACCCTTGCGCCCTTATTTGGTCGACTTCATGTTCAAGGCCATTGCCGTAGGGCTGCCCGAGTTTACGTGCTTAAACATCAATTTCCCGAAAGCCGACAAGTTCAAGGGCATCAAAGTGTGCCGCATGGCCCATTCACGCTGGCAAAACGAGGTGGAACACCGCACCCACCCCTATGGCGGCGACTACTATTGGCTGGTCGGCGACTGCAAGGAACTCGAGCCCGAAGCCACCGACACCGACCGCTGGGCACTGGCTCACAATTATGTGGCCGTCACACCCACGCAACTCGACGTCACCGCCCGCGAACTGGTTGACGTGCTGAGAGAGGTGCTGTGATGACGGGCCGACGAGTTTACAGATAAGTATGTTCTGCATAATTTACAGTATTAAGGACAGAAAGCAAAGAATCGTAAGAAACTGACAAACTCACTCGTCAACCAGTTAACCCACCCCCATCAACCATCTTACCCATCACCCCGTCAACTAACTCCGCCAACGCGTAATATAAAGCAATGAGCAAACAGTCAATGAAATTCTTCATCATAGCCGGCGAGGCCAGTGGCGACCTGCACGCGGCCCACCTCATGCGTGCCATCAAGCAGCAATGCCCCGGTGCCGAGTTCCGCTATTATGGTGGCGAACAGATGCAGGCCGAGGGCGGCACCCTCTTGTGCCACTATCGCCAACTGGCCTACATGGGATTTGTGCAAGTGGCCTTGCACCTGCGCACCATTCTGCGCGGCATGGCCCGTTGCAAGCGCGAAATTGAAGCATGGCAGCCCGATGCACTGATATTGGTGGACTACCCGGGTTTTAACCTCAAAATGGCACGCTATGTCAAACAGCGCGCCATTTGTCCTGTGTTCTACTACATATCACCCAAAATATGGGCTTGGAAGGAACACCGCATCAATGCCATACGCCGCGATGTCGACCGCTTGTTCTCGATACTCCCCTTCGAGGTCGACTTTTTTGAGCGCAAGCACCATTATCCCATATCATATGTGGGCAATCCCACTGTGGACGAGGTGTCAGCCTACTGCCACACGCATGGCACCCCCGTGCCCGACGGCCGCACCATTGCCCTGCTGCCTGGCTCGCGCCGGCAGGAGATAACCGACAACCTCAGCCGCATGCTGTGCGCTGTGTGCCCCTGGACTTCGAGCCATCATATTGTGGTAGCCATGGCTCCGGGCGTCGAACCTGCATTTTATCAAGGCATCATGCACGCCGCAGGCATTGCTCCCGACAGTGTGCAACTGGTCAGCGGCCGCACCTACGAGCTGCTCTCGCATGCACAGGTCGCCCTCGTTACGAGCGGCACCGCCACACTCGAAACAGCACTGTTCCGTGTGCCGCAGGTGGTGTGTTACTACATGCGTTGCGGCTGGTTCATATCGCGTGTGCGCCCCTATTTTCTCAAGGTGCCCTACATCTCGTTGGTCAACCTTATAGCCGGACGCGAAGTAGTGCCCGAATTGGTGGCAAATGGCATGAACGTAACGGCTCTCCGTGCACATCTCACCCAGTTGCTGGACGATAAATCCCCTGTGCGCCAAGCCCAGCTACAGGGATATGCCGATGTGGCAAAACGTCTCGGACAGCCTGGCGCGCCGCAACGGGCTGCCGCCGAAATGCTCACACGCTTGGGCAAGTAAATATCTGTTGAATGATTGACGGGTTGACAAGTAAGCATGTCTTTTATTATTTATTGTGTTGAATACAAAAGGGAAAGGAAAGTGAGAACTTGACCAAGTTGCCCTCTAACCCATTAACCCCCTAACCCATTAACCCCCTAATATGTCATTAGCAAAATTTGAGAGCGAAGTAAAGCTCGTACCGCAAAATCAGGCAGTGGTGTTCAGCCGCTTTGCCGATCTCAACAATTTGGCCGCCATCAAGGAGGCCTTGAGCAATCCCGAAGTGCAGCAACGCATCAGCCAGCAAGTGCCGGCCGACAAATTAGGCGATTTGCAAAAGTATGCCGAGGGCCTTACATTCGAGACCGATGCCCTGCACATCAGTTCACCCATGGGCAATATCACCCTGCGCGTGGTAGAGCGCGAGGAGCCCAAGTGCATCAAATTCGCCTCAGAAGGCTCGCCCGTGCAGCTCTATGTGTGGATACAACTGTTGCCGCATGGCGACATGGCCTGCAAACTGCGCGTCACCGTGGGCGCCGAGGTCAACTTCTTCATGAAGGGCATGGTAGCCAAACCCCTGCAGCAGGCGGCCGACGGACTGGCTAACATGCTCAGCGCCATTCGCTGAACACACGGGCGTGAATAAGAGCCAGACCGTGTCCTACCATAATAAATTAACGGGGTAACAAGTTTACAGATTTATTACCCATCAACCTGTTAACCCGTTAGCTTGTCCACTCATTTACTAATTTCGCCAAAGCGTAAAGTAATTATGAAAATAACAGTAGCCAACCCCATATACGATTCTGTGTTCAAATTCATGATGGAAGATGAACGCATAGCCCGCACCGTACTCTCGGCCTTGCTCAAAAAGGAGGTACTTACTGTTGAGATGCGGCGCCATGAGCACCCCAATGTCACACGTGACAATTTGTCGATGTTCAGAATAGATTTCGCCGCAAAGGTGCGCGAGAGCGACGGCTCGGAACGCTTGATATTGATAGAGTTGCAAAAGACGTGGCTCAACACCGAGACCCTGCGTTTCCGCCGTTATCTGGCAGCCCAATACAATGCCGAGGAAAACATGCTGAAGGAAGAAGAGCAGCGATGCTACGCCATGCCCATGGTGGCCGTGTATCTGCTTGGCCACCGTGTGGGCGACATCGAAGAGCCTGTGGTGTACGTTAATCACAAGGCTTTTGACTATGATGGCCGCGAGGTGGCAAACTGCGACACAGACCCCTTTATCAACAGTCTCACACACGACAGCATTATTGTGCAGATACCTTTGCTGCATGGCAAAATCAACAACCGCCTCGACAAGGTGTTGAGCGTGTTCGACCAAACACTGGTAGCGGACAAAAACCAGCACGTTATCAACCTTGACGGCAAATTGTACGAAGACGACCCCGACATGATGCACTTGCTCCACCGTTTGGGCCTTGCCACCATGAATGCCGATTTGCGACAGGAAATGAACGACGAGGACGAATATTTCTCAGCTATCGAGGATCGTGACACACTGCTAATGGAAGCAAAGGCAAAACTGTCGGATTTGGACGCACAGCTATCAGATGCCAATGCGCAGCTATCAGATGTAAATTCGCAACTATCAGATGCCAATGCGCAGATACGTTCAATGGCACAAGCAATGTACCACAATGGTGTGTCCTTGGAGGTAATAGCGCAAAGTATGAACTGCCGCATTGATGACTTGAAAGCATTGTTGGGATTGTCGTAAAATATTGCCGACAACCAGTTTCAGCACGATGGTGCCCCTGTGCTTAGATAACAAAATATCGCTGTCCGGTAAAAGTCTAAAGCACATTGTAATAATGCTTTTGCCCTTACAGGGCGCGACTACTCCAACACGTGATACCCAGGGTGTCGCTACGCTTGCCCTGGGCTATGGTCTCCATTGGGCCTTCAGCCCGCACTTGCACATACACTTCTACTATACCGTAATTAGCAACGAGACTGTGCATTGATTCTAACATAGCCTCTCTACCACGAGCATAGAAATGAGCACTATGATTTTAGCAAGTGCGGGCTGAAGGCCCAATGGAGCACATAGCCCAGGGCAAGCGAAGCGACACCCTGGGTATCACGTGTTGGAGCAGTCGCGCCCTGAAAGGGCAAAAGCATTAAAACCTATCATGGACAACGTGATTGCTATCGTATTTCATACATGCTTTTATGCCAATAATAGTTTCTGCAGCCATGTGCAGCTAACTAAATGGGCTTACTTTTTGAAATAAAGAGCATGATGCGCTATTTATAAAGGATTTAAGACGGGAAAAGTAGCGTCTTGGCGTTTGACAGCAATAATAACAAAACGGCTCCGACAACATCACGTCGTCGGAGCCGTTATATGTCGGGCAGCGCAGTCACTACTCGGGAAATGACTCTACGCACCCTTATCTTCTTTCCTTAACAACCTTTTTACCCGAGTATTTAACCTAACCTATCTATGAGAAATGAATTGACCCAGCCTTTATCTTGTCATCTTCGCAGACTTGAGATAGCAACCTTTGTAAGGATCAATCCGCATTACTTTCGAGTTTTAATGAAAACGTAAACAAGTCGCACGCTACTGCTTTTGTGTGTTACACGCAGGGGCCATACCGTGGTATGAAGTTTAGTCGTGTGTGTCGTAGTTCCTTTGCGTTTTTGTGTTGGTCAATGGAGAGTGTGTGTCTGGCCACGCGTGCTTTGTTGTGTAGCACAAGCGCACCGGCTACTTGTCTCATTTTCACGATGCAAAGATACAACGGCACCCCGCCCTACCCTTTACACATATGTTGCATTGATGCGTAAATGCGTACTCATGCAACATTTGTACGCACGAATGCAACATTTGCGCGCAAACGGCCTGTCAGAACGGCCAGAGCAGCGGCACCACGAGCACGGTAATGATGAGCGATATGATGTTAAGCGGCAGTCCGATACGCACAAAATCGGCAAAACGGTAGTTGCCCACACCCTGCACTATCAAGTTAGTCTGGTAGCCAATGGGGGTGCTGAAACTGGCCGATGCGGCCATGCAGATGGTTACGAAAAAGGGAATGGGACTTACGTCCATGTGCTGCGCAATGCTCAACGACAGCGGAAAGGCGAGCGCGGCGGCAGCATTGTTGGTCATGAGTTCGGTAAACACATTGGTAATGACAAACACCACGGCGAGCAACACCACGGGGCTGCAGCTGTGGCTCAATCCTACGGCAAACTGTGCCACGAGGTCGGCCATGCCGGAGTTTTGCATGGCGCGGCTAATGGCAAAGGCCGAGGCTATAGTGATGAGTATGTCCCACGATATGAATTTGGTATACTTGCGGGCCGGAAATATGTTGAGCCAGGCCATAATGACTGTGACAACGCTGACAAAGAAGAACATGTCGAGGTGCATGCGCGGAGCGGCCTGGCGCACTGCGGGCAACTCGCCCACCGTGGCGCCCACTATCATTAGGAAGAGGAGGAGTACCGACAACCAACACTTCCAACGGGGCATTTTATAGTCAGTCTCTTTACCATTCGACACCATGAGGAAGAATGACGAGTCGCCCCAGTTCTGCATAAAGTCGTTGTCGGCCAGCAGCACGAGGGTGTCACCTTCGTGAAAGCGTTCGCGGCGCATGTCGTGCATAATCATGGTCACACCGCCGCGCTTGAGCTCTAATATGTCGGCACCATACTTGCGCTTGAAGTCGAAGTCGATGATGCGGCGGTTGATGGCCGGAAAGCGGGCACCGAGCACTACCTCGATGCGGTGCAGGCCACGGTCCAACTCGCCGGGCTGCGTCTCTTCGTTGCGGTCATTGCGGGCTGCGGGGAGCAACTTCGACGAGAAGGCCCAGATGTAGAGCAGCCCTACGGCAGCTATGATGATGCCCACCTTACCAAGTTCAAACATGCTGAACCCGCCGTAACCAGCATCTATCACCATGCCGTGCACCACAAGATTGGTGCTGGTGCCTATGAGTGTACACACACCGCCTAATATGGTGGCATACGACAGGGGTATGAGCAGCTTGGTGGCGGCCACCCCATACTTTTCGGCCCAACGTTTTATCATGGGGGCGAATATCACCACCACGGGGGTGTTGTTGAGAAAGGCTGATATAAAGGCTATCACCGGCAGCATGCGTGCTTGCACTTGCCGCTCACCTGCGCCTTGCTGGTGTGGCAGCAAACGGCGCAGGAGTGCTTCGAGCAGACCTGACCGGCGCACGCCTTCACTCACAAGGAAGAGCATGGCAACGGTTATCATGCCTTTGTTGGCAAAGCCTTCGAGTAGTTCTTTGGGCGACAATATGCCGGCACACATGAACACTACGGCGCCCGAGAAGAGTATCAATCCCGGACGCATTCTGTCCTTTATCAATGCTGTGATGACAAAGAACAATACGATTATTACAAATAGTGCGTGCAATGTGAAGATGCTAATATGTTAATGTGCTAATATGGCAATGGGGTAATGGGGTAATATGCTAATGGCGTCCGAGGCGCAGCTTATGAAGATAAAGATTATTCAAGTTTCGGATTTAGCAAGGACGGGCTGAAAGCCCAATGGAGCAC
>ERZ791794.1526-NODE-1526-length-11179-cov-6.699838_pt1 | contig 11179 bp, 10 predicted proteins | sample MGYA00510312_ERZ791794 | MGnify/ENA primary metagenome ERZ791794 (study PRJEB30046, sample SAMN00791977) | human gut metagenome | study: EMG produced TPA metagenomics assembly of the A metagenome-wide association study of gut microbiota in type 2... | reverse complement strand
CATTATGTACCTCCATTTCGATTCACGGGTGATTGACGGGTGAATCGAATGGAGGTGGGGAACGGCAGCGACGTACTTCGGGAACTTTCCAGAAAAATCGACAGCAAAAAGCGCCAGCTCCACACAATGGGAAACTGGCGCAACAAGAACAGTCATTATTATGCTGAATCACATGGAACGATAATGCCGATGCAATGCTATACTTGCCTGGAGGAGGGGCAATGCTTTTTTTAATTGATGTAGATCATGGGAGCTTTGAAAAAGCAAAAGAGACACGGCAAATTAACCTCCAAGCGGCTACCGTGTCCCTGCAAGTCGTCATTGGTTTGTGTAAACGCAAAGAAACGGCGGCTCTGAAATTGTCCTTCAAAACCGCCGATTGAGTTCAAACCTTAAAATAGCGCACGAAATTATCTGCCCCAGTCAACGGTTTTTTTCTTTCCCCGGACGGGGCAGATAACTTATTATGCAGAGCGGAGCCGGTGTGCGCTAATCGGTTCCCCGCATTTTTTCCTTTAACTTCTGAAAGGATGTATCACTGATTACATGTTCTATCCGGCAAGCGTCCTGCTCCGCCGTTTCTCTGTCTACGCCAGCAGCCACAAGCTGCTCCGTAAAGAATTGATGGCGTTCATAGATTTTCTCTGCCACCTCCCGGCCTATATCGGTCAGGTGGAGAAATCCATCCTCGTCCATTGTCAGAAAGCCGCCATCCCGCAGAACGCCCACCGCATGACTGATACTCGGCTTTGAAAAGCCCATGTGCCGAGCAAGATCAATGGAGCGGACCATGCCCTGCTTCTTTTGAAGAATCAGCACAGCCTCCAGATAATCCTCCCCGGACGCATGAATCTTCATCGGTTCCTCCTTTATGCAAGGCTCCAGCCGGAAGCCTTTTTACGGATATTTACAAAATCCTGATAAATCCCGGCTTTTGCCATAAGCTCGTCATGGGTTCCCTGTTCGCTGATCCGTCCATCAGAGATCACCAAAATCTGATCTGCCTGACGGATGGTATTCAGGCGGTGTGCAATCACAAGTAATGTTTTACCCTTTACCAGCTCATTGATTGCCTCCTGGATATAGCTTTCATTATCGGTATCAACACTTGCAGTCGCTTCATCCAGAATGACAATCGGTGCGTCCTTCAAAATGCATCGGGCGATAGAGATTCTTTGCTTTTCGCCGCCGGACAGAGTAGCGCCGCCTTCACCGATGACTGTCTGGAATCCATCTGGCAGCGCCATGATAAAATCATAGCAGCGGGCTTTTTTTGCAGCCTCATAGACTTCTTCCTCGGTAGCGTCCGGTTTACCCATGCTGATATTGTTGTAAATGGTATCCTGGAACAAGTACACCCTTTGGAAAACCATGCTGATCTGTTCCATCAGTTCGGCGAGAGGTATATCCCGAATATCTGTACCGCGGATTGTCACTTTGCCGGATTTCACATCCCACAGCCGCGCCAGAAGGTTCGCAATCGTGGATTTGCCACCGCCAGACGGTCCCACAAGTGCGGTCATGGTATTCTTCTGCATAGAGAAGCTGATGTTGTGCAGGACTTCCTTGTCCTGATAGGCGAAGCCCACATCGCTAAATTGTACTTCTGGCTGATCCGGCTGTGCCTGTGACAGAATATGTTGATTTCCGTTATCGGGAAGTTCGGGCTCGTCCAAAACAGCTTCAATGCGGTCTAATGCGGCATTCATCACGGTCAGTCGGGTTGCTTCTCCATAAAGAGCTTTCAGAGGTCCAAATAGATCAAAGACAAACAGCAGCACGCCCAAAAGATAAGCCAGGGAGAGTACGCCTTCCTGATGTAAAAAAACGGATAAACCGAAGATAGCGGCAATACCCACGCCATAGAGAATGTTTAAGCCAGTGGTCCACGGTGTCATTTTCTGCTCAAACTTCGTATTGACATCCCTTGATTTTTTGAAGTTTTCCGTTAATTCGTCAGATTTTTCTCCGAGCAGATTGTAACTTTTGATAACCCCAATTCCTTCAGCAAAAGACAAGACCGCATCCGTCAAATTCTCGCTTTGGTTTTGACGCCCGACAGCCTCCTTGAAGGAAACCTTATTCATATATTTTGCAACCAGTGATGCCAGCAAGGTAATGATTACCGCAATCAGCCCAAGTCTCCAATCCAGTACGAACATAAAAACAGCTAAAACCAAAGTAGACAGCATATAGCTCATCATGTTGCCAATGGTACTCATAGAAACTTCCTCAATGAATACCATATCCGTACTGAGAACAGAGCTGATTTTGCCAATATTCCCCGATGTAAAGTAACCCATCGGCATTTTTCTTAAATGATTTCCCAACTCCATCCGTTTATCAGCAAAGATCATAAATCCAGCGGCACTTTGCAGACGGTCGCTCAAATAGTGAACCACTGTCTGAACCACTACAACAGCTAATAATCCAAGTCCGACAAACAGACAGGTCTTTCCAGTCAGCGTATTATCAGCAAATCCGGCCAAGACGATAAACGCCATGAAGATCGGCATTTTGGAGAGAATGGACTCGACAAATGCACATAGAAATGCAGCCTGAATACGGCTTTTATACCTCCCGGAGAGGTTCAGGATTCTTGAAATCAATGCAAACATTTATCTTCCCTCCTTTGCAGTAGATACTTTCCACTCGGTGCTGTCCTGAGCCGCTTTCCACAACTTTTGGTATTCTGGGCAAGCTTGAATCAACTCCTGATGTTTTCCGGTTGCCACCATCTTTCCGTGATCCATAACGCATATTTGATCTGCGTTCATTATAGCGGGAAGTTTGTGAGCGATAACTACCAAGGTTTTTCCCTCCACCAGCTCCGCAATAGCAGCCTCCATTTTTTCCTCATTTTCTGGATCAGCATAGGCCGTGGCCTCGTCAAGCACTACAATCGGGGCATCCTTCAATATTGCCCGCGCCAGGGAAATCCGCTGGCGCTGCCCCCCGGAAAGCATTTTCCCCGCATCGCCCGCCATGGAGTGAATACCTTGCGGCAGCTTTTCCAGAAACTCCATACACTGGGCTTTCTTCGCCGCCTGCATTACTTCCTCATCGGTAGCATCCAAACGTCCAAGACGGATATTTTCCAGCAGGGAGGTGTTAAACAGGTACTGATCCTGAGCCACATAGGAAATGCGGCTGTTCAATGTCTCCAGGCTCATATCACAAAGTTTCTGCCCGCCAATGGAAATGCTCCCTTTCTGCGGGTCATAGTAGTGGATCAACAGTTTTGCAAGGGTGCTCTTGCCAGAACCGGATTCACCAACTAGGGCAGTTTTTTGTCCTGCTTGTGCCACAAAGGTAATATCGTGGAGGACTTCGTTTTCCGCTATTATCGGTTTCCCATCTGGGCCAGGCTGTGTCGTCTGATACGCAAAGGAAACATGATCGTAAGAAATGTTAAAATCCTGTCCGTGGAAATCATCCTCAGCAGCTTGCAGCGGTGCCGTATTTAACATCTGTTCAAGTGCCGTGATCTTATAATTCAGATTCGGAATCGTCTCCATAAAGCCCAGTGCTTTCAGGAGAGGAATCCCAATGCTGAGGGAAAGGCAGAGGACTAAAATCAAATCAGGTAAAGTGCTTATGCCACAGAGAACAAACCATGCCCCAAGAGGCAAAGTCAGAATAACAGTGCAGGGCAGTAGACTTCCGTATATCGCCATCCAGGGCCAGGCGGCCTTATACCATGCCAAGGTATAATCCCGATAGTCCGTTACATCCTTGCGGAAGTTCTCGTAAGATTCACTCTCCCGGTTGAAAACCTTGACAACCTCCATACCATTGATGTACTCAATGATCGTGTTGTTCATTTTCTGTGCAGACTGATAGTAGGGACCCATGCGCTTCATTCCAACAGAGTACATAATGACCATGGAGAGCAGGCTGATCGGGATAGAGGCCAAAGACATAAGAGCCAGTTTCCAGTCCGCACAAAACATAGCAACATAAATCACCAGCGGGATCAGTAAATTTGCGATACCCTCCGGGACTGAATGAGCAAGGAGCAATTCCAAGCTGTCCACATCATCGACAAACAGCTTTTTGATTGTCCCTGTCCCTTTTTCCTCCACAATGCCAAGGGGAAGTTTCTCAAACTTCTTTTGCAGAGATACCCGCAGCCGGAACAATGTGTTATATGCTGCTTTATGAGAAATTGATAATCCCCATCCATAAAAAAACGCCTGCAAAACAAGACAGATCAAAACCCCTATAACACGCAATAAAACAAATTCTGTTTCAACAGAATCGCCAATAACCAATGGCGAAATGACCTGATAGGCCAGCACAAAAGGCAGGATGCCCATAAGAACGCTGACCAGTACGACAACCGTGGCCACATACATATTTTTCTTATATGGCCCTGCGTACTCAAAGATTTTTTTGAACATAAGCCCTCCTTATATTGAGCCGTACTGTCTGTGCTTCAAAAACAAGAGGCCGCCAAAGTAAAGCGGCCTCTTATCATTATCTTTCTGTCCAGTCAAGGCGGCCCTGACATTCATAATTTCTAAAATTCACTGGCGGATTCGGAAAAAATCCAAAACCTTTTTACTGCCGGATTCGTCCAATGGATAGCTTTCTTTTACTTGCCCTTTTTCCATATGGACTACATACGAACATCCCGCCATCACCAACTCCGGATCATGCGTAATAACAAGAAGCGTTTTGCCCTGATCCGCGAGTGACTTCAAACTCCGCGCAACTTCCCGCATATGTTTGAGATCAAGCCCGCTTGTTGGTTCGTCAAACACAATGATCTCCCGGTTACTCACAATGGCAGACGCAATCGCTACCCGCTGTTTTTGCCCGCCAGAAAGAGAAAGCGGGTGCCTGTCTTTATATTCCAGCAGATCAAACTGTTTAAGGACTTTATCCACAACAGTTTCATCCTTGTTGTCCATGCTCAGAAGCACTTCATCCGCCACGCTTTCGGTAAATAGCTGATGGCTGGTATCCTGCATTACCATGTAGCAATGTTTGAGCCGGGCTTTCCAATCAAGGGTTTTCCCGTCAAGCTGCAAAAAGCCACACTTCTTTTCCAGTCCGCAAATACAGCGAGCCAGAGTAGATTTTCCAGCGCCATTCAGACCGATAATGGCAATCGTTTCTCCAACAGGCAGTTCTGCACTCGGAATATGGAGGCTTTCCGGTTCCCGCTTTTTATACGCAAAGCAAAAATTTTGAAATTCCATATGTTTAGCTGTATGCGCCTGATACTGATTCGCAGGCTTCAACTTCGAGAGAGAAAACGGCCGCAGCCCCATTTCTTTTCGAGTGCCATCCGATAAGCTGTCAAATTCAGCAGGCGTGTATTCCCGTTCAATCTCCCCATCTTTTACATACAGCACACGATCTGCAAGATCGTGAAGGTAGTAGAGGCGGTGTTCTGCAATCAGAATTGTTTTGCCCTGCTTTTTCCAGAGGCTCAGGACCTGCCGCAGGTCATCAATAGCAGCCATATCCAAATTAGAAGATGGTTCGTCCAGGACCATAATTCCCGGCAGCAATACACTTGATGAAGCACAGGCTATTTTTTGCTTTTCGCCTCCGGACAGAGCAAACACGCTTCGCCCCATCAAATCTTCAATATGATAATCGGAAACTGTCCGGTCAATCCTTTTCAGGATATCCTCCTGAGGATAGCCTAAATTTTCACAAGCAAAGGCTAATTCACTATCCGTATCCACGTTGAAAAACTGACTTTTTGGATTCTGGAATACAGATCCCACCATAGCAGCCAATTCATAAAGCGGCGTATCTGATACGCTTTTTCCGTCCAGAAGGACATCGCCCTCTAAATTGCCCTCGTAATAATGAGGCACCAGCCCGTTTACCAAACGGGTAATCGTTGTTTTCCCACAGCCGGATTCTCCCGTGAGTAAAACAAATTCCCCTGTGTTTATGGTGAGATTGACATTTCTAATCCCTCCGCCGCTGGATTCTTCACCATAAGAAAAAGAAACATTTTGAAAATCTATCATGGCAAAATCCCTCCTGCGGAAATTATCGGGGAAGCAATCGCCCAAAACACTACAAAGCAACAAAACAAGATCAGAACCACATCGGCAAAATTGAATTTAAGCTGGCAAATGTTTGTGCGTTTGACAGGAGCGCCGAGGCCACGGGTAATTGCCGCAGCGGAAAGTTCCTCACCGATTTTCACGGAGCAGGTAATCATCGGGATCAGCTTATACTCCAATATTTTTGAAGATTTTTTCCCTCCAAGTTTAATCCCACGCATTTTCATAGCGTCACTGATTGCTTCTGACTCCTGAAAGACAGTTGGAAAGAAGCGGAACATGACCGTTAAGGGGATCGTCACTTCTTTAGGCATATGGATTCTTTCCATGCCGGAAATCAATTCACTGACCGTTGTTGTTTTCACTGCATAGGCAGCAATCGCAACACTGGGAAGGATTCGGCAGAAGAATCCGGTTGTAAACAGAACGAGGAAATTCAATATCCCCGTAAGGTGCGGCAAAACATAAATTTGAACAGCATAAAAAGCAGAAAACACAGCAATATAGCCCACAGCTTTTACACATTGCTTCGAGGTAAGCAGCAATATAGCCGGAACCGTACAAAGAGCAAGGCGGATCAGCCCCATAGCTTCTCCGCCTGTTCCGCCCATGACAAAAATGCTTATGATGAAGATGAGCAACAGTTTTGTACGCGGATCGAGCCGTAACCCTTGTTCTGTTTTTTTGCTGAGCAGAATTTCCCGCGCCATTATGCAATACCGGCACGCTGGAAGTGCTTTTTGCAAATGGCTTTCCCAATCATACCTCCGACAAGACCAAACACAAAGCAGGCAACCAGCAGAATAGGCGCAATCCACATAGGCATATATGTATTAAGGGTAGCTGCATATTCAGCGCCGTATCCTTCAGTCAACATTACCATATAGCTTTCACGGTTCAGGAAAATGGGAGCAAAGTTGCCAAACACCCAGATGCTGAACACACCGCAGGAAAGAACTGTACTCTTTGCACTTTTGTAGTCCGCCTTTTTCAGGATCACGTCGGCCAACAGGCCGCCAACGAGACCAGTTACCATGGTAAGATAGCCGTTGCCGAAGAACACCATGATTAGGCCAATCAGGAAACCCATGATTGCAGTCATCCCGAATTTTTTAGCCTTTGTAACATACAGCATATAGGGGATGCCGCCAATCAAAGGGCACAGCACCGCCATCAGCGGAATAAAAATGGGGATGAAGCCAAGCATCGCCACCAGCATAACAATCACGACATAGATGACGGTGTAGATGCCGATAGTAATTAAATCTTTTCCCTCAAGCCGGGAACTTTTTTTCTGGGAACTCATACCAGTATCCTCCTTATCTCTGAGAAAATGAAAATGTGGTGTGGTTAGCTTCTTCTAACCACACCACATATAATAACAATTTGCACCCACGATTCCAACCCAAAACCAATTTTATTCTACCCAAAATCAGTATTTTTGCGTTTATCCAATCGTAGCTTCTGCTTTATAGTTTTTCGGATTCACTCCGTATTTCCTTTTGAACGCCGCTGCGAAATTGCTCGCTTTTGAATATCCCACCAGTATAGCCACCTGGCTGACATTCAAATTACTTTCTAACAGCAGGCTTGCCGCCTTTTCTAACCGCTGGTCGATGACATACGCATGAACCGATGTTCCGAACAGGGAGGAAAAGCCCTTCGTCAATTTTGAAGTGCTGATATTGACCTGCCGCGCCAATTCCTCGCAGCTCGGAGCCAGGGCAAGCTGGCTGTCAATAATTCGCTTTGCCTCTATGATGGAATCCCGGTCACTTCTGGAAATTGCAACGTAGGTTGACGCGAGAATACTCAGCTCCAGGACCTCGCTCAAATATACCGATAGCAGCTCAAAGACCTTGCTTTCCAGAAACAGGTATCCCAACCCGCCGCGATATTGCGTGAAGTCTTGCAGCTCCGCAAAAATGTGTTCCATATAGGGCGTGATATTCACCTTTGATATGCCGTCCAATAATTTTTTCCGATAGACCTCGATCTCACCAGCCTCAAAGTAGTCATTCAGAATCTTATAGAAATAGGATAGAGGTATTTTCACATTTTTGAAAAGGAAATCGCTCTTTTTAGAATAGCACAGATATTCCATTTTCCCGTGGCCGCGATAAATACAGGATTCACCCTTTTGTATGCTGGCACTTTGCCGGTTGTCTGCAATATTCCAGGAAACACCGTCATTGAAGCAGAACAGCATTTGTATGTATTCTTCACTGCTCACTCCCTGCACGTTCATATCCGAAAAGTAATTCATTCTCCAGTCTGAAACAACTGCTCCCTGTTTCGTGACGATCTGCGAAATCTGACCGGTTCCCATGTCTGCCGGAATATCTATGGTGATCGTCTGCGGTGAATTAGAGAGCAGATCACGATAAAGATTATTCATGTATTGATTTGTCATGTATGAGCGCCCTCCTTATGGTTAGTCAATGCTAATCATAGTTTACAACACCAACCTGGAAAAGTCAATTTGTATTCCTTGTGTATACCGCAGAATCCATTTCACATCAAAACATCGTAGATACCACTTCAATGCTATTTCAAAAACGTAGTGGCAATTAATTTACGAATTATGCCTACTCATCGTACATTTTTATCCTTTTGCATTATTATTTCTTTGTTCTTATTATCATTTGCAGCATTATCTCTCAAATAATTTTCAAATGCATCTGCATTATACTGATATTCCTGTGGTTCAGCGACCATCGGTGAATATACAACCTCTGCTTCCACTCGCTCAGCTTCTGCCCTCTCCGGCTCTGTCTGCTCCTTTGTTTTCGCATTCTCCATATGCTTTTCCTTATCAAGTTGCACATTCATAGCCAGATTATCCAGCTTATCAATCGAAGCGTCCAGATGGAGCTCCATTGATACCAGTATCTTTTTCACTGCTTTCATAGGAGCAAGCACCGCCTTTGTAATGGGATGTTTCTGCTCTTTCTGTGAATAATCCACCTCTGGCTTGTCAGCAAAAGTACGGAATGCATTAGCTGCTGTCTGACCAGCTTCACGAAATCCTTTTGTAAGAAGCGCTGTCTTTGCTATATCCTTATCCGTGGTCTTGATTGCACCTCTTACATTCTCTCTGATATCAAGAAGTCTTTTCTTAATTCCTAAGAACTCAGACACCCTGTATAATGCAGATTTTCCCTTTTCCTTTGCCTCATCGACTATGCTCTTAGCTGTAGATTTGACCTGTGTTTTCACTTTCAATACCTGCGACTTTATCTGCTCACATCTGGCATTAAGTCGCTCCTGTGCTTCCGACAATGCCTTTTTAGCATTATTGACAAGCGTATCCTCCTGCATTTCTTTTATCTGGTTCTGCATGTTGGTAAGTTCTTCCGTCATGGAATCAATCTTTTTCTCCAGTCCATCCACATAGCTGCATATCTCAAATACATCATTTGCCTGCTCTTTCATGGCATTTTTCTTTAATAAGTCGAGAAGTTCTCTTATGACCTCCTCATTGGTAAGTGTTTTTCCTGCTTCCATATCCATTCTGTTTCCTCCATTCTGTAAATGGGGCAGCCTTGGCCGCCCCTGTACTCTGATTACTGATTATCGAAAGGGCGTCGCCTCTTTGTCCTTCTCTTTATCGGGATTGCCATGATGTTTCTCTGCACTCTCTCTTGCCTTTTCGTTGCTCTTATCCTTTGCTTTCTCATATTCAGAGATAATCTCATTATAGAGTTTTTCCCTGAAATCCTTTGTGACCGGATAGCAGACATCCTGATAGATTGGCTTGCCCTGCTCGTCCACCTGCTTTGTCTTATAAGAAGGCATTGATACAAATATTTTCTCTTTGCCCTGCACGATATTGATGTTATTTACAATGAAACTGTTTTCAAAGTAAATACGGGCAAGTCCCTTGATGTTACTGCCTTCCCTCTCATAAGGTGTCACAGTTACTGAAAACTCCGGCATTTCCTGTGTACGCTCCTGCTTCTGTGTCTCCTCTTTCTCCGGTTCCTTGATTCTTGCATAGGCATCAAGAATATTGGTATAGAGTTCCTCACGAAACTCTGCTGTAATAGGATTGCACACATCCTTATAGATCACACCGTTGCTTTCATCACGCTCATTGGAGCGGTATCTTGGCATTGATACGAAAAGCTCTCCCTTGTCCTTATTCTCAAGGATTGCAATATTGGTAATCTTAAATGAATCACCAAATACTACTGTTGCAAATCCCTTGATATTGCTGCCCTCTTTTGCCCTTACTTCGTTTACCTTAATTGAATACTTCATATGCTATTCCTCGCTTTCTTTTTGTTCTTTGTTTTGCTCCGGTATGATAAACTCACACCAAAGCTGTTCTATCTGTTCACAAGACAATCTGCCATTTAACCAGTTGCCAAGTGTAACGACCATTCCGTCCTGCTCATAGTAGAGCCACTCCTGTGTTTCAATGTTCCCCTCATACACGATGGTCACATCAAAATCAGGCATAAATAATCCTTCCTCTGCATCCCATACACAGGCTATTCCCTGTCTGAGTGTCAGATTCAGGCTTTCGACATACACAGACCAGCCGCTTACGACTATCTGAAATTCATCATCAATCTCTGCAATATCATCCTCGATGTCAATTAGCTCTTCCATTTCCGATACTGCCTCTTCTATCTCACCTAACCGGTATCTCTTATTCATCCATCACCGCCTCCTTATAAATGCACCTGACTACAAAACGCATGGTTCCTTTCTGGGAACAGGTAAAAAGAGTTAGTTCTTTTTCATCACCCTGTGTCTTGATGCTGTTATCATACGGATTTACTACCTCTGTCTCTGTTACCTCATAGATATGCTTCAGCCCATTTTTGTCGGTTATCATTACTTCATCACCTATGGATATCTGACTTAGTGGTGTAAAAAATGTGCCATATCTGCTGCCATTGTGACCGCACAATACACAGTTGCCACTCTCCCCAATCCCTGCTGTTTCTTCTATATGACCGATCCCGGCATTAAGCACTTTACTTGTGGTTCCTTCCATTACCGGATACCGGATATCTATGCCCGGTATCTCAATGATACCGATAACACCGCCTTCTTTAAAAATGGCTTCATCCTCTTCACTAATGGAGGTTTGCTCTTCCTCCACATCTGTTTCTTCATCGTAATCATCCTCC
>ERZ791794.1523-NODE-1523-length-11186-cov-16.699937_pt1 | contig 11186 bp, 12 predicted proteins | sample MGYA00510312_ERZ791794 | MGnify/ENA primary metagenome ERZ791794 (study PRJEB30046, sample SAMN00791977) | human gut metagenome | study: EMG produced TPA metagenomics assembly of the A metagenome-wide association study of gut microbiota in type 2... | reverse complement strand
TCTGCCCGGGGCGGAGATCGCGGGGGTCCAGTTCGGGGTTGGCGGCAGAAATGGCGGCGACGCTGGTATCGTACTGCTGGGAAAGCCGCCAGAAGGTATCCCCCTGCCGGAGCTGCACAAACCGGGTGCCGATGAGCCAGGGCATCATGGCCTGCCAGGTGGCGGCATCGCTGCGGCCGGTGGCGGGCAGGCCATGTGCCTGCTGGAACTGCCGCAGGGCGTTTTCAGTCCCCCTGCCAAAGCTGCCATCGATGCGGCCGGGCTGATAGCCCGCACGGGATAAGCCAAGCTGTAACAGCTGCACGCCGGGGCCCCGGCTGCCGAATCCGTATTCATCCATGATAAAAACCTCCTATTTGCGGATGGTTCATTGTATGATGGAGGGAGGTGGGGAAGACACCGGCAACGGAGTTTTTTGCGGGAGGGCGGCTATGATAAAAATGAAAAGCAAAAAACCTATTGCAAAATGGCAAGAAGGTGTTGACAAGCGAGGGGGATTTGTGTATAATCTTGTTTGTTGGCACTGAATGGATACGCCTTCAAAGCGTGATATAGGGGTATAGCTCAGCTGGTAGAGCAGTGGTCTCCAAAACCACGTGCCGAGGGTTCGAATCCTTCTGCCCCTGCCAATTCGCTGATGTAGCTCAGTAGGTAGAGCGCGTCCTTGGTAAGGACGAGGTAGTCAGTTCGAATCTGATCATCAGCTCCATAAAGAATTACCGGTATAGATGCGTCTGGCGCAAAGCCAGGCGCATCTACCGTTTCCGGGCTTTTTCGAGCCCGGATTTTTTCTTTTGAACCATAGATTTTTATGGAGGTTTCGGGGCAACTGACCGGATTTGAACTGGAGGATCTCATGTCTTGGACAGTTTCCAACCTCCAGCGCCCTTTTAGAGAGGACTTTTCTCTCGAAAAAAGCGGCATCATCGCAGAAAAAGGATCACAAATATTGGGGTGTCGTTTTGTCGGCTTTGACGGGCCGAAAAAAGCGGCGCCCTTTTTCAATTTCTAAAAGGGTGAAATAGCAGGCCGGAGATGACCTCTCCGGTCTTATTTTTTTACAACAGGAGGATCGCTCACATGGACAACCAAAACACAAGTCGTCAGTTCCGCTACCTTGAAGAAGTCCGTATTCCCCTGCACCGTGCAGGATTTGGAACCCTGCCGCTGGAGGGAGAGCAGCTGCCCGTCCTTTGGAACGGCGCATCCCTCTGCCGCATCACCGGCAAGGGCAGCGTATTCTATCGGCGGGAGGATGCGGACACGCCCCAGGCAGAGGATGCCCTGTATCGCGTCGAAGACATCGCCGCGAAGACGCTGGAGTATATGACCGCTATGGAAGCCGCTCTGCAGCTCAAAGCCAGCGGACTGGATGGCGACTACCGCATCCTCGCTGACTTTGGCGGCACGGTGCTGGCGGGTACTCCAAGCAAATACGGCGTTCAATTCGTTACATGGGATTGGGACTATGACCGCACGGGTGTGGTACACGGACACTACTTCATGGAGAAATATGACGAAGCCAAGCAGGACTTCGCCACACGCTCAGGACTTATCCAAAAGGAACAGCTTTTCAGCCCGGAACAGCTGACCGAGATATTCCGCTGCTGCGCCGATTCCGTGGATGAGGACTTCTTTGAGCTTACGGATATGCAGGAAGAAATGATCCGCGGAATCCAGCAGCAGATCAGGGTGTGCGTACCAGATCTGGACGAGCGCGTCCGTCAGCAGGAGGACGCACAGGAACGAGCCTCGCAGGAGCAGACGATGTAATAGCAGCATGGCATGGGCCGGAGTTTTAGCAATAAGACTCCGGCCTTTTTATTGGTTGACAAAGTCAACCCCCGGCTATGCCGGGGGGCAAAAGAAAGCCTATGGCGAGGGGAAAAGTAGACAAGAAAAAGTCTCCGAGTTAGAGTAAGAAAAAGGTTTGCCGACCAAAACTTACAAAAACAAGGAGACTAATTCATGAAAGAAGTAGATGTGAGTAGTTTAGAGCATACAAGCTGGCGTTGTCAATACCATGTGGTGTTTGCGCCGAGATATCGACGGATGGAAATTTACGGGAAAATAAAAGAGGACATAGGAGTAATACTATGTAAATTGTGCCAGCAAAAGGGTGTGGAAATAATAGAAGCACAAGCGTGCCCAGATCACATCCATATGCTGATAAGCATCCCGCCGAAGTACAGTGTGTCACAAATCATGGGGTACTTAAAAGGAAAAAGCAGCCTATACGGAGGTTCAGTCGACTCAAGTCGGAGATATCTGCGCAGATTTCTATCAAGCCGACGGAGAAGCATCCTCCAATATGCTTGTCTGGTCATCAGCAGAAAATGATCTCGTTTTTTATATTATGGCAGACATTCCCGAGTCTACTATGATAAAAATGGCAGAAGGTGTCCAAAAAAAATAATTCTAAAAAAACCGAATCCAACTGTCCAAAATGACCTCCTTTATTCGTTTACAGGGTATAAGCGAATAAAGGAGGTCATCCCTTTGAAAAAACATTTCTTCCCCATCATGTGTGCATTCCTCGAGCTACTCTCATCTACTGCCCATGCAGCAACGAGAGCAGCAGCGGTTGTTCCCCGTATCTCTTTTAATGGAACAACTGCCTCCTGTACGGTGTTTGTTGCTGCGGACCGACCGACTGATGACATTGAAGCTGTAATAAAGTTATGGCAAGGAAGTAAGTGTATCGAAACTTGGGAAGCATCTTCTGTTGGAGATCTTGCCTTTAGTGGCACAGCAACGGTGTCGAGGGGAAAAACCTATCAATTAACAGTCGATGTTACCCTTGAAGGCAAGGTGCAGCCAAGATTTTCTGTTGAGGGAACTTGCAAATAATTTCGACATGACAATGTGTTTGAATGAATCCAAACTATATTTTTAAGAACCCACCGGAACAGCCCACTCTATCGGAGATTAAGCCAGAGAAAGAACAAGCAGGGAGCAGAAGCTCATGTTTTTGTGCTTGCGGGGGCGGGCAGATTCAGCACCACAATTGATTGAAACGAACACCCATCGGTCGGCTGCCGGGTGGGTGTTCATTGTATAACGCAGGCGCTGTGACGAATTTGTGACACTTTCCCCGCACTTTCGCGGGGGAATTTCAATGCAGCTTCTGGTATGCTACAGACAAGGTTGAAACCCAACCAAAAATACTTCAAAAAGGAGCGTAACATACCATGAAAAAGAAAACGATTTGGAGCTTTGCACTGGCACTGGCGTTGGTGGTATCGGCCATCGGCACGGCGACCTCCGCCTTTGCCGCCACACCCGCACCAATGGAGCCTGTTACTAAAATTGCAACCGAGAACGAGGACACCATCTGGGAGCAGATCGAGGCGGTGGAAGAAAAGAGCGACGCCATCTTCCAAAGAAATGCGGCGCTGTGGGAAAAGCTGGACGAAATCTACAACGCCCTGCCTGATGACTATGACTTCACAAACTTTGATGAGGCGGCGTTTATCCGCAGTACCAACGCCCTGACCGAAGCGGAGAAGGAAACGCTTCTGGCAGACATCAAGGAGCTGAACGAACTTGACGCTGAGATGGAGGCACTGTACGCTCAGCTGCCCGACTGCGACAATATGCCGCTTTACGAGAAGGCACTGGAAAAGGCCGACCCCAAGGTGCTGGATGAGATCGACACCCTGGAGCAGGAGTATGACCGCGTCTGCGAAAAGCACGCCGACCTGTGGGACAAGGTAGATGAAGCGTACTTCGATCTGCCGGACGACTACGACTTCGACAACTACGATGAGGCCGCCTTCATCCGCAGCCTGAGCTTCCTGACCGACGCGGAAAAGGACGCGCTGATCGCCGACTACAACCGTCTTACGGAGATCGACAGCCGGCTGTGCGAGCTGTACAATTCCATTTGGGGCAACACCGGCTGCGAAAGCGGCATCTGCCCCCTTTGACGGAAAGGAGATATTCTGATAGTATAAGATCAACATCGTGCCGATGCTGCGCCTGTGCGCAGCATTTGGCGCTGCTTTCAAGGAGGTCACTATGGGACATCCCATCTATTTGGCGGACGATGAAAAGAGCATACGGGAGCTGCTCCATAGCTTCCTCGCAAGCGACGGATATACCGTGCGCTCCTTTGAAAGCGGCGACGCGCTGCTGGAGGCGTTTCGTCAGGAGCCCGCGGAGCTGGTGATCCTGGACATTATGATGCCCGGCACGGACGGACTTACCGTGTGCCGGGAGCTTCGCTCTGTTTCCGATATTCCCATCATCCTGCTTACGGCCAAAGACAGCGAGCTGGACTATGTCATGGGCATCAGCCAGGGCAGCGACGATTATCTCACCAAGCCCTTCCGTCCAACGATATTGCTGATGAAGGTCAAAGCACTGCTGCGCCGTGTGGAGATGGATCGAGGAAAAACAACGGCGGAGGATGAGCTGCATTATGTGGATATCCGCTATTCCGCTACGGAAAACGCCGTCTTTTGCGGAAGCACGATCGTGGCGCTGACCCAGACCGAGCTGCGGCTGCTCAGCTATATGATGAAGCAGCCGGAAAAGGCCTATTCCCGCGAGGAGCTGCTCAGCGCGGTGTGGGGCTTTGACTCGGAGGTGGAGACCCGCGTGACCGATGAAACGCTGCGCCGTATCCGAAAAAAGCTGCTGCAAGCGGGCAGCACCGTCAGCGTAAGCACCATATGGGGCTTTGGCTATAAGCTGAAAGGAGCGGAGCGCACATGAAAAACATCAAGCTGCGGATCGTGTATCTGATCCTCGGTGCGGCTCTGCTGCTCTTTGCACTGTTCATGCTGGCGGTGAACCTCATCATACCTGCCCACTTTGTGAGTGAGGCAAAAAAGGCGCTCATCAGCGAGGCGGAGTACCAGAACCGCACCATCCCCTATACCGACGATGGATCCTTTTTTGATGATGGATGGGATGACACGGAGGAACACTTCCTTACGCCAAGCATCGTATTTTTAGAGCTGGATAATGCCAATAAATCAAGCGGTTGGAACAGGGACGCATATCGCTTGGAGAAAAAGCTGCTGGAATACTGCGCCGGGCGGGATATTGCACTCAATCAATGCTATACCTTCAAAACGGACAGGCATCACCTGATCTTCATGTCCGTGCAGGAGGATTACGGCGATGGGGAGGAACCCTACTCCTATATCATGTACATAGACATCGGCCCCATCACCCGCTATATCGTAACGCTGAACTGGGCGTTCTTTGCGGTGCTGCTGGCGATCTCCTCCGTCATGTGCCTGCTAGGGTTTCGGTTCGGCCGGGACATCGAGAAGGAGGCAGAGCGGCAGCAGACCTTCTTCCAGAATGCCTCCCACGAGCTGAAAACGCCGCTGATGGCGATACAGGGCTATGCGGAGGGCATACAGGCGGGCGTGATGGACACGGGCGGCGCTGCGGAGGTGATTCTGGCGGAGAGCGACCGCATGACGGAGCTGGTGGACGAGCTCCTGGACATCTCAAAAATCGATATGGGGCGGCAGCGGCTTACCCTTTCCGAGATGGATGTTCGGGAGCTGCTCTATGACAGCATACGCGCCGTGGAGCCGGCAGCCGCCGCCAGCGGCATTACCATCGCGCCGGACTTCCCCGAGGAGCCCGTTATGGTCAGCTGCGACGATACCCGGCTGCGCAGAGCGGTCACCAATATTCTATCCAACGGCGTGCGCTATGCCCGCAGCGAGCTGCGCCTGACCTGCCGCACAGATAAGCGGAATGCGACGATACGGATACAGGACGACGGGGACGGCATCGCCGAGGAAGATCTGCCCCACATCTTTGACCGCTTCTACATGGGTCGGAGCGGAAAATCCGGCATCGGCCTTGCCCTGACGAAGGAGATTATCCACCTGCATAAGGGAATGATCCGTGCCTACAACGGGGATAGCGGCGCTGTTTTCGAGATTTCCATTCCGGTGAGCCGATGAGAAGATCACCGCGCCGCCTGTGAGCGCCCCTCTTGCAAAAAGGACGGACTTGGAACGGGCTTTTGCCGGTGCCGGGCGGCGAGCCCCCTGTGATTTCCTCTTGTGCCGACATTGTTAGAATGGAGTACATCTATGGACTTCAAAGCAAAAAAATATCTGCATATTCATGACTGGAACTACTGGTGGGGCTATTACCGCTGCGGCAAGGACTGGGAGCCTTTCCATGGGGCTGAATTTTCTCTTACCGAGGACGAGGCGGGAGCGGCGTCCTTTTTCCACTTTGATTTTTATAACCTCCCCGCGCTTCGCCAGATGATCCGGGATGGTGAGTTTGTGGAGCCGGACAGTCCGGATCATCCGAGCTTTCTGGAGCGGGCGGAGCGGCACAAAAACGGCGAACAGGACTGGTTCGTCGGGGCGCTGTACTATCCGCATTTTTCACCGGAGACGCGTTCCTGTAACGCCTCCGTCCGGAGCGGTGTCCCGCTGACACAACTGCTTTCCCCATCTGTACCGCCCTATTACGGGGTGATCTTTCTCCGGGAGGAGCGCCCCCTCACTCCGGAGGTGCTGACGCATTGGGCGGAGACACTGTCCCAACCCCTGTTCGGCCAGCCGTTTTCCTGTACGCTTGCACAAGTCCCCAGCCGACAGGAGGCGATGGAGCAGTTTGAGAATGAGATGCGGCTGACGCGATGAAATGTACGGTATCGTTTACCACTGATTTTCCATTGAAAAGCAACTAAGAGGGAGATGTCGCTTATGGAATTAAGACTCACGGAGCAGGAGGCTCTGGCGCTGTATCGAATCATTCTGCGGTGGGATGAATTGGGCAGCTTGACCACAGAGGATGACGAGGAGCGTCAGCTGCTATGGGATCTATCCTGTACACTGGAAAAAGAACTGGAGCCGGTGGATGATGCCGTGAAACGCAGACTGCTTTGACTGCGTAAGCTCCCACCGGATTGAAGCCTTTGATGTGACGCTGGTTTCTTTGACGCTGACGGATCTTGAACTGTCGGAAAGACGCCGGTATCGCGGGATGATATTGACAAAGGGGAAAATGATGCTATAATATCTGCGAATGATTCGCAGATTGGGGATGTCTTATGTCAGGCAACAATACAAAACAGCGAAGAGCCCTGCTTACTTTTTTGGGGGAGCACCCGGACGAGCTGCTGACTGCACGCCAAATGGCGGACGCGCTGGCAGAGAAGCAGATCAGCCTCAGCGCTGTGTATCGAAATCTTGCGCAGCTGGAGGCGGAAGAAAAGGTGCGCCGCAGCGCCAAAAGCGGGTCGCACGAAGCGTTTTATCAGTATCTTGACGCCAAGGGCTGCAAGGGCGCGCTGCACATGAGCTGTGTGAAGTGCGGCAAAACCTTTCACATGGCCGACAGCAACGCCGCCCTGTTTGCAAAGCACCTGGCGCAGAGCGAGCAATTCACGCTGGACGCAGCCGACACGATCCTCTATGGAACCTGCTCGGACTGCAAGGAAAAATAACGAACAGAAGGGAGGACAGACCATGACAAAGAAGCTTTGTTTTATGACGCGCCTGTTGGCGGCCGTGCTGGCTGTTGTCATGCTGTCCTCGGCAATCTATCTTGCAGTCGAAGCCAACCATGACTGTTCCGGCGACGACTGTGCCATCTGCCATCAGATCGGTATCTACGAGAATCTGCTGAAAACGCTGGGGCTTGCCGGTGCTGCCGCAGCGATCTCCGCTGCGTTTACATATACCATGTGCAGGGCGATTCTGCCATGCACAGAGACGATCAGCACACTGACGCTTGTTGCTCTCAAGGTAAAGCTTTCGAATTAAAAATAGGACTTTTACAAGGGCGAAGTCTATCCATTTTTGGATAGGCTCTTGCGATTTTGCCGCTGCCCTTGTATTTTTGCGCCTATTTTTCAAAAATTCGGAGGTTTTGTCTGTATGATGAAGAAAATCTTTACCATCTTTCTTGCGCTGACCATGGCGGTCGGCCTGCTTGCCGGCTGCGGCAAAAAGAATGCCGCAGAGAAGGGCGAGAGCGATTCCAACAAACTGAGCGTTGTCACCACCATTTTCCCCGAGTACGACTGGGTCAAGGAAATTCTCGGCGACAAGGCCGAGAGCACCGACCTGACCATGCTGCTGAGCAGCGGCGTTGATCTGCACAGCTACCAGCCTACGGCGGATGACATCGTCAAGATTTCCGACTGCGACCTCTTCATCTATGTGGGCGGCGAGTCCGATGAATGGGTGAAGAACGTCCTGAAAAACGCCGTCAACAAGAAGATGAAGGTCATCAACCTGCTGGAGATGCTGGGCGATTCCGTGAAAACGGAGGAGATCGTTGAAGGGATGCAGGAAGCAGAGCACGCCCATGACCACAGCAAGGAGGTTTCCACCTTTGAAGATCATGAGGTTCAGGACAGAAGCCTGTCCGACTGGGAGGGCAGTTGGCAGTCTGCCTACCCCTTTGCGCTGGACGGAACGCTTGACGATGCCTTTGCAGCGATGGCAGAGGAAGGCGAGATGACCGCCGACGAGTATAAGACCTACTATCAAAAGGGCTACAAAACGGACATTACCAATATTGGCATTGAAGGCGACCACATTGCGTTCACCTATGAGGACGGCAAAAAGGTCGGCTCTGACTACAAGTATATCGGCTATTACATTCAGAACTGGTCTACCGGCACCAAGGCGGCCATGTATCGCTTTGAAGCGGTAGACAGAACCTCCGGCGCACCGATCTACATCGAATTCAACGACCACATGATCGAATCAGCTGCGCCCGAGCATTTCCACATCAGAATGAGCAACGAGAGCTTTGACGCCATCGTTGATCCGGAAAAGTCGTGGCCGACCTTCTTCCCAGCTGATATGACCGGTGAGGATCTCTGCGAGCACATGGAGGGCCACGGCCACGACCACGAGGAGGAAGCTGACGAGCACGCCTGGCTGTCTTTGAAGAACGCCAAAACACTGGTGGGCGCGATCTCCAACGCTTTGCAGGAGCTTGACCCCGACAACAAGGATACCTACGCAGCCAACGCCGCCGCCTACATCGAAAAGCTCTCTACACTGGATGGCGCGTACCAGTCTGCCGTGGACGGCGCGGCGCACAAAACCGTGCTGTTCGGTGATCGTTTCCCGTTCCGCTATCTAGTGGACGATTACGGTCTGGGCTACTACGCCGCCTTTGCGGGCTGCTCCGCCGAGAGCGAAGCCAGCTTTGAGATGGTGTCCTTCCTTGCAAAAAAGGTGGACGAGCTGGGACTTCCCTGCGTGCTGACCATTGAGGGCAAGAACCACAAGCTCGCGGAAACCATTGTGCAGAGCACCGCCGGGAAGAACCAGAAGGTGCTGACCATGGATTCCATGCAGTCCATGACCTCCAAGGATGTTGCAAACGGTGCTACCTACCTCTCTGTCATGGAGCAGAACCTCTCCGTGCTGAAAGAGGCACTGGGTTAAGGAGGCAGGATGATGGCTCAGCTCACCTGTCAAAAGCTCTGCGTCGGCTACGATGGGAAGTCCATTCTGCAAGACCTTGATTTTGAGGTCTTTGCAGGTGACTACCTCTGCATCGTGGGAGAAAACGGCTCCGGCAAGAGTACCCTTATGAAAACGATCCTCGGCTTGCAGATGCCCATCAGCGGCAGCATTTTGACGGGCGACGGGCTGAGGAAAAATGAGATCGGCTATCTGCCGCAGCAGACCGTTGTCCAGAAGGACTTCCCGGCATCCGTGAGAGAAATCGTTCTCTCCGGATGCCAGGGGCGCTGCGGCAGCCGCCCCTTCTACAACAAAGAAGAGAAGAAACTGGCGGCGGACGCCATAGGGAAAATGCAGATCACGCCCCTTGCCAAGCGCTGCTACCGGACACTCTCCGGCGGGCAGCAGCAGCGGGTGCTGCTCGCCCGCGCCCTGTGCGCTACCCGGAAAATGCTGCTTCTGGACGAGCCGGTCTCTGGCCTTGACCCAAAGGTGACGGCGGAACTGTATGCGCTCATTCAAAAGCTCAATTACGAGGATGGCATCACCGTTGTGATGATCTCCCATGACCTGAACGCGGCGCTGCAATATGCCAGCCACATCCTGCACATCGGGGACACGGTGTTTTTCGGCACCAAGGCGGCCTACCTGAACGAGTTCTCCCAGGCATGGCAGAAAGGCGGTGGGGCGCAATGATGGCGATCCTTGAAAAACTCGCGTTCTACTGGACCTATCCCTTTGTCCGCTACGCACTCATTGTCGGCGTGCTGATCGCGCTGTGCTCGTCGCTGCTGGGGGTCACGCTGGTGCTGAAACGGTTTTCCTTCATCGGCGATGGGCTTTCCCATGTGGCCTTCGGCGCGATGGCTATCGCCGCTGTGCTGGGACTGACGGACGATATGCCCCTGATGTTGGGCGTCACGGTGGTCTGCGCCGTGCTGCTCCTGCGTACCGGGCAGAACACGAAGATCAAGGGCGACGCCGCAGTCGCCATGATCTCGGTGGGAGCGCTGGCCATCGGGTATCTGCTGATGAACCTTTTTTCCACCTCGTCCAACCTCTCAGGCGATGTGTGCAGCACACTGTTCGGCTCTACCTCTATCCTGACGCTGTCAAAAAGCGAGGTCTGGCTGTGTGCGGGACTGTCCGTGGTGGTCGTGGCGGTGTTTCTGCTCTATTACAACAAGATCTTTGCCGTGACCTTTGACGAGGATTTTGCCAAGGCGGTGGGCACAAAGGCTGACCTGTACAACCTGCTGATTGCCGTCATCATTGCCGTGGTGATCGTGCTGGCGATGAATCTGGTCGGCTCGCTGCTGATCTCCGCACTGGTGATCTTCCCGGCACTGTCCGCCATGCGCCTTTTCCAGAATTTCCGGTCTGTGACGGTCTGCTCCGCCATACTGTCGGTGAACTGCGCAGTGCTGGGTATTCTGGTCTCCATTCTGGCGGGGACGCCGGTGGGTTCCACCATCGTCGCTGTTCAGATTGGCGCTTTCGGTCTGTCGTGGCTGGCAGGCACGGTATTCGGAGGTGCTCGTAGATGAAAAAACTGTTTTGCCTGTTGCTGATCGCCATGGCGCTCTGCTCTCTTGCCGCCTGTGGGCGCGAAAAAGATAAAGGGGCTGCTGCAGCTGATTCAGCCGATAACCAAGCGCCAGAATCTTCTGTTTCACAAAAACAGCCCGCAGAAAAGAAATCGGAGTCTAAGCCTGCAGCCTCTGAACCAACGCAAAGCACAGACGGTGTTGATGTTGATCT
>ERZ791794.1500-NODE-1500-length-11363-cov-29.941988_pt1 | contig 11363 bp, 12 predicted proteins | sample MGYA00510312_ERZ791794 | MGnify/ENA primary metagenome ERZ791794 (study PRJEB30046, sample SAMN00791977) | human gut metagenome | study: EMG produced TPA metagenomics assembly of the A metagenome-wide association study of gut microbiota in type 2... | reverse complement strand
CATCCATCAAGGACTCCATCATGCAGCCCTTTATGAATGTGATGAAGACCCATCCAGAGCAGGTTACATTCCTTCGTGATGATTTTGAGAAGTTTGCCAAAGACCACGTGAAGTTGCGTGTCCTTTCAGGACCATTCAAAAACTATGAAGGCTACATTGTCCGCATAGACCGTGACCGCCAGCTCGTCTTCGACTTCGGTGGGCGAGCTGTAGCTATCCGTGGTGTGCATAAGGAAGACTTCGAAGTTGTAGAAGAGTAGTTGTAAAAACTCCCCCAAAAATTTGGTAGTTTCATATAAAAACCTTATATTTGCAGGCGATATTGAAATAAAAAATAAAAAATTATGGGAAAAATCATAGATAAGACGATAACAAAGATAGTTACAGAAGAGGGTATCTCTCTCTTTCGCCGTGTAACTAAGGTTTTGATGCCAAATGGCAAGTATCGTTATCCTGTAGATTATTTTGATGCAACTCCTGGAGTTGTTAAGGTTTCGAAAGAAGAAATGAATAAGGTAGCAATACCTGTTTATAAAAAATTAATCTAATGGAACGGTTGATGTCTGATGGTTATCCTTTTATCTTTCAACTGATAGATAAAAGTGAAAGTGATGAGTATCTGATTCAGACCTTGCAATATCGGTTTAAGTCAGACAAGTCTCATCATGCCTATATCGTAAGAGTTGAATGTTATAAGAAACACGCTTATTGTGTGAAGTTCTTCGATAAGGCAAACATCAACAGCAAAAATAAGTTTAGTCTTCGTTCCAATACTTTCGAGGCTAGAACGATACTCTATACAATGTTTCATATAATGTTAGATGTATTGAAGCGAGATAAAAAAGCTTCTTTCTTTTTTATTGGAGCAGAAGACGAAAAAGATCAGGATGGAATGGTATCCCGTCGTTTCCGTTTTTATCGTCGTTTTGTACTTTCAACGGTTTCTGATGATAAGTTCGAGCATTTTAGAAGAAATGATTTATCTTTGTACATACTTGTAAATAAGGAATATGTAGAAGATACATCCTCTTATGCTGATGAACTAGCAAATATTGTGCAACAATATTTATAAGATAACATCCTCATTCGAGCGACGACCAGTGCAGAGCGATACTGCGATGAGAAACAATACTACGGCGGGTTACCCGCCCATTTCAAACAAAAAAAAATAAGCGTTTTACGATTGTCGCTTAACAATCCACAATCGTACAGCTTCTAAATTTTTAATACTCAATCAAGTTATGCTTAATTTAAGAATCACTGGTTTCTACAACAGAGACCAGCAAGATGAGTACGTCGAATTGGAAGCAGCGGCACGTTGCGACTTCGAAGGTTTCCTCAAGAATATGCAGGAAAAGGGCGAGATAAGAACCGCCAAGCCATCGAAGAAGGTAAAGAAAGGCAAGAAGAGTATGTAATGTACCGCTCACTTTCCTGCGCCGAAGGTGTGGGGAGGTACTTGAAATTTTCTCAAATAACAATTTTCATAAAACCGATAGGTGTTACTACTTGTATACAGTGGGACGCTGTAACGGTGATATACTTATAAATTAGTAAAAAGAATAAAATATGTCAGATACATTATCTAAAGCAGAACTTCATGCGCAAAAAGCATGCGAGTTGGAAGCATTTAAATCCATCAAGTTAGATGCCTTGAAGGACAAAGTCACACAAATGCTCGCCCATATCGGTGATGGCAGAATTTTTGACCAATATACAAAGCATGATATATCCCACATCAACAAGATGTTGGAGTCATTGGATTATATCATTCCACAGGAAACCCAGGATAAGATGACTGGAGCAGACTGGATGCTCATTGTTACTGCTACTTATTTCCATGATTTAGGTATGCTCGTTACTCGCAATGAGTATGAAAACAGAAATTCATCTGGTGAATATAAGGTTTTTAGACAAGCATATCTTGACAAGGATGAAAATACAGTTTCTCTTTCCTCTTTATCTGCCGAGGATCAAGAACGCTTTATTTATCAAGAGTTCGTAAGACACCATCATGGAGACAGAATAGCCAGTTGGATAAGAAATGAAGATAATGCATGGTGCTATACAGACCCAAAGATATTGGAGATAATTGCATCTATGATTTCAGGCCTCCGTCCTATGTTCAAAGATGATTTGGCTACAATCTGTGAAAGTCATAATCTTGATGACTTGGACGATTTTGAAAAGTATAAGGTTGAAAAAGCCTATGGAACTTCGCCACAGGAAAAAGGAAATGTGTTTTATGCTGCATTGATAGTAAGAACAGCAGACTTGCTCCATATAACAAGCGACAGAACTCCTTCAATTGAGTATGCTATCATATCTCCAACTAATCCTATTAGTCAGGAAGAATGGGCCAAGCAAAATGCTGTGTCAAGTGTCTCTCCGAAAATTGCTGAAGATCAAGATGGAAACAAAAATGATGCATTACCAAAAGATACCTTTGAAGTGTCCGCATTCTTTGAAAAAGAAGACGGTTTCTTTTCTTTAATAGAGTATTTAAAGTATGCGCGTGAGGAGTTAAAAAACAACCATCGTCTAAATGAGATAGCCAAGAAAAAATATGCCTCTAAATATGATTATCCTTGGAAAGATATTGATGACTCGACTATTCAGGCAAAGAATTTTGAGCGTAGACAACTTTCGTTTACAATTGACCAACAGAAAATACTGAGTTTGTTGGTAGGCGAAACATTATATAATAATCTATCAGTATCTCTTAGAGAGTTGGCACAGAATGCTATCGATGCAGTCAAAGTAAAACTTTATGAATTACAGGAAGAGCATAAAGATGAAGAATATACCCCAAGGGTAGATGTTTATTGGGATGCATCGAATCGAGAACTTATGGTTTGTGACAATGGAACTGGCATGAATATGGATATTATAGAGAATCACTTGCTGAAAGTTGGATCTTCAAGGTATCAAGATGCTGAATTTCAGAAAAAACACCCAAACTATAATTCCATCAGCAGATTTGGCATCGGACTTCTCACATGTTTCTTGATAGCTGATGATGTTGATATTTTGACACAAATGGACGAAAAGGAGAAGCCTCTTCTTTTGAAAATAAGAAATGTCCATGGAAAGTATTTACTGAAGCATGGTGCGGAAAAAGATTCGAACTTGAAGATTACAAGTAAGACAGGAACTTCTATTAAATTAAAAGTGCGTCCGTCTGTCAAAAAGTTTGCTCCAGAACAAATTCTTGCCACATGGATTCTTATACCAAACTGTGAGTTCTACTATCATGAGGCTGGTGCGGACAGGCAGATTGGATATTTGTCACCAAAGCACTTGTTGGAATCTGTATTAAAGGCTAAGGGAATATCCTTGTCGGATACAAAGTATAAAATAAAAGATTATAATAATAATGGCATAGAATTAGCCATATTGCTGTCGTATAATTCCTTTATGAAGGAGTATTCAATGGTAGAAGCCAGCAATATGTGGCTAGATCAGAAAGATACTGTTGTAACTCCATGGGGAATGAGTATTGAAGGTATCAGAATCGATGAGAATACTCCTGGGTATAATGGCCATCCTTTTGTAGCCTATGCTAATATGACAGGCAAGGAGGCTCCAAAAACAAATGTGGCCCGCTCTAACGTAAATTCGTCCAGTGTGTCGAAAATGTTGGAAGCAATCTATGGATTATATCTCAATAATATAGAAACGCAGCAGAAAGACCTTCAAAAAGATTTTTCTGTGACATGGGTTGCCGAAGAAATGACTTGGCTCTTAAATGCCTTTTTGCTTCGTCAAGACCAATATAACAGGACAGACTTTTCTGATAGAGAAATATTGAAAGAAAAATTATCCGAATCTGAGATTCTTCTTATTGAAAAAGAAGATAAACGAAAATTTTGTTCTTTGAAAGATTTGGAATCTAATGGGCATTTTTGGACAATGGAGAGCGAGGCTTTTGCTGCAGCGAACAGACTGTTGAAAGAAATAAAGTCAACCGACAAGTCTGCAATTTCTTTATTAAAGACATTGTATGGAGAAGAACAGGCTCACCTGAAAGATATAGACATGCTTCTTTGCAAGCAGAGATATTATAATTTGATGGACGATTTAATCTTATCAAAATTTGAAATTGCCAAGATTAGTATTAATGAAGAACAACGTCGATTGGATTTGTATTGGTCTCTTAAAGGAAAAGAAGACAAATGGATTGTTGTTTATACGGATAAACATCAACGTAGATATGGAACGGGTAGAAATATGATGTTTGTTCAGACATCTACAGAACAACTCTTTGATGATAATTATGATGCAATAAGAAGTTCATATGGTTTAATTGTTCCCAAAAACAGTGGATTGTCCGATTTCTTTGTTGATTTGCTATCAAAGCTGAATCTTGAGGATGAAGATGACATTGCTATTCTGGAGAATGTAGCAAGTTTCATATCTGATATGTTCTCAAAATACAGAGAAGGTATAAATTATGATTGGAAAAAGCAAATTGCAAGAGAATTTGATCGTGCATCTAATCCAAGTTTTTATTCTTTTGTTTTTGGAAAGATCTCAGAAGATGATCTGGTTTCCGCTTGCTCTAATTGTAAGTTTAGACTTTATGATACCTCTAGATGGTACAGAGATAAGACACGAAATTAATTCTGTATACAATATTCTGGCAATCATTAATATACCGATGGTAGCAGATAAAGTAATGATTTCAGATAGAGCTTACAGCTAGCTAAAATCATCAGCTCCCAGGCGGTCCCATCCCGCACAATATGGCGTAGACCTTTGATGGTCCGCCAACCTTATAGCGTAGCGGTTCTGAGCACCGGAGGGGGGTACATCCTCTCGTTCCTGAGGAAAGAGAGGCTTGGTGAGAAAGGTGGAGCCTTCCTTAACGGTAAGGAAGGTTTCTGTCCCCTGTAAGGGGAACCGAAAGGGTCGCAAAGACAATTGAAGGTAGGTTTTCGAAAATCTTATCATGTCCCTAATCTCATGTAGTTATAACTCGAATAAAAAGGTGAACGTCAAGGCTGCCTAATTGGCAGCTCTGGCAATACCAATTAATAACATGTTTTTTTGAAAAATGTTGGATGAGCTAACTGCTGAAAATCAGTAGTTACGTTCTAATGGTGATTTGTGAAAATAGTTAAATTTAGAAGAACAAATGAATACAATTGCTGTATTTAATAATAAAGGTGGAGTCGGTAAGACAACCTTATTGTGTAATATTGCTGCTTATTATAGCTTTGTACTACATAAAAAAGTGTTAGTAATTGATGCCGACCCACAATGTAATGCAACAACATATTTGTTGGATGATCAGAAAATAGAAGAAGTATATTCTAATCAGACAGTAAAGACATTGTATGATTATATAGAGCCATATCAGTCTAGCGAAGGCTTGATTGATTTGCCAATTCAAAGTTCGGTAGGGTTTGGAGTAGATTTAGTTCTTGGTGACACTCGTCTTGCCCTAATGGAAGATTTTTTGAGTGGTGAATGGTCAGATACATCAAATGCAATACAACGTTCCATAAAAACAGTTTGTTTTCTTAAATATATGTATCTAGGTCTTAAAGATAAGTACGATTTTGTGTTTATTGATGTAGGTCCTTCGTTAGGAGTGTTAAATAGATTAGTCTTGCTATTTACTGACGGTTTTATTATGCCAACATCAAGTGATATTTTTTGTCTGCGAGCTGTTGATAATATTTCAAAAGCAATTGAGCAATGGATTCAGACTTTTAAAAAGCTACAGGAGAAATACTATGACAATAAAGGGCATTATTATCAGTTGGATAATAGAGATGTAGAAGTAAATCCTATGTTCTTGGGATATGTAAATCAGCAATATACTTCAAGAACTAGAGGAGGAAAACGACAAGCAGTAAAGGCATACGATGAGATAATTTCTCAGATGCCTAAACTTGTTAATGAAAAAATGAGTAAGTATTATCCTCGCAATATAGATAAAGGGCATTTGAAAATAGGGGAAATACCTAATTTTAATAGTTTGATACCGATGTCTCAATCGGCTCATAAGCCTGTTTTTCAACTGAGTAGCCATGATGGTGTTTTGGGTGCCCATTTTACTAAAGTTGATGAATATCAGGATGTTATGAATGGTATTGTTTGCAACGTTAATCGAAATTTAGAAGAATATGGATTGGCCTGACGATTTAATATTAGAGTTGGCTAGAAAGAGATGCGTACTGTTCTTAGGCTCAGGAATTTCTGCTAATGCTACAGATATAGATGGTAACCATCCACCTACATGGAGAAAATTCTTAGAGGAAGGTAATAGTAAGGTAGGTGCTCCAGATAATGCTGTGATAAAGAAGTGTATTGATAGCTATGAGTATCTGATGGCCTGTGAACTTTTGCGTAAAAAGTTAGGGGATAATGAATTTGATGAATTGTTGAAAAATATGTTCCGTGGTACAGGCTTTGAGCCTGCTCCGATTCACGAGTATATATTTAAACTAGATTCAAGAATTACTATTACCCCAAATTTTGATAAGATTTATGATAATTATGCCCAAAGCAAATCTCGTAATACCATAGTATTGAAGCATTACTATGATGATGATGTAGTAAAGTATTTGCGAGGCACAGATTCTGTAATTATTAAAAATCATGGCACAATAGATACAACCAATAAAATAATCTTTACTCAAGCGGATTATGCAAGAGCTAGAATAGAAAATTCAGATTTCTATAAAATAATGGAAGCTCTTATTCTTACTCATACATTTATCTTTTTGGGGGCAGGTTTGAATGATCCTGATATAAAACTTCTTTTCGAAAATTATGCAACGACATTTCATGTCTCTAAGAATCATTATTTTGTGATTCCAAATAATACATATTCCGATTTGGAATTGCAGGTATATAAAGAAACGATGCATCTTGATTTCATTAAATATGATCCTGCTGATAACCACAAAGAATTGTCAGAAGGTCTAAAGGAATTGGATGCAAAGGTTGAAGATAAGAAGGAAGATGTAAAGGATAAATTGTGGTGGTAATTTTGCGATAAGTTTTTATAATTAAGGAGGAAGCGGTATGACAGCAAAAGAATATTGTATAGCCTTTTTTGAAGGCTACTTCTACGCCCAATTAGGCGAGAGGCTAACAAATGGCAAAGTGACAGAACATACACTGGACTTAGCTAAGGAAACGGCTCAGACATGTATAGAGCAACAGATAGCCTATTCCGGTTTTGATGAAAAGCAAAAACAGGTGATGAAAGAAAACGTTCATGAATGGGCAGATACTGTGATGCAGGGTTTCAAGAAACGTTTGCGTGAGAGCGGCAGATTAATATAGCAATGAACTTTAATCCACTTCCAGATTTCTATGAGTTGCAGTGTGACAGATATCATTCTTCACAAAATGAAATGTGTGTTGTTAGATCGTATAGTTCTGTGTCATCTGCGTGAGATAAAAAATAGACCGAACAGGTCTAAGAAATCTGTGTAAATCAGTGAATTGAAAATCGGTGCCCGAAGGGAAAGCCAAATCTTCGGGACATTAGATAGAATTATTTCCTCATTCGAGTGGCGACAAGTGCAGAGCGATACTGTAATGAGGAACAAAAAACTTTTTCAAAGAAATGATAGGTATAACTATTTGCAATATAGTGGAGGCATTGTATTGGTAATATACAAGTAGTATGTCTGTGACACTATCTTTGAGATAAGTAGGGATTTCGGTAATCATTGAAGAAAAGTAATTGTAGATTCATGGCAAAAATTAATGAAGAACTATTGCAAAAGTTTGATTCTTTTCAAATCTTTATGCAAACTGCAAAATATACAACGACTCCAATTATTGTTAAAGACAAACGTCCGCAGCATGAAAGCTCTTTGGAGTATGTAAAAGCATTAGAATGCTCTGAGTCATTTGGAAATTCATATATTTCAATAGAAGTGAAAAATGGTGATGCAGATCATTTTAGTGCAAAACTAATGACAGATGAAATTTCTAGTAAAATATTGTTGAGGTATGATTCTGCAGGAACAAGTCATCGTAATAATTTTGATGATATTCCTTTGTCAGAGCAATTAGTAACTACTCCTCATATTCACAAGTATGATGAAAAAGGTCGTCTAATTGCTACTAAAACAGATGCAATACAGGCTAACCCTGCAGCATCTAATATTACTGAAGGATTTCCGATATTTTGCTCAGAAGGTAATATTTATGGGGAGTTGACAACGATAAGCCCCAAAATACAAATTGGTGAGCAACCTGTCATTCCTTTTGAACATATAGAAGTTGATCCTTGTGAAGGTGTACCATTTTAAAAACAAGACAATCTTATGGATGAGATTATAAACGAGATAATTACTGCATTTTCTGCATTATGGCATGTTAGAAGAGTTGGAAACAGTTATGAGATAATAACACCTGTTCCAACATCTAATGATATGTTCGTTTCTGTTTTTCTTACAAAGCGAGAAAATGAATATGTAGTTACTGATGCAGGGTGGATTGATTCTGGTGTTTACGATATAGATGAGATTGGAGATTCGGTTTACAAGAAGATAACTGCATACTATACCGAAAATTACGGTATCAAGACTGTCAAAGCTCGAAATTTGCTTTATTACTATAAAAAGACAACAAAGAGTTTTCTTGTACCTAATCTTATTTTTGATGTATCAGCATTTATTAGTGGCTTAGTAAGCACCTCTTGTGCTGAAATAGCTCAAACTACGGATAAATCTTATAATATTTTCAGAAAGAAGGCTCATACGTTTCTTCGGACGTTTATCCCTAATAAAAGTTTCTTATCAAAGAATGAGATAAAAGAGTATTTTCCGACATTAACTTTTGGAGCAGCAATCCAGAGCCAAAATAAAATTGCATTATTGGATTTTGCGACAGGTTCAAATGATAATTACTATATAAATAGTCTGTGTAAATCTCAAACTTCTTTTGAGATAGTCCAAAGGTCAGGAGCAAGTGACCGGTTTAGCAATAGGATACTATTAATGGACGATCTGAAGAAGTCTTTGGCTTCAGAAAAAGTAGGAGTCATAGTAAAACTTATACGCGACAAACAAATATGTGACCTGAATACTTGGAGTAACAGAAATATACTTAAAGACAAACTTGTTGTATAAATTTGTACTTCATCTATTAAAGTATTTCTTTACTTACCGATTCTTTTCGTAAGTCAAGTGCCAAGCTTGTGAGATTTGATGTTGAACAGGGTATGCATCCATTATCGGTAGAACTGTCAGAGTTATATGATAATAAGTAGGTTTATTATATCCAGGCGGTCCCATCCCGCACAATATGGCGAGACCTTTGATGGTCCGCCAACCTTATAGCGTAGCGGTTCTGAGCACCGGAAGGCGGTTACATCCTTCCTTTCTGAGAAGGGAAGGCTTGGTTAGGATGTGGAGCTCCCTTTGGCTAAAGGGAGACGGAGGGATTCGAAAAAACTCCTTCTTTAATGGGAAAAAGCGATGCCAATGAGTGCAATGAAAGCTCGCTTTCAAATTGCCGAGTGCAGCTCGCTTTATCAACAAAGAAGGACGGGATGATTTTAGAAAAACGATACTGCAATGAGGAACCCAATATAACATTTTTCAAAATACTGATAGGTGTAACAACTTGTAATATAGTGGTGACGCTGTAATGTTGATATACGAAAAACTCCCCATCTGTTTTCAGATGAGGAGCATTATTTAGAGATGGAAGTCAATTTCCTTCAGCCATTCCTTGACATCGAAGCAAGGACAGCTCTTGCGAACCCAGGGAAGGTCGCGATGACCTAGGATCTCGGCATCGGGATAGTCGAGGACGAGACTGTAGAGGAGGTCTTCCAGAGATGCTTTCTGGGCTGGAGTGCGAGTGTCGGCAGGCTTGCCTTTCTCGTCGAGACCACCCTCGTAGCAGATTCCGATGCTATGGGCGTTGTAGTGGCGGGCGTGAGCGCCCTCTTCGGTTTCTGGACGGCAGGGATAGACCACGCCATCCTTCGTAATGTAATAGTGGTAACCGATGGAGTGGAAACCACGAGCCTTGTGGCAGGCTTCTAAGGCTTCTACTGGGAAGTCCTGGTTAATACGTGTGGCACTGCAATGTACCACGATCAAATCGATTTTTCTTTGATTCTTCATTGGATTCTTTGGATTTTAAAGGGTTTAACTGAACACGAATTCCTCGAATGACACGAATTTTCCGTGCTTGAACAGATATTTAACTGAACACGAATTCCTCGAATGACACGAATTTTCCGTGCTTGAACAGATTTTTAATTGAACACGAATTTCTCGAATGACACGAATTTTCTGTGCTTGAACAGATATTTAATTGAACACGAATATCTCGAATAACACGAATATGGCCTTTGAATAGATTGATTCGTTCGATTCGTGTAATTCGTGTTCAGACGCTATCACTTGCAGCTCTGCACACAGAAGGAGCTGAGGACGGCAGTGAGAACGGTGATGACGAAGTTGATGACTTTCTGGATTGTTTCCTTTTTCATTTTTGTTAGTGATTAATGATTAGTGATTAATGTTTAGTGATTAGTGTGGGAAGACAAGAAGGAAGCGGGCAGGATGAGCAAGTATCCGTTCAGGGCGATGATTTGACAATGTTGAATGGTGAGTGATGAACTCATTCCTGATGTGCCCTCGGATTACTCCGGACTGCATCCTGCCGATGCGCTTTCTCTTGTTTCAGATGCGAGGCGGGTAGGGCTACTCTAAGCCGTCGCTTCCTCCTTCTCCAGTGGTTCCGCTACCGCCCTGGTCGGTGTTGTCACCACCAGGGGTATCCTTCCCGGGATCCGGAGTGGTATCCGGGGTGGTGCCATCACCTAACAGAGCAGAGGCCTTCTTCAGCGTAGCTTCGAGGTTGATGGTCTTGGCGCTAAACTCACCGGTGCCACGAGCACGGAGACGGAAACCTTCGATGTTCTTGGCGATGGTGAACTCCTTCTCTGAGGCGGCTCCCTCCTTGTTGCGGATGCCGATGGAGAAGATGGCGAGGTCGTCAATCTTCACAGCGAAACCTTGCAAGGTGAGTTCCTTGATGCACGATACCATATCGGTAATCATGCCCTTGATGGCTCCCTTAGAGAAAGGAGTGTTGTGGCTAGCCATGTGTTCGGCCAGACCGTCGATGCCTACCGTCTGAGTGATGACTGGATAGGCGTAATACTTGCCGTATGCCTCTGGCATCTTGGCGTTCTGATTTAGTTTTAGTACGTAAAGCAACATAAGTTTTTAAGTGTTTAAATGGTTAATGTTCTTCTTTCTGAATCACAATGCAAAGATACAACATTTCATTTTCCCAACTCACCGATACTCACTGTTGCTCACCGATACTCACCGATTATCACTGATAAATATCAGGGTTCTCCCAAA
>ERZ791794.1499-NODE-1499-length-11368-cov-5.103421_pt1 | contig 11368 bp, 8 predicted proteins | sample MGYA00510312_ERZ791794 | MGnify/ENA primary metagenome ERZ791794 (study PRJEB30046, sample SAMN00791977) | human gut metagenome | study: EMG produced TPA metagenomics assembly of the A metagenome-wide association study of gut microbiota in type 2... | reverse complement strand
ACTTCTTTAACTTCAATCCCGTCCACAAACACCACACGGCAGCAATGCCGAAGAAGAATATAAACACATAGGTGGCGGTGTTTTGCATGTAGATGCGACAGGTGTGCACCTCGAGTGCCATGTTCCAAAGCGACATAGGCAAGTGGCGCAGCCGTTCGGGTTGCGCTATCTTCGCAGTACCTTCATAGTAATCAGTCACAACCTCTGTGGCTGATTTTTTTATGTCCTCACCATTCGTGCCACTATGCTCAACAGCACTGCGGAAGTCGGCACTGTAGCCAGCTATCGCCTTGTTGCCGAACGGTGCGCCCTGCTTCTTCGGCGACGGCTTGCCCGTGAAGTAGTCGACAGAGCTGCCCGTGCGGCGGTTCCATACGTGCATACCGCTGAACGAACCGCATAGCCACATGCCGTCCTCGCGCTGCTGCCACACGTTCAGTCCCATCACGTTCTGCGGAGGAGCACTTGCTATGTGCTGTGGGCGTGGAGCGTTGATGTCGCTGCCCAATGAGTAGAAGCCCTCAGACGTTGACAACAGCCAGTCGCCCATCACGGCATCGTAGCGCAAAAGGCGCAGCTTGTCGTGCCACGCATTATGGCTCTTCAGCGTAGTGAACGGTAGGGTAGGCACCTTCGTCAGTGCGAGCGCCACCATCACCGGTGGGCGCAGACACCAACCCGTGATGCAGATGAACAGCGTGGCGACTATCGTCTTGCGCCCCACGAGGTCGTGCCAGCGTAGCGTGTGCTTCATCGTGCGCCCCTTGCTCTGCCAGCGGTGCTTCGTGGTGCGCAGGCAGAAGAAGGCGATGCCCGTCAGTATGAGTACGATAAGCACCACGGCTATTGCGTCGACAATGAGTTTGCCGGCGAAGCCGAACAACTCGCCACTATGCAGCAGCCATATCGTGCGGAACGCCGTTGCGCGGTCTTTATAGTCGGGCGGTGCAGGCAGGGCTACGCAGCCGAACTGCTTGTAGGGCGGCACGGCTACGTATGCGTGCGAGCGACTCAGCACCACGAGCGTGTCGCCGTGCGAAGCGATGTCGGTCAGTCGCTCGTCCTGGTCGACAAGCGGCAGCTGTACGGTGTGCCACTTGCCGTGCATACCGAAGCGGTAGAGCGCGAACGGCGACACGGCGAACATGTGTGTTGAGGCTCCGCTGCCCACGGTCGTCACGTTGCGTATCTGTCGGTAGTCGGCACCCGTAGGCAGTCCGTCGTTGAAGTCGGCAATCTGCGTGGCAGTGGAGTCGGCAAGGAACATGCCCGACGCACCATATATTAATATGTGTGAGTCGAACGGCAGCGTGCCGCGCATCAGTCCGCCGTTCCACTGGCGGTACTCGTAGCGCGAGGGCAGCAGCGTGCGCGACACGTTGATGTCGCTGATAAGCTGGCGGTGGTTGAGCAGTATGCCCGAGATGCAGAACATCAGCAGGAAGAAGCTGATGAGCAGTCCGAACCATTTGTGATGTTGTATGAGTTTTCGTTTGTTCATATTGTTCTGTCTTATAGGGGGTGCAGTTGTCTCAACTGCACCAACAATGTAGAATGCACAATTATATTAATTGGTGCAGTTGAGACAACTGCACCCCCTAAGCAAGTGCTTCCGTTTTAGTCTGCAAAGTTATTAAGAAAGTTTCGTACTTGCAATCCTTATTTGTTGTGATTTCTTGACTTTTGGCACCGTTTGCGTCCGCCGTCCAATCGGATTCCGTCCGCCACCCGATCAGATTCCGTTCGCCACCCAATCGGATTCCGTTCGCCATCCGGTTGGATTCCGTTCGCTGTCCGATGCACAACAGCAGCAATAGATCGTCCAAAAGCCTACCACCACGCCCCGATAAAGCCCCCACAACTATATAATTGCTATATTTTGTTACGAAAAGATGACATACATTTGGCAAATAGAATTATTCTTCTTAAATTTGTAAGTTGTGATATTGTAACTACGGAAAAATAACTTAATCAATAAAAACAATACAATTTATGTTTGAAAATCAACCAAAAGGTCTGTGGGCATTAGCCTTGGCAAACACTGGTGAGCGTTTCGGCTACTACACCATGCTTGCTGTGTTCTTACTCTACTTGCAGGCTAACTTCGGTTATGCAACCGGAACAGCAAGTACAATTTACTCAACTTTCCTGATGATGGTCTACTTCCTTCCTATCATTGGCGGTATCGCAGCCGACAAGTTCGGTTTCGGCAAGATGGTGACAAGTGGTATCTTCATCATGTTCATCGGTTACCTCGTGCTCTCGCTTCCGCTTGGCAAGGACATGGTGGCAGCAGGAGCAATGGGCCTTGCGCTCGTCCTGATAGCTTTCGGTACGGGTCTGTTCAAAGGCAACCTGCAGGTGATGGTAGGTCGTCTGTACGACGAGCCGAAGTATGCGCAGAACCGCGACTCTGGTTTCTCGCTCTTCTACATGGCTATCAACATCGGTGCGATGTTCGCTCCTACAGCAGCTATCAAAATTATGGATTGGGCACAGACAAGCCTCGGCGTGTCGGTAGAAGATTCTTACCACTTCGCTTTCGCCGTAGCATGTGCATCGCTCATCGTTAGTATCGCTATATATTATATCTTTGGTTTCACCTACAAGCACGTGCTTGCTTCTGAAACAAAGAAGAAGGACGACGACTCTTTAGAGCGTAAGGATTTCAACGAGCTTTCTCCTGCAGAGACAAAGGAGCGCATCGTTTGCTTGTGCCTTGTGTTTGCTGTGGTTATCTTCTTCTGGATGGCGTTCCACCAAAACGGTGCTACCCTGACACTATTTGCTCGCGACTATACGCAGAAGACCTCTGAGGGTCTGCAGTCAATGGCGTTCGACGTGCGCAACCTCGTGGCTTGCATCTTCGTAGTTTACGCAAGCTTCGGACTCGCTCAGAGCAAGACCTTCAAGGGCAAGCTCATTTCGCTCGGCGTTATCGTTGCTGCTATCTCATACCTCTTCTATGCTTACAATGCTCTTGAGGGTGCAGTAGACGTTAAGGCTCCTATCTTCCAGCAGTTCAACCCGTGCTACGTGGTGGCGTTGACACCGGTGAGTGTGGCTATTTTCTCTTGGCTCAACAAGATTGGCAAGGAGCCGACATCGCCTGAGAAGATTGGTTTGGGTATGCTTGTAGCTGCTCTCGGTTTCGTATGGATGGCTGTAGGCTCTATGGGTCTTGAGTTGCCGCTCACACAAGGCGACCCTGCTACTGAGGGCACTCGCGTAAGTGCTAACCTCCTCATCTCTACATACCTCATCCTCACCTTTGCCGAGCTTCTGCTCTCGCCGATCGGTATCTCGTTCGTAACGAAGGTGGCTCCTCCAAAGTATGCAGGTCTGATGATGGGTCTGTGGTTCGGTGCTACTGCTATCGGCAATCAGCTCGTAATGCTCCCAGGCATCATGTGGGGTCAGAACCTCAGCCTTGTTACTATCTGGGGCGTTTTGGCAGGCATCTGCTTGCTCTCTGCAGTCTTCATCTTCTCTATCATCAAGAAGCTGAACAAGGTTAGCTAATTATAGGGGGTGCAGTTGTCTCCGCTCGGCTTTGTCGCTTGCCGAGCAAGAACTGCATCCACAAGATAGAATGTACAATTATGTTAATTGGTGCAGTTGAGACAACTGCACCCCCTGAAAAAAATCGCCCACAAGCTCAATCGAGCTTGTGGGCGATTTGCGGTATATATACCTTATAATATATTACATCGCGCTGTGCCTGCCTGGCGTACCTAACGTAATCACTTCGCAATCCTTCATTGTTGCTCCGTCGATGGTGAGTCGGACGAGGGTGCGCTCCGTCTGCCATCCCTGCAGCCCGGCTGCTCCGGGGTTGATATGCAGCAGTCCGAGCAGCGGGTCGTTCTTTATCTTCAGTATGTGCGAGTGTCCGCTGATGAAGAGCTTCGGCGGTCGCTCCATTATCTGTCGGCGTATGCTCGGGTCGTACTTGCCGGGGTAGCCACCGATGTGTTTCATCAGTACCTCCACCTCCTCACACTTGAAGCGCAGCACCTCGGGGAACATGAGGCGCAGGTCGCCGCCGTCGCAGTTGCCGCAGACGGCACGCAGCGGACGAAACTCAGCCAAGCGCTCCGCGAGCACCGTAGAGCAGATGTCGCCACAGTGCCATATCTCGTCGCACGGCTCAAAGTGTTTCAAGTAGCGGTCGTCCCAGTAGGAGTGGGTGTCGCTGATTATGCCTATCTTTTTCATCGTTTCATTCTCCTTCTTATAAAGTCGGCTATGAACTCCTTCGTGCCTTCGGGTCCGAGGCGCGACGCATTGACGCAGAGGTCGTAGCTTGCGCTGTCGCCCCACGTCTTGCCCGTGTAGTAGTTGTAGTAGGAGGAGCGTGTGCTCTCCTTGTCGCTGATTAGCTTGCGTGCCTCCTCTTCCGAGCAGTTGTGTCGCTTGCAGATGTTGCTGACGCGCTCGTCGAGGTCGGCTGTGATGAACACCGTCACCATGTTCGGCTTGTCGCGCAGCACATAGTCGGCACATCTGCCCACGAACACGCACGACGACTCGTCGGCTGCCTTGCGTATGGCATCGCTCTGTATGCGGAACAGACTCTCCTGCGAGAGTCCGTTGTCGTAGAACGACGAGTCGGAGATGAACGGCACGTGCATGTGGAATATCTGGTCGAGGAAGCCCTTGCGCTCGTCGTTCTTCTCGAAGAACTCGGGACTGAACCCGCTCTCCTTGGCAGCCAGCTCAAGCACTTCGCGGTCGTAGAACGTGCAGCCGAACTCCTCTGCCAGCATCTTTGCTATCGTTCTGCCGCCACTGCCAAGCTGGCGACCTACGCTGATTATAAGTTTATCGTTGTTCATGTCTCTTTGCTTTAGTTTGTTAATGTAGCTGTCGTTATACTGCTGCCCCCTCAGCTTGCGCCGCCTTGAACTTCTTCACGTACTTCGTGAGCAGCACTATTGCCACAACGAACGAGATGACATCGCTGATGGGCTGCGCGAGCCACACGCCGTCGGTTTGGTAGAAGTTGGGCAGTACGAGCAATGCCGGAAGAAAGAACAGGAGCTGGCGCGAGAGCGAGAGCAGCATGCTTATCTTTGCCTTGCCGATACTCTGGAAGAAGCCCGTGCTTGCCATCTGTGCGCCCACTAATGGGAAGGTGAGCATGGTGACGATGATGGCACGCTCCGAGATGCGGATGAGTGTCTCGTCGGAGGTGAACAGGCGTGCGCACTCGTAGGACATGGTCTGTGCAATAGCCCAGCCGACGGTGGTGATGAGCACCGCGCCCGTCATGGTGTACTTCAGTACGCGCAGCAGACGGTCGTAGTTGCGTGCGCCGTAGTTGTAGCCTGCGATTGGGAACATGCCCTGATTCATGCCCATGTTTATCATTATGAAGATGAACGCAATCTTGTTCGTTATGCCGAACGCGCCCACTGCGAGGTCGCCACCGTGGAAAGTGAGTGCCTTGTTGATGAAGATGATAACGATGCACGAGCAGGCGTTCATGGCGAACGGCGAGATGCCTATGGCTATGATGTTCTTGATGATGTGCGACACGGGGCGGTAGATGCCACGCTTGAAGTGGACGATGCACTGCGGATTGCTGAATATCCTCAGCTGCCAGCACAACACCGCAGCCTGCGCAATGATTGTGGCGAGAGCCGCTCCGCCTATGCCCATGTGCAGCGGCCAGATGAATATTGGCGAGAGTATGGCGTTGAGCACCACCGTCATTATCGATGCCATCATAGCCGAACGCGGCTTCGACGCGGCACGCAGTATGGCGTTCATGCCGAAGAACATGTGCGAGATGGCGTTGCCGGCGAGCGTGATGACCATATACTCGCGTGCGTAGGGTAGGGTGGCATCGCTTGCGCCGAAGAAGCGCAGGATAGGGTTGAGGAAGAGAAGCGATATGATGCTGAACGCAACACCGATGATGACGTTCAGCGTGAAAGCATTGCCGAACACACGTTCGGCGGTGGAGTAGTCTTTCTGTCCCAACTTCACCGATATGCACGTAGAAGCACCTACGCCCACACCGGCACCAAACGCCGCTGCGAGGTTCTGTAAGGGGAATGTAACGGCAAGGCCGCTGATGGCGAGTGCACCGCAGCCTTGTCCGATGAATATACTGTCTGTCATGTTGTAGAGCGACGCCGCCGTCATGGCAGCGATGGCGGGCAGCGCGTACTGCATCAGCAGCTTGCCCACGGGCTTTGTGCCCAGCTCAAGAGTAGCCTGTTTACTGTTATCCATAAAACAAAAATTAAAGTGAGGGGTGTTTTGTTATATGGCTACTCTCCGTAAATCTCTCTCAGCTTTGCCTCCAGCTGCTCGCCTCTGAGGTCGGCTGCGATAATCTTGCCAGTAGGGTCGACAAGGTAGCTTGCCGGTATCGAGCGTATGCCGTACACCTGACCGGCTACGCTCTGCCAGCCTTGAAGGTCGGAGAGGTGAACCCAGTCGAGCTGCATCTCGGCGATAGCCTTCTTCCAGTTCTCGAGCTTGTTGTCGAACGACAGACCAACGACGTTGAAGCCCTTCGACTTGTACTTGTCGTAAGCAGCCTTCACGTGAGGCATCTCCGCACGGCATGGTCCGCACCACGAAGCCCAGAAGTCGATGAGCACGTAGTTGCCCTTACCGCAGTACTCCGAGAGTTTGTGCGGCTTGCCGTTGACATCGTTCTCGGTGAGGTCGGTGAACGGCTTGCCGATGATGCCTGCCTTCTTGACAAGCATAGCCAGATACTGGCGTGCAGGAGCAAGTGCAGGATGCTTGGCGTAGGCGTACTTCTCGTTGAGTATCTCCTGCAAAACAGGGAACTCTACGTAGTACATCACGTTGTTGACGAAAGCCACGGGGATGAGGTTGTCCTTGTTCTCCTTGATGATTTCGAGCGAACGGAGTGATACGCTTTCCGAGATGTCGTTAAGCTTCGGACCGAGCTCGTTGGCGAGCTTCTGCAGCTCTGCCTCGCTCATGCCGCTCTGCTGAGCCTTTGTAAACTGGGCGTAGAGAGCCTGCGCCTCACTGCCGAGGGCGTCTATCTCGCGGTCGTAGGCGTTGAGCTTGGTGTTCTGCTCCGAGCCGGTGAGCGTTTTCTTCTCGAGGTCGGCAACGATAGGTGTGCCGTCGTTGAAGAATGCGCAGTACTCTTTCTTAGTAACGGTGAGTCCGAGCAGTGCGTCCTTCTCAGCCGAACCCTTCAGCGCGAACTTGCCGTCTTCGACGGTGGCACTGTCGATTGCGGTCGGGCGATTGCCGTTTACGTCCATTACATATACCTTACTAACACCTGCTTGGCAGGTGCCTTTAATGCTATACTCCGTACCAGGAATTGATTGCGCGCAGGCTGTCAGTGTGATGACAGCGAATGCGAGTGTTGAAAGAATTGATCTCATGTGTAAAAATTATTGGTTTATTAATTTTGCAAATATACTGATTTTATGTGTAACGGCAAATATTTGAGTCCGCTTTTTTCATTGTTCGCCGATGTGCTGGCCTACTACATAGCCCATAGTCCATGCTGCTTGCAGATTGAAACCTCCGGTGATGGCATCGACATCGATCACCTCGCCGGCGAAGAAGAGTCCTGGGCAGTGCTTGCTCTGCAGCGTGTGCATATCTATTGACGAGAGCGAGACACCGCCACATGTCACGAACTCGTCGCGGAAGCGGCCCTTGCCCGTGATGCGGTATATGTCGTTGGTGAGTGTTTCCACGATGCGGTTGAGGTTCTTCTTGCCCAATTCGCCCCACTTGCGTGTGGGGTCGTTCTGCGTCTTCTGCAGCAGGTAGAGCCACAGGCGCGATGGCAAGTCAAACGGGCGTATCGTGGCAAGCTGCTTCTGTGGGTTGCGTGTGGCGATGGAGGCTATCTCCTCCTCCGTCACGTTGCGTCTACTCTCGCCCGTCCAGTTGATTGCCACGTCCGCCTGGTAGTTGTGCTCCTGCAGATAGCGTGCGGCATGAGCAGAGAGCTTCAGCGCAGCCGGTCCGCTCATGCCCCAGTGGGTGACGAGCAGCGGACCCTCAGCGCGGAACTTCGTGCCGGGCAGTGACGCGATGGCGTCTTCTACCACGGTGCCCATGAGCGTAAGGAAACTGCGGTCGGCTATGTTGAACGTGAAGAGCGATGGCACGGGCGTAGCTATATCATGGTCTAAGCGTGCGAACACGTCGAGTCCTTCGCCCTTCGTAGCACCGCCCGTGGCGATGGCAACGCGGTCGAAGTCGGCTTCTTTGCCACCGGCGAACGTGAGGTGGAATGTGCCGTCGGCGTTCCGGCTGATGTCCTTCAGCTGGTAACCGCCCAGCTGCTTTACGCCGAGACGCGAGGCAAGCGTGGTGAGACAGTTGACAACGCTCATTGCATCCTGCGACACGGGGAAGACGCACTCGTCTTCCTGCGTGGTGAGTGGCACGCCTTCGCGCTCGAACCATGCGTAGGCTGCGTGGTGGTCGAAGCGTTTGAAGAGACGTTTCATGAGTTTGTCGCCACGCGGATAGGCGTGCTTAGGGTCGCTGATCTGCTCGAAGGAGTTGGTCAGGTTGCAGCGACCGCCACCCGTGATGGCTACTTTGGCGAGCATCTTCTGGTTCTTCTCGAAGATGGTGATGTCGGTGTCGGGATAGTTGCGCTTCGCTTCTATTGCTGCAAAGAAGCCGGCTGCGCCACCTCCGATAATGGCTATGTGTAGTGGCATGATGGTGTGGTGTTGTTGTGGTGAGATGGTGTGGTGTTGAGATGTTGAGATGTTGAGATGTTGAGGTGTTGACAATACCTTTTTACTCTTTTACTCTTTTACTTTTAAAAGCTCCTTGCCACGTGTCGAGTTCCTTCATTCTGTTCACAAGTCGGTTGGTGAACTCATGGTTCTTTATGCCCCATTTTGGAGCAATGAGCATGTCGGCAGGCGACTGACTCACGAAGCGCTCCACGATTATGTCGCTGCGCAAACGCTCAAGGTAGGCAATGCAGGTGTCGATATACTCGTCGGGCGTGAAGAGTTTGAAAGGTTTTTGCGTGTATTCGTCGGCGAGCTGCGTGCCACGGATGATTTGCAACTGGTGTATCTTCAGAATGTCGAGCTTCAGCTGCGACACTATCGAGGCTTGGCGGACGTTCTCCTCGCGGTCTTCGCCGGGCAGTCCGAGTATGATGTGTCCACCGGTGAGAATGCCACGGTCGTGCGTTAGTTCTATTGCTCGTCGGCTACACTCGAAGTCGTGACCACGGTTAATGTGGCGTAGCGTGTCGTCGTTTACCGACTCGATGCCGTACTCCACGATGAGGAACGTGCGGCGGTTTAGCTCTTCCAGATAGTCGAGCAGCTCGTCGCTAATGCAGTCGGGGCGTGTGCCGATGACCAGTCCCACTACGTCGTCCACAGCCAACGCCTCCTCGTAGCGCTGTTTCAGCACGTCGAGTGGGGCATAGGTGTTGCTGTAAGCCTGAAAGTAGGCGAGGTATTTCATGTCGGGATACTTGCGACGGAAGAACTCCTTGCCCTCTTCCATCTGCTGCGCTATCGGTTTCGACGGTTGGCAGTAGGATGGGTTGAACGTGCGGTTGTCGCAGAAGATGCACCCACCGTGTGATAAGGTGCCGTCTCTGTTTGGGCAGGAGAACCCTGCATCAACGGAAATCTTCTGCACACGGAACGGAAATTGCTGGCGTATCCACTGACCGTAGTCGTTATATGGCTTGTCTTTAAACTGTTCTGTCATTATTTTGTTTATTGTTCATTTTCCTTTTTTACTTTTATATAAGCTGCGTGGTATGGGCAAGATGCCCATACCTCCTACTTCTTACCTTTTTACTCTTTTACTTTTTTAGGCTGCATCGGTGGTGCAAAGTTACTCGAAATAACCCATATCCACATTATTTTATACAATTGTTTTGCGATGTAGTAATGTTTTTGTACTTTTACACCTCATAAATCAGATTGCTATGCGAACTAAGAACGAAGAAAAATGGTTGAGTCACTATAAAGCACTTCGCTGTTACCTTGAGGCAAACCACCAACTGCCCGATAAGAAAAAGGTAGAAAACCGCGGACTACTCAACTGGTGGAAGTATAATAAAAAGCTATTTAAAACCGGTCGACTCACCGAAGAACGACTCGAATTGTTGCGTCAGCTGAACGCTCTGCGCTACAACAAACTTCTCGAACTTTAATGGGAAGTAGTCAAAAATAGACGGTTTTGGGAGCTGATGAGGTGCTAAAAGTGTGTTTTTTTGCTATGATTTGAAAAATAATTGCGGAAATATTTGGTGGTCTCGCTAAAAAGTCATACCTTTGCACTCGCAATTCAGAAATGCAATTCTATTGCTAATCTGAATGCGTGGTTAATATCGCGGAGTGGAGCAGTTGGTAGCTCGCCAGGCTCATAACCTGGAGGTCGCATGTTCGAGTCCTGCCTCCGCAACTACAAATGGTCGAAATTCCTTTATACAAAGGGACTTCGACCATAATTCGTTTATGGGCGTTACGGAGACTCGGACGGTAGCTCGGACGCTTTGTTAGTTGTTTTTAATGTGTCTGCCGTGCAGCTCCTGCACGGCATCTGCTGTAGTTTTAATAAGAGCTTCCAAAGCTTCGGTGAAAGCCTGTTCGTTCTCACTCCTTAGAGTGTTCATCTCTGCAGCTACGGTAGCACGCTCTTCGTCGGTTGTTGCTAAACGGTTACGCTCAGCAAGAGACTTTATCTTTGCTCTCAATTCGTTCATTTCGAACCTTTTAATAATAAGGATGTTGTTTATATAAGACCTGAAAAATACGATATTATAGTTTGTCTTTATCAGTTTCTTTTTTTTCTTCTTTTGCAAAGCCCATAAGCTCCATCCATATACGGTGTTCTTCTTTTCGCTTTGCAGTCATAGCAGCTATTTCTTGTTCTACTCTGCGTCTTTTTTCTCTCATTCTTTTTATTTTTTCATCGTGACTCAACGATGAAGAATAGCCGTTATTTCTTTCGGCTAAAAGTACAAGAAGGACTGATACTATCCAGCTGAAAATAAGTATTCCTAACATATTGCAGACGATTTAATTGGTTATACCGCAAATATACGCAAAATATTTGAGACAGCAAAGTCTGGAGCCAAAAACATTTTAGTATATGCCATGGTGCATTATCGGCGGCGATGCATCAGCCATAGTGTTGCCATAAAAAATGCTACTTTTGGTTTGTGAACCAAAAGTAGCAGCTATATAAGACCTGAAAAAATACGTTATTACTGTTTGCTTTTATGAAGATCTTTTAAAAATTGATTAAACTCTTTCCTTTTAAGTTTATATTCCCTCCATTTTGCATCAATTTCAGCCGTTTCTTGTTCTATTCTGCGTCTTTTTTCTCTCATTCTTTTTATTTTTTC
>ERZ791794.1495-NODE-1495-length-11403-cov-24.666902_pt1 | contig 11403 bp, 10 predicted proteins | sample MGYA00510312_ERZ791794 | MGnify/ENA primary metagenome ERZ791794 (study PRJEB30046, sample SAMN00791977) | human gut metagenome | study: EMG produced TPA metagenomics assembly of the A metagenome-wide association study of gut microbiota in type 2... | reverse complement strand
TTCAGGAGTGTTTCGGAATGACATCAACTCCCACTGTCGATGCTGGCAGACAGCCTCTTCTGCTTGAGTTGTTATCTCCCGGCTTCAAGCCCGTTCAGCTTACTCAGGATCTCGCAAGTTTTTGGCAAGGCACTTATTTCGAAGTCCGCAAGGAACTGAAGCGCCGATACCCTAAGCATTTCTGGCCGGAGAATCCGTTAGAGAGCCAGGCCGTGAGAGGTGTCAAACGATGATAAGAAGATGTTAGAACCCGTCAATGTAGCATAGCCTGCCATGCTTACACTCCTTAGACTCCGAGAAACTGAAAAAGTTAAAACAAAACGTTGAAAAAAATCCTCTCATCGTTGGCTTTGTCAAATAAAAATAGTAACTTTGCAGCATCTTATTAATAATCATAGAGCTATGGTAGTAAAAGAAAGAAGAAAGCGAATCTATCGCAAGCGCATACCATACGGTATGCAAAACTTTGAGGATGTGATAAAAGATGATTGTTACTATGTTGACAAAACACCTTTTATCGAGGATATAGAAGAGGCTAACAAATACTTCTTCTACATTAGGCCTCGCCGTTTTGGCAAGACCCTTACCCTCTCCATGCTCGAAAATTACTATGATGTCAATAAGAAAGATGCCTTCGAGGACATTTTTGGCAAACTGTATATTGGACAAAACCCTACGCCTGAGCGCAACCAGTATTTGGTTCTTCATCTTAACTTTGCCCAAATAGTTGGCGGTTTGGACGATTATCAGCAGGGCATGGACAATTATTGCAGTATCCGTTTCAACCTTTTTGTAGATCTTTACTCTCACCTATTGCCCGAAGGTACTAAGGAAGGCTTAAATCAACAGAAAGATGCAGTTTCACAGTTGAGCTATCTTGACGGACAATGCCAAAAGACCAATCAGAAGATTTACCTCTTCATTGATGAATATGATCATTTCACCAATCAGATACTTGCCAACCAAGCGCATGAAGGCAACTATCGTCAGCAAACACATGGTGAGGGGTATCTGCGTAAGTTCTTTGATACCATCAAGGGTGCATCAGTCACAAGCTTGGGGCGTATCTTCGTGACGGGCGTCAGTCCTGTTACGATGGATGACCTGACAAGTGGTTTCAACATCGGAACCAACTATTCATTACATCCTCAGTTTAATGAGATGACAGGATTCACGGAAGAGGAAGTGCGTGAGATGTTGGAGTATTATTCCAGCGTGCTGCCTTTCAATCATACTGTAGATGAACTCATTAAAGAGATGAAACCTTGGTATGACAATTATTGCTTTTCTATCAAAAGATATGGCAAGACCACAATGTATAATTCTGTGATGGTACTCAATTTCTTGGACAACTACATCCACAATGATTATGACATTCCTGATTCCATGATAGAAAGTAACATCCGTATCGACTATGACAAGATACGCATGCTCATCCGTCATGACAAGGAGTTTGCCCATGATGCCAGCATCATCCAGCAGTTGGTAACCAAGGGATATGTAACAGGCAAGTTGGTGGAGCACTTCCCTGCTGAGCGCATCAATGACCCAGATAATTTTGTAAGCCTGCTTTTCTATTTCGGTATGTTAACGATAGACGGAACCAGTGATGGTGACACTAAGTTTATCATTCCTAATGAAGTGGTGCGAGACCAAATGTATACTTATCTACTAAACACATACGAGGAAAACGACTTGACATACGACACCTACGGAAAAGGCAAATTGGAGAGTCGATTGGCTTATCATGGCGACTACAAAGCATACTTTGACTTTATCGCAGACAGTTTGAAGCGTTATTCTTCTCAGCGAGACAAGCAGAAGGGAGAGGCATTCGTGCATGGCTTTACCCTGGCAATGACATCCCAGAATCGCTTCTACCGTCCTATCTCAGAGTTGGATAATGATGGTGGTTATGCCGACATCTTCCTTTGTCCGTTATGTGACATCTATAAGGACATGGTAGACTCGTACATCATCGAATTGAAATATTGCAAGTCCAGCACCACCGACGAGCAGGTGAAGCAACTCTTCAAGGATGCCTCAGCGCAAATATGCCGATATGCCGATAGCGACATCGTGAGGGAGTCCGTCAAGACCACTACGCTCCATAAACTCGTTGTGATATATCGAGGAGCCGAGATGGTAGCATGTGATGAAGCCAATGAGCAATAAAAACAAAAGCATACCACATAGGTAGCAGCCCTCGCTCTCCGAGCGTGGGCTGCATTAGAGGCAACGCCGCTCGGAGAACTTCGGCTACTAGATGATGGTGATCCAGATGCTCTCGCCTCGGTCTCTCGCCGCCGTGATGGCATTGACGAGGCGATGCAGCCAGATGCGGGAGTTTACCACCATGCCTCGGAGTTTGTTTTCGCCCGGCAGGATGCAGCCCTGCGTATCATCGGGGTAGTTGCCGGCATGGATGCGGATGCCCTCAAAGCCAGGAACGCCCTGCAGCAGGGGCAGCCACTGCTTGAATCTCGGCGACTTGGTGATGAGCAGCGGATAGGTGCCCTCGGGTATGGCAGTCTTGCCCTTCATCTTCTGCGCCTTCTTCTCCGACACTCGCCCCAGGCGCACATTCTCCTCCTGGGGCAACAGGGTGATGCCCAGCAGGTTGCGCCACGTTGGCTCTAGGGTATCGCAGAAGTAGTGCTCCCCGTCCAGCTTGCCCACATCTACCACATGGCAGAAGCTGCGCTTCTGGTCTTTATTGAGCGTATAGTTCACCTTGCGCTCCACCTCCTCGTCCTTCAGGATATACATACGCCCTATGGTGTAAGTATTCTGCTTAGCTATTCTTTTGAGTACGATTTCCATAATTGTTTCTATTTAGATTCTTTTTTGAGAAAACATAGCTTGCGATAAAAACTGTAATTACCGTAATTGTAATTGCAATGGCTGTTATCAGCTTTGTCATTACCAGCATTAACGCCTTGTTCGCCTGCCTCCACTTTCACGATATACTTTCTGAACACCCAGGTGGCTATCATCCGTCGGGTGCCCTTGGTGGTATCCAGCCCCAAGTCGCTTCTCAACTGCTCAGCCTGCTGATAAGAGAACTCATTTGGCAGAAGTTGCAGCATATTGGAAGGCCCTCTTTTGCTCGACTTCACTCCCTCCTGCTCCGACTTCACGATAGCATCTCGGAAGAATCTCATCTTGCAGTACAGGTCATACTGCTCGCTCCAGCGCACAAACTCCTCTATCTCGGATTCCCATTGGCAACCATTCGCCACATAGAGCACGCAAGCCTTCAGATAGGCAATGACATTGGCTCTGAACGAGAGGTTCTCGTAAACCCTGTCTTGGCTCATACGGGCAAAGTCGGCATTCTCCTCTTTCAGCTTCTGTGCCAAGGCGAAAGCCTCAGGGCAATTGATAGTACCAGAAGCCATGTTAAGATGCTCGATATAGGGTTTTAAGTTCTCTCTGAATGTGTCATCGTATGTGCCATAGACAGGCATCTCGGCTCCTATCTCACGCTCTGGGATAGTACAGAAGTTGATTCTAGAGATAGGACCATCGGTCAATACCTTGGAGAAATATCGGATACCCTTGTTGATGGTGGTCGAGGCATTCCAGTTAAATCGGATGGTTACTCGCTCCGTAACACTCTGCGTGCCCACTCGGGTTTGTCCATATTGATTACCAGGGTCGAAGGCGAGGCACATGATACGAAACTGCTGGTTGCCAATGCCCCTTAGGTTATCAAACTGGTCTATCTCGTTGAGAGCAGTATAGAGGAAATGCTCCTGCGCCTCGGCGGTACGCATCACGAAGGCAGGGTTGGTCATATCGGCGTCTATCTCCTGGATCACGAGGTTTTCAGGTCGCTTACGCTTATCCTTGTTAGCACCTTTTCTTGTCACCTCATCCTTCCACTCCTTCTCTCGTTTCAGGTTATCTTTGTCTCGTTTTCTGATGTCTTCCATAATCAGGTTGATAGGCATCTGCACGCAGTTCTTTCCTGCGCCCGTACCAGCTAAGAGACAACACATTAGCGTAGCCTCATGCTCCACATTGTCGATGTAATTAAAATAGGTGCGGCAGAGGTGGGTGGCTAGCGGAGGAAAGATGGCATGGGCTACGGCAGGCTTATAGATATCCGGTGTCTGAGATACGAGGAGCTCCACGAGCTTAGGCAGCTTCTTCGGCATCTCGGGCGGAGCGGGGTAATCATCTTCGGAACTTTGAATATTGAGGTTTGAACTTTGAACTGTTTGATTACCTGCACTTGCGCCTTGAATTCTTAATTCTTCATTATTAATTCTTAATTGATTAGCCTGAGTCTCCGCCTGCGCATTGATGCGGATCACATCTCTAGAGAATGGCTTCGAACTGTCTCCATATTTCTCATAGAAGTCATGAATCAGCTGCTGGCAGTCACGCTCTTGGGCGAAGCTAGGCATCTTCACTGCCACCACTCTTCTCAGCTCTTCCTCACTCATCACCCTGCTCGCTCCTGCGCTCATAATGGCTAGCAATGAGGAGTGGCGAGAGCCCTCGGTATCGATATTCACATTCTTCAGTCCAGCTGTCTCCGTGAAGAGGTCAAAAGCGATTAAGCTCTTCTCGTTGGCGGTACCAGAGGTTGGTAATCCGTCAGGAATCTGATAGCCTCCAGCAGAGCCGAGATTACCAGCATCAGCACCATGGCTATTACCAGGTTGGGCAGGCTGAATAGCAGAGCCATGAGAAACAGCAGTATTGCCGTCGTTGCCCGATAGTCTATTATTTTGAACATTGTCATTACTATTGCTATTAACTGTAAACTGTAAACTATTAACTTTTCCAGCTCTTCCGTCGATGGTGAGACCACGCTTCAGATAAGCCTCTCTGCGAGCTTTCAGCTCATCGGCAGGAAGCACGGCATACCAGTCCTTGGAGCGATAGATCTCCGAGTCCTGATCCGTGATAAAGAGGATTCTCTCTGGGGTAAAACAGCTCTCATCGCAGGGCACGCCAAGTGCCTCACAATACGCTCTCTGCGTCTCCTCGATAGTCATACCTATCGGCATTCGGATGTCGATATGCAGCTTCTTTCTCGCCGAGTATTCCAGATGCAGTAGCATTCCCTTCCAGATGGAGTCGGAGCAATTCAGCTGCCTTGCCATTTCGATGGCGATACCCACCAGCTCCTTATCATCGATGTCGATGGTGGTCTGGAAGAGGAAGCTCGTAGGGTCAGCATCCTTCTGCGAGCGATGATTCTTGAGGAATCGGCTGTAGTGGCCGCAGCGGAAGGGCATCAGCCCCTTCAGTTTGTCATTGCCCCCACGTATCTGCTCCACCATATCGTGGAGCCAAGGCTGAGCTATCAGCTTGTCATATTCAGCCAGGGGCAGGCAGCTAGCGCTGCCCTTATTGCCCCCACGCTGAGGATTCATTGCTATAAAGTGGTTCATGCTTAATTATACATTATTAATTATACATTATCTATTACTCCTTATAGTCCTCCCACTCCACATTTTCCTTGAAGGGCTTGATAGCCTTCACCATCTCCTGGTGCTCACCCTTGAGACAGCGCAGAATCTCCGCCTTGCTCATGTCCTTGGAGAAGGCATAGTTCACCTGCACGGTTCGCTTGCTAGTGCGCACCACCCCGTGCTTGGTCTTGAGAATCTCCGTGAAGGGCTTCTCTCGCTTGCCCTGCACATAAGGCTTGAAGTCCACCCAGTCGCCTCGCCCATTCTCGCCCCCCGAGAATATCATCCTGCCCCTGATCACCTGCGGCTTGTCACTGATTACGTCCGTCTCGTTCCATGGCGCCTTGCGCACTGATACGTTACCATTCTCCTCGGTGATCACAGCACCGTCCACCTTTACTGCATTAAGCAGCTTCTTGCTAGTTGCTTTCTTCATAACTTTGTAATGTATTAAAAGATTGAGAACCCGCAATACGCAAAGTCCCCGCAACCAGACGCGCTGTGCATCTGATTACGGGGACAAAGGTACTAAGAAGTAAAATGTTATCTTTATAACAGTTATATAATATTATACGATTATATAAGCTATAAGTATCTGAATATCAAGAGATATATTCCAATAAAATTCTTCGAATATTTTTTGCCTCATTACACCAGGCATTATAATTACTAAACTGTGATATGTTATTGCTCACCGATGCTTTAGCCACACCTTCGATATGCGAAGCATTCAAGAATAGGGCTTGAAAAGGTTTCCACATGATAGTATTGTTAGCAGGGTGCTTCACTCCCAGAATATCGGATACGATATACACCATATATCCATACTCAGCCTGCGTACGATCCCATACATACCAAGAGCCCTCAGTATGAATATACTTATGTTCTGCCAGTGTTTTCCATATCAGGGCAGCCTTCTCAGTCTTGAGTCTGGGGTCCACCTTGATTTCCTGGTCTACTTTAAGATTTTGGGTACCAGCAGCTGTATTCTGCAAAAAATCACTCACCTGCGCATTGCTACCAATGACTACAGAGCAATTCAGTATGGTTACTCCACCAGTCAGAATTGCCTGGGCAAAAATTTCTTCTAACGACATTTTCCTTTTCTTGTTAGAATGTTAATGATAAAGAACAAGTCACGTTTACCTATCGTTGGGGAAAGGACTTCTAGCAAACGGTGTCCGCACACAACCTTGTTGCATATGGTAGACTTTAAGGCAAATGATCTTCGCCCATTCTGATATGAACTTTCATTTTTACAAGAAAAATTTATTAATTAATAGCATATTAGGTTGCGCTACCCTGGCAAACTCTCATTCTTCACCACTTGGCGCAAGTCTTTCTTCTTATATAAATCCTCCACGAAGCTAGCCATCATGCCATATATCTTCTCATAACGCTCTTTCAGTTTGTTGATTTCATTCATCTCATCCTTCTTTTGTTGCTCCTTGGCTCTCCCCCATCTTACCTTACTTTCTCTGGCAGCCTCTTCTTTCATCAGGTAATAGCCTATGACATAACAAAACTTTCGGATGCTCTCAAAGGTAACAGATGTCTTCTTCTTTCTCAGCGCAGCGATAGTTTTAGGGTCTACACCAAACTCCATATGAATCTCCTTGGGGGTCATCATATCCTCATTCATCATCAAATCGAGCAGTGTTCCCACCTCCTCAATCATATTTTCTCTCATGATTCTATCAGCATAAGAGTTAATGTAACTTCTACCTTTAGTCATTGCTTATTCCAATTTTTTGCCTCAAAATTAGCTTTCTTATTTTGGAATAAACAAGCGATATAGGATTCCTTAAATCCCAAAAAGAGTGCTATTTTTTTACTATCTCACAGAAAATTAAGTAAAAATCTAGCAAAAGTGTGCATTTTCATAGTAAAGGAACTGGCAGCCCGGAAGCTACCAGTTCCTTCTACTTTTTGGAAAATTTACGGTAGATGTGCACAGCACATTGTCGTTAATCCTTTATAAAATTCCTTATCATAGGTTACTGCTGGGGCACCTCTTTATTTACCACTTGATAGCTCGCCCCACCATGGGTAATTATTATATACTAAAGTTTCGCAAGTGGTTCAAGTACGGGCTAGGAGCTTCTGCCCTTTACCTTTCCCTTCGGCCGGTGACCGTTGGTTCAGGGCGTATTGGGTAATTTCAACCGTACAGGTCGAAAAAATCCCGCACATCGACAAAGTTTTAAATACGTCGATGGCGGGATTAATCTTTGTTGCTGCATCAATAACAGCCAGTCCAATCGCCAATACAACAGATATTCTACCGTTTATTTTACATATTCCGAATTATTCTTGCATAAACAACCAAAATTCACCTCTGCCGTGATACCGGATTGAAATAAAAACATTACCTTGGCACTGACAGAATCCGCCTGCTTCCCGTAAGATTTGTGGACTCAATGGGGCATTTTGTAAGTTGGATATACAACATAAATCTATAACGACAGGAGAACAAACAGATACTCAAAAACTATTAATACTTCAATGAAAATAGAAATTGATTTTGATATGGGTTACGAGACGAATATTCCTTGGATTGAGGCAATCTGAGGCTTTGTTGCTAGGCAATTCAAAATGATTCGTTTAAAACGATACGAGTCAGTTTAAATTAATATAGGTGAATAAGATGAAAAATATCGTAAAAAATAATACAAAATAGCTATTGTTGGCAAAAAAATCACTAACTTTGAAATAAAAAATATGTTAAGCAATGAACATAAATAAAAATAAATTATCACATATAATATTCATATTTATCACGTTGGCCTCACTGACTATCGTGATTTCATGTTCGAGTGAAGAAAAAATTGTTGTTCCAAAGGAAGAAAATGAACAAACAGTCATAATGTTTTTCCCTTGGAGTTCAAATTTGTTACCTTATTTTCAACAAAACATAAAAGATTTTTCTAAAAGTATAGAAGAAAGAGGCTCACAAAATGCACGAGTCATGATCTGTTTAGCTACAACGCCAAATACTGCGGATCTCATGGAATTAAAGTATGATAATGGAAGTTGTATCGTTGAGAATATTAGAACTTATGACAATCAAAGATTTACTTCGCAAGAGGGTATTTCTAATATATTGAAGGCTATAAAAGAATATGCGCCTGGAAAGAAATATGGATTAATTATCGGCTGCCATGGAATGGGATGGTTGCCAGTAATTCATACAAAATCCAATGAAACTCAAGAGATATTTCATTATAATGTAAGTAATGGCCCAATGACAAGATATTTCGGTGGATTAACACAGGAATATCAAATAGAAACGTCTGTCTTGGCTCAAGCAATTTTAGAGTCCGGAATTACTATGGAATATATACTATTTGATGATTGCTATATGTCTTCAATCGAGGTTGCATATGATTTAAAAGATGTCACGAAATATTTAATAGCTAGTCCCACTGAAGTAATGGCATATGGATTCCCATATCATGAATGTGGGAAATATCTTATAGGAAATGTTGATTATAAGGGAGTTATTCAAGCATTTTATGAGTTTTATAGTCAATATACATATCCATATGGTACAGCAGCCGTTACGAATTGTCAAGAATTAGAACAATTGGCAAATATTGTGAAAAGAATTAATATCGAAAATCAAAATAATAATATATCAGCAAATAGTATCCAGGTAATGGATGGATATACTCTGGCTATTTTCTTTGATTTTGAAGACTATATTAATAAGATTTGTAATGATATTGTGCTTCTTGATGAATTTTCAAATCAGTTGAGGAAAACAATATTATTCAAATGTCATACTCCACAATACTATTCTGCTTTTAAAGGAATATTGCCCATTAATCATTATTCTGGTATTACTACTTCTGATCCTAGTAGTAATAGACTTTCAAATCCAAAAATATATACACGATGGTATAATGCCACCCATTAATTTGTATGAATTGGAAGTTCTTTGGATTGTTATGCAAATCACAGCAGGATGCTAAATTCTGTTTATTTCTAATTCGTAACCTCTTCTTTTTATGAGATAAAAACTTATCTCATTCTCAATTACTTATAAAAAATACGTACTTTCTCCTTTATAAAATTCTTTATCATAGGTTACTGCTGGGGCACCTCTTTATTTACCACTTGATAGCTCGCCCCACCATGGGTAATTATTATCAGACATTCACTAAGGCTTATTTATCAAAGCCTTGATGAATGTCCTTACTGATAATCTCTGCTATATCCGCATATATCTCGCGCGACATCAAATATCAGAACTGAAATTCAAAGTCACACTTCTCCACGTTGCGCAACTTCTCCAGTTGCTCAGCCTTATGAGCCTTCAGCCTCTTTACCCATTCTGCCAGCTTGGGAGAAGAGCTCTTTATAACTATTGTTTCATTTACATGTACCATAAGCCTATAGTTTTATATATCGGGGCAAAATTATCAGGTTCTTTCTTATCTTCGCACCATCGTATAAGCGTCGAAATATACACTACGCCTGAAGCGGCTTCAATTCTTCTTCTGTCAATCCAGTAGCCTGCATGATTTGCGACCAAGACATACCCATTGACAAAAGGCGGTAAGCTGTGTCTAACTTTTCTTTAGCCATTCCTTTAGCCATTCCCTTTTCCTCTCCTTCAACATAAGAGCCATAAAGACCGGAGTAGTAATCATCAACAGCCTTAATACTTTCATCGTATTTTTCCTGTTCCTCACTACTCAAGCAACGAACATCTGGCAATTTTGCAAGATGATCGAGCATCTTCTTTTGTTCCGCTAAAGGCAAATTTTTAAATACTTCATCCATTTCCATATACTTCAATACAGAAATCAATTTTTCAATGCCAGTTCTTATTTCCTCATTTTCTGAATTTCCTCCAGCGGAAGCTCGGTGGCCGTTGATACTTGCGCTTCAGAAAGACCCATTGACAAAAGGCGGTAAGCTGTGTCTAACTTTTCTTTAGCCATTCCTTTAGCCATTCCTTTAGCCATTCCTTTAGCCATTCCTTTAGCCATCCCTTCTGCTCTACCTTTAGCCATTCCCTTTTCCTCTCCTTCAACATAAGAGCCATAAAGGCCGGAGTAGTAATCATCGGCGGCCTTAATACTTTCATCGTATTTTTCCTGCTCCTCACTACTCAAGCAACGAACATCCGCCAATTTAGCAAGATGATCGAATATCTTCTTCTGTGCCGTAAAAGGCAATCTTTCCAATACTTCCATATACTTCAAAACATAAATCCATTTTTCAAAACCCGTCTCGCATTCTTCCTCACTCTTATCAAAGAAAGGAAGAGAAAGATAGATGAAACGAAGCTTGTCAGAAAACATCGAGTCACTAGACTTCTCCCTCAAAGCAACGTCTGTCCTAAACTTTGTCACCTCATGCTCCTTTGGCATAAAATTCATGATGCAAACCACATAAACCGGTACAAACTGGTATAAAATAGCTGTGCGGACACCAGCTTCATCAAATTTCTTACGTTGGGCAACAAAAGCCTTACTAGCATAATAGATGGAACGATTCACAAAGAAAGGTACCCATCTGTTCTGCATCTCAACGATGAAATGTTTATCATCGTCGGTAACACAATAGATGTCAAAGATGCAGCCACGGAGATCATTAGTATCTCCAAGCTGTTCCTTATCCTTGAATGTTACGTCCTTGATTTGAAACTCACCTTCAAACAAGTCGTTCAAAAAATTAATCAGCAAGTCCTTGCTGAACTCTTGACCGAAGAGACGCTTGAAGCCCCAATCGGTAAAGGGGTTGATGTATCTACCCATAAATTATCAATTTAGATTCTGTAAATCTGCCGCAAAGATAAACTTTTATTTCGAAACATGCAAGAAAATCGGGGAAAAGTTTAGAAAAAGTTGCCGGCAAGGGGAAAATGTTTATAAGTGCGCGAAAATGTAAGAAAGATGAAATGGCATCCGATTATTCGGATTCTTTTGTATCTTCGCGACATAGAATCAAAAGAAAAGAA
>ERZ791794.1489-NODE-1489-length-11434-cov-12.522542_pt1 | contig 11434 bp, 10 predicted proteins | sample MGYA00510312_ERZ791794 | MGnify/ENA primary metagenome ERZ791794 (study PRJEB30046, sample SAMN00791977) | human gut metagenome | study: EMG produced TPA metagenomics assembly of the A metagenome-wide association study of gut microbiota in type 2... | reverse complement strand
TGGCAGTTCAACGCCGGGTTGAGATTCACGTTCTAAGTGAGGGTTTGAGGCACTGCTAAGTGGCAGTAATAAGTTCAGTAAAGTAAAAAATCAGCGATATGAAGTAAGTTTCATATCGCTGATTTAGTTTGTTATTTGGTATTATGCTGAAGGTGAAATTTTACTTACAGCGATTGCTGATACAGGCAGATTTATTTTAGCGTTGTGGAAAACTCATTGGCCATATAAATATAAATTTAACGATACGTACGTTTGGGCAGGGCAATGAAGCAATTATATTGTATTATAAAAAGTTAATATTCTACTTGTTTGTCTGCTGTTGATGTGCTATATTTATAACAAAAATAATTGTAATAATTTAATAAAATTGTAAAGGATTGGAAAATATGAATTTTATAAAAAGATATGGCATGGTATCCGGGGTGATAGCCATTTGTTTTTGTGTAGTGGTATATGTTGTTTTTACTACACATTCTATTTTTACAATCAGCAGACAAATCAATTATGTAGCAGAACATCCGTATAAAGCCATGTCGGAAATAAATAAAATCCGTGCCAGGGTTTTGGAAATGAATACATACCTGCCGATTTTCATTAGTGAAAATGAAAATAATCTTGATGGTATCAGAAGTGTCCTGAGAACCAGTTGCCAAGAAAATGAAAAATCACTGAAAATATTAGATGAAATATATTTAGGCAATAAGGAAGATCTGTCAGAATTGAACGGTGCCTTAGACGAACTGAAAAAGGCGCTTATACAAAGTGTGGAAAATTCTGAAAATAGTAATATGGACAGACAGGCAGTCCAAAAGTACTTTGATAAAGAAATAGAGCCGATAAGGGTAAAAACGGATATTGCCATTCAAAAGGTCATTGATTCGGCAGACAGACGTGTGCTGATAATACAGGAAAGCACGGACGAAAAAGCTGAAGCCGCCATTTTTTATGCTGTTGTGATAGGTCTGTTGATGATCGTTATTGTTATTTATGCTTATAAATTACGTAATGAGTATCTTATTAATGACGAGCTTAAACGACAGCAGAAGATTTTACAGGATGCTCTGCTGGTAGCGCAGAAGGCGAATGACGCCAAACGTGATTTTCTGTCGCGGATGTCGCATGAGATCAGAACGCCGATGAATGCAATTATTGGAATGTCGGCGGTTGCCTTTAATTATTTGGATGATAAAAAGCGTACTGCTGATTGTCTGAGTAAGATAACTTTTTCGTCGAAACATTTATTGATGCTGCTCAACGATGTTTTAGATATGTCAAAAATCGAAAATGGAAAGTTGAATATTCGCCAAGAACTGTTTGATTTAAAAAATCTGGTTACTTCTTTAGCTGATATCAATTATGGACTTGCTACAGCCAAAGGTTTGGCCTTTGAAATTGTTATTTCAGGATTTAAAGATGAGCTGTTGCTCGGAGATTCGATGCGTGTCAACCAAATCCTGCTCAATTTATTGTCCAATGCAATTAAATTTACGCCTAAAGGCGGCAGTGTCAGGCTGGAAATCAGAATGCTGCGTTCAGCAAGTGACAAGATATGGCTGAGGTTTATCGTGAAAGACAGCGGCATCGGGATGAAAAAGGAGTTTTTGGAACATTTATACGAACCGTTTGAGCAGGCGGATAATGGAATTGCCAGAAAATATGGCGGTACGGGCTTGGGGATGGCGATAACCAAAAACCTTGTTGCGATCATGGATGGAACTATTGAGGTTGAAAGTCAGGAAGGTGCAGGAACTACGTTTATGGTAGACCTGCCTTTTGGAGTAAGTAAAGTTGATAAAAAAACTGCGGCTGAGATGGAGGAGATGCGGGTACTGGTTGTCGATGACGATAACGATACCTGTGAACATGCAGCAGTATTGCTGAAAGGCATGGGAGTCAATGTTGACTGGGCTCTGAATGGTTTTGAGGCTATTGAAAAGGTAAGAAGTGCCTGTGAAGATGACGGGCGTTGCTATGATGTTTGTTTCATTGACTGGTGTATGCCGGAACTGGATGGAATAGAAACGGCCCGTAGGATGCGGCGCTATGTCGGTCCTGATGTTTTGATCATTATTATCAGTGCTTATGACTGGTCTGGTATCGAAGAACAGGCAAAGGCAGCAGGTGTTAATGCTTTTATAGCTAAACCGTTTTTTGCTTCAAATTTATACAATACGTTGTTAACTGTTTCGCGGAAGCCGGAGTTGGGATTTTCTGCAGTAGGCAATAAGGAAACGTATGATTTTGGCGGCAAAAAGGTATTGCTGGTGGAAGATAATGAGTTAAATATGGAGATTGCTTCAGAGCTGTTGAAGTTTGTGAATTTACAAGTTGAACATGCTGAGAATGGTAAAGTTGCGGTAGATATTTTTAGAAACTCGAAAGAAAAGGAATATGCCTTGATTTTCATGGATATTCAAATGCCGCTGATGAATGGCTATGACGCTGCCAGGTGCATAAGGTCGTCAGAGCATCCTGCTGCCGGGACGATACCGATCATTGCCATGACAGCCAATGCTTTCAATGATGATGTTCAGGCTGCGTTTGATGCCGGGATGAATGGACATCTGGCAAAACCCATAGATGTGGAGGTTTTGTATAAAACAATAGCAAGGTATATTTGAGGGATTAATGATAAGCAAATGCCCGCCATGAATGTTGTTTCAGGGCGGATATTGAGTATGTTTGTTATTTTCTGCTTATGATGCAGGCCAAAAGGCGTAACCAGTGCAGGAGCTTTGTGTATTTGCTATTGATGTCATACCTCGTTTCTCTGTTTGTTTTACAGTTTTCTGTGTTTACTGATGATGGCCCGGCTCAGTTCGTTCAGGCAACTGGTCAGCACGCCTGCTTTGATGATCTTGGCTGCTGCTGCCTGTGCTTCGGCTAAGGTAACGTCTTCACGCGGGCAGCGAGTGCAGCGCAATCCAAATCTTAACAGCGCTGAAAGTTCTTTGTTGACTTTCTTTCAAGAAAGTCTAAAAAAGCTAAAAAAGCTTGAAGAAAACATTAAAAGAAAACATCGTGTTCTTTAAAAAGCAGCCCTTTTAAACAAGGGGGCTGCTTTTTGCATACCACAGGGCCTTGCCCCTGATGACCTGCCCGCCGGGTTTCATAGCCTCGTCGCCGGGTGAATAGCGCAGATACCATAAGTCCCAGCGGGTTTCGGCATCGCCACTGTACGGTCCGTCAGCAGCGGTGCTGATGATATTTGCATAATAGAGATGCTCCTTTTAGATTTGATTGGCAAGGGGGTAAAACCCTCACGCTATATATAGGGCAGCGAGAGGGATAAAAGTTTACATCGGTTTGAAATTTTTTTTGCAAGGTGGTTTTTAACAGCAGCTCATAACATTTTAGTGATATTTGTGAACAATATGTGAAATTGTATTTTGGCATGTAAACTTTTCCGGTGTTCGCTGCCCTATATATAGTGACAGTATTCAGTACTGAATTTGTTAGCAGAGTTTTTAAGACTTATAGGGTTTTACTGCTTATGACTTTGACCTTGAATCTAACAAAGAAATACTTACAGCAAAGTAAAGCAATACTTATTTAGTAAGTACTGAATACTGCCATAAATACTTGCACGACGATCGGCAAAACATGTAGAGAAGTCCGTTTCAGGCCAGCCGGTGGATCATGAAGTTAATAAAAAACGTCTGCAGAATCTTATAAAAATATTGTCTAGAAGAATATAAAATAAAAATATGGCAGATTAATGTTGTATTTGATGATATAAATTCGTTTGTGGGCAAAAGAAGTTGTTGCAAAAACTAATTGTTTGTAGTATTATTTTATAAAATAGAATAATATATAATAATCAAATCAGAAAAAATAAGTAAAACAAAAGTAGTTGGTCCAGTAGTTGAAACGATTATATGGGTAAGAGTGGTGTAGAGGGTAAAATGAAAAAACAGCGTTATGATCTAAATGATTTAGGTAGTAATGTGAAGATGATGCGGAAGGCAAGAAAAATTTCGCAGGTGAAATTATCGGAAGCCCTGCAGATGTCGCAGCCGCATCTAAGTAATCTGGAGTGCGGCAGGACGTTGATCAGTCTGGAGATACTTGTCAAACTGGCTGACGTGTTTGATTGTTCGGTAGAAGATATTCTATTGTGCAGTCAGGAAAAAGTTAAAGCAGTAAATTAAAAGGGTCAGAACAAAATAAAAGCAACAGCTTAAACAGCTGTTGCTTTTTTATATGTGTATTCATTGTTTTTACAGCATCTGCCCAAAGGTATAAAGCAGTTTGAGGGCGTAAACAAAAATAACGGCGCCGCAGATGCGGTTGATCCATTGCATATGGCTGGGGCGCAGATTTTGGCAGCAGGTTTTGAAGATGCCTGTAAGCCCGAAGAACCACAGGCAGGAGGCAGCTGCTACGCCGCTGATAAAGAGTGAGGCAGTATCGGCAGGCAGTGATGAGCGAAAGGCGCCCAGCATCAGCGTACCGTCGATAACGGCCTGCGGGTTGAACCAGGTAACGGTAAAGGCCAGCGTGGCCGTTTGCCACAGCGTCGGCTGGCTGTAAGCAGAGGTGTCTGTCTGCACCTGCGCATGCAGCAGCTGCCAGGCCAGATAGATCAAGATCAGTCCGCCGCCGCCGAGCAGTGCTTTTTGCAGTAGCAGACTGTGTTCGATCATAAGGCCGATGCCCCAAAAGCAGGCCAGCGCCAGGCTGATGTCAAAGAAGGCGACGATGCCTGCAGTGACGAGGGCAATGCCTAAAGGCGCGGTGAGCGCCGTATTGATGACAAAAAGATTTTGGGCGCCGATGGGGGCAAGATAGGCCAGCCCCATGGTAAGACCCTGTAAAAAAATTTCCAAAGCAGATTCCTCTCGATACTGAAGGCTGTGCCGATTGATCAGAGTACGGCCTGCAGCAGTGCAAAGACGGCGGCGCCGCTGACTATCGCCAGCCCCAGTGATTTTGTTTTATAGACCAGCGGGAAGATGATGACGGTCGACCACAGGTACAGGTTGTTCAGTCCCAGATCCAGGCTGCCTGCGGGCAGAAAGACGTCGGGCAGAACCAGCGCGCCGAAAATAGCTGTCGGCACATAGGTGAGCCAGGTTTTGAACCAGCGTGGTACAGGTTTGCCGGCCAGCAGTAAAAAAGGGATGATACGGGAAATATAGGTGACGCCCATCATAATGAAAATGGCGTCCCAAACGTATTCAGCGGACATTATCAGCACCTCCCGCATGGCGTTCGGTGATATAGCAGGCGGCGCCGGAGGCGGCCAGAGTTGCCAGCACGATATGCAGCTTATAGGGAACGATCTGCGAAAGCAGGATCGCCAGAAGCCCTGATACCAGCCCGGTGATGATCATTTTCCGGTCGGTGAGATAGTTGACCCAGATGCCGAGGAACATGGCGATCAGCAGATAGGAGACCAGCTCGGTAGGCGGGTTGAGATAAGCGGCGGCATAGCAGCCGAGGGCATTGCTGAGCGACCAGACGGCGCAGGAGGTGACGTTGAGCCCCAGGGCTTCTTCGCACGTCCAGCGGGGATCTGTTTCCGTTTCAAAGGCGTTCAGGTTGACGGCAAAGGTCTCGTCGGTGATGCCGTGGGCATAGCCGATAAGAAAGTTTTTGCTGCGGCCGTTAAAAAAATTCATCAGCGTGGAGCTGAATAAAAGATGACGCAGGTTGACGATAAAAATAGTGAGTCCGATAGAAACGAGGGCCGCACCCTGGGCCATCATGGCGATGCCGATGAACTGACCGGAGCCGGCGAAAACGAGCACGCTCATCCCTAAGGCTTCAAGCGGTGTGAGACCTGCCTGCTGTGCCAGAATACCGCAGGCGATGCCAAGGGCCAGATAGCCGATGGCGATGGGAATAAGCTTTTGCAGGACACGTCGGTTGACTGTTATAGATGACACGGATGGACACTCCCCTTATTTAAAACGACTTCCTCTATTATAACTTATTTTGGATGGATAAGAAACCGGGAAAAGTGTTATATTTATTACGCCGCAGGAAAATATTTTTTACAGCGCTGGTGTTTGCTGCGGCGACGCTTGCGTTTTAGCAGAGAACTGAGTAAAATAATATAGATAAGGACTAATTTGATTTTAGCATGTGTTTGTATATACATACGACGCTGGAGGAGGTTTTTTAGATGACACAGATCAGACCGTTCTGCGGGCTGCGTCCGGTGCCGGAATATGCGGCAGAGATCGCTGCTTTGCCTTATGACGTGATGGATACCGAAGAGGCGCGGCAGATACTTAATAAGAACCCGCTGAGCTTTTTGCGGGTGACAAAATCGGAAGCGACGATGTCGGATTGTATCGATCCGCATAGCCAGGCAGTTTATAAGATGGCGAAAACAAATCTCGACAGGTATCTGTCCGACGGGCAGATGAAAAAAGATACGACGCCCTGCTACTATATTTACCGTCAGCAGATGGGGCAGCATATCCAGATCGGCCTTGTGGCCGCTGCTTCGGTGGAGGAATACCGCGAGAACATTATCAAGAAGCACGAGCTGACCAGGCATGATAAAGAGCAGGACCGGGTCAATCATATTCTGGCGACAGAAGCACAGACCGGCGCTGTTTTTTTAACTTATAAGGGCAAGCCCGAGATCAATACTTATGTTTTGAGCCTGATGGGAGCCAAAAAGCCGGTATATGATTTTACGTCGGAGGACGGCGTGCAGCACACACTGTATGTGGTGGAGAACCTGATGGAGATCGCCGAGCTGACCCGTTTGTTTGAGGACGTGCCTGTAATGTATATTGCCGACGGCCATCACCGCAGTGCTGCGGCTATGCGTGTGGCTGACGAGCTTGGCAAAACGCCGAGGCATGGTTCTAACGAAGAATATAACACTTTTTTAGCGGTCATTTTTCCCGATAATATGATGCAGATCATGGATTATAACCGTTTGGTCAAAGACCTGAACGGTTTGTCTATGGAAGAATTTTTAAGCAGAGTCGGAGAAAAGTTTGAGATCAGCGAGCTGGAAAACGGCCCGAAGCCGGAAGCGCGGCATCAGTTCAGTATGTATCTGACCGGAAAATGGCGTCGCCTGACTGCGAAGGAAGGTACCTTTGCCGCGGATGATGTGATCGGGTCGCTGGACGTTTCGATCTTGCAGGATAATCTGCTGGCGCCGATCCTGGGCATCAAAGACCCGCGTACGGATGAGCGCATCAATTTTATGGGCGGTATCCGCGGGTTGGATGCTTTGGCGGCTAAAGTAGACGCAGGGGCCTACAGTGTGGCTTTTGCCATGTATCCGACGTCGATGGAGGAGCTGATCAAGGTAGCTGATGCCGGTAAGATCATGCCGCCGAAATCGACCTGGTTTGAACCTAAGCTGCGCGATGCGATGGTCGTGCATTTGATCGGAGAAGATGAATAATGAAACGTATCTATAATTTTAATGCCGGTCCGGCCATGCTGCCGCTGGAAGTGCTGCAGGAGGTACAGTCCGAGCTGCTGGACCTGCAGGGTAGCGGTATGTCGATTTTGGAAATGAGCCACCGCGCGCCGATTTATGAAAAAATCAATGCTGAGGCGGAAGCCGACATCAAGGAGCTTTTGGGTCTGGGCGACGATTATTGCGTGCTCTTTATGGGAGGCGGCGCCAGCCTGCAGTTTTCGATGGTGCCGATGAATTTTTTGGGGGCTGGACAAACGGCGGCTTATGCCGTGACCAGTAATTTTTCGGATAAAGCTGTAAAAGAGGCGGAAAAGGTAGGTAAGGTCGTTATCCCTTTCAGCAGTAAGGCTGAAAAGTATGATCGGGTGCCGCAGCCGGGCGAGATCAGGCTGCCGGAAAACTGCGCTTATCTGCATATCACGGCTAATAATACGATCGAAGGCACAGAGTACAGCGTTTATCCTGAAACCGGTGCTGTACCGCTGATCGCGGATATGTCTTCGGATATTTTGAGTAAACCGATCCCGGCGGAGAAGTTTTCGCTGATTTATGCCGGGGTACAGAAGAATATCGGTCCTGCCGGCGCGGTAGCAGTCATTGCCCGTAAAAAATTTATTGAGGGGCGTTCTAAAGCTCTGCACAGTATGCTGAATTACGAAACTCATCTTGATAACGGTTCGCTGTATAATACGCCGCCGGCTTTTGCGGTCTATATCGTCGGCAAGGTTGCCAAGTGGCTGAAGGCGCAGGGCGGACTGGTGATGATGGAGCAGCGCAATGCGGCTAAGGCCAAGATAGTTTATGATGTGATCGATATGTATCCTGATTTTTTCCGCGGCTTTGCCAAAACTGACAGCCGTTCGCTGATGAACGTGACTTTTGGACTGCCGACCGAAGCGCTGGAGAAGCGTTTTGCGGCCGAGGCTGAGGAGCTGGGGATGGGTGGACTGAAGGGACACCGCAGTGTTGGCGGACTGCGGGCCTCGATTTACAATGCGATGCCGCTGGCAGGCTGCGAGAAGCTGGCTGAGTTTATGGAAGCTTTTTATAAAATGCATAAATAATATTGACCGGGAAATAGCTAACGCTGCTTGCGCAAAAACAGGCAGCGTTGCTTTTTACCTGAACTGGTTTGAGGGAGGGGCAGCAAATGCAATATGATTTACTGATCAAAAACGGGTATGTGGTCGATTATGCGTCGGCACGGGAAGGATATTTTGATGTCGCTGTGCAGAACGGTATGATTGCGGCGGTGGAAAGCAGTATCGGCGGCAGCGCCGTGCAGGAGCTGGATGCGTCCGGCAAGCTGGTACTGCCTGGCTTGGTCGATTCGCATGTACATGCTTCGGCCTGGCTGGGAGGCAGCTACGCCCACACGATGCTGGTAAAGGCTGGTGTGACCAGTGCTTTGGATATGTCGGGGCCGGGGACCAGTGTACTGGAGTTGGCGCGTGAATATGGGACCGGTCTCAATCTGGCTACGATCGAATATGTGCGGCCGGGACATACGGTCAGCAGTGACGATCCTTCGTCAGCAGAGCTGCAGCAGCTGATAACGAAAGTGCAGAGGCAGGGGTCGTTAGGCATCAAGCTGCTGGGCGGGCATTATCCGCTGACGGTGGCAGCAACGGCCAGAGCGATCAGGGCTGCGGCAGAGCTGGGAGCTTATACGGCTTTTCACGCCGGGACAGCCGCTCATGGTTCCAATATCGAAGGCATGCTGGAGGCGGTGGAGCTGGCCGACGGCAACCCTCTGCATTTAGCGCATATCAATGCTTACTGCCGTGGTACGGTACTGCCGGAGGCGGAAGAAACGGAGCTGGCCCTTAAAGCTTTGGCGGCCAATCCTAATATTTCCTGCGAGTCTTATTTATCACCGCTCAACGGTACAAGCGCTGAAATCGTTGACGGTCTGCCGGGCAGTATGGTTACCCGCCGCTGCCTGAAAACCGGCGGCTTTAAGGAGGATGAGGCGGGCATGGAGGAGGCGCTTTTGTCTGGCTGGGCACAGGTCAATTATCCGCAGGGACAGGAAATGACTTTGCTGACAGGTGAGGCGGCCAGGGATTATTGGCGCGGGCAGCAAACGCTGGTTTCCGTCAGTTTTGCGGTCAATCCTGTTGGGCCGCGGGTGCGGCTGGCAACGGCGAAAAAGGCTGACGGCAGTTTTGCTGTAGACGCTGTCAGTACTGACGGCGGCGGTATTCCACGCAATGTACTGCTGCCTGCTGGTCTGGCTTTGGTCGATCTGGGCGGACTGTCGCTGCAGGAGCTGGTGGCGAAGATCAGCTATCAGCCGGCGCGGCTGCTTGGTCTTGCAAATAAGGGCAGCCTGACAGCAGGGCGGGATGCCGATATTACGATCGTCGACAGGCTGCAGCGCAGCGCGTTTGCCACGATCATCGGCGGGCAGGTCTGTTATATGGACGGTAAGGTTTTAGGGCGCGGCGGCAGGATCATTACTACTGCCGCAGGGGCGGACTATGTACGCAGCCAGGGGCTGGAGCCGCTGGTCGTTGACCTGGCTGACAGCAGTTTGCTGCAGAAGGCGCAAAAAAGATGACAATAAAAATAAACCACCTGATCGCTCTTGCAGTCAGGTGGTTTATTTATTAGACTGGGGTTACTTTGTATGGCCGCCATAAATTATACAGGGGCAGCAGATAAAGATAAAAGGCAAACAGGATCGAAGCGTTGCCGGCGCCTACGGTGGCGAGCGGTACAGCGCAGGCGATCGACCAGGGGATGAGCGCCGCTACTACGATAGTGCTGTTTTCCAGGTCCAGAGCCAGCTGCTGCATATTGTCAGCGCTGTCCTTGTGCAGCTGATAGGTGAGGATGCTGCTGAGGGTCTGGTTGCAGGTTGCCATACTTGTGATGGTGGCTGTCAGCAAAATGCTGCCGTACGGCGTTATTTTTTCTCCAAGCTGTGCAAGGCGGGCCTGCGTAGTATTCAAAAAGCCTGTTGCTTCAAAAATCCCGGCGTAAGCTGAGGAAAGGATAATGATGACACTGACGGTGAACATGGAAATGATACCGCCGCCGCTGAGGATCTGGGCCAGCTGCTGATCAGCAGAGTAAAAGCCGTAGAACATGATCGAGCCAAGTTGGGCGGGAGTGATATCCTGAAGGAAAAGGCAGAGCAGACTGCCGGTAATGATGCTGGCTGCCATCGTCAGCCTGACATTGACCTTGCACAATGAAAGAACGATGATCAGCAGCGCTGGAATAGTGGTAGTCCAGTGCAGATCGAAGTTTTGCGGAAAGAGTGAGTACAGGTCGGCTGTGCCGGTGTTGCCGGTACCGGAAAATCCCAGCAGGGCGTAAAGCAGGCAGGTGACTGAAAAAGGCAGCAGCGCTGATTTGAACATATTTTTGATATTACAGTAAATATCAGTCTGCGTCAGTTCGCTGATCAGAAGGGCGCTGGTCGACATCGGTGAACAGCGGTCGCCGAAATAGATGCCTGATAAGATAGCGCCGCCGGTAAAGGTGGGATCGATACCATTGGCTTTGGCGATAGACATACAGATGATGCCGATCGTGGCCGCAGTACCGAAAGAGGTTCCTGTTAAAAGTGAAATGAAACAGCAGAGCAGAAAAACTATCAAAATGAATACCGATGGTATGAGCAGGCCCGACATATGGTAAATAATGAACGGTATCGTGCCGCAGGCCCGCCAGACGGCGGTGATCATACCGATAAGGATAAAGATGAAGAGGATATTTTTGATCGTGCGTATTCCTCGTCCGGACATTGTCAGTACCTGTACCGACGTATGTCCCTGCCGGAGGGCGTAACCGAAAAACATCATATAGCCGAAAAGCAGGGCCCAGAGAATGGAGTAGCCTGCCAGAATGCAGCTGAGCAGTATAAAGTAAAAGATAACGATGATAATAGCTTCCATAAAATTTCTCCTGCGGCAGAACGCCGTAATTTTTTAGAGGTCAGTCAGTAATAATACTATTATCATACTGCTTGCTGCGCTGCTTGTCTAATAATAAATAAGGCGCCGGGCAAATATTTGCCCG
>ERZ791794.1485-NODE-1485-length-11455-cov-73.484561_pt1 | contig 11455 bp, 5 predicted proteins | sample MGYA00510312_ERZ791794 | MGnify/ENA primary metagenome ERZ791794 (study PRJEB30046, sample SAMN00791977) | human gut metagenome | study: EMG produced TPA metagenomics assembly of the A metagenome-wide association study of gut microbiota in type 2... | reverse complement strand
CTTGCTGTTGAAACCGAGCACTTCCATCACTTCCCATTTGCCGGAAGTCAACTGCTTGATTTCGAGCGATTCTGTGTTGCTTGCCATGCGGCTTCCGTGCTTGCCCAGGGTGCAGAGATAGAGGTGGTTGTAGCCATCCTTGCGGCTCTGCATGATAAAGCTGTTGCTGTCCCAAGGCAGGAACTGGATAGGGTGGCAAGGCTCCACATACTTCTCATCGGTCTCGCGATAGAGTTCGCCAGTCTTCTCGCCGGTCTCTGCGCTGTAGGCGGTAAGGCGGCAGTCGTTCTGGTCGCGGTTCAGTTCGAACATATAGATGGTCTTGCTGTCCGGACTCCATGCGATGTTGGTGAAGTAGCGGTCGGTTGGATCGCCAGCCTTCAGATAGACGGTCTTGCCGGTCATGCAGTCGAACACGCCTACGGTTACCTTGTGTGATGTCTCGCCTGTCATCGGATACTTGTCTGGTGCAGGAGTAGCAATGCAACTCTGTGTTTCAGGATGATTGAAACCGATTTCCGGGATGTCGACCTGCGGATAGTCGGTTACCATACTCTGGTCCATGCGATAGAAGGCGAGCAGTTCGCCGTTCGGACTCCAGAAGGTTCCCTTGCTGATACCGAACTCATCGCGGTGAACACTCTGTCCATAAACAATTTCGCGGCTTCCGTCCTTTGAGAGCTGGAAATCATGAGATTTCTTCTCTTTTGTCAGGGCGTTGCTGGTTACATCGAAGGTACGCACATAGAGGTTGCTGCCCTTCAGATAGGCGAAGGCGTTCTGCTGGGCATTAGCCTCCAGGAGGTTCTCGCCGTCAGCAAAATCCATCTCGCTCAGCAGCTTATGCTTCTTGAAGTCTATGGTATAAGTCTTGCTGCCGTTGCTCACCATCACGATGTTCTTGCCTGCAAACGGGAACAGAGCATTGTAGAGGGCTCTTACCTTGATGTCTTTGGTAGGAGCAATCCACTGGTTGATGTCATTGATGCCGAAGAGTTTGGTCTCCTTGCCTGTCGTCTTGTTGACGAGATAGCAAGCATCCACATCCTGGCGAACGAGTTCATTGCCCCACCAGGTGCACCAGCGATTCTTAGCTACCATGTTACGATAGTTGTTGCCGCCGAAGTTCAGGTCTTCCAATGTAAAGGTTTTCTCGCCTTTCTGAGCAGGAACCACGCCCTGAGCCTGTAAGTCGGTTGCATTCATAGCCATCATAATCATAGCAGCAAAAGATAATTTATAAATTGAATTCTTCAGATTCATTATATTCTTTACGTTACTTTACTTTATCGGGTTTACCACCCATGCGTCGTGAAACACGACGTATGGGTCGATATGTCTTTAATCCTCGTCGTCGAAGTCAACGCTGAAGTTCTTCTTGCCTCCGCGCTTGCCTCCGAAATCTCGGCCACCACGTTTGTCGCCCTTGAAGCCACCACGCTTGTCGCCTTTCTCGAAACGCTTTCCGTCGCGCTTGCTACCGAAGTCACGGCCACCCTTGCGGTCGCTCTTGAAGCTACGGCTGCCACGCTTGTCATCGTCGTCATCATTGCGTCGACCGCCACCGATACGTGAACGGCCGCCCTTATGGAACTCAGCACGCTTCTTCTCGAAGTCTTCCAGACGGTGAGTATGGAACTTGAAAGAACGGATATCGTCCTCCTCGTTTTCTGTCTCCTCGCTTACACGCTTCTTGAATTCACGTTCCTTCTTGAAACGGTGCTTCTGAGCCATCTCGCTCTTCTCGCGCTCTGTCTTCACAATACCGCCTTCAGAACGGAAGTCCTTCATCTTGCCGTCGAACATCACATACTTGCGGAATTCGCACTCCAAGCTTCCGTTGAATACAGGAATCTTGATAGATGGCTTCAGACCAATCTGTTCGAAGCACTCCTCGCGGTAGCTCAATACCCAAGCCTCGTTGCCGGCAAAAGCCTTCTTGAAACGCTCACCTATCATCTTGTAGGTGTTCAGAAGGTTAGGGGTAGAGATGCGCTCGCCGTATGGAGGGTTCATCACGATGATGCTCTTTTCTGCTGGCTGGGTGAAGTCCTTGAAGTCCTGCTGGGAGATGGTGATATCCTTGCTCAGTCCGGCAGCACGAACGTTGAGGTTGGCTGTGTTTACAGCCTTCATGTCAACATCGTAACCATAGATATGGTGCTCGAACTCGCGCTCCTGAGAGTCGTCGTTATAAATCGCATCGAAGAGATCCTGATCGAAATCGTTCCATTTCTCGAAGGCAAACTCCTTGCGGAATACACCTGGAGAGATGTTGCGGGCGATGAGGGCAGCTTCGATGGCGATGGTACCTGAACCACACATCGGGTCGATGAAATCGCATTCGCCCTTCCAGCCGGTCATCAGAATCATACCTGCAGCGAGAACCTCGTTCAGAGGAGCCTCTACCTGTTCCTGGCGGTAGCCACGGCGGTGCAGACTCTCACCACTCGAATCGAGACTCAAGGTGGCATTGTCTTCTGCAATGTGGATGTTGAGGCGGATATCCGGGTTAGATACGCTGATATTTGGACGTGTACCCTGCTTCTCGCGGAACCAGTCAACAATCGCATCCTTTACCTTGTAGGTTACGAAGCGTGAGTTGCGGAACTCCTCAGAGTAGACTACTGAGTCAACAGAGAAAGTCTTCTTCACGTCTAAGATGTCATCCCACTTGATCTTCTGGATCTGATCATACACCTCTTCAGCGCTTCTCGCCTTGAAGTGCTTGATAGGCTTTAAGATACGGATGGCTGTGTGCAACTGGAAGTTAGCACGATACATCATTTCCTTGTCGCCTGTGAAAGACACCATGCGGCGACCGATCTGTACATTATTGGCACCCAACTGGGTGAGCTCTTCAGCCAAGACAGGCTCGAGGCCCATGAAGGTCTTGGCAATGAGTTCAAATTCCTGTTCCATTATTGAATTCTATATCTAATAAACTTTGTTTTTCTTTTTTATATTTCTTTGTTTTCGGTTTCATATCCTTGGTAACCCATACGTTGGCTCCCACTACGCAGCCTTCTCCGATGGTGATGCGACCGAGGATGGTGGCATTGGCGTAGACGATGACATCATTTTCGAGGATAGGGTGGCGAGGGATTCCCTTGATAGGATTGCCGTCCTTATCGAGAGGGAAACTCTTGGCTCCGAGGGTTACACCCTGGTAGAGTTTCACATTGTCGCCGATGATGCAGGTAGCTCCAATCACCACACCCGTACCGTGGTCGATGGTGAAGTGCTTGCCGATGGTAGCCTCTGGGTTAATATCAATACCGGTTTCCGAATGCGCCAGTTCAGTCATCATTCTCGGAATGAGCGGCACTCCCAGTTCGTGCAGCACGTGAGCGATGCGGTAGTTGGTAATCGCCTTGATGACCGGGTAGCAGGAGATGATTTCTCCGTGACTCATGGCAGCCGGGTCGCCCTCGTAGGCAGCCTCTACATCGGTAGCCAGAATCTTGCGCAGTCTCGGAAACTCCATGATTGCCTTGGCTGCAATCACGCCTGCCTTGGCACGCTGGTGCTGCAGTTCAGCCTGGGTTTCCGTTTCGCAGTCGTTGGCGAAGCAGAGACCGGCGAGAATCTGTTCTGACAGCATCTCATAGAGTTTCTCTACTCTTACTCCAATATGATATTTGATGGTTGAGATATTTACAGAAGAATTGCCGAAATATCCAGGAAAGAGGATAGAACGGGACAAACTGATGATTTCTTCGAGCGCCTTGCCCGAAGGAAGTGGATTCCCGTCTCGATGCTGATGGAAGAGACCCTTCAAAGATTCGGCGCTCGAAAGCTCCTCGATGGTCTCTGTCAGCTGATGAGTTAATGTATCTTTACTCATTTTCTTAATGTCTCAATAAAATTTGAGTGCAAAGATACGATTATTTTCTTGAATGACAAAGAAATAGCTATGGTTTTTTGTATTTTTTAGAGTGATTTTTTGAGGGATGAAAGACGGAAAGACCCATGTACGGTGTTTTACCGTACATGGGTCTGGCTTGTCTTATTTTGCAATGCTGTCCAGGAAGAGGAGCAGTCGGTTGGTGACGTTTACCTCTGAAACACCGGAATCGAAGTCGAGCGATACGAGGTTGAGTGTAGGGAAACGGTCGTGGAGACGTTTCTCGATGCCTTTGGAAATCACGTGGTTAGCGATGCAACCGAAAGGCTGGAGCGAGATGATGTTGTTCACGCCATCACGGATGTAACCTACGATGTCGGCAGGCAGAAGCCAGCCTTCGCCAAACTGGGCTGCGAGCGAAACCAGTCCCTGTACGTCCTTCGCATCATCATAGATATTGGTGAACGGACGGAAGTAGCGGAACTTGCCGGCTGCCTTGTTTACCTGGCGCAATCTTCTGCCTATCAGCGCCTGATAAGCGCCCTTGATGATGAAATCGGGCACTTTGGTGCAACTCAGCCGCATGTGTTTCTGTATCTCTACATTCACAAATTCCTGCAGGAAGAAAGGGGCAAGCAGAGGCGGAACCACCTCAATGCCACGCGAGATGATGTTCTGCTCCAGGAACTGGTGGGCGAAAGGATTGAACTTCAGGAAGATTTCGCCTACGATTCCTACCTTCGGTAACGTTCTGTCGAGGGTCATCTGGTTGAATTCTTCGGCTGCCTGTTCCAGGAGTCGGATGAGTCCTTTGGCTGAATTCTGGGCGATAGGTCCGTCTATCAGCTGCATGTATTTATCGCGCAACTCTCTGGCAATGCCCGGTTTACGCTCTCTTACGATGCAGGCGTTGTACATTTCGTTGATTGCATCGCCATAGAAAATGGCGGTAACGATAATCTGACTGTATTTCAGCCAAGGCACATTGAAGCCGTCCTGCTCGTTGTAGTCTTGTTTGTCGTCTGTTGAGCCTGATGCTTCGCCTGTTGAGGCTGTTACACCGAGCGTGAGCAGCGGAATGTCCTGGAATCCATTGGAAATCATCGCACGCTTGATGAGACCGGCGTAGTTGGTTGCGCGACATTGACCGCCCGTCTGACTCATCACTACTGCCGTATTGTTCAGGTCGTATCTGCCTGATTTCAAGGCTTTGATGATGTCGCCGACGATGAGGGTTGCCGGATAGCAGACTTCGTTGTTGGCGAACTTCAAGCCGAGTTCGGCGCTCACCTCATTGCTCATCGGAAGTACCTCTACATCATAGCCTATCAGTTTCAGAATAGGCGGAATGATAGGGGTAAGGTATTCGGTCATGAAAGGAGCGAGAATCTTGCGATGAATATCCTGCTTGGTGAATACCTTGGTCTGTTGTAAATGTTGAATGTTGAGTGTTGAATGTTGAATTTCTTCAGCTGTTGAATTTTTCACTCTTCGTTCTTCACTCTTCACTTCCTTTACTCCCTTCAGGCTTTCTATGAGCGAGCGGACACGGAGCTTCAGGGAGCCGATATTGCTCACATCATCTATCTTCAGCAGCGTGAAAGGCTTGTTGTGGCGCTTCAAGATGTCGCGAATCTCGTCCTGGATAAAACTGTCAGGACCGCAGCCGAAGCTGGTCATCTGGACGAAATGAACCTCATCGCCCTGTTCGGCTGCCCATTGCGCTGCCTTCAGAATGCGGTTCATATACGCCCATTGCTTTACGAGATAAGTCTCTGGCTGACAGTTGTATGCTTCGTTGTTGTCTTGGCTGGCTAATGCTGCCTCATTTCTTTCTGCCGCCAGATTCTCCAGATTGAATTCTTTGAAATCTGCAAAGAGATTACCCCGGGCGATGTCTTCGCTGATGACGTTGACTCCCAGATTGGCAATCATCTCGCTCAGCTTGTGCTGAATCAGCGGGTCAGTATGATAAGGACGGCCAGCCAGCAGAATCGTAAGTCCCTTGTTTGGCTTCAGAGTTTTGGTTTCGTCCGTTCTCTGAGCCTCTGTTTCTTCATTTTTCAGAATCTCCCAGCCCTGTTTCTTAATCTCGGCTGCATATACTGCCTGAGCATAGAGGGCTTCTCTCAGCGCTTTACGGGCAGTCTTCTTGCTTACTCCCAGTTGCTTGAGATAATCGGTAATCTGTTTTTCCAGCGCCTTAGGCTGGGCAAAGTTGATGACGGGCGTATCGATCGGTTTCTTCAGATTGATGACCGACTTGATGACATCGCTGTAGCCCGAAACGACCGGACAGTTGAAGCTGTTCAGCGTATTCTTCGGGTCGTCATTATGTTCATAAACCACGTATGGCATGAGGATGCGGTCTACCTTCGGGTTCTCGTTGAGTTCCTTCAGATGACTGTGAGCCAGTTTAGCCGGGAAGCAGATATTGTCGCTCATCACCGTATTCAAGGCTCCTTCGTACTGGCTGAAAGTGGAATCGGAAGAGAGAATCATGCCCAATCCGGCTGCCCGGAGCAGCGCATTCCAGAACGGATATTCCTCGTACATATTGAGGATGCGAGGAATGCCTACCCATGTACCGTGAAACGCGGTAGCAGGTGGGTTAACTGTCTCTCTATCAAAGAGTAAACTGTATTTGTATTCGTAGATATTTTTGCCCTTTATCCCGTTTGCTCCCTTGTTGTTGAACACACGCTCACACTTGTTTCCGGAGTAGAATCGGTTACCGCCGGCAAAGGTGTAGCGGGAAACATAACAATGGTTTTCGCAGCCTTTGCATTGCAGTTGCTTGGTTTCATAATGAGCCAGATTCTGGAGATCATCGATGGTTCTTGATGAGGCAGGGTGCTCGTTTTCTGCAGATGTGCGATGCTTGTAATCTGCCGCCGCATGAAGGGCACAGCCATAGGCACCCATCAGTTCAGGCATGTTGCTTCGTGCCACTTCGGTATGGGTGAGCAACTCAAATGCTCTTACCACCGCATCGTTTCTCATCGTACCACCCTGCACAACGATTTTGCCTCCAAGGTTCTCATTACCATGGAGTTTCAATACCTTATAAAGACAGTTCTTGATGACCGAATAAGAGATTCCGGCAGAAATATCAGCTACAGACGCGCCCTCTCTGAGCACCTGTTTCACCTTCGAGTTCATGAAGACGGTGCAGCGGGTTCCCAGGTCGCAGGGAGCCTTCGACTGGCAGGCGAGTTGAGCAAAATCGCCTACAGAATAACCCATATTGTTGGCAAAGGTCTGGATGAATGTTCCGCAGCCCGAACTGCACGCCTCGTTGAGTTCCATGCGCACCACAGCCCCTTTCTCAACGAAGATAGCCTTCATGTCCTGTCCGCCGATGTCCAGGATAAAACTCACGTCGGGCATGAGTGAGGCAGCCGCTCTTTCGTGCGCCATTGTTTCGATAATGCCGCTGTCGAGGCCGAAAGCCGCCTTGATGAGTTCTTCGCCGTAACCTGTAGAGCAGGAGCCTACGATTTCCAGTTCAGCGCCTCGCAATGCAGCTTCCTGCTTCAGGGTGTTCAGTCCATCCGCTACTGCCTTGATCGGATTTCCCAGATTCAGGCGGTAATTGGTAAAGACAATATCTTGCGTAGACGTCTCCGCATTCACCCTTACCGCAACAATCTTCGTCGTAGTAGAGCCCGAGTCAATACCAATCACAACCTGCTGTTTCCCTTTATTCAGCGGTTGGGTTTCGGTAGCGAATTTCGTTTTTGATTTGAGCCATTCCTGGTGCTCTTTCTCATTCTTGAACAGAGGCAGCAGACTGCTGGTCCATTCCGTTTGTATTTCTTTTTTCATCCGGCTTCTGAGGGCAGAAACTGAGGCTGCAGAATCTGCCGATTTAGCCCGGTAAGCACAGCCCAGAGCCGGAATGAGATTGCTGTTTCCGGATACGATGAAGTCGTTTGGAGAGAGATGGAGATAGTCGCAGAAAGCCTTGCGGAGAGCCGGAAGAAAGGTCAGCGGACCGCCGCAGAGCAGGATAGGAGCCTCGAAGCTGATGCCGTGAGAAAGCGTTACCACCGTCTGTACGGCGATGGAATGGAAGATGCTGGCTGCAATATCGGCTTCGGGCAGATTGCGCGCCATCAGGTTCTGGATGTCGGTCTTGGCGAATACGCCGCAGCGGGCAGCCATCGGATAAACGTGCTCTGCCTTCATCGCCAACTCGCTCATCTTCTGGTTCTCTACGCCCATCAGCACACTCATCTGGTCGATGAAAGCACCCGTTCCGCCGGCACAGTTGCCGTTCATGCGCAGTTCCATATTTCCGTTTTCCTTGAAGAAGATAACCTTTGCGTCCTCGCCACCAATATCGATGAGCGCTTTCGCCTCAGGATGAGCCGTACGGGCATAGACCGATGCAGCCACCACCTCCTGTACAAACTCCGCCTGGAGCTGTTCGGCAGTAGCCATTCCTACGCTTCCCGTTACGCAGATTCTTGCCTCTGCATCGCCCACAAGGGCTAAAATCTCATCGAAATATTGCGACACAAGTTCGTTGACACGAGCGTTGTGGCGTTCGTATTTTGAGTAAATTACCCGATTATCGCTGTCGATAACGGCTATTTTGGCTGTCGTAGAGCCAACGTCCAATCCTATGTAATAAGTTTTCTCCATTTCTCTTATCTCAAGTATTTCTCTTATCTTCTAGTATCTTCTTATCTTCTAGTGGCTTTTCCCAAGTTCCATCTGCTCTCTTCTCATATCCCTGAAAGCGCTCCAGGCTATCGGAACCGCAACGGCAAACGAGCAGCAATCTGCCCACATCTGACACATCTCCACGCCCAGCAGTCCGAAGAAATAGGGCAGGATGAAGATGAGCGGAATGAAGAACAGGCCGCTGCGTGCTGACGCTACGATGTTGGCTCTCACCGGTTTGCGGATGGTCTGCATCAGCATGTTGGTGAGCACGATGCTGGCTACGAGCGGAAAACTGAGCACCTGCCATCTCAAAGCTGCCGAACCTACGGCTACAACCTCTGCATCATCGCGGAAGATACTGATGATGGAAGTTGAGAAGATGAAGCCAAGGACGGCACAGACGCTGAGGAAAACCGTGCCGCATTTGATGCAGAAAAAGAAGGCTTCCTTTACGCGCCCATAGAGTTTGGCGCCGTAGCAGAATCCGCAGAGTGGCTGGAATCCCTGTCCCAGACCGATGACCATCGCATAGGTGAAGAAGGCGATGCGGGTAACGATGCTCATGCCTGCAATGGCTGCATCGCCAAACGCACCTGCTGCCACATTGAGCAGCAGCGTAGCAATACTTCCCAGTCCCTGTCTTGACAGCGAAGGGGTTCCGCCGAAGATAATCTCCTTGGCAAAGGCGCGGGTAGGGGTGAAATTGCTGAGACGGATGCGGATGTTCTCGCCTTTATGCGTCATCCAGAAGAGCATGGCGCAGCCGAAACACTGGCTGATGAGGGTGGCTACGGCGGCTCCGGTAATGCCCAGCTGGAAGTAGAGAATGAGCAGAGGAGCCAGAATCAGATTGAGCAGCACACCCGACATGATGCCTTTCATCGCATACATCGCATTGCCCTGGAAGCGCATCAGATTATTCAGCGTAAGCGAGGTGGTCACAAAAGGAGCACCTAGCAGGATAATGCCCAGATAGCGCTCTGTATAAGGAAGAATGGTGGGCGTAGAACCCATCAGAAGGCAGAGCGGAGTGAGGAATACATGACCCAGAATGGCTATGAGGAGACCGGTAAGAAAACTCAGCACAAAGCCCGTGGCTGCCATCTTCTGTGCCTGTTCTGTATGTTTGGCGCCCAACTGTCGCGAAACATAATTGCCTGCACCATGGCCAAACAGGAAACCAATCGCCTGGATAACAGCCATTGCTGCAAAGGAAACGCCTACCGCTGCCACACTCTGCGTGTTGATGCTGCCCACGAAATAGGTGTCGGCGAGATTGTACATGCTCGTCGACAGCATACTGATAATCGTTGGTATGGCCATCGTGAAAATCACATGATGCACAGGGGCATGAGTGAGGAACGTATAGTTGTCTCTTTTCTCTTTCTTCATAACTTTATGATGCTCTTTTTGGGGCATTTCAACCTGCAAAGGTACATAAATATCCACAAAGTTGGACAATTATGAACCAACTTTTATAAATTTATAAGAAAAGAGTTGCATTATTCATAAAATTATCGTATTTTTGCACCGCAATTGAATATATATACAAAACGGATTACTAATGAATGATGAGATAAGAATCATACCGGTAACAACAAAAAAGGGGTTGAAAACCTTTATTCAGTTTCATTATGATCTCTACAGAGACCATAAGTTTGCCATTCCTTTTTTGCGTTTCGACGAGATGAATACGCTGGACCCAAAGAAGAATCCTGCCTTCGAATTCTGCGAGGCTCAATACTTTCTGGCGGTTGACAGCGAGGCTCGTATCGTAGGTAGAATTGCTGCCATTATCAACCATCGTGCCAACGCACATTGGAACAAGAAACAGGTTCGCTTCGGCTGGTTCGATTTCGTGGATAATGTTGCGGTTTCCTGTGCCTTGTTGCGTGCGGTAGAAAACTGGGGCAAGAGCAAGGGAATGAACGAATGCGTAGGTCCGCTCGGATTTACGGATATGGACCGTGAAGGCTTGCTCATCGAGGGCTTCGACCGGAAGTCTACGATGTATATCAATTACAATTATCCTTATTACAAGACGCATATGGAGAGTTATCCGCTCTATGAGAAGGATAACGACTGGCTGGAGTACCGTATCAGGATTCCGGAAGTGACGCCGGCTAAGTTTGCCAAGACTGCCCAGATGATAGAGAGCCGATATAATCTGCATGTTCATAAGTTTACCCGCCGGGAACTGACCTCGGGAGGAATGGGCAGGAAGGTGTTCGAAATCGTGAACGAGACTTATAAGAATCTCTATGATTTCCAGCAGCTTACGGAGAAGCAGATAGATGAATATGTAAATACTTATATCAAGAAGGCTGACTTGAACCTGGTAACGGGTGTGGTAGATGGCAATGCTGGCAACAAGCTGGTAGCCTTCGGTGTTTCCTTCCCTTCGTTTACCGATGCGCTGCGCGAGATAGGCGATGGCAAGCTTTTCCCTACGGGTTGGCTGAAGGTGCTGAAGGTTCTGAAGTGGCACAAGACGGATACGGTAGATTTGCTCTTGATTGGTGTTCTTCCGGAATATCGCAAGAAGGGAGCCAACGCGCTTATTTTTGCCGATCTGATAGAGCAGTATCACCGTTATGGCTTTAAATGGGCTGAGGCAATGCCGCAGATGGAGACCAATACCGGTGTTCAGAGCCAGTGGCAGTATCTGGAGAGCGAACAGCATCGCCGTCATCGCTGCTATAAGAAGAAGATTTAAAAGTCTCTGTTTTGAGCCGTTTAGGCGTAAAAAAGATAGAAAATGGGCTAAAAAGTTAAAAAAACTAACTCGCTCTAAACTTGTCTTTAATTGAATATCAAGAAGTTGGGCGTTTACCTATATTATATAGGTAACAATATGGAAACGAGCGGACTTCTGCTCATTTCTGTATTTTGCAATATGCAAAGAACACTCCTTTTACAAGTGCAAAGTTAAAA
>ERZ791794.1483-NODE-1483-length-11467-cov-11.139678_pt1 | contig 11467 bp, 6 predicted proteins | sample MGYA00510312_ERZ791794 | MGnify/ENA primary metagenome ERZ791794 (study PRJEB30046, sample SAMN00791977) | human gut metagenome | study: EMG produced TPA metagenomics assembly of the A metagenome-wide association study of gut microbiota in type 2... | reverse complement strand
CGCCGGCATCACCATCACCGCCGCCCGCACCCGCTTCGGCAGCTGCTCCGGGAAGAACCGGCTCAGCTTCTCCCTGTACCTGATGGCCTATCCGCCCAACGCCATCGAATACGTGGTGGTGCACGAGCTGGCGCATATCCGCCATCACGATCACTCACCCGCCTTTTACCGAGAGGTCGAAACATACCTTCCCGATTGGAAACGCCGCCGCGACCTGCTGCGTCCATAAAACCGCCGCTCCCACGCCGGGAGGGGCGGTTTTTCTTGTGATTTTCACAATAAACCACCCCACTTTTCTGTGCGTTTCGGCAAAAATACAGCGAAGCAATTGACAATTGCGGCAAACACTGATAGGATAGGCACGTGGACGGAAACGTTCCCGGAAATGTTTTCATTATTTCCCGCGCCGCTTCGCGTCACACACTGCGTACAGTAGGAGGCACAACGACGTTATGACGATCAAGGATATAGCCCGGCAGTGCAGTGTCAGCGTCAGCACCGTTTCCCGCGTGCTGAACGACCGGCCGGACGTCAGCGATGATGTGCGCCGCAAGGTGTTGTCGGCTATCAAGGCCAGCAACTACATTCCCAACAACAGCGCCCGTGACCTGGTTCGCACCAAATCCGACGCCATCGGCCTGATCGTCCGCGGCGTGTCCAACCCCTTTTACACCGACATCATCCGCACCATCGAAAGCACCATCACCGACGCCGGCTTCACCATGGTCATGCAGCAGATCGGTGCCTGTGACGATGAGGTGAAATGCGGCGCCGTCATGGAGCGGGAAAAGCGTCTGCGGGGCATTATTTTCCTGGGCGGCCGCTTTGACTACACCCCCGCCGATCTGGCACTGCTGAACGTTCCCTTTGTCTGCTGCTCCTACTCCAACCGCTACGGTACGCTGACCGAGGGTGAATACTCCTCCGTGTCCATTGCCGACGGCGACACCGCGCAGCAGGCGGTAGAGGAGCTGTACCGCCACGGGCACCGGCGCATTGCCGCCCTGATCTCCCGTCCTGACGACCAGTCCATCAGCCAGCTGCGCTACGAGGGCTACGTGCAGGCGCTGGAGGGACACGGCATTCCGGTGGAGCCGGAGTTGGTCATCTCCGCCGGCGGCTTCGGCGTAAAGGACGCCTACGATGCGGTCAAGGCCAGCCTTGAGGCGGGCGCGGACTTTACCGCCCTGTTCGCCATCGCCGATTCCATGGCCATCGGCGCCATGCGCGCCCTGCGGGACGCCGGACGCCGCATCCCGGAGGATTGCTCCGTCATCGCCATCGATGGGCTGGAGCTGTCCGCCTACATTGAGCCGCCGCTGACCACTCTCTGCCAGCCCATGGACGAGATGGGACGCCGCAGCGCCGAGATCCTGCTGGACATGGTGCAGCGCAAAGGCTCCCACGCCTGTGAACTGCTGCCCACCACCCTGCGTCGCGGCGGCAGCGTGGTGGCGCTGCAATAACCTGATTTTTACATCATCAGATGTGAAAATAAAAACAAAAAAGGAGTAATAATCATGAAGAAGTTTCTTGCACTGATCCTTGCTCTCGTCATGGCGCTGTCTCTGGTTGCCTGCGGCGAGAAGAAGGACGACACCAAGACCGATGGCGATGCCACCGCCACCGGCAGCGTGTACTACCTGAACTTTAAGCCCGAGTCCGAGGATGCCTGGCAGGCTCTGGCCAAGACCTACACCGCCGAGACCGGCGTGCCCGTCAAGGTCGTGACCGCCGCCTCCGGCGAGTACGAGACCATGCTGGTGTCCGAGATGGACAAGGATGGCGCTCCCACCCTGTTCCAGTGCAACGAGGGCGGCGTGGCTACCTGGGGTGATTTCTGCTACGATCTGAGCAGCACCGACGTGTACAACGAGCTGGTTTCCAAGGACTACGCTCTGAAGAACGCCAACGGTGAGGTCATCTCCATCGCCTACTGCCTGGAGACCTACGGCATCATCGTCAACAAGGCTCTGCTGGAGAAGGCCGGTCACTCCCTGGACGAGATCACCAACTTCGAGTCCCTGAAGGCCGTTGCCGATGACATCCACGCCCGCGCCGCTGAGCTGGGCTTCGATGCCTTCACCTCCGCCGGTCTGGATGGCAGCTCCTCCTGGCGTTTCTCCGGCCATCTGGCCAATATGCCCCTGTTCTACGAGTTCCGTGACGACAGCGTGAGCTCCAAGCCCGCCACCATCAAGGGCACTTATCTGGACAACTACAAGAACGTTTGGGATCTGTACATCACTGACTCCGCCACCACCGGCGCCGCCCTGCTGACCGCTACCGGCGACCAGGCTGAGGCTGAGTTCGGCCAGGGCAAGGCTGTGTTCTATCAGAACGGCACTTGGGAGTTCAGCAACCTGACCTCCGCTGAGAAGTTCGGCATGAACGCCGACGATCTGACCATGATCCCCATCTACTGCGGCGTGGAAGGCGAGGAGAAGGCAGGCCTGTGCACCGGTACCGAGAACTACTGGTCCGTCAACAAGAACGCCAAGCCCGAGGACATCCAGGCTACTCTGGACTTCCTGAAGTGGGTCGTTACCTCTGATGCCGGCACCACCATGATGTCCGAGCAGTTCGGCGCTTGCCCCTTCAAGTCCTCCAAGGCTCCCTCCAATCCGTTCAGTGCTCTGGCCAACGAGTACGTTGCCAACGGCTGCTATCCTGTCACCTGGGCCTTCAACTTCACGCCCGCTGTGAACGATTGGCGTGCCGCCGTGGTGGATGCTCTGAGCAAGTACACCGCTGGCAACGGCAGCTGGGACGACGTCAAGACCGCGTTCGTGGACGGCTGGGCTACCCAGTACGCCAACGAGAACGCCTAACGTATCTCTGGAAACTGCATAACACAGGGGGCGGGCTTTTCGCCCGCCCCCTGTTTCTCTCTCTTTGACACACAGGGTGTGACGAAAGCTGTCGGCCGAAGGGACTTCGGCCAAGAGCTTTCGCCATAACAATATGATGGAGAACAGGAGTGGTCAAATGAAGCGATTTCAACGAAAACGGGATACGGCGGCACTGAACAGCCGTCTGATCCGCCGGCCTATTCAACGGATGGTGTGGCTATTTCTGCTGCCCACCTTCGCCGCCTTTTGCATCGGGTTTCTGTGGCCCTTTCTGCAGGGCGCGTTTTTGTCCTTCTGTAAGTTCAAGCTCATCAGCCAGTGGACGTGGGTCAGCTTTGACAACTATGTGAAGGCCTTCTCCGACAGCAGCTTCCTGCACGCCTTCTGGTTCACGGCACTGTTCGCCTTTGTGTCGGTGCTGTTTATCAACACGCTGGCCTTTGCGGTGGCCTATGCGCTGACCCAGAACATCAAAGGTTCCAACCTGTTCCGCACGGTGTTCTTCATGCCCAACCTCATCGGCGGCATCGTCCTGGGCTACATCTGGTCCATGATCTTCGACGGCATTCTAGTGAAGTACAACACCTCCGTGGTGCTGGAGAGCAAATACGGCTTCTGGGGGCTGGTCATCCTGATTTGCTGGCAGCAGGTGGGCTACATGATGATCATCTATATCGCCGGACTGCAGGCTGTGCCGGAGGATATGCTGGAGGCCGCCCGCATCGACGGCGCCACCCGCTGGCAGACACTGTGGAAGGTGACTATCCCCAATATGATGAGCTCCTTCACCATCTGCATCTTCCTGACCCTGACCAACGGCTTCAAGCTGTTTGACCAGAACCTGGCGCTGACGGCGGGCCGTCCGTTCCTGCAGCAGCCGGACGGAAGTGTGGTCAAGACCACGGAGATGCTGGCGCTGAACATCTACAACGCGTTCTATTCCTCCAGCGGCAACAACCGCGGCACGGCGCAGGCCAAGGCGGTTCTGTTCTTCATTCTGGTGGCGGCCATCGGTTTGATCCAGCTGCGCTCCACCCGTAAAAAGGAGGTACAGCAGTGATGAAAAAAGGTCTGAAAACCCGGGAGGATCGCCGCAAGATGGCGCTGACAGTGGTATTCACCGTGATCTGCGTCATCTACGTGCTGCCCATCCTGATCGTGCTGATCAACTCCTTCAAGACAAACGCCGCCGTCAACACGGAGACATTTGCCCTGCCCAACTCCGACACATTTATGGGACTGCAGAACTACGTCAAGGGCATGACCTTCGGCAGCTATCCCTTTATCAAGGCTGTATTCTTCAGCCTGTTTATCACTGTGGTGTCCTCGGGGCTGATCCTGCTGTGCACCTCTATGGCCGCCTGGTATGTGGCGCGTGTGGGGAGCCTGTTCAGCAAGATCGTATACTACCTGTGCGTGTTCTCCATGGTAGTGCCGTTCCAGATGGTGATGTTCACCCTGTCCAGGACGGCCAACAAGCTCCATCTGGATACGCCTTGGACCATCCCCGTCATCTATCTGGGCTTTGGCGCAGGACTGGCGGTGTTCATGTTCGCCGGGTTTGTGAAATCCATTCCGCTGGAGATTGAAGAGGCGGCTGCTATCGACGGCTGCGGACCTGTCCGCACCTTCTTCCTGGTGGTGCTGCCCATGATGAAGCCCACGTTCATCTCCGTGGGCGTGCTGGAGATCATGTGGGTGTGGAACGACTTCCTGCTGCCGTTCCTGGTACTGGACATCAACGACTACCGTACTATCCCTATCGTGGTGCAGTACCTGAAGGGCAGCTACGGTCAGGTGGACATGGGCGCTACCATGGCGCTGATCCTGCTGAGCATCGTCCCGGTCATCATCTTTTACCTGTGCTGCCAGAAGCACATCATCAAGGGCGTGGCGGCAGGCGCCGTCAAGGGCTGATACAGTTTATACGCCGGGGGCGGGCACAACGCCCGTCCCCGTATTTTTATCCTATCCAAGAGAGAAGTTGAGTTATGAAACGAAGCAGCGGTATTTTAATGGCAGTCTCCTCCCTGCCCTCCCCCTACGGCATCGGCACCCTGGGCAAGGCGGCCTATGACTTCGCCGACTTTCTGAAGGCAGCCGGTCAAGCCTATTGGCAGATGCTCCCCTTGAATCCCACCAGCTACGGCGATTCCCCCTATCAGAGCTTTTCCGCCTACGCCGGCAACCCCTATTTCATCGATCCGGATATGCTTATTCAGGACAAGCTGCTGAAGCGCTCCGAGTGTACCAAATGTGACTGGGGCGACGACCCCCGCCATGTGGACTACGGCAAGATCTACGAAAGCCGCTTCGCCCTGCTGCACAAGGCCTATAAGCGGGGCTGGGAGCGGGACGCCGACAAGGTAGCCGCCTTTGTGGAGGAGAACAGGCGCTGGCTGCCGGACTACGCCCTGTACATGGCCTGCAAGCGGCACTTCGGCATGAAGGCATGGACGGAGTGGGAGGACGAGGACATCCGCCTGCGCAAAAGCGAGGCCGTTCTGGAGAAATACAGAGTGCTGCTGGCCGATGATGTGCAGTTTTTCACCTATTTGCAGTTCCTGTTCTTCTCCCAGTGGGAGCTTCTGCGGGACTATGTCCACCAGCAGGGCATCCGCATTATCGGCGACCTGCCCATCTATGTGTCGCTGGATTCCGCCGACGTGTGGGCGGAGCCGCAGTTCTTCCAGCTGGACGAGGAGCTGGTGCCCAAGTCGGTGGCCGGCGTCCCGCCGGACTACTTCACCGCCGACGGCCAGCTGTGGGGCAACCCCCTGTATGACTGGGACGCCATGCGGGAGGACGGCTTCGGCTGGTGGATACGCCGCATCGACGGCGCAGGCAAGCTCTATGACGTGATCCGCATCGACCATTTCCGCGGCTTTGCCAGCTACTGGTCGGTGCCCTACGGCGAGACCACCGCCAAAAACGGTCACTGGGTCACAGGTCCCGGCATGGATCTGATCGACCGGCTCAACGGCTGGTTCCCCCAGCTGGAGTTCATCGCGGAGGATCTGGGCTATCCCACGCCGGAGGTGGCGCAGCTGCTGCACGACTCCGGCTGGCCGGGCATGAAGGTGCTGGAATTCGCCTTCGACTCCCGCGACACCAGCAACTACCTCCCCCACACCTACACGCCCCACTGCATCTGCTACACCGGCACCCACGACAACAGTCCCCTGCTGCTGTGGCGGCAGGAGGCCGCGCCGGAGGACATCGCCTATGCCACCGAATATCTGGCGCTGACAGAGGACGAGGGCTTCCACTGGGGCGTGATACGGGGCGGCATGTCCAGCGTGGCGGAGCTGTTCGTGGCACAGGTGCAGGACTATCTGGGTCTGGGCGAGGGACACCGCATGAACATCCCCGGCACCCAGGGCGGCAACTGGACGTGGCGGCTCCTGCCCGGCGAGCTGACGGAAAAGCTGGCCGCCAGGATCGACCGCATGACCACCCTCTACGGGCGTAAAGAATAAGCACAGACTGTCAAAAAACCTGCCCGGTTACAAGTATCGGAGGGAAGGATAGTGTGAAAGGGAACCGTCAGGGTTCCCTTTCGCGTTCAATCACCCGCCGCAGCGACCAAAATCGCAAAATAAAATACTGTTTTTTATTTTGCGATTTTGCCTCAGCTTGTCAAAAAAGTCCAAACGGACTTTTTTGACAAGCTGAAAAAGTACGCGGAACACATGTTCCGCGCACTTTTTTGCTTTTATTTTACCGCCGTGATACGTCCGCCGTCCACGGTGACTCCCCACGCCTCCTGCGCCGCCTCTCCCGGCAGCGCCTGCACCGCCTCGGCCAGCACCGTTATCTGCTGGTACACAGCCGCGCCGGTGGGCGAAACAAAGGTTTCCATCCGCATAGGTTCACAGAGCACCGTGGTGCTCTGTTCCGGCTCCACGGGCAGGGCATAGTAATACAGCCCGTCTCCGCCGTCCAGCCAGTTCTGCCGCAGCGTGATCTTCGGGAGGGCGGAGGGCGTGCCGGTGACTTTTCCGGTGCCGTCCACACAGCAGGCGCTGAGCCGCAGACGCAGGAACACCGTGGTGCTCCCGGTGTTTTCCGCGGTAATATCGGGCTTGACGGAGCCGGACGCGGCGGAGCCTGTCACCTCCGCACCGTTGACCTTTTCGTGAACGGCACAGGTGACGACGGCGGGGGTAAAATCGCGCTGCGCTTCCGCCCGGCGGAGCATGAAGGCCACCGCCACAGAAGCCAGCGCAACAGCGGCGGCCACGGCGATCACCGCCGCCGAACGGCGCTTTTTTTGCGGCTTTTGTAGTCTTGCTGCCACGTTAGTCCCCCTTTCTGTTCACCACAGCATCGCTGCTGCCGGTGAGCCACTTCTTCTCAACGGCAGCTCCGTCAAACTTCACGGTTTTCGTTTTATCTTTTTCGATCTCCACCGTTTGCTCACGGTCAGAATACCGCCACGACCAGCTGTTCACCTGCTCCACCGTATAGTCGCCGCAGGGCAGGTCGTACACGGTGGTGCTGCCGCCCTTGGGCACCGTCACCTCCACGATGTAGGTCGGGTCAGCCTGAGAGGTCAAGCGATACACATACGTCCCAACGCCGTTGCTTTCATCCTCCGTCGCCTCTCTTGTGATGGTCACATTGCCGTACACCGCCTTGAACCGTGCATAGAACACGTTGGTTCGGGGCGCGGGAAGCAGCTTGCCGCGCTCCGGCTTCAATTTGCCGGTCGCGTCATCCACCGTTCCCTTCTCACCCACCGGGATGGTGCATTCGGCGTCCTGATACCATCCGACGAAGGTATAGCCGCTCTTGGCGGTGGGGACGGAGCCACGGAAGGCATTATCGCCCACCACCACCTCCAGCGTGTTGTCCAACGTGCCGCCGCCATACGCCCACACGCGGTACTCCACCGTGTATTGCAGCGGCTCGTAGTAGAAGATGATCTCGTTCTGCCTGTTATCGGGACGGAGGACGATGCTCTGGCTGACGGTGGACACGCAATGATAGCCATCAATGGACTCCGCAGCGGCCGTGACCACCGCACCGTATTTCCCCGTGCCGCTCACAGGTGCGTGCAGCACATCGCCCTGCTGCGTGCTGTGGGGATCGCTGCCGTAGCGGAGATAGCGGACAACGTAGCTCTGTGTGTTGCGGGTATAGAACACGTACAGCTCCGTGCCCTCCTTCTGCACAGTGAGGGAGAAGGCTCCGGCGTCGTTGACCTGCACCGTACCGCTGCTGTCGCCCCAGCGGACGGAGGCCGTGGAGCGCATCGTGAAGCCGCCGAAGGTCTGCGGCGTGATGCTGAGGGTGGTGCCGATCTCACCGATGCCCTCGGTATAGACGTTGGACTCGGTATAGTTGGAATAGATGCCCGGTCCCACGCGCTGCGGCTCGTCCGTGGCGGCATCCACATTTTGCAGCATGTAGTGGATGGCATAGTAGGTATTCTTGGTGTTTTTGGTATAGTAGAAGGTGACGACATTATCCGGTGAACCCACGTAGCCGCCGTTGCCGTCCTCGACCACCGCCAGAACAAGCCGCTTGTAGAAGGCGTCCGGCACATGGTCCTTCACCACCGCGAAGCGCTCTGTGACCACCGCCTTGGAGGTGGACTTGGCCACAGAGCCGGTACCGGTGGACTCGGACTTGATCAGCTCGCCTGTGCCATGATACCGGTATTCCACCTTATAGGACACCTCGGCGGCATGCACATAGTAGAAAGTAAACACATTGACGGTGGGCGCGGCCACGTTTGGCTCCTCCCCCATGGTGATGGAGTGGCTAGCCAGCGTGGGATAATAGCCGCTGTTGAAGCCGCTGTACATCTGGTTGTAGGGGTCGCCCGCCTTGGGATAGAAGGTACGGGTGCTGCCCTGATTGGCATAGCCCCGTGTGTCCCCGGCGATCTGGCGGTGGTAGCCGCCGCCCTCACCGGCGTAATAGATGTAGGTGCGGCTCTCTCCGCTGCCATTGGTAACGGTGTAGGCTTTTCCGTCCTGCGGGCTGTACAGGGACGCCTTGTCCAGCAGCGGCCTCCATTCTTCGTCAGCCGTTTCCTTCAGCACGTAGTGGATCAGGTAGGGCTGCGCCTTGTGGCTGCCCCAGTCGGCGTACACCAGCAGATTGTCCTTCACCGCCGTATCCGTGGGGGTAAAGGCCGTCTTTTTCCCGTTTTTCAGGTAAAACCAGCCGTTGAAGCTGTAGCCGTGCCCCGACCAATCGTCGGTGGGTTCATCGATTTCATCCAGCACCAAGCCGTGATTCACGGTTTCCTTCTTCCAAACGAGCCCCTCATCGCCGGTTCTCTGGTACGTCTCCATGTCCTCCCGGTTCTTGAACAGGCGGACGGTATATGTCATCGGCTCCCATTTTGCATACAGGCTGATATCGTGCTCCGGCATGGTGCTGCCGGAGACGTATTTACTGCCCGGGAAGCAGCCGGGGGAGGTGTACCAGCCGCCGAAGGTATAGGCGTCCCGTTCCAGCGTATCCGGGTACTGCACGCGCGTAGAGTCCACCCAGCCGTCCAGACTGTCCTGATACGGTATGTTGTCGTACGTATTGATCTCGTCGTAGTTATGCGCCGTGAGTGTGTAGCTGTTCCGGTTGTAGTAAAAATTGGCGGTGTAGGATTCGCGCCCATCGGCCAGCGTTCCATTTTCCTCCCGTAAGCTGCCGCCGTCCTTATCCCGCATACAGGTAAAGCCCGGCAGGGGAGGGTCTGTCTGATGCTCGATGGTCGTGTTGTCATCGTTGGCAAAGACGGTGTCGTAGAGCATATAATACCGCGTCACCCCGTCCACTGTGCGCTCTGCCACGCCCTCATCCGTCTCATGGCCCGGCAGCACCTCCACATAGAGCTTATAGATCCACTGGCGGGGAATGCTCCATTTCACATTGGCGCCGTTGTCGAAAAAGCCCAGAAAGTTCACCGTGCTCGCATCGCCCCACTGGCCGATCAGCTCTTTGGCATAGAGCAGGTCATCGTTCAGCACAGGATACAGGCATTTGATGGTGGAGTTGGTCTTCTTCTGCGTGTACTTCACGTTGTACTCGCCGTTCCAGCCGGCGAAATAGGCGTAGTGGCCCCACTGCCCATCACCCCGATGCTCATTCGCTTTGTTGGCGGTGTAGCTGCTTCGCGCCGTCTTGATCTGGCCGAACACCTCCTCGGTGGGCCACAGGTGCAGCAGATCGGTGCCGTAGGGGACAGTGAATTCCAGATAGTGGAACCGGTCCCCCTTGGCGTTATAGCCGCCGCCGTCGGGATAGGTGCCGATGGTGTAGGTATACGCTGTGCCCGTGGGCTGCTGGATGGTGGGAAGCTCGGCCACCACGCCCCAGTCGCCGCTTTGGATGTTATACAGCAGGCTCTCCACGTCATTGACCGTTTTGCCGTCTTTCTTCGGGCGCGCATTGTTCCCCCACTCCTGATAAAAGCCGAAGGGTCGCGTGCTGCCGCCCACCACGGAATAGACAGGCGTGTTGCTGGGGTTTGCGGGAGGGGCGACCGTGTCCTCGGCCGAGACATACTCCTTGGCGTAGTAGAACCGCAGGGTGTAGCTCTTGCGGGTGTAGTAGACGTTCACCGTGGTGGAGCCGTCGCCCTTAATGGTGACGTTCTCATCGGCCTTTTCATAGACGGAATGGCGGAAAAGCTCCGGCTTGCAGCCTTCGTTGTGGGTGTGTCCGTCGTTCTCGGTAAGCCCGCAGATGTAGGAATCCGCCTTGAGCCACGATGCATCGCCGGAGACGACCTCACCGGCGACGGCGCTGCGCTTCTGGCTGCCCATGTAGTCATATTCTGTGCCCGCTGCGTTTTTCAGCCAGTACACCGCGGTGTACGTGGTGTCGGCGCTCTTCCACAGGGCGATGTAGCTGGCGTTCTCCGCCGGAACGGTGGAGGACAGCGCGTCGGCCTTGCCGTCGCCCACGCCGTTTTCGTCCAGCTTGTCCCAGCCGGCGAAGCGGTAGCCGTGGCGGGTCGGGACGGTGGCCACAAAGGGCGTACCGTAGCGGGCGTAGACGTGCTCAGAGCCGTAGCCGCCGTTGGCATCCAGCTTGACCTGATAGTAATTGCGATCATAGTAGCACTCGAACACGGTGGAGCCGTCCGCCGCCACCGCCTCGGGATAGTGATACAGCTTGGTGAAGCCGCGCGTCTGCTCCTCGCCCAGCCCCAGAGCTTCATTGGCGATGATGGTGCCCGTCAGGGCTCTGTCCTGCCTGTAATAGTCCACGTTCTCCGAGTACATGTCGTCGTGAATGTTCTGGAAGTAATAGCGGACAGCGTAGGACACCGCGATGGCCTTGTAGTAGACATTGACGGTGTAGGTCTCCCCGGTGTAGTCCGCCCCCACCGACAGAGCCAGACTCTGGGCGCTCTCTGTGGCCGCGTCGGGGTCGGTGGTGTCCGGCTTCTCGGCGCTCCAGTAGGGTGCATAGCCCAGATAGGTGGGGGACAGCACCGTCTGGCCGTACGGCTCGCCGCTTTTGATCGTTGCGGAGAAGCCGGTGTAGATGGGCAGCCTGGTCACAGCGTCCAGATAGTTGACGGTGACGTTGATATACTCCGGAGCGCTGCTGCGGGACACCCGGCGCGGCGTGCGTCTGGGCGCGGCAGCCGC
>ERZ791794.1475-NODE-1475-length-11513-cov-3.288357_pt1 | contig 11513 bp, 9 predicted proteins | sample MGYA00510312_ERZ791794 | MGnify/ENA primary metagenome ERZ791794 (study PRJEB30046, sample SAMN00791977) | human gut metagenome | study: EMG produced TPA metagenomics assembly of the A metagenome-wide association study of gut microbiota in type 2... | reverse complement strand
CCTTTAGGCAATAGGATTTGTGATGAATACATTTTTTAATGGATTATATGACGCATATTTTTCACTTGATTTTGCTATGATTTTCAAAGGACAGGTATGGAGACTCGTCACATTTATATTACAACCGCCTTCTAACAGCATAATATTTGTGGTATTTGTGCTGTATTTCTACTATCTGATTGGTTCGGTACTTGAAAGAATATGGGGCTCGTTCAGATTTAATGTATACTTCTTCACAGGAGTTATCCTTAATATACTTGCATCACTTATTATCTATCTTATATGGGGATTAAGCTTTAAGTTAAGTACGAATTATATAAACCTTGCGTTGTTCATGGCATTCGCTATGGAGCAGCCGGATATGGAGGTTTTATTATTCTTCATTATCCCAATCAAGATTAAATGGATGGCAATACTTGATGCTGTAATATTCGGAATTACTATAGTATTCGGATATCTTGTGCCTTTTCTTCCAAGAAATGTATGGTACAGCCTGTATGCAGCAGGTTTCCTTGCACCATCAGCAATTATGTGTTATGCCAACGCAACGGCGGCACTTGTGTCAATGCTGAATTTCATAATATTCTTCTTCCTGTACAAGAAAGGCCCTGCAAAGAGCAGTACACAGAGAAACTTCGACAAGGCAATGAGAACAGCAAAGAAAGCACAGCAGAACGCCAGAAAAGACTATTGGCAGCAGAATAGTGGCAACAATCAGGGCAATGGTGGCACATATGGGACAGCATCATCAGATAACAGAACACAACAAAGTCAGGCACAACACGCGAAGCGCGGCGTGCCGAAGCACAGATGTGCAGTATGCGGAAGGACGGAACTTGACGATGAAAATCTCACATTCAGATTCTGTTCAAAATGCGCCGGCAACTACGAATACTGTTCAGACCACTTATATACCCACATCCATGTAACTGGTGATAAACAGTAACCAGCCGGGGTAGAAGTGTAAGCAAAGAGAAACAGGGATGGTGTCAGAATTGAATTTTCTGAGTTGTGTGGGAGTTAAAGCCAGAGTTTGCGAAGCGCAGTTCAAAAAATCGCGTTCAAGCGAAGCACGTTGATTTTTTGAACAAAAAAGCGAAGCAAAAACTGGCTTTTACTTCCACTAAACGAAGAAACCTGAAAGACTGACACCGTCCCTGTCTCTCTTTGCGTATCCTTCCACCCCCTAAAAAGCTTGTTAAATAAAAAACTTAGTTGATTTGACACGCAAATATGTTATTATATTGTAGGTATGTGTTTGAAAAGATTTTAATTATTTTGGAGGAAACAATGAAAAAGACTAAGATTATTTGCACAATGGGTCCTAATACTAACGACAGAAACCTTATTAAGGATCTTGCGTTAGCAGGAATGGATATTGCAAGATTTAATTTTTCTCATGGTGACCATGAGGAGCAGGCAGGAAGATTTGCCTTAATTAAAAGTGTAAGAGAAGAACTTAATATCCCTATTGCAACTCTTCTTGATACTAAGGGACCTGAGATCAGAACAGGTGCTGTTAAGGATGACAAGAAGGTTACACTTGTTGAGGGACAGAAATATACATTAACAACAAGACAGGTGCCAGCAGATGATAAGATTAATATGGTAACTTATGCAGGTCTTCCAGAAGATGTTACTACAGGTAATATTATTCTTATCGATGATGGTCTTATCGAGCTTAAGGTTGATAAGGTTGAAGGTACAGAGATTGAATGTACAGTAATTAATGGTGGTGATCTTGGTTCTAAGAAGGGTGTTAATGTTCCTAACGTAAGCATCAGACTTCCAGGCATCACAGAGAAAGATAAGGAAGATATCATCTTTGGTGTTGAGCAGGGATTTGATTTTATCGCAGCTTCATTTGTAAGAAATGCAGCATGTATCGAGGAAATTAAGCACCTTCTCTGGGAGCATGGTTCAGATATCCCAGTTATTGCTAAGATTGAGAATGCCGAAGGTATTGCTAATATAGATGAAATCATCAGAGTTGCTGATGGTATCATGGTAGCCCGTGGAGATATGGGTGTTGAGATTCCTGCTGAGGAAGTTCCACACGTTCAGAAGGAAATCATCAAGAAGTGTAATGCTAAGTATAAGCCAGTTATCACAGCTACACAGATGCTTGATTCTATGATCAGAAATCCAAGACCTACAAGAGCTGAGGTTACTGATGTTGCTAACGCTATCTACGACGGAACAGATGTTGTTATGCTTAGTGGTGAGACTGCTAATGGAAAGTACCCATTAGAGGCTGTTAAGATGATGGTTAAGATTGCAGAAAGAACAGAGCAGGAGATTAAGGGACATTCAGTAGAATATTCTAATCTTCACAGCAAGAGAAGCATTTCAAGCGCTGTATGTAATGCTGCAGTTCAGACAGCAGATAACCTTGGAGCTAAGGCTATTATCTGTCCTACAATTTCAGGATTTACAGCAAGACTTACATCTAAGTTAAAGCCAGAAGCTGAGATTATCGGATGCTCTCCATACGATAATGTTCTTAGAAAGATGCAGATTTACTGGGGTGTAAGACCTCTTAAGACTGCTACAGAAGCTTCTACTGATAAGATTATTGAGCATGCATTAGTAGTTTCTGAACATGCTGGATTCGTAGAAGAAGGAGATACAGTAATTGTTTCTGCTGGTATCGCTACATCTTCTGATCCTTCATCTAAGAGAGGACTTACTAACACAATGAGAGTAGTTACAATCTAGTGTTAATTTGATACATTTGTTTCGGAATGAGGCTTGATTTTAATATTCTATTATGTTATAAGTAATACACAATTAATATTACAAAGCGTTGATGGAAACAAGTAGGTTATTACTGAACTTACAGAAAGCAGCCGGTTGATGAGAGGCGCAAGGGTAAGGGTAACTGAATACATTCCGGAGCGGCGAACTGAAAGCATATGCAAGTAGGGGCAGCCGGAGTAGCACACGTTATAGTGCATAAGTCCATGCTGGTGGACTTAATGAGGTGGCAGATGCGAGTCTGTCATGAATAAAGGTGGTAACACGTAAGTTCAGGCTTTCGTCCTTTTAAAGAAGGGCGGAAGCCTTTTTTGTAAGCAATGAGCCATGCAAGACAGAATGTGCTTGCACAGATTCTGTCTTATATGGCGAATGCAGATAATGAGCTGCGAGCGCAAGCAGCAATAAAAAAGAAAAGAGAGGAAACAAAAATGACACTTTATGACGAATTAGTTGCAAGAGGTCTTATTGCACAGGTAACTGATGAAGCACTTATTAAAGACCTTATTAACAATGGAAAGGCTACATTCTACATTGGATTTGATCCAACAGCAGACAGTCTTCATGTAGGACACTTTATGGCACTCTGCCTTATGAAGAGACTCCAGATGGCAGGAAATAAGCCAATCGCACTTATTGGCGGTGGAACAGCTATGATTGGTGATCCATCAGGACGTACAGATATGAGAAAAATGCTTACACCAGAGCAGATTCAGCACAATGTTGACTGCTTCAAGAAGCAGATGGCAAGATTCATTGATTTCTCAGATGACAAGGCATTACTTGTTAATAATGCTGACTGGCTTCTTAATCTTAACTATGTAGAACTTTTAAGAGAGGTTGGAGCATGTTTCTCAGTTAATAACATGTTAAGAGCTGAATGCTACAAGCAGAGAATGGAAAAGGGATTAAGCTTCCTTGAGTTTAACTACATGATTATGCAGTCATACGATTTCTATATGTTATACCAGAAATACGGCTGTAATTTACAGTTTGGTGGTAATGACCAGTGGAGCAACATGTTAGGTGGAACAGAGCTTATCAGAAGAAAGCTTGATAAGGATGCTTCAGCTATGACAATCACACTTCTTCTTAACTCAGAGGGTAAGAAGATGGGTAAGACAGCTTCAGGTGCTGTATGGCTTGATCCGGATAAGACAAGTCCTTACGATTTCTACCAGTACTGGAGAAATGTTGATGATGCAGATGTTCTTAAATGCATCCGTATGCTCACATTCCTTCCACTTGAAGAGATTGATAAGATGGATAGCTGGGAAGGTGCTCAGCTTAACAAGGCTAAGGAGATTCTTGCTTATGAGCTTACAAAGCTTGTTCATGGTGAGGAAGAAGCTAAGAAAGCAGAAGCTACAGCAAAGGCAATCTTTACTGGTGGGGATGCAGCTAACATGCCTACAGCAAAGCTTGAAGCAGACAGCTTTACAGATGATGAAATTGATGCAATTAATCTTGTGTTTGGAGCAGGACTTGCAACAACTAAGTCAGAGGCCAGAAGAACTATCCAGCAGGGTGGTGTTTCTGTAGATGGAGAAAAGGTAGCAGATATAGCAGCTAAGTTCCCTAAGAGTATGTTCGAAGGAGACGGAGTAGTTGTTAAGAAGGGTAAGAAATCTTTCGTTAAAGTATCTGTTAATTAATTGTTTCCCTGAAAAGGAAGGATTATGAAAAAAGATGAGATTACAAGGGTGAGGCTTTTAAGCCTCGCCGTTCTTATGGCTCTGAGTCTGTTTATTCTTCTTGTTCCTATAGGAAGTAATGAATTTGGTCAGATAATCAGTAAAATGAATAATAATGCACTCAACATTCCGGAAAGCCAGAATTCAGTATATAATCTGTATTATTATACAGGCTTTAATGTTGTTTATCAGTTGTTCTTTTCACTTACGATTCTTTTTACGGCAATGTCTGTGGCAGGAATCCTTTTAAGAATCGGTAATACAGGAATTGCTGCATTTGTATCTGCAATATTGAATTTATTGACAGGTATGCTGCTGTTGTTTGCGAGAATATGGGAGTCATCAGTATCCATGCATGCAATGATTGATTCTGTGTATCTTGACGGAGTAGTGAAAGAGCAGATTAAGACAACCCAGTTACTTGATAAAGTTCCTGTTCTGTATATTCTTTTAATAGTTCTTGGAATTCTTGAATTATTAATGGTGAAAAGTTCTGGAATCATGCGCATAAAGATGTTTGCTAAGAATAAGAAGACAAATGCTGTAAATTACCTTGTTCCGGCGCTTATAATTTATGTGTGGGCTGGTTTTATAAGACAGGATATATTATCTGTGATTATAAGAAATGGTGATTCACAAAGAATGACAATTAATGAATATCTTACGTCATATTACATTGGTAATAAAATATTCTTTAACTGGTCATGGATGATAATGCTTTTACTAGCAACCATTATTTGTATAATTATACAATCAGGTATTATCAAGGGATTAAGCGGCAGGGCAGGAATGTTGGCAGGTATCGGTATTCCTGCACTTGTAACGATAATGCCATCTGTAATATATGCATTTAACCCGCCTGCACTGTTTGGATATATTACGCTGGATATATCGTTATGTGATATGACTGATAACGCATTTTACATGTATCTTGTAACTTTCTGCGTGTGCATGACGGCTGCATACATACTGATATATCTTGTGATAAGCGGGCTTCTGGATATGAGAAAGCTGGCAGGTATATTTGTTATAAATGTTGTTACAAGTGTAATTCTTATGATTATTGTTTCGGGCAAATCTTCACTTGCAATCCAGTATATGCCGTGGATAGTGGCAGACTGCGCATCGGTTATACTGGCGTTTATATGTGTGGCTGTTAAGCCTGTTAATAAGAAAATGGCTGAGTTATGCGGTGCCTCCAAAAAAGTCTGACTTTTTTGGGCACCGCATGATTAAATTCTGATTCAGCCATTATTTTATAACTGTTTAATATCTTTAATGTCGGTGTCTGCAACCATTGAGTAGTTGGTGTAATACACAACGAATCCCGGTTTGGCACCGGCAGGCTTTTTAACTTCTTTCTTTAATACATAATCGACTTCAACTTTTTCCTGCTCACGGCCTTTAGAGTAATAGGCGGCAAGGCTTGCTGCTTCTTCAAATGTTCTGTCAGGAACTTCCTTTCCATCTGTTTTAAGAAGTACATGAGAGCCTGGCATCTGTTTGGCGTGAAACCACCAGTCATTGCCGTTGCCTGTCTTGAAGGTAAGTTCGTCATTCTGTATGTTATTCTTTCCAACGTATATGTCAAATCCATCGCTTGATACAAAATGCATCGGCTTGTTGGCTGTGATTTTGTGCTTTCCTTTAACAGTCCTTTTAATATATCCAGTTTCAATAAGCTCTTCCTTAATGTTAGCAAGATCAGCCTCTGTTACTGAAATCTCAATTGCATTGATAATAGATTCAAGGTAACTTATTTCTTCAGTAATCTCTTGAATAAGACGGATTCCGGCTTCATAGGTTCTTTTAAGCTTGTTATATCTTGCAAAATATTTGTTGGCATTTTCAATTGGTGTGAGAGTGTTATCAAGCGGAATCTTAATTGTAGTATTATCGTAGTAATTAAGTGCTTCATATTCCTTAGAACCTGCAGGAATACTGTAAGCGTAGGTTGTAAGAAGTTCGCCGTAGATACGGTATTTGTCTTTTTTCTCAGTGTCCTTTATCTGCTTTTCCTGAATGTCAAGTTTCTTGTATGCTCTTTCAAGATGTGTTGTTACAATTCTTCTTATATCAACAGACTTCTGGTGGATTCGTGTTGCAATCTCTTTCTGTCTGTAATAATCGATAATCAGTCTGCTTATCGAATCATATTCTGTGTGGTTGTCATACATAGAAAGCTTCACAGCGGCAAATTCTGCAGGCACACCGTTGTCAGTTACCATATCGGGGTGGTAGATACCATTTCTTACATCGGACATAAGTGCGTCAAATACGTTGTATAATGCATCTTTCATAGGCTCATCAAGACAGTTGGCAGGATGCCCGCCATCAACTCCGGCACGGTATGCAAGCTCTTCTGCTATACATGTGCTTATTCCTGTATAGCTTGAAAGCAGCGCCTTGACAACAGGTACAGGCTTTGTAAATACTGTTTCGTCAAAATGCTTTCTGTCAGCTTCAAGCGGATTAATCTTGTCAGAAGTATTAGGAATGAAATAAGGTCTTCCAGGTAAAACTTCCCTGACTGAGCTTGTCTGTGCTGATATATGCTTGATACTGTCTAATATAGTATTATTGTCGTCACATAATATTATATTGCTGTGCTTACCCATGAATTCTGCGATTATGTGCTTTCTGCACAGGTCACCGAGTTCGTTTAAATGTTCTGCCTCAATATCAATTACACGCTCAAATTTTGGCTGTGTTATAGATATTATTCTTCCGTTGTTCAAATGTTTTCTAAGAAGCATGCAGAAATTCGGTGCAGTAGCAGGGGATGGCTTGTTATCGTCTGTAAGATATGCAAGAGGAAGTGATGCATTTGCAGATAAAACAAGTCTGTACTGACCAGATTGTGTCTTTATTGTAAGCATTATTTCATCGGCTTCAGGCTGTGCTATTTTGTAAAGTCTTCCGCCGTTAATTGTGTTGTTTAATTCATTAACAATACTGGATATTGTAATTCCATCGAATGCCATAATGTCTCCTTTAGTTAATAATATTCATTCTTATTGCATTATATTAACATACTTATTGCTGTAAGTCTTGTTATCTTTCACAAAAATTGGTATACTTTCCTAGGCATTATATGCGAATGGAAGGATAGAAACAATGATTAAAAGTATGACAGGCTTTGGCCGGAGTGAAATAGTTAAAGGTAACAGAAAGATTTCAGTTGAGATTAAGTCAGTTAATCACAGATATCTTGAGGCAGGTATCAAGATGCCTAAGAAGCTTAATGTGTTCGAGAGCAGAATGAGAGACTTGCTTAAGAAGTATGCAGCAAGAGGTAAGATTGATATATTTATTAATTATGAGGATGATTCAGAAAATCAGGTTAATCTTAAGTTTAACCAGAATATAGCTGATGAATATATGACTATATTTAATAATATGTCCGAAAAATACAATCTTAAAAATGATATGACAGTAGGAGGTCTTGCCAGATTTCCAGAGGTCATCACGATGGATGAGGTGCAGGAAGATGAAGAGGAGCTGTGGCTTTTTATAGAAGAAGCCATGAAGGCAGCCCTGGAGCAGTTTGTTAATACAAGAATCCTTGAAGGAGAGAATCTTAAGAAAGACCTTTTAGGAAAGTTAGACCACATGGAGGAGCTTGTTGCATTTGTTGAAAAGAGAAGTCCTGAGATTATGAAGGAATATCGCAGCAAGTTAGAGAGTAAGGTTAAAGAGCTTCTTGGTGATACTACTATAGATGAGAGCAGAATTGCAACAGAGGTTATTATATACGCAGATAAGATATGTGTTGACGAAGAAACTGTAAGATTAAGAAGCCATATCGAGCATGCAAGAAAATGTCTTAACGAGGACGGCGGCATTGGAAGAAAGATGGATTTCATTGCACAGGAGATGAACAGAGAGGCTAACACAACTCTATCTAAGGCTAATGACATTGAGATATCTAATGCAGCTATTGACTTAAAGACTGAGATTGAGAAGGTAAGAGAGCAGATTCAGAACATTGAGTAGGCTTTCAATATATTTTTAATGTGTTTTGATTAAATTTACTTGATTGTTTCGGGCTTGTTAGGTATAATAACTTGTGCACTTTATGTGCAGAATGAGGTAATTATATGAGCAAAGGACTATTATTAGTTATTTCAGGATTTTCTGGTGCAGGAAAAGGAACTGTTATGAAGCGACTTTTAGAGCTTCATGATGAGTATTCACTTTCTATATCAGCTACAACAAGAAAGCCAAGAGAAGGCGAAGCTGATGGAAGAGAATATTTCTTTAAGACTGTAGAAGAATTCGAGAAGATGATTGCTGAAGATGCTTTAATAGAGCATGCACAGTATGTTGGCAATTATTACGGAACACCTAAGGCATATGTTGAAGAACAGCTTGATAAGGGCAACAATGTTATTCTTGAGATTGAGATACAGGGTGCCATGAATATCAAGAGAATGTTCCCAGATGCAGTGCTTATGTTTATAACACCACCGTCAGCAGCAGAACTTGAAAAGAGACTCCGTGGCAGAGGAACAGAAGACGAGGCGACAATCAAAGCCCGTCTTTCAAGAGCAGCAGAGGAAGCAGAAGGTGTTGAGGATTATGATTACATAGTTATCAACGATGAAGTCGATTTATGTGTCGGCCGTATTCATGATATTGTGTTATCTGAAAAGATGAAAGCTAAGTATAATCTTGGACTGATTAATAATATTAAAGAAGAATTAAAGGTTTATTCGAAAGGAGAATAATATAATGATACATCCATCGTATACTGAATTAATGGCTGTAATTAACAGTGAGGTTGAAGAGGGCGAGCAGCCTTTAGTACAGAGCAGATATTCAATTGTTAAGGCAACTGCTAACAGAGCTAAGGAAATCATCGATGCAAGAAGCGTTGAGGAGAAGATTGCCAAGGCAAGAATTGAAGCAAGCAACAAGGAAAAAGAGAAAGAAAAGGACAAGGATAAGGTTGAGGAGAAGAGAATTTCTAAGGAAGATGAGAGAAAGCTTCAGGTTGGAACTCCTCTTGTAAGATGTTCAGAGAAAGACAAGCCATTATCAATCGCAGTTAAAGAATTCTACGAAGGTAAGGTTAAGATTCTTGGAAGTACAGACGAGAATACTTCATTATAATTAACAAAGACTGATGTTAAGGGCAACTGCTTGTATGGGCGGTTGCCCTTTTGTGCGAGTAGTGATGAGAATACAAGCGGGAATCACACAATCATGCTTGCATGTATTGTGTGATTATCGCTTGCATTCGAGGAGCACCGCGACAACGACAGAACGAAGTTCTGGAGTATGAGCTACGAGAAAAAATGAGGAGTTTGAAATTTTATGACGAATAGATATGATGAGAAAGAAAGACGGATTCACTGTGCATTTTCAGAAAAATGCGGTGGCTGTGATTATGCCGGGATGAAATATGACAATGAACTTGCAGTTAAGCAGAAGTACATTGAAGAACTTTTTGGCGAATATGTAAAAGTTGATGATATTGTAGGAATGTACAGACCGATACATTACCGCAATAAAGTTCATGCAGTTGTGGGACTTGATGATTCAAGGAATGTTATAGCAGGAACTTACGAGGAAAACAGCCACAGAATAGTTGACACTTCAGATTGTATGATTGAAGATTCGCAGTGTACAGACATTATTAAGGATATTAAAGGCCTTATAGCTTCATTTAAATATCAGCCATATGACGAGGATTCAGGAAAGGGGCTGATTCGCCACATTCTTTTAAGAAAAGGATTTTCTACAAAGGAGATTATGCTTGTTATTGTAACAGCAGGAGTTGCATTTCCATCAAAGAATAATTTTCTGAAGGTATTATGTGAGAAGCATCCTGAAATCACTACGATTGTGCAGAATATTAACGACAGACATACAAGCATGGTGCTTGGAAAGAGAAATATTGTTCTTAAGGGAAAAGGTTATATTGAGGATGTGTTGTGTGGCTGCAGGTTCAGAATAAGCCCGACATCATTCTATCAGATTAACCACCAGCAGACTGAAAAGCTGTATAAAAAGGCAATCCAGCTTGCTGATATATCAAAAAATGACACTGTAATTGATGCATACTGTGGCATTGGAACTATTGGAATAGCAGCATCCAGAAAAGCTGGCAAAGTTATAGGAGTTGAGCTTAATTCAGAAGCTGTGTCAGATGCCAGGGTAAATGCTTCAATTAACAATATAAAGAATGTCACATTTGTTAATGCTGACGCAGGAGATTTTCTTGTTGAATATGCGAAAAATGCAAAGGCAGATGTTGTCATCATGGATCCTCCAAGAAGCGGAAGCACACCGGAATTTCTTAATTCTCTTCTTAAGATTAAGCCAGACAGAATTGTGTACATTTCATGCGGACCTGATACACAGGCAAGGGATATAAAGGTGCTGGTTAAGGGTGGATATAAGGTTATGGCATGTCAGCCATTTGATTTGTTCCCGCATACGGAGCATGTGGAGACGGTTGTTTTTTTGTCCCAACAGAAGCCGGATGATACGATAGAGATCGACTTAGACCTGGACGAGCTGGATGCTACCAGTGTCGAGTTGAAAGCAACCTATCAGGAAATCAAAGATTATGTGCTGAAAGAATTTGGCTTGAAGGTTTCAAGTTTATATATTTCTCAGGTAAAATGCAAATGTGGAATTGAAGTGGGAGAAAACTATAATCTTCCAAAATCAGAAAATGCAAGAGTTCCACAATGCCCGAAAGAGAAGGAAGAAGCTATCAAGGCTGCCCTGAAATATTTTGCGATGATCTAAGGACATCGATGATTTCAAGGAGGAATAGCACATCAAAAGCACATTTGAAAAAATGGGTGGAACCTACACACTTGGTGCAGACGGAATTTACTATCCGAATCTTGTTAGTACAGATGAAAAACCGCATTATGGGAAATATGGAATGATGCGGAAAACGTATCTGAAAGAGCATCGTCCGGCAATGTATTCACTGTATATGTTGGAAGACAGACTGACAGAACATCTGAATACTGTGGACGATGAAGCACAGGAGAGAATGGATATTCTGGTGCGTCAGATGATGGAGAAGCAAGGTGTTAC
>ERZ791794.1462-NODE-1462-length-11564-cov-3.042923_pt1 | contig 11564 bp, 12 predicted proteins | sample MGYA00510312_ERZ791794 | MGnify/ENA primary metagenome ERZ791794 (study PRJEB30046, sample SAMN00791977) | human gut metagenome | study: EMG produced TPA metagenomics assembly of the A metagenome-wide association study of gut microbiota in type 2... | reverse complement strand
GAGAAGGTTCATGATATATTAGAAGAACAGAAGAAAAGAGGAGCGGTAATAATTATTGCATGCCATGATAAGGAAGAACTTGACCAGTTATCTGATGAGATTATAGAGATATCAGATGGCAGAATTATCAATAAAACCTGTTAGTAGTATCATTACATAGTACTGGAGTAATGTTACAAAATTGTAATGTTCCGTAATATTGAACAAACGACACCGGATTAGTTAAGTGGTAAAACATAATTAATCTATATGAAAGGAATTAATTATTATGGAAACAATACTTAAGATTGATAACATTGAAAAGTATTATGGAAACAAATCAAGCCTTACCAAAGCGATTGACAATATTTCGTTTGAGGTTGGAAAGGGAGAATTCGTTTCTATAATGGGAGCGAGTGGTTCAGGAAAGACGACTCTTCTTAACTGTATATCAACACTTGATAAGGTGACTACAGGTAAGATATATGTCGGAGGCAATGAGATTACCCAGTTAAAGGGTAATAAGCTTAACAAGTTCAGAAGAGAGGAGTTAGGATTTATCTTTCAGGACTTTAATCTTCTTGATACTTTAACAGCATTTGAAAATATTGCACTGGCGCTTTCTATACAGAATGTTCCGGCAAGGGAGATTGGATTAAGAGTAAGACAGACTGCAAGAGAGCTTGGCATTGAAGATGTATTAAACAAATATCCTTATCAGATGTCAGGCGGACAGAAGCAGAGAGTGGCAAGTGCAAGAGCCATTATTACGAATCCAAAGCTTATTCTTGCGGATGAGCCGACAGGGGCGCTTGATTCAAAGTCATCAAGGATGTTGCTTGAGAGCTTTAATTTTCTTAATACTGAGCTTTTGGCAACTATTCTTATGGTAACGCATGATGCATTTACAGCAAGCTACGCAGGCAGAGTGATATTTATCAAGGACGGTAAAATCTTCAATGAGATACGTAAAGGTGAATCTACAAGAAAAGAATTTTTTGATAAAATCATTGATGTTGTGACATTGTTAGGAGGCGACCTTAATAATGCTCTTTAAGATATCTTTAAAGAACATCAGGAAGAGTTTAAAGGATTATACCGTCTATTTCTTCACTCTTATTCTTGGTGTCGCAATATTTTATGTGTTTAATGCAATTGACAGTCAGAGCGTTATGCTTGATGTAAGAGCAAATATGATGGATATTATCAAGCTGATGAATGACATGCTTTCAGGAGTGAGCGTATTCGTATCGTGCATACTTGGATTTCTGATTATATATGCAAGCCGTTTTCTTATTAAAAGACGTAATAAGGAGTTTGGCATATATCTTACACTTGGAATGAGCAAGAGAAAGATTTCAGTGATTCTTTTCTTTGAAACATTGCTTATCGGCATTGTTTCACTTGTGGCAGGGCTTGTTATTGGTACAATCCTTTCACAGTTTATGAGCGTGATTGTTGCTAATATGTTTGATGCTGATATGACTAAGTTTAAATTCATATTCTCAATGAAGGCATGCATCAAGACTTTAATATATTTTGCAATTATGTATGTGTTAGTTATGATATTTAACACATTCAGTATTAGCAGATGTAAGCTTATTGATCTTCTCAATGCAGGTAAGAAAACTGAGAAGGTTACTATGAAGAACCCAATTGTCTGCACAATAGTATTCGTCATAGGTGTTGGTATTCTTTCTTATGCATACTGGATGGTTACAAGGGGTGTTGAGTCAATAAATATCATTAATAAAATAGGCGTTCCTATTGCACTTGGCTGTGTCGCTACATTTTTAATATTCTGGTCAGTCTCAGGCTTTATGATAAGAATATTCACAAGTATTAAGAGTGTGTATTATAAAGGGGTGAACAGCTTTGTGTTAAGGCAGTTCTGCAGCAAGATTAACACTACTGTATTCTCGACAACTGTTATATGTATCATGCTTTTTATTACAATAAGCGTGCTTTCTGCAGCACTTTCAATGAAGGATTCGCTTTCAAAGGATCTGGACAGTATGTGTCCTGTTGATGTACAGCTTGCAAAATATTCATATGATGCGATGAGCGAGGCATATGCCACATCACAGAATATGAATGAAAAAGACAGGGAAATGCTGGAAGATTCCAAATTAAGTATAATAGAAACGCTTAATAACAGTGGATTTGATGCACAGAAGTATTTTAAGGATGTTGTTGAATATAATATATACAACACCGGATTGACAGTTAAAGATACATTAGGGGATATTAATACAGATGATTATCAGTTTATGGCAGATGCTATTATGCCGGTAATGACTATTGGCGATTATAATTCTGTTGCAAGACTGTATGGTAATAGTACGTATGAACTTAATGACGATGAATATATTATAGTGGCAGATTATAAGAACATGGTTATGATTAGGAATCAGGCATTAAAGAAAGGAATTATATTATCTGTCAATGGAAAAGAGTATAAACCAAGATATAATGAATGCAAGGATGGTTTTGTACAGATTGGCGTTCAGAATATGAATGATGGGATTCTTGTTGTGCCTGATAATGCGGTAAAACCACAGCAGGTACGCAATATGGGGCTTAGTGCTGACTATAGGGCAGACACTAAGGAAGAAAGATATTCTATTGAAACACAGTTAGACAATTTAATGAAAAATTTATCATTTAAAAAGAGCTTCATTAGCTGGAATTCCAGAATTGAGCTGGCTGAAAGCAGTGTCGGGCTTGGAGCATTAGTTACATTTATTGCCTTATATTTAGGAATTATATTCCTTATAAGCAGTGCAGCAATTCTTGCGTTGAGAGAATTGTCAGACAGTGCAGACAATAAGGAACGATATGGAATGTTAAGGAAGCTTGGAGTTGATGAGAGAATGATTGATATGGCGCTTTTTAAGCAGATTGGAATATTTTTTGCGTTTCCGCTGATTCTCGCACTTATTCATTCTGTGTTTGGAATTAAGTTTATTAACATAATTCTTGCAACTATGGGAATGAGTTCAATGGCAGCATCTATAGGGCTTACACTGGCATTCGTCGCAGTTATTTATGGAGGATATTTCCTTATAACTTATCTGTGCAGCAGAAGCATTATAAGACCGGTAAGATAAGTTTTTCATTATTTCGTTGTTTTTTTAATATGTTTCTGTTATAATCTTCACATAGAAGTTGTTCGTGAACAACATGGAGGAATTTAATATGGAAACTAATATTTTGATAGAGAGTGGAACTAATGAGTTAGAGGTTCTTGAATTCACAATAGGGAATAATCATTATGGTATTAATGTTGCCAAGATTAAAGAGATTGTGCCATATAGTCCGGTTACACCGGTTCCGAATGCACATCCTAGTGTAGAAGGAATATTCATGCCAAGAGATTTAATGATAACAGTTGTAGACCTTGCTAAGGTTATTAAAAGTGCTCCTTCAGGAGATATTTCGAAGGATATGTTTATTATAACTAATTTCAACAAATTGAATGTCGCTTTTCATGTACATACAGTTGTTGGAATCCACAGAGTATCATGGGCTGATATTATTACTCCAGATACAACAATAAGTACTGCTGACAATGGAATTGCTACAGGAATTGTTAAGATTAACGGTCAGCTTATTATTATTCTTGATTTTGAACGTATTGTATCAGATATAAGTCCGGAGACAGGTCTTAAGACTTCTGATATTCTCAAGCTTGAAGGCAGACCAAGAAGTGAAGCACATATTGTCATAGCAGAGGATTCACCTCTTCTTATTAAGCTGATATCTGATTCACTTGTTAAATCAGGTTATGATAATCTTACATTATGTCATAATGGTCAGGAAGCATGGGATTTTATATCAGATGCCAAGGCAGGAAAAGTACCGCTTGATATAGACTGTGTTATTACTGATCTGGAGATGCCGCTTATGGATGGCCACAGACTTACAAAGCTTATTAAGTCTGATGACAAGTTAAAGAATATACCGGTTGTTATATTCTCATCACTTATTAATGAACAGATGAGAGCAAAGGGAGAATCACTTGGTGCAGATGTCCAGTTGTCAAAGCCGGAAATCGGACTGCTTGTATCAGAAATCGATAAATTACTCAGATAATTTTCTTCATTTTACACTTCCTCTTATGGGACGCCGCCTGACATGGGCGGCGTCCTTTTTGTGCGGGCAGCGATGAGAGAAGATATGGAAAGTTCACAGTTGTGCTTGCACAAATTGTGAACTTTATATAGCTTCTCGAGGAACGCCGCGACAATGCCGGAACGCAGTTCTGGCATATGGCTGCCCACACAAAAAGGTCCTTGATGAGCGCCTACATGCAAAATACTGAAGCAATGACAACATTCAAAAAAGATGTTATAATCATATGGTTATGAAATGGAGGTACTTATGATTTATAATGATTTAATTGATGATATAAAGAGTGCTGATTATGTACTTTTTGGCCTGGGGAAAGAAATATATTCTTCTGATGATACAGAAATATATGACAATCTGAAAAAGTTGTTTGCATCTATGGAACATGTGAATTACTTTATTGTGTCTACTGATAAAGCTGGTACGATCAGGAATTGTGGACTTAATGAAAGAAGAATTGTCTGTCCGGTCAATGAAAATAATGCTGAAGAAGAGGAAAAACAGTGGGATTTCTACAATAAATGGCTGTCATCCTCACTTGCAAAGAAGCTGGTTATTGTGGAACTGGGAGAAGATTTTTCTAACCCTAATGTTATAAGATGGCCATTTGAAAGAATTGTGATGATTAATCAGAAGGCTAAGATGTATCGTGTTCACAGTACATTTTACCAGATTCCTAAGGAAATCGGGGACAGGGCATGTGCTTTTGAGATGAATGGAGCACAGTTTATAAAAGAACTTGTAAAATGTTGTTAACAATGAATATTTATGATAATATTTTAGTATATTTTGATTGGATGGGAGGTAAGAATTTTGGCTGATAATGAACAGCAGGATGATTATCTTAGTAATATGCTTAATGCGCTGAATGAAAAGGAACAGGAGAGCCAGTCTTATAATGATCCAGAGACAATTGCAAGACAGGCTAAAGAGAAACTTGAGGCTGAGAATGCTGTTAAAGAGGCTAATGAGCCAGAGCGTGAAGCTGATGCAGACGCTAAGTTAGAGGCACTTCTTGATAATACTCCGCTAGAAGAGGCAGCAGAAGCAACATTGACATCAGATGATAATTCAGAACTTTCAGATGACGATATGAAAAGACTTATGAATATGAATCTTGATGATATTATTGATGATGTTAAGTCAGACAGTGCGTCTATAGATGATCTGTTTGGAAGTTCTCCTGATAAAGAAACAGAACATAATGAAAAAAGTGCTGATACTCAGGCACAGACGATTAGTGCAGATGATAAGAAAAAGTTAAAACCACAGAAAGAAGGTTTTTTCAAGAAGATTAAGAAAGTGTTCTTTGACAGTCTTGAGGATGATACAGAAACTGCAGAGAGTGCATCAGAAGCTGTGGGAGAGAAAGAAAGTATAGAAGAGAATGTAGTAAAAGATTCGTCTGATAAAGGAAAAACTTCATCTGGAAATGAACCTAAAGATGAGAATGAGCAGATTATAGAAGATGTGTTCGGAAACAAGAGTACGCTTGATGAGTCACAGGTTCCTAAGAAAGGCTTTTTTGCAAGACTTAAGTACAGGCTTGAACAGATGAAAGCAAAGCACATTGAAGAGGAGAAGGCTGAGGAAGAAGCTGAAAGACTTGAAGAAGAAGAAAAGCAGAAGAATAAGGAATTAAAGAAAGCTGCGGCAGCAGAGAAGAAAGAGCAAAAGAAGCAGGCAGGAGAGGCTAAGAAAGCACAGAAGGCTAATAAACCTAAGAAGGTAAAGCCTAAGAGGGTAAAGAAACCGAAAGAACCACCTAAACCGCAGGATATTCTTAAGATAAAGCCTGTTTCGATTGTTATGCTTGTATTATTTGTGGCGGGGGTTTCGGTACTTATAAGTGTTTTAAGTTCAGGCTTTTATTATAACAACAGTGTTTCTCAGGCTAAAGATTATTACAGCAATGAGCAGTATGAGAAGGCATATGATAAGTTAAGCGGAATAAAGCTTAATGGCAGTGATAAGACTCTTTATGAGCAGGCTTCAACAATTATGTATGTTCAGAAACAATATGATTCATATGAGAATTATATGAAACTTAACATGAAGACAGAAGCACTTGACAGTCTTATTAAGGGAGTGAACAGATATAATAGTCTTCGTCCGCAGGCACAGGAGTTAGGCATTGATAATAAGTTTACTGCTGTATATAAGCAGATAGTATTGGCTTTACAGGATACATTTAAGATATCTGAAACAGAAGCAATAGGATTATCATCAATGTCAGATACAGATTTTACTAATTATTATTACAGAATAGAAGAATACGGAAAGGCAGTACAATGATAGCAATTATCGATTATGACGCAGGTAACTTAAAGAGTGTTGAAAAGGCTCTGGTATCATTAGGAGAGGAAGTTTTAGTCTCAAGAGATTCAAGTGAAATCTTACAAGCTGATAAGGTTATTCTTCCGGGAGTTGGTTCATTTGGTGATGCAATGAACAATCTTGATAAGTTCGGACTTGTTGATACTATTAAGAAGGTGACAGGTAATGGAACCCCATTCCTTGGAATATGTTTGGGATTACAGCTTTTATTTAAGGAAAGTGATGAGACTCCGGGGGCGGAGGGGCTTGATATTCTTCCGGGAAAGATATTAAAGATTCCTGCTAAGGATGGTTTCAAGATTCCGCATATGGGATGGAATTCTCTTGATATTAAGCCTGAAGCGAGACTTTTTAAGGGAATTGAAGGTAATCCATATGTGTATTTTGTACATTCTTATTATCTTAAGGCAGCAGATGAGGGAATTGTGGCAGCAACTACGGAGTATACTACACATATTCATGCTTCGGTTGAAAGCGGCAATGTGTTTGCATGCCAGTTCCATCCTGAAAAGAGCAGTGATGTAGGACTTAAGATATTAAAGAATTTTGCGTCATTATAATTGCTAAAAGGAGTTGCTGATGTTTACTAAAAGAATTATACCATGCCTTGACTGCAAGGATGGAAGAGTTGTCAAAGGAACTAATTTTGTTGATTTAAGAGATGCAGGGGATCCTGTAGAGGTTGCATCAATGTACGATAAATCAGGTGCAGACGAACTTGTATTTCTTGATATTACAGCTTCAAGTGATGGAAGAAACACAACTGTTGATCTTGTAAGAAGAGTGGCAGAAAGAGTGTTTATTCCGTTTACTGTAGGCGGTGGAATACGAAGCACAGATGATTTTAAGGTACTTTTAAGGGAAGGGGCTGATAAGATATCAATTAATTCGGCAGCTATTATGAATCCGCAGCTCATATCTGATGCAGCTGATAAGTTTGGAAGCCAGTGTGTTGTAGTTGCAATTGACGCAAAGAGGAATAGTGATGGTCATTGGAGCATATATAAGAATGGCGGAAGAGTTGATATGCATATGGATGCTGTAGAATGGGCTATGAAGGCAGAAAAGCTCGGTGCAGGAGAGATTCTTCTTACAAGTATGGATTGTGACGGAACGAAAGCCGGATATGATATTGAGCTTACTAATACAATTGCGTCAAATGTATCAATACCTGTAATTGCTTCAGGTGGTGCAGGCAGTAAAGAACATTTTCTTGATGCATTTACTAAGGGAAAAGCAGATGCAGCACTTGCTGCTTCGCTATTCCATTATAAGGAACTTGATATTATGGAGCTTAAGAAATACCTTGCAGATAATGGTATTCCTATGCGTATGTAGGAGGATATGGATATGTCGATGATAGATAATGACTGGCTTCCTGCTATTAAGGAGGAATATTCCAAGCCATATTACAAGGAATTATTTACATTTGTTAAGGATGAATACAGCAAATATGTTGTATATCCTCCGGCAGATGATATATTTAATGCATTTCATTTTACACCACTTAGTAAGGTTAAGGTACTGATACTTGGTCAGGATCCTTATCATAATGTACATCAGGCACATGGACTGTCTTTTTCAGTACTTCCTGGAGAGGAAGCACCGCCTTCACTTAAGAATATATATAAAGAACTGCATGATGACTGTGGATGTTATATTCCTAATAACGGATATCTTAAGAAATGGGCCGACCAGGGAGTGCTTCTGCTTAACACAGTACTCACTGTAAGAGCACATCAGGCTAATTCACATCAGGGACACGGCTGGGAGCAGTTTACGGATGCAGTTATTAATGCTGTCAATATGCAGGACAGACCTATTGTGTATATGCTGTGGGGTTCGCCTGCACAGAGAAAGGCATCAATGCTTAATAATCCGAAACATCTTATTCTTAAAGCACCACATCCGAGTCCGTTATCTGCGTACAGAGGCTTTTTTGGCTGCAGACATTTCAGCCAGTGCAATGAATTTTTAAAGGCTAATGGGGTAGAACCGATTGATTGGCAGATTGAGAATATATAATACACTTGATTTTTTGATTAATATTATGTATTATCAATTTTGTTTATTATTAAATTAAATAGGAGATAGTATGTTAAAAAAGTATTTGTATATTTTTCTTATTTCTATGGTTCCACTTGTTGAATTGAGAGGCTCTATAATTATATCACAGGGTTTCCAGCTGCCTTTATTACAGTCATATATTGTATGCGTAATAGGTAATATGCTTCCTGTACCGGTTATTTACCTTTTTGCAAGAAAGGTTCTTGAGTGGGGAAAGGATAAGAAATATATTGGCAAGTTCTTTACCTTCTGTATTGAAAAAGGACACAAGGGAGGAGAGAAGCTTAAGGAGAAGGCCGGAAGAGGTCTTTTTGTAGCGTTATTACTTTTTGTAGGAATTCCGATTCCGGGAACAGGTGCATGGACAGGGACACTTGCAGCAAGTTTTCTTGATATGGGATTTAAGAAGAGTGTAATAGCAGTTTTGTTAGGAGTTTTGCTTGCAGGAGTGATTATGGGAATCGCAAGTGCGGGAGTATTTACAGCAATCTTTAGTTTTGCATAAGATTATTAATTGACTTAAAATCCAGTATTTAAGCGCTTTTTTGAAGGCTTTGAAATATTTTTTGAAAATTTTTAAAAAAATTCAAAAAAGTGCTTGACGGATTCCGATAATTGAGTTAAGATATCATTGTTGCTGCGGTACACAACTGCAAGACAATGAAAGCTATGGCTTGTTGGTCAAGAGGCTAAGACGCCGCCCTCTCACGGCGGAATCAGGGGTTCGATTCCCCTACAAGCTACTATATGTGATACGGAAAGAGTGGGCAGAGATGTCCACTCTTTCGTTCATATATAAGAAAACTGAATACTTTTAGAAAGGGTGAGTACTGCATGGGAAAAAGAGAAAGCTATGAAGCTAAGACAACAGAACTTATACAGCCGGTTGTTGAAGCTAACGGCGTGGAACTTTTTGATGTTGACTACGTAAAAGAAGGCAGCGACTGGTATCTGCGTGTCTACATTGACAAAGAAGGCGGAGTTACTATTGATGACTGCCAGAATGTGAGCAGAGCTTTCAATGAGATACTGGACAGGGAGAATTACATTGATGACCAGTATATATTTGAGGTGAGTTCTCCGGGTCTTACAAGACCTCTTAAGAAAGAAAAGGATTATGAAAAGAGTATTGGCAGAATGATTGAGATTAAATTATTCAGTCCTGTTGATAAATCTAAGGAATATTCCGGGGTTCTTAAGGAATATGATAAAGATACGGTAACAATCAGTATTGATGATGTAACTAAAACATTTGACAGAAGTAATCTGGCTATGATCAGATGGGCATTTGTTGATGAAGTATAATATATTTTTGGAGGAAATTAAAAGCAATGAATAAGGAATTAATTATGGCACTTGATGCTCTTGAGAAGGAGAATGGAATCGATAAAGAGATTATGTTTGCAGCTATCGAGAAATCTCTTATGGATGAGTACAAGGCTGAGTTTGATAAGGCTGATAATGGTCGTGTTGAGTTAGACAGAAGAACAGGCGATTTCCACATTTATTCTGACAGAACTGTTGTTGAGGAAGTTATTGTTCCAGAGAACAGAGAGAATAAGAAAGAAAAATATGTATCAGGTACTGATATTGCATTAGAAGATGCCAGAAAGATTAAGCCTGACTGCCAGCTTGGTGATGTTATTACTGTTGAAGTAAAGTCTGAGGAGTTCTCAAGAAAGGCTGCCAAGAATGCTAAGAATACTATTGTGCAGACTATCAGAGAGCAGGAAAAGAATGCTCTTTATAATGAGTATCATTCTAAGGAGAAGGAACTTATTACAGGTATTGTGCAGAGAGTTGCTGACAATGGTGATCTTACAATTGATCTTGGAAGACTCCAGACAGTTCTTAAGGCTGATGACAGGTTCAAGGATAAGAAGTTTGCACCAGGCGACAGAATTAAGTTATATGTTGTTGATGTAATTAACAGAGAAAAGGGTGGTCCTGTTGTAAGAGTTTCAAGAAAGTCACAGGAGCTTGTTAAGAAGCTTTTCGAAGAAGAAGTTACAGAGATTAAAGACGGCGTTGTTGAAATCATGGGCATTGCAAGAGAAGCCGGATCAAGAACTAAGATGGCAGTAAGAGCCAATGTTGCAAATGTAGATCCTGTAGGTGCATGTGTTGGTATTAACGGTGCAAGAGTTAAAGCTATTGTTAATGAGCTTGGCAATGAGCAGATAGATATCATTGAATGGGACAGCAATTCAGCACAGCTTATTGTTAACGCATTAAGCCCTGCAAAGGTTGTTTCAGCAGTAGCTGATGATGAAGAGAAGAAAGCTAAGATTGTTGTTTCTGAGCAGCAGCTTTCTTTAGCAATCGGTAAGCAGGGACAGAATGTAAGACTTGCTGCAAAGCTTACAGGATATGGAATTGATATTAAGAGCGAGGCTGAACCTGAAGAACATACAGAAGAAGAAAACTTAGAAGAAGAGTATGTTGAACCATCTGAAATAAGCCTTGATGAAGAATAATTATTAGGAGTGATGCATAGTGGCTACAGTAAAGAAGATTCCACAAAGACAGTGTATTGGCTGCGGTCAGATGAAGGATAAGAAGGACTTAATCCGTATTCTGAAGACACAGGATGAATCAATTGTTATAGATGCTACAGGCAGGAAGAATGGCAGAGGGGCTTATATATGTGCGAATGAAGACTGCCTGTCTAAAGCATTTAAGAATAAGGGACTTGAAAGGTCATTTAAGATGGCAGTAGATTCTGCTGTCTATGATGAGTTAGCAAAGGAGCTGAATAATATTGGAAAATAAACAGAAAATCCTTAATATGATTGGACTTGCGCAGAAAGCCGGAAAGGTTGCAAGCGGAGAGTTTTCAACAGAGAAGGCTGTTAAAACCGGAAAGGCATACACAGTTATTGTTGCAGATGATTCTTCAGATAATACTAAGAAAATGTTTACAAATATGTGTACTTATTACAAGGTTCCGATACATTTTTTTAGTGACAAGGTGAGTGTTGGCCACGCGATAGGAAAGGAATTCCGCGCATCACTGGCAGTCCTTGATGAAGGATTTGCAAAGACCATAG